>Ga0194132_10000931_pt1 | contig 59905 bp, 58 predicted proteins | sample TA2KigOf80mmetaG_FD_148612 | JGI IMG/M metagenome (GOLD analysis project Ga0194132, IMG submission 148612) | Freshwater microbial communities from Lake Tanganyika, Tanzania - TA2015054 Kigoma Offshore 80m | ecosystem: Environmental > Aquatic > Freshwater > Lake | place: Tanzania: Lake... | reverse complement strand
AGCAACTGGGCCCCCTTCTACGGCCTTTCCATCGGAACCGAGGTGGTGCTTCTGGCTTTTATTCTGCGCTCGGCTTGGACATGGCCCCGTACGCAATCACCGTCTTTGCCAGGTTGACGCAGCCACTCCCACACACCACCACCCCACCCCACCACCCACACACACCAAGACGGGCGCCTCGCGCCGCCCGTCCCATCTGCTCACCAACAACCAGTCGAGCCTACCGCGCCTGAGCCGTCGGGCGAGGGTTCGCCTCACGCCACGCGAACCACTTCGACTCCGGCAACGTCCCCGCGAGGTACTGCCGGTGCGTCTCCTCGAACACCCGGTCGACCTTCGCCAGGAAGTCCTCGTAGGTCCCGTTGTTCATGAACACATGGTCGGCCGCAGGCGCGCGGTCCTGCCACTTCCGCTGCGCGTCCAGCCGCTGCTGCGCCTCCGTGTCGTTGAAGTTGTTGCGCGCCATCAGCCGTGGCTTCGCGATCTCGTCCGACGCCGACACCAGCCATGTCGCGTCGCACCACTGCGAATAGTCCGCCTCGATCAGGTTCACCGCCTCGAGGACCGCCACGTCATTCGGCCCCAGCGTCGCGCGCCAGCGCTCGATCGTCGTCCGCATCTCGTCCTCGATGTTGCCGATCGCCCGCATCCAGCGGCTCATGTTCGTCGGGTTCCCGAACACCAGCGCACCGATCTTCTTCCGTTCGATCATCCCGTCCTCGCCGATGATCTCCGGCCCGAACTCCGCCACCGCGTTGTCGAACCCCTGCTTCCCGGGGTCGAACATCCGGTGCACGATCTTGTCCGCGTCCCCGTGCGTCACGTGGTACTTCTCCACGAGTCGCGTGCAGAGCCCGCTCTTCCCCGTCGCGATCGAGCCCGTCACTCCCAGGATCATCGGCATGGCGTCTCCCTCGTCATCTGCGGGCAGAGGCTAGCGGAAATCCGGCCCGAGGTAGAGGGCCGGACGGCTACCCCTCGTAATTGAGGTTCAACTCCTTCAACGTCAGCGCCTGCGGCGCCTCCGCCCGCAGCCCCACATCCGTCACCTCCGCCACCACCATCGCGTGGTCGCCGCGCTCGACGACGTCCGTCACCCGCAGCGTCGCCCACGCAGGTGCACCGACCAGCAACAGCACACCCGAAGCCGACGGCTCCGTCGCCACCCGCAGGTCCTTCGCCACGAACTCCAACCCCTCGAACGGCGTGTCCTCGAAGAACGCGAACGCCAGCGCGCCCTGCCCCGACCCGAGGAACGAGATCGCGAGGTCGCCCCCCGGCCTTGATGTTCGCGAACGACTTCGTGTCCTTCTTCCCCCCCAGCGCCAACAGCGGCGGGTCGAACGACATCTGCGACACCCAGTTCACCGTCGCCCCGCTCACCGAATCACCCGCCTTCGTCGTGATGACGTAGAGGCCGTACGGGATCAATCGAGGCGCCGTCTTCCTCGCAGCTGCGTCCATGAGTGATTCCCTTTCTCGCCGTCGGAGATGAGTGGAGCGCCGGCGCCACTGCCATCGCGGGCCGGATTGTACGGCGCGCGCGAGTGCTACTGTCTGACCTCAACATCGAACCCGCCGGAGCGCCCGATGTAACCCTACAAACTCGACAAGGACGAACGCGACCAGGCGATCCACCGCCTCGCCACCTACCTCCGACGCGAACGCGACGAGGAATGGGGCGACCTCGCCGTCCGCCTGCTCTTCGACACCATCGAGGAACAGATTGCCTCGCTCCACTACAACCGCGGCGTCGCCTAGGCGCAGCGCACCACCCGCGAACTCCCCGACGCCTTCGAGGTCAACTTCGAATCCTTCAAGCGCATGGCCTGGCGGTAGACGCCCGGCCGTAGACTTTCTCGCATGACCGCTCACACCGTCATGGGGACAGCGATCCGTGTCGCCGCACGTGGTACCGCTCGAAGCCTCTGGGCCGCCGTCCGAGGCGTGGACGCGCTCCTCGCCGCCTTCTTCACGATCGCGCCTTCCGCCAGCGCGACGAGCGAAGAGGTCGGCTGAGAGGTCATGGCCGGCTCCGTGTGGGCCGGGGAATTCGCGAAGTCGTACAGCTCCCCCGACTCGAACCGCTGGTAGCGATCCTCAACGCCACCTTCACGTACCACTTCACCCGATGAGCGCTCAGGCGCGGCCCGTGAGCCGCTTCGCCTCGTTGAGCGCCGCGTACGACCGCGTCGGCGCCGCCATCAGGAAGCGGAACCCCTGCTCCACCACCCACCCCACGTTCTGCGCGTCGACGTGCGGGTGCCCACACGCTACACCGGCCTCCTGGCACGTCCTGAGGATCGTCGCCATCGCCTCCCGCACCACCGGGTGCTCGTACTGCCGCGGATAGCCGAGGTTCTGCGAGAGGTCGCCCTCCCCGATCACCACGACGCCGATGCCGGTGACCTCCTTCAACATCCGCGGCAGGTTGTCGATCGCCCGCACGTCCTCGCACATGATCATCGCGAGGATCTCGCCGTCCGGGTTGAGCGGCCACACGTCGGCGCGCTGGTAGTACTCCTGCTGCGTCAGCCCCCAGTAGCGGGCGGCGGCCCCCGGCGCGTCGCCCCGGATCCCGCGAGGCTCTAGCCGCGGGGCGTCCTCGGGGCGCGGATAGCGACAGGCTGCGACGGCGTTGTACGCCTCCTCAACGGTGCTGACGTGCGGCCAGAGCACGCCGTACACGCCGGAGTCCAGCACCTGCTTCGCGTGCCACTGGCTCATCTCCCCGCCGTTCGGTGGGATCCGCACGAGCGGCGTCGGACGCGAGACGATCGATCCGCTCTTCGCGATCTGGCTTCGGTTGAGCATGTACTGCAGCGCGTGCCGGAGCTGCCCGTTGTCGTACGGGTTGTGCTCCATCTCGTACACCACGCCGTCATAGTCCGCCGTCGCGATCTCCGTCGCCGTCCCGATGTCCGGCGACGCGAACGAGGCCAGCGCCGTCCCGCCCTGCTCCAGCACCCGGATCACGCTGTTCAGCCGCTCCGCCATCGCACTTTCCTCTCACGCCGGACTGCCGGCGTCGCGGGATTGTACGGCGCCCCGATCGGCTGGCGGCCTACCGCATAACCACCACGTCCATCGGAAGCCCGAGGATCCATCACTCATCCGCGCGCACCGCAGCACGCCGCGCCCTGATCAACTCACCGGCGAGCGACCGACGCCCCTGTGTCACCTCCGTCACCACGGCCTGAGCACGAGCGAGTGCCGCCCGTCGCATCGCTATGCGGCGCTCCGCAGGGGCGCCCACCCGACCCGGTTCGTTGGCCTGCGACTGACGCGACGCCATCCCGTCACCTCCACGGACATCGATCACAACCTACCAGCAGCTCCAGTGCTGGCCCGGCGATCCGCGTCACCATGACATGGCTCACCCTCGACACACCCTTGACAGATATCGGATAATTCCGATATCGAGAAAAGGCAATGCCGCGAAGGCACCGTCCTGCCACCCGAAGGCCGCCCCCATGAAGACCGTCACCCAGACCACCGACGAGGCCCGCGCCGTCGAACTGTTCCGCGCGCTCGCCAACCCCGTCCGCTTCCGCATCGTCCAGTCGCTCGCCGAGCGCGGCGAATGCGTCGTCGGCGACCTCGTCATCGAACTCCCGGTCGCCCAGCCCACTGTCTCCGAGCACCTGCGCGTCCTCCGCGAGGCCGGCCTCGTCCGCGGCAGCGTCGACGGCCCCAACCGCTGCTACTGCCTCGACCCGGACGCCCTCGCCACCCTCCGCCAGGCGATCGAGCGGATCGAGGCCCGCGCCTGCTTCTGAACCACGCCACCAATCCCGAGCCCACGACCACACGCACCGACAGGGAGCCTCCAATGACCAGCAAGACTGACACCCAGAACCCCACCCAGGGCGACGACGACGTCCGCACCGCGGTCCGCGAGGCCTATGGCGCACGCGCACGCGAGGTCGCCGCGCAGGCGCCGGGCGAACGCGCCGCCGGCGTGAAGTCCCGCTTCTACGACACCACCGATGGCATGCCCGACACCGTCGTCTCCTACGGCTGCGGCAACCCCGTCGCCATCGCCGGACTCCAGCCCGGCGAGACCGTCGTCGACCTCGGCTCCGGCTCCGGGCTCGACTGCTTCCTCTCCGCCCAGCAGGTCGGCCCCACCGGCCGCGTCATCGGCATCGACATGACCGACGACATGCTGTCGCTCGCCGAGCAGAACCGCGCGAAGGTCGGCGCCACCAACGTCGAGTTCCGCCGCGGCGTGATCGAGCAGCTCCCCGTCGACGACGCCTCCGTCGACGTGATCATCTCGAACTGCGTCATCAACCTCTCGACCGACAAGGACGCCGTCTTCGGCGAGGCGTTCCGCGTCCTCCGCCCCGGCGGTCGCTTCCAGGTGTCGGATGTCGTGCTGCTACGGGATGTCTCCGACGCCGAGCACGCCGACCTCGACCTGTGGTCCGGCTGCAAGTCCGGAGCGCTGCTGCACAGCGACTACGCCGCCCGCCTCCGCGCCGCCGGCTTCACTGACGTGGAGGTCTCGATCACCGGTGGCGGCGAGGCAGCCTGGGCGAGCGCGCTGATCAACGCGCGCCGCCCCGGCGGCGCGAACACCGGCATGCCCTTCCTCAAGGGCGGCCAGTTCATCGAATTCCTCGCCCCCGCCGGCCTCGACACCGCCGACTGCTGCGGCGTCGACGGCAAGGAATGCTGCTAGCGAAAACGTGAGGCGTGCCGCTAGTCGCACTGCGACGGCGGCACGAGCCTCACGCCCAACCATCGCGTTCACCACGGCGGCGACTCGCCCTCAATGAGGACGCCCGCGTAGGACCCGGATCCTGAACCTCCCCCTCGCCACTCGAGGGGCGAGGGGGCCGGGGGGTGTGGGGTGACCACAGATCTCGAACCCCATTCCCCGAGGGAAGGGGGCAGGGGGATGGGCCGCTCGTCGCACCGCGACGGCGGTACGGGCCTCACGCATGCACCTCGCGGTCACCCCACACGACACCTCCCGCGAGTGATATGAAACGCACCGCCACGCCGAACAGGCGCGGCGCAGCGCGGAGGTGCATCGTGCCCGACAACCAGCCGACCGACTACGAAACGATCATCGTCGAGAAAGAACGCGGCCGCGCCCGCATCACCCTCAACCGCCCCGAAAAACTCAACGCCCTCTCGGCACAACTCCAGGCCGAACTCCGGCACGCCCTCTGGGACGCCGACCGCGACACCCGCGTCCACTCCATCATCCTCCGAGGCGCCGGCCGCTCCTTCTGCGCCGGCTACGACCTCACACCCGAACGACGCCTCAGCGGCGAATCCACCGCCGAAGCCAACCCGTACGCCGACGTCTACCGCAAGAACCAGACCTTCGACGACGACGTCTGGCGCATGGAAGAAGCCCAGCGCGACCGCATGGCCATCTTCGACATCCACAAACCCGTCATCGGCCAGGTCCACGGCTTCTGCGTCGCCGGCGGCACCGACCTCGTCTTCCTCTGCGACATCGTCGTCGCCGACCAGGACGCCCGCATCGGCTTCCCGCCCGTCCGAGCGATGGGCGGCCCGCCCGCGCACATGTGGACCTACCACGTCGGCCCCCAGTGGGCGAAGTACATGCTCCTCACCGGCGAATTCATCAGCGGCGCCGAGGCCGAGCGCATCGGCCTCGTCTGGAAAGCCGTCCCCAGCGACCAGCTCACCGAGACCGTCGAGGAGATCGCCGACCGCATGGCGATGATCCACCCCGACATGCTCGCCGGGAACAAACGATCGGTGAACCTCGCTCTCGAACTCATGGGCGCGCGCACCATGCAGCGCCTCGCCGCCGAGATCGACGCCCGCATGCACACCTCCCCCGGCATGGACGAATGGCGCACCCGCAACAACGAGCAGGGCCTCAAGGAAGCCCTCGCCTGGCGCGACGGCCGCTTCGTCAACGCCGAGCAGCGCCGCCAGTGGCAGCAGGAGCACTGGCCCGAGGGCCCGCGGACGTAGGCGGTCATCGGAACCACGAGTGATGACGACCCCGTGGGCACAGAGCCTGCGTGAACTGCATAACGACCACTTCGGTTTCGACTGGGACAGTCATGTCCGCCGCCTGAACGAGCGACTCGGTCTGACCGGCCGCGATGAGTTCGGACTGCCGGCTCCGGGTCTGCCTCCCGCGTGGTTCGTCGGTGACGTTGAAGGACTCCGCCCCGGCGAGTGGGTGCTGGTGATCTCTCTGAACCAGGCTCGCCGCGAAGAGGACGAAGGCTGGCATCGCGCGCAGCACTACACGCGCCAGTCCTACTGGGACCACTGGCGGTTTCTCAACCGGGATTGGTGGACGCCCCGCTTCTACCGCCCGTTGGTGCGACTCGCCTCGCACGCGATCGGCGTCCCCACCGGCCCGACGAATGAGTCTGAGTTCACGTCCACTCGAATGATCTTCGTCGAGCTGTGCCCCTACGCCTCGCGACAGTTCACCTTCACCGGCCCCGCGCTCTCGACACTCGCGGACGATGACCTCGGATTCCAACTCGCGGCTCGCGTCAGGCGCGTCCTCATCGAGCAGGCATCACCGGCGTTCATCCTCGTGAACGGTCGCCCGGCACTGGACGACTTCGAACGTCTCGAACGAGATCGCGTCAGCCTCGAAGAACGGCGATACGCGTCAGTCCGCCGGCCCGAGCACACGCTCTGGCACAAGGAGGGCCGGTACGAGGGAGCTGGGTGCTTGGTGCCCGTCGTGGGCTTTCCGTTTCTCCGCAAACCTTCGAATCACAACTGGTACGCGGAGATCGACCAACTTGCTTCGATGGCCCGCCGCCTACTGCGTCCCGATCAGCGCTCGTAGCCGATCCGCACGTGCACGTGCCACAAGCGAACGCGCGACTGGCCACTCAGTCGCGAGCCGGCAGTCGGCATCCTCGCGCATTGATCGAAGCACCCGGAGGTCGTCGCTCGCGCGAGGCACACGACTCGAAAGCTCCTCGATCACCGAGAGATGACCGGGCGTACGGCTCCCCAGGTACCCGAGGTACCGAGCCGCTTCATGGTGGCAGCCGTAGTAGAGACGATTTACCACTGCCCTTGAATTCGCCTCGGACGACGGAAGCTGCGCCTCAATCGCCGCAGCCGTGACAAAGAAATCCTGAGGTTCCAAGGGCGACTAAACCCAGAGGACGACGATGCCGATGGTGTGAGACCGCAACCCGTGACGGCGCTCCACCTCCGCCGCGAGATCGTAGAGGTCGTCGGACACCTGCTCCGCCATCTCAGCGTCACCGTCGATGTTGACCCAAACGCCGAGCCCCATCTCCTCGCCTTGCTCGTGCGGGTACTCCACGTCAGGCCGGATGGAACTCAGACGGGCATCGGCGTGAAGAAGGGCGAGCAGTTCCCGCTCGGCTGCGGCGAGTGCTGGTGAGACGACTGCTGGCATGCGGCACCCCGTTCGTACAACGATACCAAAGCAAGGCCCCGCTCCAACCTCCAACCCCGATCTGTCTCAAGACCTCCGTTATATGCGCGCCCACGACGAAACAACCTTGAGCCGAACCGGCTCAACTACACCCATCTGGCACACCGTGAAACGTCGACGATCTGAGCCGCCGAGGCTCAACGATGCCGATCTGGCACGCCCGCCCGGGAAGCCCGATCGAGGCGCGCGCCCGGTCTCCAGAACGCAGATCGAATCTACCGCGCCTGTTTCACGTGGAACATCTGTTCTTGTCACATGTCTTTCCGGGGACGCCCAGAAAAATTCGAAGGACTATCCCCCGAAAATCGCGCGGCCGATCACCTTCAGTTCAAGCGTCGGCTTCACGCCCTCGAAGATCGGGAGCACAAGCGCGTCCACCACGTAGCGCGAGATCGGGTCCTCCTCCGAGTAGCCCCAGCCGCCGTGCAGCAACTGCGCCTCGCGTGTCACCTCGCCCGCGATGTCGCACGACAGCAGCTTCGCCATCGACGGCTCCACCGCGCGCGTGTCGAACGTGCGCGCCGAGGCGTACGTCGCCTGGCGCGCCGCCGCGATGTGCACCGCCATCAGGCCGATCTTGTACTGGGTCAGCTGGTACTCGGCGAGCGGCAGGCCGAACTGGCTGCGCTGCACCACGTACTGGCACGCCTTCTCCAGCGCCGCCTGCGCGACGCCGGTGGCGCGGCCGCCCGTCTGCAGACGGCCCGCGGCGAAGCCGCCCATCTGCAGGTAGAACCCCTTGTTGATCCCCGTGTTCCCGCCCACGAGGTTCGTGTGCGGCACAAAGAGGTTGTCGATCGCCAGCGTGAACGAGTGCATCCCGCGGTAGCCCGGCGTCGGGTTCGCGGTGCCCGAGATCACGCCGCCCTCCGGCTGCTCGTAGCGCCACGCGTGGCCGTCGTACGCCGGCTTCGGCACGATGAACAGCGAGAGCCCGCGCGAGCCGGACGCGGGGTCCGGGTCGGTGCGCGCCAGCAGCGCGAGGATCGTCGCGCGGCCGGAGAACGTGCTCCATGCCTTCGCGCCGTTGATCCGCCAGCCGCGCACGCCGTTGTGCTCCGCCGGCTCCGCCTTCGTCTGCAGCCCCGCGACGTCCGATCCGACATTCGGCTCCGTCACCGCGATCGCGACGAGTTCCTCGCCCGCCGCGATCCGCGGCAGCCAGTACTCGCGCTGCTCGTCCGTGCCGCCCGCCAGCAGCGCCTTCGTCAGGATCTCGGGGCGCGTCGAGAGCGAGCCCGCGGCGGCGAGCGACACCGCGCTCAGCTCCTCGGTGATGATGATCATCGGCAGGTCGCCCATGCCGGTGCCGCCGTACTGCTCCGGGATCGAGGAGCCGAAGAACCCCTGGTCCGAGAACGCCTTGAGCAGGGAGTCCGGCACCAGCAGGTTCTGGCGGTGGATCTCCTGCGCGACCGGCGCGACGACCCCCTTCGCGAAGTCGCGAGCGAGCGAGCGGGTGAGCGCAGCCGCCTCGTCCTCGAGTTCGCAGTTGTTCACGCCGCCGGTCTCGATCATCTGCCGGCCGATCGCGCGGATCGCCTCCTCCGAGAGACCGCGCCGGATCGCCGCGCGTGCCTCACCGTCCTGGAGCGGCGCGAGGTCGGCATCGGTGATGTTGAAGTCGTCCCAGCCAGCCTCCATCTGCGAGCGGGTCGCGTGCGCGACCTCGGCGGCGTAGGCGAGGGCGAGGCGGCACTGCAGGTCGGCCCCGCCGTCCCCCGCGGCCGTCATCCGCTCCGCGTAGGCGACGAGGTCTTCCGCCGCGCGGATCTGCGTCGCCAGGTAGGCGAGCCGCTCCGTGAGCACCTGGTGGTCGTCGATCGTGGCGCCGTTCTTCGTGGTGATCGCGCCCTGCTTCACGGCGGCGTCCACGACGGCCCGTGTGGCCTGCGTGAGCGCGCGCGCGGCGACGACGGGGTTCGCTTCGGTGGCGGTCATGTCGAGGCCCTTCGTGACGCCGGGGCAGCCCCGGCGGGTGCGCGTCGCCTACCGGCGACGGGGGATGAGGACGGTGTAGTCGAGGTCGAGCACGACTTTCGGATGGTACCGCTCGCGGCCCTGGTCGTCCGCGACCTTGAACGGCTGCTCCTCCGTCCTCGGGTCGCAGTTCTTCACGCCGACCAGCCGCAGCCGGAGCGCGCCGCAATCCGGCCGCCCGAGGTCGATCCGCTCCAGCACGTCGGTCCACGCGAAGACCGTGTCCCCGGCGAACGTCGGGTTGCTGTGCGTCCCGCCGTTGAAGGCGAGGATGCGCACGACGTTCTCGAGCCCGTTGAACGAGAGCGCGCGCGCCATCGAGATGATGTGCCCGCCGTAGATCACCCGCTTGCCGAAGCGCGACCCCTTCAACGCGTGGGCATTGAAGTGCGCCCGGGCGATGTTCTGGTAGAGGCGGGCCGCCATCTGGTGCTCCGCCTCCTCGATCGCGACACCCTCGACGTGGTGGATGCGCTCGCCGGGCTCGTAGTCCTCCCACCACGCGCCCCCGCCCGTGACGGCGGCGTCGAAGCGCGAGAGGTCGAGGTCGGCCGGGATGTGGAAGTGCTTCGGGTCGACGGCGTCCGGAGTCTTCGGCGCGTCGTCCACGCCGCCCTTCGTGGTCCGGTCGCGCTTGTCCATCAGCACCCAGCGGATGAACGAGAGGACTTCCTGGCCGTGCTGGTTCGTCCCCACCGTCTGGACCCAGGTCACGCCCGTGTCGCCCGCGGAGGACTCCCGCCAGCCCAGCACCTTCGTCGAGGCGGTGATAGTGTCGCCGGGATAGACCGGCACGCCGAACCGCACGTCGGCGTAGCCGAGGTTGGCGATCGCGTTCAGCGAGACGTCCGGCACGGACTTCCCGAAGACGGTGTGAAACACGAGGAGGTCGTCGACGAGTTCGCGGCGGAATCCGAGGCTCCGCGCGAATTCGGCGTCGCAGGCGAGCGGGTAGCGGTTCGCCGTGAGCGCGATGTAGAGCGCCTGGTCACCCTCGGTGACGGTCCGGGGAATGGCGTGGACGATCTCACGCCCCGGCGTCAGATCCTCGAAATAGTTACCCGTATTCGACTTGCTGGCCGTCAACAGACCCTCCCCGCCTCGCACGCCCATTCTAGGTGCGAAGGCCGTAGCCGACAGCCACGCCCGGCCGCCCTGGACCGCCCGCAGGGTAGACTCAGACCCGGCAACGTCGACCGCGGGCGAGGGGGCTCCGAATGGGGATGAAGGAACTGCAGGCGCTCATCGAGGTGCTCCAGGCGGAGGTTGCCAAGGGGCGGGACAACCTCGTGACCGGGACCTGGCACCTCCATTTCGAGCACCGGGGAGAGACGCCGGTCTTCTCCTTCAACAAGTGCGAGTCCGAGGTCTACTGCGAGGAGCGCCCCACCGTCTTCGCGGCGGACGGCTCCGGCACGGTCATCGACAAGGGCGGGCCGCTCTTCGGCGGCGACTAGCCCGGACGACACCGCAGGCGCGCGGACATCCCCGCGGGTGCTAGTCTGCGCGGCGCACGACCGGAAGGGACACCTGTGAGCAACATCACGTTCAAGCACTACACCGTCGCCGTCCATGACCTGGACGCGGCGATCAGCCAGTACGAGTCACGCTTCGGCATGTCGAAGGTGGGCGACCGCGCCTACAACAGCATCGGGAAGTTCAACTTCCAGCCGATGGGCGTCGACGGCAAGGTGATGTGCCACCTCATCTGCCCGGACACGGCGGACGGCCCCATCGCCAAGTTGATGTCCGAGCGCGTTAACGCCTTCAACCCGCACGGCGAGGGCATCTACCTGCTGGCCTACGACTGTGACGACGTGAAGGCCTTCTCCGAGCAGGTCACCGTGAACGGCGGCCGGTTCAACGGAAACCCGGACACGGGGAACATCTGGGTCCACCCGACGTCCTCGAACTTCGTGCTGATGGAGATCTTCCCGAGGCGGAAGTAGACGTCGTCGGCGCTAGTGCGCATCCACGATGGGCCGGTCGACCGCCGGACCATCTTCACGCCCGACGGCGCGCCGGTCCTCGGCGCTCGGGGGTGAGGCAAGCAGGAAGAACGGGATCGCCGCGGCCGCGATGGCGGCCGACAGCCACCAGCCCGCCCGGTAGTGGCCGGTCGAGTCAACCATCCACCCGACGAGCCACGGACCGACCGCGCCGCCCGTCGTGGTCACCAGCGCGGTGACGCCGTTGATCGTGCCGAAGAACTTCGTCCCGAAGTAGTCGGCCAGCATGGCGGGACGGATCGGGATGCTCCCCCCGAAGCCGGGCGCGATGATCAGGATCCCCAGCGTCGCCGTCAAGTACGAGTCGGCGATGGCCAGGATGGGCAGCCCCGCCAGCACCAGGACACCGCAGCCCGCCATGATCACCCGCTTCGAGAAGCGGTCCCCGAGGTAGCCAGCCCCTACCCGCCCGACGATCGAGAAGACGGTGAAGTAGGCCACGCTCGAGCCCGCGACTGCCTTCGAGATGTGCAGGTCGCGCTCGAGGTACGGAATCTGATGGATGATGACCGCTGTGGTGCTGAAATTCAACAGCAGCAGCCCGATCGACATGAAAATGAACCCGCGGGAACGCATCACCTGGCGGAGTGTCATGCCCCAGCGCACGGCGGGCGCAACCGGGCGGCCATCGGGATGAGCCCGCACGCCGTCCATCGGCTGGGGGTGCCCCTCCGGGCGCGTCCGGATGTCCAGGGCGAAGGCGATCCCGACGGTCAGCATGATCAGGGAGAGGGCGCGCAGGGCGCCCCGCCAGCCGAATTCCTCGACCAGCGCCGCGATCCCGACGACGAGCAGGCCGCCGACGCCGCCGCCGATCGTCATGATCGACATCGCGAACGCCCGTCGCGCTTCGAACCAGGACGCGATGGCGACCAGGCCCACCGAGCCTCCGGCGGCTGACGATCCGATCGCGATCACCATCATCGCCGCGTAGAACTGCCAGATCGCCTGGATCTCGCTCATCAGGAGCACACCGACCGCGCTGACGACGACCCCACCCAGGGCGACCTTCTGTGTTCCAAGACGGTCGATCGCGACCCCGATGAACGGAGCGGCCACTCCGCCGACCTCGGAACGAAGCGAGAAGGCCAGCGAGGTCGCCGCGACACTCCAGCCAAACTCGTCGATGACCTCGGTGAAGATGGTGCCGAAGCCGTAGAAGAACGACGCGCCAATCATCAGCACGACGCAGGCCGCCGAGCCGACAACGATCCAACCCTCGTAGACACCGGGAAGCGCGCGACGCAGCATCCGGGGATATTACGCGCGGCATCCGTAGGCGCACGCCAACCGTTCTCCCCGGTCAGTCCCCGGCGATCGCCTGTGCCCGCGCGTGATACGAGGAGCGCACCAGCGGCCCGGATTCGACGTGCCGGAACCCGAGGCCAAGGGCGACCGTCCGCAACCGGGCGAACTCATCCGGGTGGACATACTCCACGACCGGAAGGTGCTTCGGTGTCGGCCTAAGGTACTGGCCGAGCGTCAGCAACGTGACGCCCGCCTCGATCAGGTCAGCAAAGACGGCCTCCAGCTCGGATGCGGTTTCGCCAAGGCCAAGCATGATCCCGGTCTTGCGCGGGATGGCCGGCGCCATCTCGCGAGCGTGCCGGAACACGTCGAGAGTGCGGGCGTAGTCACCCCTCGAGCGGACGCCTCGGTAGAGCCGTGGCACGGTCTCGGTGTTGTGGTTGAGCACGGCCGGCCCAGCGTCGAGCACGGTACGCAGCGCCTCGACATCCCCCATGAAGTCGGGGACCAGCACCTCCACGTCGCACGCTGGGCGGGCGTAGCGCACCGCCCGGATGCACGCGGCGAAGTGCGACGCCCCACCGTCCGGCAGGTCATCACGATTGACGGAAGTGACCACGGCGTAGTCGAGGCCGAGCGCCGCGACGGTCCGCGCGAGCCGCACCGGCTCCAACGGGTCGACCGCGCCAGGCCGTGCGCTGTTTACCGCGCAGTAGCCGCAGGCCCTCGTGCAGGTGTCGCCGAGGATCATGAACGTGGCAGTTCCCGAATTGAAACACTCGCCGATGTTCGGGCAGCGCGCTTCCTCGCACACGGTGTGAAGCGACTGCTCACGCAGCAGGTCTTTGATGTGGCCGAACCGCTCCCCCGCCGGGAACGGCGCCTTGAACCACGGCGGCTTCCGCTCCCGCGTCGCGAAGGTCACGCGGGCACCGCCTCGACGAGCGTGACGCTGAATACGCGCGCGAACGCCTCCGCCATCGCCCCGGCGACCTCGGGAAGCGGCGGCGCCTCGCCCACCAGACGCTCCATCGAGGTGACGTCCGCATCCACAAGGCCGCAGGGGACGATCGGGGCGAACCAGGCGAGGTCCGGGGAGACGTTCAGGGCGAGACCGTGCCGGCTGACACCACGGTCGATGCGGACGCCGACAGCCGCGATCTTCTCACCGCCCACCCAGACGCCCGGACGCCCGGCCGTGCGGCCTGCCACAATCCCCCAGGCAGCGAGCGTCTCGATGGCGACCGACTCAAGGGCGCGGACGTAGTCGCCGGCACGCACGCCCCGCGCGCGCAGGTCGAGCACGGGATAGAGGACGAGTTGGCCGGGGCCGTGCCAGGTGACGTCGCCACCACGGTCGGCCTCAACCAGCGGGGCGGGGAGGGCGGATTCAGCGACGCGGAGCGACGTGCGGGCAGCCCGTGAGCCGAGGGTGTAGACGGGAACATGCTCGAGGAGCGCGACCATTTCCGGCCCGCCGCCGCGCACCACGTCGGTACGGGAGAGCATCCAGGCGAGCGAGGAGGCATACGGGACGCGCTGGCGTCCGGCGTGGATCAACAGTTCCACCGACGAAATGCCGTCCATTCCCCCAGTCTAGCCCGGCGGCCGGTGCGCTACCCTCGGTCAGACACCTGAGATCGTGTTCACGGGGGAACCGTGACGGACGCCACGCCGGACATCCCCGAGACCCCCGAATGGGTCGAAACGCGCGAGTGGACCGAGGCGCTGCGGGATGTCGTGCGCTCCTCGGGCGCCGCCCGCGCCAGCCGCCTGCTCCAGGCGCTCCAGATCGACGCCCAGCGTGCGGGCATCCCCCTGCCGGTCACGTCACGCACGCCCTACGTGAATTCGATCCCCCGCGAGCGCCAGCCGGCGTATCCAGGCGACCTCGAACTTGAACGGAAGATCACCCGCCTCGTGCGCTGGAACGCGCTGGCGATGGTGTCCGAGGCGAACACGCGCACACCAGGGCTGGGCGGACACATCTCGTCGTACGCCTCCGCTGCCGTGCTGTACGAGGTGGGGTTCCAGCACTTCTGGCGCGGGCCGGATGCGCCGGGGGGCGCCGACCTCCTCTACATCCAGGGCCACTCCTCGCCCGGTATCTACGCCCGCTCCTACCTCGAAGGACGAATCTCGGCGAAGGAGATGCGGAACTTCCGCCGCGAGTTCGCGGAGGGCGGCGGGCTCTCCTCCTATCCCCATCCGTGGCTGATGCCGGAATACTGGCAGTTCCCCACGGTCTCGATGGGCCTCGGGCCGACCACGGCGATCTACCAGGCGCGCTTCATGCGCTACCTCGAACAACGAGGACTGATCCCACCGAGCGACCGGAAGGTGTGGTGCTTCCTCGGCGACGGGGAGACGGACGAGCCGGAGGCGCTGGGCGCGATCTCGCTCGCGGCGCGCGAGGGCCTCGACAACCTGATCTTCGTCGTGAACTGCAACTTGCAACGCCTGGACGGGCCGGTCCGCGGGAACGGGCAGATCATCCAGGAGCTGGAGGCGGTCTTCCGCGGCGTCGGATGGAACGTGCTGAAGGTGATCTGGGGCGGCGACTGGGACGCCCTTCTCGCGCGCGACACCGACGGCCTGCTCGTGCAGCGCATGGGCGAGGTGGTGGACGGCGAGTACCAGAAGTACGCCGTCGCAGGCGGGGCGTACACACGCGAGCACTTCTGGGGCGTCGACCCGCGCCTCGCGCGGATGGTCGCGCACCTGTCAGACGACGACCTGCTGAAGCTGCGCCTCGGTGGACATGACCACGAGAAAGTGTATGCCGCCTACCACGCCGCGACCACGCACCGAGGCACACCGACGGTGATCCTCGCGCGGACGATCAAGGGATACGGTCTCGGCACGGCCGGCGAGGGGCGCAACGTCGCCCACCAGCAGAAGCACCTGGACGAAGACGACCTGCTCGCGTTCCGTGACCGGTTTATGCTGCCGCTCTCCGACGAGGAGGTGGGCCGCGCCCCGCTGTATCGGCCGGCCGACCATTCAGCCGAGACGCGCTACCTCCTCGAACGGCGGCAGGCCCTCGGCGGCTTCCTGCCGCAGCGCCGCGTGCGCGAGGAGGTGCTGCCGCTGCCCACGGAGTCCGTATTCGCCGAATTCCTCGCCGGGTCGGGAGACCGCGAGGTATCGACAACCATGGCGTTCGTGCGAATGCTCGCGGGGCTGCTGCGCACGCCCGACCTCGGCAAGCGTGTGGTGCCGGTGATCCCGGACGAGGCACGCACCTTCGGGATGGAGTCGTTCTTCCGTGAGTTCGGCATCTACGCCCACAATGGCCAGAGCTACACACCCGTCGACCGCGAAAGCCTCATCTACTACAAGGAGAGCACCGACGGGCAGGTCCTGGAGGAGGGCATCACCGAGGCGGGCGGGTTCTCCTCGTTCCTGGCGGCCGGCACGTCGTACGCGAACCACGGCTGCGCGATGCTGCCGTTCTTCATCCTGTACTCCATGTTCGGCCTCCAGCGGGTGGGCGACCTGGCATGGGCGGCAGGCGACGCGCGGGCGCGCGGGTTCCTGATCGGAGCCACGGCCGGGCGGACGACGCTCAACGGAGAAGGGCTCCAGCACCAGGATGGGCACAGCCACCTGCTCGCCTCCGCCATCCCAAACATGCGCTCGTACGACCCGGCATTCGCCTTCGAGATCGCCGTGCTGCTCCAGGACGGCGTGCGGCGGTTGGTGCGGGAGCACGAGGACGGCGTCACCTACCTCACTGTGGGCAACGAGAACTACCGGCAACCTCCGATGCCAGACGGGGAGGGCGTGCGCGAGGGTATCCTGCGCGGGCTCTACCGCTTCCGCCCGCTCGCACCGGAGGGCACGGGGACGTCCACGCCCCGTGTCCACCTGCTGGGGTCGGGCGCGATCATGAACGAAGTCCTGCGTGCGCAAGAAATCCTCGCGGAACGGTTCAACGTGGCCTCAGAGGCGTGGTCGGCGACGTCCTACACCGAGCTGCGGCGAGATGCACTGGAAGCGGAGCGGTGGAACCTGCTCCACCCGGAGCAGGTGGCACGCGTGCCATACGTGGCGCGACTCCTGGGTGACGGGGCGCCGGTGATTGCCGCCTCCGACTACCTGAAGGCGCTCCCGGACGGCATCGCCAAGTGGGTGCCGGGACGCCTGGTCGCACTGGGGACAGACGGCTTTGGCCGCTCTGCGACCCGCGAAGAGCTGCGCGACCACTTCGAGGTCGACCGCAACCACATCGCGTTTGCAGCATTGGCGGCGCTCGCGCGAGAAGAGATGATCCCCGCGCGCGTCGCGGCCGAGGCGCGGACAACGCTGGGCATCGACGCCGAGCGCGGCGACCCGGCGCGGGCGTAGACGAAGGACGAGGAGGTCGCAGTGGCCGAATTCAGGTTGCCCGACCTCGGCGAGGGGATCACCGAGGCCGATGTGTTGAAGGTGTACGTCTCTCCCGGCGACACGGTCGCCGTCGACCAGCCAGTCGTCGAGATCGAGACGGAGAAGGCGACGCTCGATGTCCCGTCGGTTCTCGCCGGCACAGTGACGGCCGTCCTCGTCCGCGCGGGTCAGACGATCCCCGTCGGCCAGCCATTGATCGAGGTCAGCGCAGGCGTTCCCTCGACGGTGCCGGCGCCGTCCGCTCCCGCCGCCCCGCCCGAGGCCGCCGCCCCCGCTCCATCCTCTGCCCCAGTCACGGCACCGCCCGCTGCGGCACCGGCACCGGCTCCTGCGCCTGCTTCCCCAGCACCCTTACCCACACCATCTGCCCCGGTGATGCCCTCCCCGGGCGGCGTGATCCCGGCCTCGCCATCAGTCCGCAAACTCGCGCGGGAGGTGGGTGTCGACGTCAGTCGCGTCACGGGCAGCGGCCCCGGCGGACGGATCACGGACGACGATGTGAAGCGGGCGGCGCGTGAGCGGAACGCCACCCCGCCCGCCGAGGCTGGCGTGGCCGGCGAGGGCCGCCACCCCACCTTCGAGATGCGACCGCTGCCGGACTTCACGCACTATGGCGGAGTCTCGCGCGAGCCACTCTCGCGGCTGCGACGGACCGTCGCGCGCAACATGGCGCAGTCATGGGCCGAAATCCCACACGTTCACCTGTACGACAGCGCGGACATCACGGCCATGGAGGCGCTCCGTCAGCAATTCAGGGAACGCGCGAAAGCTGCCGGCGGGAACCTCACGATCTCCGTGATGATGCTGAAGGTGATCGCGGCGGCGCTGCGTGCGCACCCGCGCCTGAACGCCAGCCTGGACATCGATTCGAATGACCTTGTCCTGAAGCAGTACATCCACCTCGGTGTTGCCGTGGACACCGACCGAGGGCTGGTGGTGCCGAAGATCGAGAACGTCGACCAGAAAAACATCATCGACCTGTCGGTGGAACTGAACGGAATCGCCGAGCGCGCGCGGACGAACGCGCTGACGCTGGAGGAGATGCGCGGGTCCACGTTCACGGTGACCAACCTCGGCTCGTTCGGGATCGGGCACTTCGACCCGATCATCAACTGGCCGGAGGTCGCGGTGCTGGGCCTGGGCCGTGCGCGACAGACGGCGGTCTGGGACGCTGAGCGAAAGACCTGGGAGCCGCGTCTGCTGATGCCGCTTTCGCTCGGGCACGACCACCGGGTGATCGACGGTGCGGACGGCGCGCGCTTCCTCACCTGGATTGTCGAGGCGATCAAGAACCCGCTGCTGATGGCGCTGGAGGGCTAGCGTGGCCGACCGACTGCGCGTCGCGGTGCTGGGGGCCGGGCCAGGGGGCTACCCGGCTGCGTTCCTGGCCGCCGAGCGCGGGATGGACGTCACGCTGATCGACACACGCCCCAACCCGGGTGGCGTCTGCCTGTACGAGGGCTGCATCCCCTCGAAGGCCCTTCTGCACGCCGCCTCGGTGGTCACCGAGGCACGGGAGGCAGAGGCGATCGGGCTGAGGTTCGGTGCACCAACGCTGGACCTCGACCGGCTGCGCGCCTGGAAGGACGGGGTCGTCCGCGGGCTGACCGGCGGCCTCGCCCAGATCGCGCGGGCGCGGAAGGTGCGGTTCGTGCAGGGGCGTGGCCGCTTCGTGGACAGCCATACGCTGCGCGTGGCGCACGACGGCGAGTTGACCGAGGTGCAGTTCGATGCGGCGATCATGGCGACCGGATCCTCCCCATCCGTCCCCCCGCCGCTCCGTCTCGATTCGCCTCGCGTGTGGGACGCGTCGGCGGCGCTCGCGTTGCCTGAGGTGCCCGGGACGCTGCTGGTCGTGGGCGGCGGCTATATCGGACTCGAGATGGCGTCGGTGTACGCGGCCCTTGGGTCGCGCGTCACCGTGGTAGAGGCGACCGGCGGATTGCTGCCCGGCGCGGACCGCGACCTCGTCGAGGTGCTCGCTAGGCGGGTCGCCGCGAACGTCGGGCAGGTGCATCTCCACATGACCGTGCAGGCTCTGGCCGAGACCGACGACGGCGATGTGCACGCGACCCTCGCGGGCTCCACCGGCACTGAAGATGTCCGGTTCGACCGCGTCCTGATCGCGACCGGCCGGCGTCCCAACAGTGCGGACCTCGGGCTCGAGGGCACGCGCGTCCTCGTCACGCCTCGGGGCTTCGTCGAGGTGAATGCGCAGCGCCGGACGGCGGAGCCGTCGATCTACGCGATCGGGGATGTTGCCGGGGAGCCAATGCTGGCGCACAAGGCGACACACGAGGCACGGGTGGCGGTGGAGGCGATCGCGGGCGAGCCGAGCGCGTGGGAGCCGCCAGTGGTTCCCGCGGTGATCTACACCGACCCGGAGGTCGCTTGGTGCGGCCTGACGGAGACCGAGGCGCGCGCGCGAGGGGTCGATATCGAGGTGGCGCGGTTCCCCTGGAGCGCGTCCGGGCGCGCCGCCGCCGCAGCCGACCGCGAGGGACTGACCAAGTGGATCGTGGAGGCGGGAAGCGGGCGACTGCTGGGCGCGGGCGTTGTCGGACGCGGAGCCGGCGAGTTGATCGGCGAGGCGACGCTGGCGGTGGAGATGGGCGCGCGGCTGGAGGACATCCGCCTCACGGTGCACCCGCACCCCTCACGATCCGAGACACTGATGGAGGCCGCCGAGGCGTTCTTCGGCACCAGCCCCCATTATCTCGGGCGGCGTGGGTAGGACCACCGCCGGACGTCGACAGCCGCTCAAATCACCGGCAAACGGAGAGAGGCGGCCTCGCGGCCGCCTCTCGTCCAGTGCTCCCCGCAGGGAGCGTCTTACCCGTCGATCCAGAAATTCGGGAGGTTCTCCGTCGCCCCGCCGTAAGCACGGGTCTGGGTGATCCCCCGGATCTCTGGCCGGTAGGCCGTCCATCCGACACCGGCTCCAGCCTGCGTCGGGATGTAGTACATCTTCATCGCGTTGATCCGCTGGATCTCCCAGATGTACTCGCGGCGCTTCTCCGCGTTGAGTTCGACGGCCTGCTTGTTGTCCAGCTCCGTGATCTTGGCGTCCTTGATCTTGCTGTGATTTTGCGGGTCGTCACCGAACATGCGGGTGAAGTAACCGCCGACCTCGGGGAACGGTGTCTCGTAGCCCCACGCGATCCCCTTGAAGTTCGAACGGAATGTCTGGGTGATGTAGACCGAGTTGTAGTCCTGGGTCTGGATTTCGACGTTCACCCCGCCCTCGCGCAGGTAGTTCGCGCTCGCCTCCGCCAACTGGTCGAAGGTCGATCCGTAGATTTTGTTTGCGAAGATGAACGGGATCTTCTCGCCCTTGTAGCCGGAGGCATCAAGCAGTTTCTTGGCCTCCGCCTTGTTGAACTTGAAGAACTCCCCGGTGGGGCCCATGTCTTTACCCTGGGGGTCCAACCACCAACCAGCGAATCCGGCAGGGACGAGATTGTTCCACGGGATGGAGACGTCCAGGCCCGCCTCCTGCAATTTCTTGACGTTGTATCCGGCCTCGGTCAGGGCGTTGCGGTCCTGAGTCATCGAGACGGCTTTACGGAACCGGTCATCGCGCCACGGGGCGTTCGGAGCGGTCTCGGCCTTCTCGAAGTAGAAGAAACTCAGGAGCGCCGGCAGAAGGCCGCGCCACTGGACCTTTGGCTGGTCCTTGCGAAGCTGCAGCACGTCGTTGGCGTTCACACCCTCGTAGTGGACGTTGCCTGCCTGGAACTGCGACAGCCGGTTGGCGTACTCAGGAATGATCGCCAGGTCGAGGTTGTCAGCGAACGGCTTCGGCTTGTCGTGGTAGTCCGCGTGCTTCTTAAACGAGAACTTGAAGTTCGGCTTGTACTCCGACATGACCCACGGGCCGGAACCGATCATCTGCGTCTTGGGATCGAATCCGCCAGCGGCTTCCTTCGGCTGGATCCACAGCAGGTTGGAATCCGCGATGAAGTCCAGGAACGTGGCCGTCGGCTTGGGGAGTGAGAACTTGAGGGTGTGCGAGTCCACGGCCTCGAGTTTGATGTCCTTTGCCGAGTCCTTGTTGGGGCCCTTCTCGTCGGTCAGGCGCTTCCACGAAAACATCACGTCCTCTGACTTTAGCTCGCGGCCGTTGACCGGAGCGATGTTGTGGAACTTGATGCCCTTCTTGAGCTTGATGGTCCAGTTCTGGCCGTCAGCGGACTCGGCGCTCTGCGCGACGTCTGGCTCCGTGCCGACGGCATATGGGTTCTTGTCGCCACGGGCCGCGACCTTGTACAGACGGCTGTATGTGTAACCAGCGATGCCCTTGGCCGTGAATGAAGCATTCGCGTACGGGTCGATCGTGACCGGGTCGCCTGTGAGGCTGCCCTTCAGGGTGCCACCACGCTTGATGTTGGCGAACGGGTCAGCCGGCGGTGCCTGGGCGTTCGCCGCGGCCGCCGTGGAGGTGGCCTTGGCCGAGGTATCTTCGTTCTTGTTCCCGCAGCCGATGAGGGCCGCACCCGCGAGCCCGGCGCCCGCGATGCCGACGCCACGAAGGAGGGTCCGTCGGGACACGTCCTCTCCGCGCGTCCTGGTCCAGTAGTTTCGTTCCTCCAAGAATCCACCTCCTGCACCCATCGCGAAGCCAGCAGAGTGACGCGCCGTCCTGAGAGTGATTCGTGGATGATACGCAAACTGCCCAGCAGTGGATGCAACCGGCACGGTTTCGCTGAATCGCGCCTGTGATGCCATCATGCGGCCGCGAATCCAACCACTCCGATGCGTCAGGAAGCGGTCGCGAGGGCCAGCGCTACACATTGATGCGATTGATCCCCGTCGAAGCGACGCCTCTGCTCGCCGGGAACAGCAGTACACCCGCGGCGGTCGTCACCGGGATGACCACCGCCGCGGTGACGGCAGTCGCCGTGACCATGCCCGCGCTTACGAACATCAGCCTGTCCGACTTCACGATCGCACAGACACCGCCACCAGCCGTGGTTGCCGCGGCGCCACACCCGACCCGACTCTCCCAGCGCTAGTCCTATCAGGCGCCCACGTCACACCTACTGCGGTGCCCGCCTCGCCCACGCCGTCGACGCCGAGTATCCACGCCCCGGCAACGCAGACAGAGACTCCGGCCGAACCGTCCATCGTCAGCGAGGACCCGGGCGACAACGGCCAGGCGACGGAGTCTCCCGCAGCGATTTCGGTCACGGCTTCGAGCGTCTCTGCTGCAACAAACAATTCGATCAACACCTCGGCAGTCGACGCCAGCGATGCCAAGGGTGAGAAAAGCGGCCGTCTCAAGACAGGGGACGGCAAGGGTGGCAGCGCCAAGGACGACGACCGAGGCGGCAAGGGCGGCAGCGCCAAGGACGACGACCGAGGCGGCAACGACCGCGGAGGCGGCAACGACCGCGGAGGCCACGACCGTGGCGGTGGGCGCCGAGACTGACCTCGAGCCCCGGTGGATCGCCGGCGCCGGGGCTCGTACGTTATGCTTCCCTCAACGCGGGGGTAGCTCAGTGGCAGAGCACCTGCTTCCCAAGCAGGGTGTCGCGGGTTCGAATCCCGTCCTCCGCTCCACGTGATGGAATAGAAGAAGCCCCGCTGAGCGGGGCTTCTTCATGACGTAACGGCAGAGCATCTGCTTACTGAGCAGGGCGTTTGGTGGTCTAGTCCATTCGTCGACCTGCCGCAGTGCGAGGTTGGTGCTTCTCGCGACCTTAGCATCAGCGGAAGTGGCGATTTGGGCTTCCACATCGTCGGAAGCGGGTTGCTCACACGCTATAGCACGCCCACGTGTTGACTTTATCAAGTGGCACGTTCATAAAATCGATATGAGATCGCTGTCTGACATCACAGATATCCGCCAGGGGATGGCTTTCGCCGGCCGGGGGGCGGGGGCCCGCCCGGGCGACTGGCCGCTCCGTGTCGTCGACAGCGCCGAGTTCCCGTCCACCATGGCCGGGATCGAGCACGACGACGATGTGTGGCCGCGAGGACGCTGGCGTGGCAGTTGCCGACGGTATTGCATCCGGTGCCGAGCCGGGGGGCCTCTCTACCTCCGGGGACGCGGAGCGTGTGCACCCAACGACGGACGTGAGGCAGAAAAGACTGAAAAACACAGTGAGCAGCGCAGACAACTTCATCCATGGCACCTCGTGATAACGGCGCCTATCGTCCCTCGGGGCATACGGCAGGTACCTAGTAAGAGGCCGTGCGACGGGAATACAACCGTGGTCCCAACGCTGGGATGGGGGAATGGCTTGGCCACGACGAAGGAAGCCCCGCGCGCGGGGCTTCCTTCGTCGTGTGAATCGGCCTCCCCATCAGGGTGTGAGGTCGCGAGCCTCCGGCCTGCCGCTCATGCCGTGCTTGAGCGCGAGGAACGTCTCTGCGACCCGCCAGCCGTTGTTCAGGCCGCCGATGAGATTGGCCGCCGAAACCGGGACATCGTCAAGGTAGACGGTGTTCTTCTGCCCGCCGATTTGCCCTTCACTTTGGAAGATCTCCATTGGACGGACGGTAATGCCAGGCGCGTCACCGGGGATCATGAACCATGAGAGGTTCTGATAGCGCGCATCCTCTGGGCCCGTCCTGACGATGGTCCAGAGGAACTCGGCCGGGTGCGATCCCTGGACCCAGGTCTTCACGCCATTGATGAGGTACTGCTCGCCATCCCACCGGGCAGTCGTGGATGTCGCGGCGAAGTCCGAACCGCCCTCCGGGCCGGTAGCGAGCTGCCACGTCACCGCCTCCCCCCGGATGATCTGAGGGAGGATTCGACTCTTCTGTTCCTCACTACCCCACATCGCAATGCACTGCCCCGCCAGCGCTCCACCGGAGTCGGGGAATGGCGGCAACCCGAGGTCATAGGCGGCGAGTTCTCGCGCGATGATCATTGCCGAATCACCGGACATGCCGCTGCCACCGTAGGCCACAGGCGCAGTGGGGTAGAGCCACCCACGGGCTCCGAGTTGCCGTCCCAGTTCACGCAGGAGTCGGTAGTTCGCCTCCGAATCCCGGCTTCCCTTGATTCGCGGGGCGTGGACGGAGAGCCACTCGCGAACCTGACGGCGCAAGGCCTCTTGCTGGTCCGTATAGCCCATGGAGAAGTCCATGCTTCACCTCCCGCGGTTTCGCGACTCGAATGTAACCGACACGAGCCAGCTTTGCCGAGCGCGATCAAGCCTGCCATGGCTTCTCGGAGATCCCACTGCGAGGCGAAATGTCATGGGAAGAGGAAGGTCGAGCCGGTTGCGACTCGGGGGCCCGCCCCTCCGAGGCGGTACCGGACGGAACACGCCCCGCATGGGATCTCACCTGGTGCCGCTGGGAGGGTGCCCTATTCAAATTCAATCCAGGCCCGGCTCAAATCTGACACAGCCTGCCTTGCGAAGACATACACAATCTGGTGTGAGGCGAGTCACAAGCCCGCCGGCATTAGATACCGCGAGATATCGAGATCTGGCGCTCGCTGACGAAGTCGCCCTCGCGGTGAGGGATTGCCGCGTGGCTGTTGTGCCAGAGAGGCGGGACGGTGGCTGACCTCGAAATCGTTGTCGTCGAATCCACCGATGAGGACAACGGCTACGACTGGTGGTCGGCCGCGTTCTCCGTCGGCGAGGTGGACGCGACGGACGTCGCGAACATGGTCGACCAGGTGCTGGCCCTCCTGGGCATCGGGGACTGCATCAAGACACTGATGCTGATCGGACACGGGCACTCGGGCAGCATCTCAGTGGGGGATGGGCAAACCACGGACTCCGGGAAGTACATCGGGCTCTACAACGAGTTGCAATGGAGCGGCGAACTCTCGCGGCTCTCCGGGAAATTCTGTGCCGACGCCGAGGTCACGCTGCGCGGCTGCAACGTAGGCGCCGGCGCGGATGGCGCAGCACTCGTCGCCAAGCTCGCCGACCTGTGGGGCGTGACCGTGATGGCCCCGAGCGGGACCTGTTACATCACTCATTGTGCCGGCGAGTGGGTGACCGCCACGCCCGGCCACCCGCCGACGCCGGTGGCGGCGCCCTCCACGAAGTTCGGCCTGATGAAGGGTGCATCGACGCCGGATATGCGCCCGTGCTGCCTTCTCGTCGACTATGACTTCCCGGTCGACGCCGCAGGTAACACTGTCAAGAACCTTGGCGATCTGACCACGATCGGCCGTCACAAATATGGAGCCGGGATGGCAGACTACGCCGGGCGCACCGAGTGGTCAGGGGTGGTCTACACGTGCTCGATGGGATTCGTTGACCTCGGCCATCTCCGCGACTGTGCGGACCTAGCCCCGTACTACTACGACCTCCTGAAGACGAAGAACAAGGCCGGAGACACCATCCCCGAGATCCGCGAGGGTGGCACGATCACGATCAAGAAGGACATTCCCACCGCGCGCCTGGACTGCACGGAGGGGCTCTCCGTCGCCGGGGCCGCCAGCGCGGGCTCTGCCTCGTTCATTCCGCCCGTGGACATGCCCTTCCAGCCCGGTGCCACCGTGCGCCCTCCGATGGACGACCCCACGGGAGTGCTGGTCCAGACCGGCTTCAGGATCAAGACCACCTACACGCTTCGAAAAGGCTGAGTCGTACTCCGATCCGAGGAAGCTAACGCAGGAAGGACCGACGACCGCCCCTCTGGCGAATACGTATTAGGATTGCCGGGACGCATCATCGAGTTGGTAAGCGCCGCAGGGAGGCCACTGTGGATTTCTCGTGGAGCGAAGAGCACCAGGCGTTTCGACAGGAAGTGCAGGCGTTCATCCGGACGCACTGGAGCGGAGGCTCAGCGCGGGGCGGCGCAGACGAAGCGTCCAGGAGTTACGTGAAGGCGCTGGCCGACAACGGCTGGCTGACGCTCGCCTGGCCCAAGCAGTACGGCGGCCGTGGGGCGAGCCACTTTCAACAGTTGATCTTCATGGAGGAGTCCTCCATCAACGGCGTGCCGAATGGCGGCCAGGGCGCCGACCGAGTGGGCCCGGTACTGATGATCCATGGCACCCAGAAACAGAAGGATGAGCACCTCCCCAAGATCGCCCACGGCGAGGTGAACTGGTGCCAGGGCTTTTCGGAACCCGGCGCCGGCTCGGACCTCGCATCGCTCCAGACGCGGGCGGTGCGCGACGGCGATGAATTCGTCATCAACGGCCAGAAGATCTGGACGAGCGGCGCCCGCCATGCGGACTGGATCCACGTGCTCACCCGCACGGACGGGCAGGCGGCGAAGCATCGTGGCATCACCTACTTCATGCTCAACATGAAGACCCCCGGCATCACCGTCCGCCCCATCCAGCAGATGCACGGTGGCGCCGAGTTCAACGAGACGTTCTTCGAAGATGTACGCGTCCCCGCTGAGAACATCATCGGCGAGGAGAACCGCGGCTGGTATATCGCCGCGACGGCTCTGGACTTCGAACGCAGCGGCATCTTCCGGATGGCGGGCATGATCGGTCCGTTCAACCGACTGACTGAATTCGCCAAGCAGCCGGACTCGGCCGGGGTCGGACGACGGATCGCCGACACGGACGAGAATCGCCTGAAGCTCGCTGACACCGCCACGGAGATGATCGTGGCGCGATACCTCGGCTACCGCGTGACGTGGATGCAGAGCAAGGGGTTGGTACCGAACGCCGAGAGCTCGGTCTCGAAATCGTTCGGTACCGAATTGCAGCAGCGCAACGCCCGTCGTGGCATCAACATGCTCGGGCTCTACGGGATGCTCTCGAAGGGCGAACCGCGGGCGCCGCTCGGTGGCGAATACAGCCAGCTCTATCTCTCCACCGTCTCGGCGACGATCGCCGGAGGCACCAGCGAGGTGAACCGCAACATCATCGCGACACGCGGACTCGGGCTACCACGCGGGTAACCCGCGGGAGCAGAAGACCGGGCTCACGCATCCCGTGCCGCCTCGTACTGGACGAAGGGAGCCCGCCAGATGGCGGGCTCCCTTCGTCCTCCTGTGCGGGCGACCCATTACCCAAATTCCTTACCACGCGGCATCGCCAGAGCGTCCGCCGGAAACAGTTCGTCGAGCGATTCCACGATCAATGTGCGCTGTTCCCCCGCACGCTCTTCGAGAAGGCCGCTCACCCGCATGAAGGGCGCCGTACGGACCACGTCGCGATGGGCCTCGACGAGCGCGCGACTGACGAGGGCATTCACCATGCCGAACTCGTCTTCCAGGAGCAGGAAGATGATGCCTCTCGCGGTCAGTGGCTGCTGACGACACACGACGAGGCCGGCGAAGTCGACGCGCGCGCCGGCGGGCATCGAGCAGAGCTGGAGGCTGGAGACCACACCTTCCCCCAGGGCAGGGCGCAGGAATTGCATCGGATGGCTATCTGGCGACAGGCGCAGCACTGCGTAGTCGCTCGCCATGCGCTGATAGGCGCTGAAATCCGCCAGACGCACCTCGTCCTGCACCGTAGGGAGGTCGAGTCTCATCTGGCGGTCACGCGGGCGACGCAACTCCGCATGCCCGAAGCCGCCGGCGAACAGACCGAGTTGCCAGATCAGTTCACGGCGGTTGAGGCCCAGGTCGTCGAAGGCGCCGATGCGGATGAGGTTCGTCGAGGCCTCGTGCGATAGCCCCGTACGCTGGACGAAGTCGAACAGTGACCGGTACCGGCCGGAACGACGGCGCTCCTGCTCAATGCGGGCCGCGCCTGCCTCCCCCACACCTTTCACGTAACCAAGTCCGACGCGCACCGCTCCACGGAGATCTGTCTGCATATCATCAGGGGCGACCTCTTCGACCGTACAACGGGCGTCGCTTCGGTTGATGTCAGGACGGCGGATATCCACGCCGTGGCGCTGCGCGTCCTTGGTGAGGACGTGCGGCGGGTAGAAGCCCATCGGCTGTTCGTTGAGAAGGGCACAGAGGTACTCCGGCGGGTAATAATGCTTCAACCAGGTCGACTGAAAGGCGAGCAGGCCAAATGCCGCGCCGTGCGACTTGGGGAAGCCGAACTCCGCGAAGCCGAGGAGGTTTTCGAACATCCTCGTCGCTTCGGCCTCGGAGACATCAGGATGGGTGAGTGCCCCGGTCATGAATTTCTGCCGGTACTGCTCCATGATCTGCGCCGAGCGCTTGCGGCTCATGGCACGGCGGAACGTCTCCGCCTCACCAGCGTTGAAGCCGCCCATCTTCTTTGCAACCTCGATCACCTGATCCTGAAACAACACGACACCGAGCGTCTCACCAAGGGCTTCGCGGATGCAGGCGGGCATTTCCACGACGTAACCGGGATCGCGGCGGCGTGCCTCTCGACGCCGGACGTACGGGTTCACGGCGCCACCGACGATGGGACCAGGGCGGACGATGGAGACCTGCACCGTAAGGTCATCGAGGCTGCGTGGCAGAGTCCGCGGGAGCATGGCGATCTGAGCGCGCGACTCGATCTGGAAGACGCCGACCGTGTCGCCTCGACCGATTTCGTCGTAGATCACAGGGTCCCCGAAGTCCGGACTGCGCGAGAGATCGATGACCATGTGGCGGTGCCGTTCGATGAGATCGACGCATTCCTCGACCACCGAGAGCATGCCGAGTCCGAGGAAGTCGATCTTCACCATGCGTGCGTCGTCGATGCTGTCCTTGTCCCAGTGGGCGAGGTAGCGGTTCGGCCAGCGCGCCGGCTGGCAGGGGACGCAGTCGATGAGCGGCTCAGAGGATATGACCATGCCACCCACATGCTGCGAGAGGTGACGGGGAAAGCCCGCCAGTTGATGTGCCATCTCCGAGAGATGGCGCCACGCCCGTTCCTCGCCGTACTCGACGGTGGGATCGACGACGCCACGCTGGCGCTGCACTTCCTCACCAACCCCCGTCGCGTGGTCGTAGGGCCTTGCACGCTTCGCGAGCCGGTCGACCTCGACCTCGGGAAGGCCGAGGACTTTGCCAATGTCGCGGACGGCGCTACGGATGCGGTAGGTGGGGAAGATCGCCACAAGCGCGGCGTGGTCCCGTCCCCACTTCTCGTGGACGCGCTCGATCAGCCGCTCGCGGATGTCGCGCGGAAAGTCGAGGTCGATATCGGGCCGCGACAGCATGCCGTCGTTGAGGAACCGGTCGACGCTCAGCCGGTTGCGGATCGGATCGATATGCGACAGGCCGATCAGGTAGCACACGATCGAAGCGACTGATGACCCGCGGCCTCGCCCCGGCGGAAGCTCGGTGACGCTGCGTGCCCGGCTGGGCCCGCGCACCTCTGCCGCCACCACTTCGGCCAGTTTCATGACCTCGTAGTAGACGAGGAAGAACCCGGCGAGGTTGTTGAGTGCGACCAGCGCGAGCTCGTCCTCCAGGCGTCCCTCTGCGGCAGGACGTTCATGGAGCAGGTACTTCCGCTCCAACCGTTCCTGACAGATGCGGCGCAGTTCGTCGATCGGCGCCGTCCCCCCTTCGATCTCTGGGGACGGCAGCGAGTAGCCAAGGTCCTCGGTGAGGTCGAACACACAGCGACGGGCGATACGGACGGAGTTGGCGGCGGCCTCCGGGTGGTACGCGGCAAAACGACTCGCCTGCTCCTGCGGCGACCGGAGGTAGAACTCGGCATTCGGACGCCGCTCGCGGTGCGACTCGTCGATGGTCTTGCGGTGCTTGATGGAGACAAGGACATCCTGCAACCGGTGGCGGTCGGGCTCGTGGTAGTGGACGTCGCCCGTGCCGACCACCCCGACTCTGACGCGCTCCGCGAGCGCGACCAGAGCGCGGTTGCGCGGGCGGTCGCCAAATACGAAGTTGTCCTGCAACTCGACGAAGACGTTCGCGTGTCCGAACCACGCGACCCAGCGGCGGAGTGCCGCCTCCGCCTCTTCAAGTAGGTGCTCCTGGAGCAGGCGGGGGACGAGTCCGTCCCGACATCCAGTCAGGAGGATGAGTCCGCTGGCGTGCTCCTCGATGGCAGCGACGGGTAAGACCGGGTCGAGGCGGCGCGTTTCGCGGTCGGGCTGCTCACCTTCAAAAAGCCCAAACGCCTGACTGGAGAGGCGACAGAGGTTGGAGTAGCCCTGCCGGGTCTCCGCAAGCAGGGTGATGTGGGAACGAGTGCCGTCGGCCTCCTCGATGGAGAGCTCCAGCCCGGTGATCGGACGGAGCCCGGCCTCTTTCGCGGAGCGTGCGAACTCCATCGAGCCATACATGGCGTCGTGGTCGGTCAGCGCAAGGGCGCGGTGCCCCTGGCCCACCGCCTGGATCAGCAGCTCGTCGATACTCGATGCCCCCTCGAGCAGGGAGTAGTTCGAATGCAGATGGAGTTCGACGTACGGCACGCCGTCGAGGACGGAGAGCGGGACCGGCTGGGTCGGGCCGCGTGACGCCATCGAGCGTGGCGTGTCGCCGGCGAGTACGTCGTCGATCGCGCGCCGGCGCGCCTCGAATGCCTCCCACGAGTACTCCGCCGTGTGAGGGCTCATCGGAGGGCTGCTGAGTATGGCTGTTCGAACCAGGCACCGGAGTCATCGTCGCGAAACAGTGTGGACGGGCGGCCACCTTCCAGGATGACGCGATAGTACGTGCGCGCCTGTGCCGCCTCACGCCACCACGCCTCGGCAACACGCCATATCTCTTCGACGCTCTCGACACGTGCCTCGACACCACGATTGCCGCGCGCGTCAGTCCGGACGAGCGCCCGTGGAAGGCTGTCGCGATCCACGCGGACGCCCACCGGTCGCGGCAGTCCGATCGGACGAAGCGATGGCCTGGCAATGGACGGCCTCACGGGTCGTACTCCAGCAAGGCACGTCGGTATTCCGGCAGCCGGTGCCACGGCTCCACCTCGACGACACGCGCCAGTGGCGACTCGCCGAACCGCACCTTCAGATGGCGCACCATCTCGTCGAGCTGTTCGCGGCGACGCATCTGCTCGACGAAGAGGCTGTGCTGCCGGCCGCTTTCCTCAGTCAGCCCGCCAAGTTCGAGGGTCACGAGTGAGAGCGGGCCGGGGAACTCGGCGTACTCCACCAGCGTGCGGAACACCGTCCACAGGCGCCCACGGTCACCAAGCGGTTCCCGCAGAGCCTGCTCACGCTCCCAGAGCGCTCCGCGCTCAGTCTCCACACGCAGCCGGATCAGACGGACAAACCGATGTGCAGCCCTCGGCTGGCGCAGGGCACGGCCGAGCATCTGCTCCAGCGCGTGCAGGATCGCCTCGCGGCTGACGAGGGGCGGGTCTGCCTGGGCGACCTCGACGACCCGCTCACGCACCCAGGGCCGAGGGCGCACGGGCCGTGGGTCTTCACCACGCGCGGCCAGCCACGCGACGCCACCCTCGAATCCGAACTGCGCCTCGACCGCGTGACGTGGGAATGCGGCGAACTCACCGCAGGTTGATATCCCCAGCATCCGCAGTCGCTCGATCTCTTCAACCGGCAATGGGAGACGCGCGATGGGCTCCGATGCCAGGAAACCAGCAGCATGTTGCGCCGGCACATGAACAGCATCGGATGGCTCCGCGCGTCTCGCAGCCACATACGCCGTAAACCTGGCCCCGGCGATCCCCAGTTGCGGACTCAATCGGGGTGGCACACCGGCAAAAACCGCCCGGCGCACGTCTTCGACACGCGGGTACAGGCCGTCGGTCCCGCGCAGGTCAGCGAAGACGACCCCCTGTTCGGATTCCTCGACGAAGGGGCTCACCGCACTCATCGCCTCAACCAGCGCCTCGGCGTACTGCGCGACGAGCGCCGACCGGGCTTCGAGGATGCTCAGCGTGGGACACAGCCCCACCGCATCGCGGAGCGTCATCCCTGCCCGCACACCGCGGAGCCGTGCTTCTCGCGTGACCTCGACCACCCGCGAACGTGCCTCGTCACTCAGTGCGACAGGGGCTCCGGCGAGGCCAGGACGCTCCACCAGTTCGGAATGGAGCGCGAGCGAAGGGATCGCCAGACAGGCGACAGATCGGGATTGAACGTCGGGTTGTGCTGTAGGCATTGGTTCCCCCACCAAGAGGCGAGGTGATGGTATCAGAACACAAGTTCTATCCATGACAGTTATGTCGCTCAGGGCTTGAATCCTCGGACGTGACGACTCGCTCCGCAGAGCCTGCCTCAGCCACTTGGCAAAGGAGAAAGCCCGCCTGACGGCGGGCCTCTCGGGTCCATCAGCGCGGGTTCCCCTTACCGTGCAGCCGCCATCGACGCCTGCATCTTCGTCACAGCCGCCGTGACCAGTGCCGGCGTGATCACGTCCTTCCCTCCTGAGAGAGTCCCCCCTGCGAGCGCGTTGCTCGATGACCACGCATAGGTCTCCAGGCGCATCGTCATGGTGAGGCTACCCGCGGAGATCGCGACGTCATAAGCGACGGCCACACCACCCGCCGGCGCAGCGACGGACGGCGTCCCCTTCGTCACTTTCACGGTCGCACCCGAGGTGGCCGTCATCTCTTCGCCTGCCCGCACCGGTGCTGATGCTGTGGGACTACAACGACCAGTCCGCACCGGTGCGCTGGGCGCCGCCGCTGTTCGACGTGATCGCCCCGAAGACCTCGTGGACTGAGCTGCACATCTTCAACGAGGGTGGCCACTACACCTTCCGGGAGAACCCGGAACAGTTCAACCGCGTGGTCACCGGCTTCTGCCAGCATGTGGACACGACCGTGTCCGTCTGACTGTCCGACCGTTGGCGCTCGCCTTCGCCTCACGGTGGTTAGCCGAGATCCCAGGACAGCCGCGTGAAGATGCACCGCCTGGGTCCGTTCGCGGTCTACTCGAACGTCTTCCTCGTGATGCTCAGTCTGGGCGTCATCTCGCCGATGCTGAAGGACATTCAGCGCGACCTCGGTGTCTCCTACGGTGCCATTGCCTGGGGCGTCGGCGCGTTCGCCATCGCGCGACTGGCCGCCGACCTACCAGCCGGCCTGGCCGCCGAAAGATACCCGAGGGCTCTGGTCCTCCTGGTTGGCAGTCTGGCCGTCTGCGGCGGCAGCCTGATCGCCGCCTGGTCGAACGACCTGCAGACCTTCATGCTGGCCCGTGCGATCTCGGGCATCGGCTCGGCGATTACGTCGACCGTGGGCCTGACGGTGATCCTCGACGCCGCCGCACCTGAGCACCGAGGCAGAGCGAGCGCCCGCTATCACAGCGCACTCGGTGCCGGGGCATTCGTCGGGCCAGGCTTCGGCGGCCTCCTGTCGACGCTGGGGGACTGGCGTCTCGCTCTGGCTGGCGCCGGCGTGGCGGCCCTGGCGCTCGACTTGCCGGTCGCCGTGGTCCGGAAGCAGCGACTGTCCGGCAGCGAGGTACGCGTGCAGGCGGTCGCAGGCGATGTTGCCGGGCGACATGCCTTGATTGTTGACGACATGATCACGACCGGCGGGACGATCGAGGCGGCTGTCAGCGCCCTGATCCAGGCCGGTGCGCTCCCACCGTTTCTCGTCGCGGCAACGCACGCAGTTCTCGTGGGGCCCGCTGAGGAACGCCTCGGTACACCCGAGATCGGGCATGTCTGGGTCACGGACACACTACAACCGCGGTTCGCCCGACTGTCGGCCCGTGTCGTCGAAATCGGCCCGCTCCTCACCGAGACAGTGAGACGGCTCCACGCAGAAACTGCGCTCGACGATCTGGAAGCGCGCACCTGAGAGCGCCTCGGCTCACGACACCGTCGTCGACCGGTGCGAGCCCCGAAGTCCCCAGAATGGCAGGACGTTTGCCCCTCGGTATCCGCGCTCACGAACACTACTCTGTGATTTGGGAATGGAGATGGATCCCAGTCAGGGAGCGCAGTTGGAGTGGAGTGCCATCGCCCAACCTAGGGTACGAAGCCAAATCGGTACCCGCGTATAACTGAGTGGCCAGGCGCGCTCGTCTGGTCATGAGTTCCTAGAGAACCCGTTATCGCGGTCAACGAAAGAACACTTCGCAACCCGGAGACCCCGCCTTTTCGGCGGGGTCTCTGTTCCCCATCGACGGAACTCCGAGGCATCGACCGCTCGGCCCCGGTCACATTCCCAGCATTGCCGCAGCCCTTCAGGACCGGCGGACGGAACGCCCGAAGATCAGGACCAGCAGGACGCCGGCCCCACAGATCAACTGAGACGCCATGACGCCATCCTGGACACCGAGGCGAGTGACGAGAAACGTCATCGAGATCGTCCCGATCGGGGTCAGGCCAGACCCCATGTTGAACGCGGCCATCCCCCGGCCGCGCATGTCCGACCGGACGCTCGTCTGGAACATGCTGGTGTTCACCGCCCGTGCCACGCTATGGAACAGGCCTGCGGTCGCGAGACAGGCGAGTGCCGCAAGGAAGATGTCCATGCGCGTGAAGCTCACCACCAGGACGACGTACATGATCTCGCCGCCCAGCAGATAGCGCCCCTTGTGGCGCACGTCACCGGCGCGGGCGAGCGCGAGCAGCCCGATGATCGAACCGATCGCGAGCATCGAGACGAGCCAACCGTACTCGCGAGATCCGCCGTGGAAGACCTCCTTCGCGAAGATGGGCATAAACGACAGGTACGGAATGACGAAGAGCGAGGGCAGCGCATTCATGATCAGCAGGAGCATCAGCCGGCTCTCGCTCGCCAGGTAGCGAAAACCGTCAAACACCTCGGTGACAGGGTTCAGCCCTCGCTCGCGAGGCTGTTGGTTGCGCGACCTGAGCGCCATCGCCGTGAGCATCGAGATACCGCGCATCGCCGCCACCATGACGAAAGCCGCGCCGACGTTCCACGCGACGATCACGCCCGTGAGGGGTGGCCCGATGATCCTCGACACATTCTGGGCGACGGAGTTGAGCGCGATCGCGTTCGTCAGGGACTCGGGTGTCGAGATGTCGTGTACGTACGCCTGCTGCGCGGGGCCCGTCGCCGTGTTCATGATCGACGACACAATCGCAAAGGCGTATGCGTGCCATACCTGCACAGTGTCGGTGAGCACGAGTACCGCGAGGACGGCGGCCTGCAATGAGCCGATGGCGCTGGTCCCGATCATGATGGCCCGACGGGGATATCGGTCCGCCAGCAGCCCGGCAAACGGGCCGAGGAGGAGAGAGAGAATGCCACCGACGAACGCGACCTTTCCCAGTTCGACGGCCGAGTCCGTGAGCATATAAACGAGCCAGTTGAGGCCGATCTGCTGGCCCCACTGACTGAACCCGAGACTGGAGGTGCCTGCCCAGAGCAGCCGAAAATCCCGGTCCCTGAATGCCTCGAATGTGCCGACTTCGCGTGGGCCGGTCGGGCCAGAGGCCTCGCCTTGAGTGACGGGCCGAACTACCGGATCGCGGGCCATGCCGACCGCCTCACCGCTGCCGTCAGGTGTACGGCGCTATGACGCGCATTATGCGCTCCCACGCCAGCCCCTCGCCTACCTGCCCCCCTCGTGCTTGCCCGAGGCCCGCGCGCCTGATTGGCTGTCCGTCAGCGAATCCAACCAGTCCGGGTGACCGGGAGAGGTAGGTCGGGATGTTGTTTGCGCTGGACGGGAAGACTCCGCGGGTGGCGCCGAGCGCCTGGATTGCGCCGGGGGCATATGTCATCGGCGACGTCGAGATCGGAGAGCGGTCGACGGTATGGCCGGGCGCGGTGATCCGTGCCGACTTCGCTCCGATCCGAGTCGGCGAGAACGTTCATGTAGAGGACGGGGTGATCCTCCACTCCGGAGGCGGGCTGACGCTGGGAAACAACATCACGATCGGGCACTCAGTCGTGGTCCACTGCAAGTCCGTGGGCAACTTCGTGCTCCTGGGCAACAACTGCACGGTGCTGGACGATGCGGTGATCGAGGACGAATGCATCGTCGCGGCGAACGCGCTGGTCTCGCCTCGCGAGGTCGTCCCCTCAGGTTCGATCGTGATGGGCGTGCCCGGTGTGATCACGCCGGCCCGGCCCGACCAACTCCAGCGCCGGCGCGCGTCTCAGGGAGCCCCGACGGGCGGCTACCACGACAACGCGATGCGCTACCGCGCCGCGGGGATCGAGGAACGTCAACTGTGGTCGCCGCCGCCCGGTGAGGTTGGTGTGCTGCCCGATGGATGGCAGCCTCAGCCCCGGATGCGATGACCAGCCGAGCTAAATCGGACGGAACACCGGGATCGGGTAGTCGCCCGACTCCTGCGTCTCCCACTCGACGCGCACTCGCTGTCCGCAGTGCACGTCCTTCGTCGGGTCATTGACGCCCACGACGTTCGAGAGCATGCGGAACCCCTCGTCCAGATCGATATAGGCCACCGCGTAGGCGCCGAGATCTGCGAAGGAGGGATTCCGGTTCTGACGGACCACCGAGTAGGTGTACACCTCGCCCTCGCCCCTGGACACCTTCGTCGCGAGGTCCAGTGACCCGCAGGCGGTGCAGTGGGCGCGAGGCGTGAACACGACCCCACGACAGGAATTGCACTGCTGGTAGGTCAGTTCGTGGCGTTTCGCCGCCTCCCAGAAGGCCTGGGTGTCGGGCTCAGGAAAGACGGGCATCGGTCGGTTGGGCATCGCAGTGCTTCCTTAGTCTGCAGCCAGGATGATGGTGCCTCCGCAGTGGGTGTGGCCCAGGTAGCCGCCGTTGCCGTGCGCCACCGCCAGCCTCGCCCCGGGCACCTGCGCGGTGGACTCGCCCCGGAGCTGTCGAGTCGCCTCCAGCAGCAGGAACAGCCCGCGCATTCCCGGGTGGTTGGAAGAGAGGCCGCCGCCGTCCGTGTTCAGGGCCAGCGCTCCCGGCCGGTCGAACCGCAGGCGGCCACCGGCGACGAAGTCGCCGAACTCGCCCTTCTTGCAGAACCCGAGGTCCTCCAGCATCACCGCGACCGTGATCGTGAACGAGTCGTAGATCATCGCGATGTCGATCTCGTCCGGACGCACCTGTGCCTCGCCAAATGCGATCGGCGCGCTCTGAGCCGCAGCACTGGTCGTAATGTCGCCCTTGTTCTCACGGTATTTCGTGGCCTGGCCGCTGCCTATTATCCAGACGGGCTTCTTCCTCGTGTTGCGCGCCACATCGGCACTCGCGATCACCAGGGCGCCGCCACCGTCGCTCACCATGCAGCACTCGAGGAGGTGCAACGGATCTGCGATCATCCGCGACTCCAGCACGTCCTCGATAGAAACCTCACTCACGCCCTGGAACTGCAAGTCGTTCATCGCCTGCACGGCCTGGGGATTGCGCATGGCGTGGTAGCGCGTCGTCACGGCAATTTCGGCCAACTGTTCCGGAGTGCTGCCGTACTGGTGCATGTGCCGGCTCGCCACCATCGCGTAACTCGAAACGAGCGTATGCCCGTATGGATTCTCCATATTCGACTGCCAGTTCGAAGCAGCCGAGGCGCCGCCGGTGCCGATCGGGATCCGCTGGGACGCGGCCTTCGAGCCGTACGACAACACGGCGACGTTGCACTTGCCCGAGGCGATATCCGCCAGTGCGTGTGCCGTCTGGAACTCGTACGCGCTGCCGCCCACGGCGGTCGTGTCGATGACTGTCGGTCTCAGGCCGAGGTACGGCGCGAGCCCGAGGCCACCCCCGCCTTCACCGTCGTTGGCGTCATACAGCCCGTCCACGTCGCTCCATTTGAGCCCGGCGTCTTCCAGCGCCTTCGCGATCGAGGCAGCCTTGATCTGCATTGCCGAGACGTCGCGGTCCAGACGCTTCGGCCACTCGTACATGCCGACGATGGCGGCGGTTCGTGACTGACTGGCCATGGTCCCCCCTCGTGTGCCCGCATTCTTTACGCCCGTCGCCTCAGGCCGTCAACGCCCGCCCTGGTTGCCGTGCCGCTGTGCGAAGGCTAGCGTCCAGGCATGCGAGTAGGGCTCATCTCCGACACCCATCTCCCGTCGCTCATCCGCACGCCGGACCAGCTCGGCCCGCAGCTTGCCGCCTTCCTCGCCAGCGTCGACCTCATCCTCCACGGGGGTGACGTGGTCCGCCCGAGCGTCCTCGACTGGTGCGAGCAGTTCGCCCCCGTCGTCGTGGCACGCGGAAACAACGACAACTTCGACGACCGCCGGATGCTACCCCGGCAGATCCTGGATATCGAGGGCTGGCGGATCGGCATGGTGCATGAGCTCCGACCGGAGGATCGACCGGTGCCGGTGCTGCTTGCCGACGCGCTCGGTGGCGAGCGAGTGGACATCCTGATCGGCGGAGACACGCACGTCGAGCGGCTGGAATACCGCGACGGGGTCATTGTGGTGAACTCGGGCAGCCCGACGCTGCCGCACCACAAGGAATTCCGCCTGGGCACCGCGGGGCTGCTGGAGATCACACCGGGGCGTGTGCATGCCGAGATCATCCACCTGGGCCACAGCGACGGCGCGCGGAACCCCAGCGTCGGCCGCCACCTCGAGATCCGCGACGGCCGCCTAGCGACGCACTCCTACGACGGCACGCTGCTGCCGCTGCCCGACATGCCGAACCTCATGAGGTAGCCGAGCCTGCGCCGTGCGGAGACGGATGGAAGCGGGGATCACGGCCCCGCACGAGTGAGAGGCGGACAAGGCCGGGCTCCACACCTGAGAACCATCCGAACGGAGAAGGCGGCGACCAATCAGCAGTCGCCGCCTTCTCTGTTGCCTTGCCGGGCCGCTCGCTCCCCAGTCGAGGCCGTATTATACCCGAATCCGGATCCCTCGGGCGATACCCACCAGCATTGCGGGCGGGGCAACCTGAGCCCCTTCCTGAACGAGGTCACCCCGGATGATCCGCAGTCCACCCACTGCTGATAGACGCCACAGACGGTTGTTGACAAAGTTGCGCAGATTTATAGGAGATACCGTGGCCACGCAAGCAATCGAGGCGACTCGGGGCGGCGGCCTTCCGCGCAACTGGTGGGCGTTCGGGGTGCTGTTGCTGCCCGTAACGGTCTACTTCTTCGCGCTTCAGGAGCGTGCGTCACTGGCGGTCTTCTGGGCTGTCGGGATCGCAGCCGGCTTCGTGATCCAGCGATCCCGCCTCTGTTTTGTTTCCGGCTTCCGTGACCTCTATCTCCTGCATCAGGGGCGCACTCTGCGCGGCCTGATCATCGGGCTCGGGGTTGCCACGTTCGGCTTCGCGATGATCATGGGTTCGATTGTGCCCAATCCGGCGACAGGTGCCGTCCCCCAGGACGCGCACGTGCTGCCGGTTGGGATCGCGACCATCGCCGGCGGTCTGCTCTTCGGTGTCGGGATGGTGCTCGCGGGAGGATGCGTCTCGGGTTCGCTCTACCGGATGGGCGAAGGCTACGTCGCTTCATGGGTCGCCATGGCAGGGGTCATGGTGGGCCTCTTCGCCCTGAATCGCACGTGGAACTGGTGGTGGGACGTCACGATCGCCACCGCCCCGCGCGAGTGGCTGCCCGCGCGGCTCGGCTACACGGGCTCGATTGCCCTCACGGTGCTCCTGCTCGCGACGGCGTACGTCGCGACGTTGTGGTGGGAGCGTCGCGCGCCCGCCTTCGCCGTAATCCCGATCAAACGGGCGCAGGCCGCGCCGCCAGCGAACGTGCAGGATGACGTACGGGCCGCGCTGCAGCGCGTCTTCCGAAAGGAATGGAGCCCTGCCGCGGGGGCGATCGCGCTCTCGCTGCTGAACGTCATGCTGTTCATCCGGTACCGCCCGATGGGCGTCGTGGGCGAGATTTCCCGCTGGACGAACGACATCGCCGCGAAGGTCGGTCAGCCCGTGGGTGTGCTCAAGGGGCTCGACACGCTCGCGGGATGTGCGCCCTCAATCACGGGCGATTCCTGGTTCACCGATGGCTTCATGATGAACGGCGGGATTATCGTCGGCTCGTTCACGGCGGCGGTGCTGGCGCGAGAGTTCCGTCTGCGGATCCCTCGACAGCCGAAGCGGTACGTACAGTCAGCCCTCGGCGGGGTAGTGATGGGCTACGGCGCTGGGCTAGGTCTGGGTTGCACGCTCGGCGCGTTCTACTCCGCGATCCCCTCGCTCGCCCTCAACGGCTGGGTGTACGCGGTGGCGATGGCGACGGGGGCGTTCGCGGGATCGCAGATCATCCGGCGGCTCGCATGAGCGAGCAGCCGAGTGTGAGGCAGATCGACCTGACCGGTCAGACCCTCCCGGTGGCGCTCCCGGTCATCACGGACGCCATCGAGCGTGCAGTGGGCGGAGAGTCCTTCGACCTGACCACGGCCGACGAGACGGCAGTAAAGTACATTGTCCCCACGGCGGCCGTCCGTGGGGTCCGGGCGGCGTTTCGCCGCGAACCGGCGGGGGGATGGCGGGTCGAGCTGCGACCACGCGCCCCTCGACCGCGAAGTGAGGAGGCACAAGGTGGCTGAATCGACGGTAGTCCCGGTACTCGACGTCCGGGGCGAGATCTGTCCGTACCCTATGCTGCGGACGAACAAGGAACTCGACGAGGTGCGTCCGGGAGTGGCCGAACTCGACGTGATCACGGACCACCCCCCCGCGCTCTCGACCATCCCGCCCGAGGCGATGAAGCGTGGGTACGGCGTCGAGATCGAGGAAGTCCGCGAGGGCGAGTGGAAGATCCGGCTGTTCAAGGACTCATAGCCCGGGCAGACGGCCGCGAATAAGGACCAGGCGGCTCGAGCCGCTTCGATGAAAGGGAGGCCGCGATGTTGAACATGCGATCCGCCATCTGGCGGACGGCATTCCTGACGGCAACGGCTGCGGCAGCCGTATTTGGTGCGGCCTGCGGCAGCGACGAGGCCAAGCCCCAGGCAGCGGCGACGCCGCCGCCGACGGCCGCGGCAAACGCCGCGGTGCCGACCGTAGTCGCTGCAAAGGCGGGATACGCGTTCCCGGACAAGCTGGTCACCACGAACTGGGTCACGGAGAACGCGACCAAAGCGAATGTCCTGGTGTTGGACCTCCGTAAGAAGGAAGACTACGAGGCCGGCCACATCCCCGGAGCGTCATGGATCAACACGGCTGACCTGTCGGTGACAGACAAGAACGGTGTGAAGGGCCAGCTCGCCCCGGCCGAGAAGGTCGCCTCTGTCTTCGCTGCGGTGGGTGCGAAGCCGGACACGACGATCGTCCTGTACGACGCGTCGAACAACCTCAGCTCCTCCCGGGTCCTGTGGGGCCTCGAGGTGTATGGCCACAAGGATGTCCGGATGATGGACGGCACGTGGACGCTGTGGCAGTCCGAGGGCAAGCCTGCGACCAAGGATGTCCCGCAGCGGACGGCGACGCAGTACGCGTTCACCGCCACCCCGAACGAGGGCATCATCGCGAACTTCGACGAGATCGTGAAGGCGGTCGGCGACCCCTCCAAGGTGATCTGCGACGCGCGCACCCCGGAAGAGTACGCAGGACGCGATGTGCGCGCGAAGAATGGCGGGCATGTCCCGGGCGCCCTGAACGTCAACTACACGCTGGCGAACGGCAAGGACGGCAAATACCTCCCGGCTGAGGAGCTGCGGAAGCTGTACGCTGACGCGGGCGTGAAGGCTTCGGACAGCCAGACCGTATACACGTACTGCCAGACCGGCGTGCGCGCGGCGCATTCCTGGTTCGTCCTGAAGTACCTCGTCGGCTACAAGAAAGTCGAAAACTATGACGGCTCCTGGGAGGAATGGGGCAACAAGGACGGCGCGAAGATCGAGACCTCGCGCTAACCGCGAGGCGGACCTGGAATATCGGACACTGGCGGGCGCCCGACCACGGGCGCCCGCTTCGCGTCTCGCCCCTCACAATGGATCGCCACCCCATGCCGCATGCGTCACCTCACCCGCCCACTGGTGTCACTGCCCCACGGGCACCTTCGGCCCGTGCCGCTGCCATCGCGACCCTCGCGATCGGGTTCGCGCTATTGCTGACCGCGTGCAGGCCGGGCGACGGCCCCAGTGCAGCTGGCCCTGACGGGGAGTTGCGCTTCCAATGGGTGGTGCCGGACGGCTTCCCCGCGACGGTCTCGCTCCACCGGGCGCTCGACGGGCAGACGACAGGCGAGACACACGCATACCTCCCGGGCGAAGCGCCCTCGCCTGGTGAGGCGTTGGCCAACGGGGTCCTGCGTGTCCGCCTCGACGAGCCAGAGCGCGTCGTCCTGAGGCTCGACAATCCGCGCGGCGAGTCACTCCGATTCTGGGTCGCTCCCCACCTGCCGCAACCCCACGCCGGTGACGCGGCGCTGATGGCCCAGTGCCTGTGTACCGGGGAGGTGTACGAGGTCCCGGCTGGCGGCTCGTGGACACGCATCCTCGAGTTCGGCATCCGCCGGCGTGGTTCCGTGACTCCACTCGGAGTCACGCATGTGATCGTGCTGGGCGAACTACCGCAGTAATCGTGCCATACTCGGGCTCGACTCCGCCGCCCTGTGGCTGAGGCTGGATTGAGGCGAGCGTGCAGCGACTCTTCCCCCGCATGTATTACGGCTGGGTGATGGTGGGCGCCTCGTTCGCCATCAACATGTCGGTGTCGCCGCTGAATGCCGTGGTGTTCTCCTTCCTGATCGGTCCGATGAGCGCCGACCTCCATGTGCAGAAGAGCGCCCTGGCGTGGTCGCTCACGCTGCGGCTGATCGCCGCCGGAATCACCGGGCCCGCCCTCGGGGTCCTGCTCGACCGATACGGGTCGAGGTGGCTCGGCGCGATCTGCGGTGCGATCGGCGGTGTCTCACTGATCGCGCTCGGCGCCGTGCATTCGCTGTGGGCTGTCTACGCGTTGTTCGCGTTCTCCGGACTCGCCGGATTCGGCGGCCCCGCCGGCCAGTTGCTCACGCAGGTGCCACTGGCCAAGTGGTTCGTCGCAAACCGTGGACGGGCGATCTCCATCGCGACGACCGGCATGGCGCTGGGGACGGTGCTGACCGTGCCAAGCACGCAGTGGCTCGTCCAGGCAGTCGGATGGCGAAGCACCACGGTCGTGTTCGGCCTGCTGGTCGCCGGTATGGTCGTCCCCCTTAGCACGCTGTTCATGCGCCGCTCACCCGAGGACTTCGGCCTGCACCCCGATGGCGCTGAATCCGCACAGGCCGTGGAGGCCGCCGCCGGGGCGCAGACGCGCGCCGCATTGCTCTCAACGACCCGGGACTGGACCGTGCGTGAGGCGATGCACACGCCGGCGATGTGGCTGATGCTGGTCGCGCTGACGCTGCAGGGCGTCGTGCTGATGGGGACGCTCGTCTACCGGGTCGACTTCTGGCAGAGCAAGGGCATGACACCCTCCCTCGTCGGCTTCGGGACCGCGCTCGATCCGCTGTGCGTGGTGTTCTCGATCCTCGGGTTCGGCATGGTCGCCGACCGGATGCCGATCCGGTACCTGGGCTTCATCGGTGTCGCGGGCATGGCGCTGTCGATGTTGCCGATGGTGGTCTCCGACGGTCAGACCTGGACAATCCTCGCGCACAACGCGACGTGGGGGATCGCGGCCGGCGGGTGGATCACGCTGAACAGCCTGATCTGGCCGAACTACTTCGGCCGCCTGCACCTGGGCGCCATCCGCGGCATCGTGCTTCCGGTCTCGATCGCCGCGTCGAGCGCCGGTGCACCGTTATTCGGCTACCTGCTCGACTCGGGCATGGAACCATCAAGTCTGTGGACGCTTGGGCTAATCGGGTTCGCCGTGTCCGCCGTGTTCGTGTTGCTCGCACGTCCTCCGCAGGCACCAACCGCGCCTTCCGCCAAGACCTCTGCACCGGCCGCAGCATAGGAGTTGGGCGTTACTCACCGCGCTTAACCGATCCGGACAGCGCCCCTCGAAAGGCGCGCGGCGGCAACAATGGCGCGCCCGAGGTACGGGACACCCCGCTTGATCGGAGCTGTGCTGATCCACTCGCGTGGCGTGTGCGGCTCGCCGCCAGTGGTCACGCCGATGCAGGTCGTCGGGAAGCCGGCGCCGATCGCGGCATTCGAGTCCGTCGAGCCGGCGTAAAACTCCGGCTCAGGAAGTCCAAGGCCCTGGCGCGCGCCGAGTACCGCCTGTACGAGCGCCGAATCGGCCGGGACGCTGCCCCCGGGGCGCGCGCCGATACGCTTGAAGCGGACCTCGGCCTCGTCGCCAACCGCACGCCGCATCGCGAGACGCGCCTGTCGAAGCAGAGCGTCCACATTCGCCGGTTCCACCGAGCGAATATCGAGCTCGAACACTGCGTCAGGTGCAATGGTGTTCACGCTACGGCCACCCCGGATGACGCCGACATTCATCGTGGTCTTCGGCGTCGCCTTCGGGTCTGGCATCAGCGGTTCCAGGGCGACGATGGCGCGGGCCAGCAGCGCGATCGAGTTCTTCCGGCCATACTCCCCCCAGGAATGACCGCCCTCAGTCTCCACGCTCACCTCGTACCGGAGCGAGGCGACCGCCTGCGTCTGAACGCGGTTCAGCGCGTGGCCCTCGATCGCGATCATCGCATCGAAGTCGCGCGCGTAGTCTCTCACCAGCCGGCGTGCGCCACGGAGGTCGCCGCGACCTTCCTCGCCGACGTTCGCCGCTAAGATGATGTCGCCGACACCGCGGACGGCGGTCGTCTGCATTGCCTCAGCCACTCCGAGCATGGCCGCGACCCCCAGGCTGTTGTCGCCGACACCGCGGCCGATGAGTTTGCCGCGACTCCGCACCACCGGCGTGGCCGGATCCGGAAATACCGTGTCCAGGTGGGCGCACAGCAGCAGCCGCGCCCGACCGGCCTCGCCCTTGCGCACGGCGATGACGTTCGAAAGCCCATCGACCTCGAGGTGTGACCATCCACCGATGACTGCCAGACGGTCGTGGACGTACGCCGCGCGCACGCTCTCGTGGAACGTCGGCGCAGGGATCTCGGCGATCCGCACGGTTTCCTCGATCACATCGGGGACAGCGCGGACCAGTGCGCGCTCGTAGGCCGTGGGCATAGCGGGGCTACCTTCCTTGATGCAGCTACACAGGCTCGGGAGCCGAACCAGCCGCAGTAAGCCGCCGTTTCGCCTCTGTGACGACATCCGCGGGCAACGGGCCCGCGAGGGCAGCTGCCACGTTCCCCGCGAGGTGTTCCACGCTCTTTGTCCCAACAATCGTCGTGTCGAGGTCAGGGTTGGAGAGCGTGAACCGCAGCATGAACTCCATCCTGGTCATGCCGTTGCTCAACAACTCGTCGAGTCTCGCCTCATCCCATCGGTCACGCATCGTCTCTGTGCGGAGCATGTAGTACTGGCGGTGCTCCCAGTCCGTCGGCGCCCCGCGCGCCACGCCGCCGCGCACGACGATCCCTGCACCGGCCGCCGAGGCCTTCGTGATGACCGCCTCGTGCTCGCGTTGCAACGCAGAGTAGGGCACCTGGAACACGTCGAACACGCCCATGTCAACCTGCTTGCTCATGTTCGGCAGCGTCCCGGACACTCCGACGAAGCGGACCTTGCCCTCGTCCCGCAATTTGAGCAGCTCTTGCAGTGCGCCATGCTCCTTTAACTCAACCTCGGTCAGGCTGCGGTGAAACTGGACAAGGTCGAGATAGTCGGTCTTCAGCAACCGCAGCGAGTTCTCGACGCCGGCGCGGATACTCTCGGCGGTGTGCACATGGTCGCCGCCCGTGTCACGAGAAACACAGCCGCACTTCGAAGCGAGAAAGAACTCGGCCCGCCGCGACGAGATGCAGTGGCCAATCAGGTCCTCACTGCGGCCATAGTCGATCGACGTGTCAATGAAGTTGATCCCCGCGCCCAGCACCGCGTCCAGGATGGCCTGCGCAGCAGGCTCGTCGAGCGAACGCAACTCCATGGCGCCGTAGCCAAGCGATGTGACTTCGAGGCCGGTCCGTCCGAGCAGACGTCTGGGGAGGTCGGGCATGTGGGCATCCATTCCGTGGTTTGATGGGATACAAGGCCCCTACGATACGGCCAAGTCGGCCCAGAAACGCACTATTCAGACGCGCTAATACAGCGCCCCGGCGGCCACTTCTAATTCGTGGCTCTCTTCTGGCGTCAGCGGGACGAACGCCTGCGCGGTCGCCACGTTCTCGACCACCCTCGACGGGTAGCGGGCACCGGGGATGGCGGTAGCGACACCCGGATGCGACAGCACGTAGCGGAGCAGATTCGCGGGCGTGAGGATGCCATCGTACCCAGCGGCGATCCTGCCACGCATCTCGCTGGTCCGCCCGGAACCGCCCAGCGGGCGCATCACGATCACGCCGATATCCCGTGCACATGCCCGTTCGATCAGCCGGGCGGTCTGCGGGGAGAACGCGGAGTACTCGACCATCACGGTGTCGAAGGCGTCGCTCTCGACCACCCGTTCCAGTACCTCGATGCTGTGGGTGGAGATGCCAATGTGCCCGATATGCCCGCGCTCCCGCATGTCCCGCAACCCCGCAAGCGCGCCGTCCTCCTGATGGACCCGATCCCACGCCTCAGATGTCGAGATGTCGTGCAACTGGTAGAGGTCGATCCGGTCGACGCCGAGCGTGCCCAGCGAACGGTCGACATCGCGCTGACTGCCATTGATGGTGTGGCTGAAGGTCTTGCTGGCGATGTGAAACCCGGCGGCGCCGCGGGCACGCACGATCTGTCCGAGCATAAACTCGCTGCCCGCATATTCGCGGGCCGTGTCGATGAAATTGACGCCAAGGTCGAGCGCCGTCCCTACCGTCTCGGCCGCCTCGGGCGAGTGCGGCGTGTCCATTGCACCCAGCCCGACGGCGGTCACCATGAGGCCGGTCCGACCGAGCCTGCGCTGCGGCAATGTCGACATCTGCACCCCGTCCAGGGCTCCCCCGGGAACCGACCACCACCATATCGCGGGAGCGCCGGGGATGGTCTGCCGGGGCGGGCAGCCGAGGTCGCCCTCGGCTAGTCTGCGAACGTTCCGGTGATGCCGAGCACCTGAAGGCCGAAGCGAGGACGCGGTATGACTCTCTCGCCCACGCCTCCCCCGAATGCGCGCGAGGGTCTCGGCCACGCCACCTGGGCCATCGCCGCGGGCACCTGCATCGCCAGTTTCGCGGTGTTGTTCTGGATCCCCTTCGTCCCGCTGTACATCCGGGAGCTGGGCGCCACCTCGAACGCGGACGCCCTCGTCTGGGTGGCGCTCGCGAACGCGGGGCTCGGGATGGGGCGCCTGATCAGCGGCCCCCTGTGGGGAATCCTCGCCGACCGCTTTGGACGCAAGCTCATGTTCGTGCGGGCGCTCTGCTTCGCATCCCTGACGATGTTCATCGGGGGGTTCGCGCAGGCGCCGTGGCACATCGTCGTGTCGTTCACGGCACAGGGCCTGTTCTCCGGATTCGTGCCCGCGGCCATCGCGCTCACCAGCGTCAGCGTCCCGGACACCAGGATGAGCCGGAGCCTGAGCGCGGTGACGGGCGCCCAGCATGTGGGGAATATGGTCGGGCCGTCCGTCGGTGCGCTCCTCGCTGTCTCGTTCGGGTACCGCGGCGCGATCTTCGCAGGCGCGATGCTTCCGATCATCGCCGCGGTCGTGGTGCTCATCCTCGTCCCCACCGACCACATCGACCGTCCCGGTACCACCCGCGCGAGGTCGGCAGCCGGAGGCCCCCCGCTGTGGCGGACACTCAAACCGCAGTTCTATCTGGCGGTGTTCGTCTTCTTCCTCCTGTTCGCGCTGGACCAGCTCGTACGGCTCTCCGCGCCGGGGGCACTCCAGGAAATTCTCGGACGGGATGAGGTCGCGGGGGCCACCGGCCTCGCATTCACCAGTGCCGGCATTGCGGCGGTGGCAGGGGTGGTCCTCGTCGGCCAGCGATACGTGGCCCCGGGACGGCTCCGCCTCACGCTCCTCCTCGGGACCGCGAGCTCCGCCGCCCTGTACTTCGCGCTGGCGCTGGCGCACTCTTCACCGGTCTTCATCGTCACATTCGCCGGACTGGCGTTCGCGCAGGCGACGATGGTCCCTGCCGCGAACGCGCTGATCGCCGCGAACGTCCCGCGCGAACGCCGAGGCACCGGCTTCGGCATCGCGAGCAGCGCACAGGCCCTCTCGTTCCTCATCGGTCCCACGGCAGCCGCCGCGTTCGCCGCGACCTCGCTCCGACTCGGGTTCGTCGCGCTCGCGGGAGTGCTGCTCGCACTGTGCGCGTTGCTCTTCGCCACGCTTCGGGAGCCGCGCCAGACGGCCTGACATGGCCCGAGGCCAGCGCGTCTGACCGTCCGAGGAGTAACCTGACGGTCGACGGAGGAGGCATCCATGCAATCAGACTTCCTACAGGCTGGCAGCGTCCGCCTGCAATATTTCGAGCACGGCTCCGGCCCCGAGACGGTCGTCCTCGTACATGGATACACCGCGAGCGCGCGCATCTGGCGCGCGATGCAGGAGCGCCTCGACCCGACACGGTTCCGCGTACTGGCAATCAACAACCGTGGTGCAGGCGACTCGGACCGTTCCACCGACGAGGCCGATTACACGGTGGAGGCATTCGCACGCGATCTGTCCGGCGCGGTGACCACCCTGGGACTGCGGGATGTTCACCTCGTCGGCCACTCCATGGGCGGCGCCACCGTTTCACGGTTCGCGCTGGACCATCAGGCGCTGTTGAGATCGCTCACCCTGCTCGACCCGGCCCCACTGGCCTCACGGCCGGCGCTCACACCCGGATGGGACGACGAGATCCGCGCCCAGTTCCGCACCGGCGAGGCGCCACGAAGCACATCCGGCGCCGCTGCCCCCGCCACGCGCCACGAGACCCTGGCTGAGCATTATCGCCGCGAGCTCGCTGAGGATGTCGCCCGCACGCCGCTTGAGCGACTGATCGGCAGCCGGCGGTCAATGGCCTCGCTGGACCTGCGGTCGCGCCTCGGCGAGATCCGCGTGCCGACACTGGTGATCAGCGGCGACCTCGACACGACGGTTGGCGTCCCACACATCCTCGCGGAATATCTCGCCCTGCCTGAGGCGAACCGCTTCCTCCACGTCTACCACCGGGTGGGACACTCGCCGAATATCGACCTCCCCGGTGAGATGGCAGTGCTGCTGACAGAGTTCTTCAGCGTGACCGTGCCCGGCTTCGCACGTCCATGACGATGCAGTTTGGCGTGTTCTCGGTCGGCGACGTGACCACGGACCCCACGACCGGCCGGACACCGAGCGAGGCCGAGCGGATTCAGGCGATGGTCGCCATCGCACTGAAGGCCGAAGAGGTCGGCCTCGACGTGTTCGCGACCGTGGAGCATCACAATCCGCCGTTCGTACCGTCGTCACCCACGACGATGCTCGGCTACATCGCCGCCCGGACCGAACGGATCACTCTGTCGACCGCAACGACCCTCATCACAACCAACGACCCGGTGAAGATCGCTGAAGACTACGCGATGCTCCAGCACCTGGCCGGGGGCCGGGTCGACCTGATGCTGGGTCGCGGCAACATGGCGCCGGTCTACCCGTGGTTCGGCCAGGGCGAGCCGCGGTATCTCACGTCCCCTCGTCTCCCCTCCCCCCACGAAGCCCGGACGAGTTGTCCGGGCTTCGTGGGGCTCGTCTTCCGGAGGAGGAGGATGGAGGGCGGTGCGCGCCCGCCTCGCGGATTCCTGTACCAGTGACTACAGTCCCCCGCAGCGAGAGTGAAAACGGTTGCGGAGGTACGAGCGTATGGAAGGCCCGCTGACCGGAATCCGAGTCATCGACCTTTCCCAGTACATCGCCGGGCCCTATTGCGGCCGGATGATGGCGGGGTTCGGCGCCGACGTGATTAAGGTCGAACCACCGGACGGCGACCCGATCCGCCGTTGGGGGCCGTTCCCCGGATCTGTCCCTGGCCCCGAGACGAGCGCGTTCCACCTCTACCTCAACCAAGGAAAGCGCTCGGTCACGCTCGACATCGAGACCGAGGATGGCCGCGCCCTGCTGCGCGAGTTGCTGGACACCGCCGACGTACTGATCGAGAGCTTCCCTCCGGGGATGCTTGCCGGTCTCGGGCTCGGCTACGAGCAGCTGGCGGAAGAGTTCCCGGGACTCCTCTACGTCTCGGTCACACCGTTCGGACAGACCGGTCCGTACGCGCAGTACCACGCGTGGGAGATCACCACGTACGCCCTCAGCGGGCTGATGTACATCACCGGCGAACCTGACCGGGAACCGCTGAAGAACGGCGGCTATCTGGGCCAGTACGGCGCGGGGCAGAACGCATACATCGCGACACTCGCCGGGCTCTGGGAGCGCGCGGTCTCCGGCCTGGGCCAACACGTCGATGTGTCAGTCTTCGAGCACGCGACGTCAGTGCTGGAGATGACTGACATGGCGTATATCTACGCGGGGAAGGTGTATCCGCGGAGCGGGAACGGCGCGCGCGCGGCATGGGGCATCTATCCCTGTGCAGACGGCTTCGTGGGCGTGGTCTCCGGCCCGCTGCGCCGCTGGGCGAACATCGCGACGTTGATGGAGGAGCCCGTCCTGGCGGACGACCGCTACCAGCAGGCCGGCTCGCAGAGCGAGCTGCGCGACGAGATCGATGCGCTGATGCTGCCCTGGCTGATCACCCACGAGAAGGAGGAGATCTACCAGAAGGCGCAGGCGCTCGGCCTGCCGTTCGGATACGTCGCCACCCCCGCCGACCTGTTCAAGAACGAGCAGCTCCAGTACCGCGGCTTCTTCCACGAGATCGACCATCCGGTCGCGGGACCGCTCCGTTACCCCTCCATCGCGGCGCACTTCTCTGACGGCCTCTGGGAGTCCCAGCGGGCGCCGCTGCTGGGCGAACACACGAACGAGGTAGTCACGTCGCTCGGTCACGACGAAGCGTCACGTGCCCGGCTGTCCGCCGCGGGCGCCTTCGGCGCCGCGACACACGACGTATCGGCCACGAGTGGAGGTGCGCGATGACTGCTTCAGGAGGATCCGTGCCGCTCCGCCCCGGACAACGGGGGCCGCTGACCGACCTCGTCGTGCTCGACTGCTCGATGGTGTGGGCCGGGCCGTACTGCACCAAATTGCTGGGGGACCTGGGCGCAACGATCATCAAAGTCGAGGCGAACCGTCAACTCGATTCCATCCGCGGACCGGCGATTCCCCCACCGTCCTCCTCCGCGATCAGCCTGTACGCCAACAACGACCCCGGCGACGACCCGTGGAACCGGAACGGCTACTTCAACAAGTACAACCGGAACAAGCTCGGCGTCTGCATGAACATCCTGATGCCGGAGGGCCGCGCCGTCTTCATGGAACTCGCCGCGATCGCCGACGTGGTCGTGGAGAACTTTGGCGGCGGCGTCTTCGAACGGATGGGGTTCGGTTACGACGTGCTTCGGGATGTGAACGAGGACCTCATCTTCGTCTCGATGCCGCCGTCCGGAAACGGTGGCCCGGAGGCCAAATACGTCGGCTACGGCGTCGCCATCGAACAGCTCGGCGGGATCGTTGCGCGCACCGGGTATCGCGGCGACGACACGCCGATGAAGACCGGGATCAACTACGGCGACCCGATCGCCGGGATGCACACCGCTGGCTACATCATGACGGCGCTCCTGCACCGCCGGAAGACAGGCCGCGGCCAGTACATTGACCTGTCCCAGCGCGAGGCGACCATCAACTGGATCGGCGAATCCGTCATCGGATACCAGATGACCGGCCACGACCCCGGCTGGATCGGGAACCGTGACGAATACATGGCTCCTTCAGGCGTCTACCGGTGCATCGGCGACGATGCGTGGATCGCACTGGCGATCGGCACGGACGCCGAATGGCGCGGCCTCTGCACCGCCATCGCCCGCGACGACCTGTTGACCGACTACCCGACGTACGAGCGGCGTGCACTGCATCACGACGCCATCGACGCGGCGATCAGCGCCTGGGCCGCGCAGCAGGATGCCGACCACGCAATGACGATCCTCCAGCAGCACGGCGTCGCCGCCGGTGTCTGTTCGGACAACCGGCGAGTGGTCCACGATCCGCATCTGGCCGCGCGTGGGTTCTGGCCGGAGGTACAGCACAGCAGCGCCGGCCCGCACATCCTCGCCGGCGAGGCGTGGCAGTACAGCCGCACGCAGGCGGCGATCTACGCTGCCGCGCCCGCCCTCGGCGAACACACGGACTATGTCCTGCGCGAGATCCTCGGCAAGAGCGCTGAGGCGATCGAGCGGCTACACGAGGCGGGCGTGCTGGAGAACACGCCGGAGTCGATCCTCCAGCAGCGCTCCCAGCTGGGCACGGCGTAACGAAACAGCCGCCCGCCCAAACTAGCGCAGCGGTGGCGGCGCCTCGCGACGCGGCGGCGGGGGCCAGTCGGTCGTCGGGAGCGACTGGATGCGCCAGACCGCGACTTTGCTGAGGTAGGCAAAGTGCGTCCGGCGCGCCCGGAGAAACAGGATGCCGAACGCGGCGATGGCGGCAAGCCCGAGCACCCCGCCCGCGGCCATCGACCAGAGCCGGGCGTCCCCGCTCACACCAGCGAGCGGCATGAGCCCGCGCAGCACGACCGCTCCGATCAGCGCGGACGCCAGCGTTACCGGACGCCAGCGGCTCGGCGGCCGCACGAATCGCTCGCTCGCGAACTCCGGCAGGATCAATTGCGCAATCGCCAGGATCCCCTGCGTGATCACGCCCAGCGCAAAGATGTGACGGACCGCATCGATGCGCACGGTCGAGATCACACCGCCCCGCGCGAATGCTTCGATGCCGCTGACGGCGAGTAGCAGGCCGGTGAGCGTGAGCATCGCCAGCGTCGCGCGCAGCGGCCAGGCCAGTGGCTGCGAAGCGACCGCGAGCCGTGTCTTGCGATGCCACCACCCAAACGTGCTCATCAACAGCAACATCGCGATTCCGACAAGCGCCTGCCCCGCCGCGACCGCCCGATGGGCATCGACGCCCCCGATTGCCAGCAGGCTTCCGCCCGCCCAGAGCAGCAGGCCGCCCTGGAGGGACGCGAATACGGCGTGCCCCATGCGCGCCGACGGTTGCGGCATCCCGAAGAACGAAGGGAAGGAGCGCAGCCCCACACCGGCAAAGGCACTGAGCAGGAAGCCGAAGAACTGGATCGACACCAGCAGTCCGTCTCGATCGGAGCGGAGGACGCTCGTGCCGTCGAGCGCGAGCTGTGGGAACCAGACGGCTCCGAGAGCGGCCTGCACCACGAGCCACGCCATGCCCGAACCCATGAGCAGGGCATTGGGCATCCCCTTACGGATCGACGGTCGCAACGTCAGGACAACCGATCCGGCGTACATCGCTGCGCCAGCGAACTCCAGTGCGGCCCCACCCGCCATGAGCCACGCAAACGGCATGTGTGACGCGAACGGCTGACCGCCCCCTCGGACGAACAACCCCACCTGTAGACACCAGAACGCAGCGTCAACGAGTGCGGGATGGGTTAGATGGCCGCCCCCGAAACGAGGCGCGAGCCTGGTCGCTACACCAAGGACAAACAGGCCAGCGAAACCCATCACCTGTAGGTGACCGTGGACCTGCGCGGCGGCCAGCCATGACACGTCCATCTGTCCGAGCGCGGCCTGCACCGGAAGCCAGACGGCGAGCCCGAAGCCACCCAGCGTCGCGAACAACAGGGCCGCGTAGACGAACCGGACGTGGCTGTCGGCGTCACGGGTGGGATCGGATATCGGTGCGGTGGCCGGTCGCGCATCCCGTGCCATCACGGCCCCCCGGAACTACGTGCGGGCTGAACGTCTGCTGGGGCGGACGCCCGCGTTGCCATCGCGCACACCAAGCCGTTCCACCGACTCAAGGTGAGGAGACTTACGAGGGCGGACAGGCCGGTTCTGGATCGCTTGATCGGCCATGGCGAGCTCCGCGAACGTGGTACGTCCCAGCTCCCCCGCAAGTGCATTGCGGGCACGTCCCCAGGTTTCGTGCAGCGGACAGGTCTCGTCCCAGTCGCACGGGCCACCGCGCAGGACGCAGCGGGGCGACTCCAGTGGCCCCTCTACCGCCTCGATCACCTCCAGCACACTGATCGAGGCAGGGTCGCGGGCGAGCGCGTATCCCCCCTCCGGCCCCGCCGTGGCGACCAACAGGCCTCGGCGCACGAGCGGGGCGAGCAGTTGTGGGAGATAGCGGACCGGAATGTCCATGACGGTGGCGATCTCGCGAGCCTTTCGCCGCCCGTCTCCGTAGTGCCGCGCGAGATCGATCACCGCGCGGACCGAGTAGTCGCCCCGGCGCTCCAGTGCAATCTGCATACCTTCGCTCCCAATGTTGAGCCACCGGCTTGACGATACGAGAGGACAATATCACCATGCAATTGTGTAGTGACACACTACACATTAGTGACCAACGCCCCCGCGGGGTGCCCTCTGGCACTGATCACTGGTACGTCTCCTCACAGCCGTTCTCCGCGCTGATGCTCGCCAACGCGATGACCGGCTTCTCGGACCGAAGCACTGGTGCGCTCACCTCGACCCCTGGCGGTTCTGGCGGCAGTGGCTTCTCGGGAGGCTCCTCGGGTGGCGGAGGCGGCGGTGGGGGTGGGGGCTCCTGGTAAACCCTGCGCTACCGCTCGAAGAGCCACCAGCGGCGACGGAGACGCGGCCGAGCGTACGTGAGGCCGAACCGCGAGCGGGCCGCCTCTTCGATCAGCGCCGTCGCTTCCTCAACGCTGTCGGTGAAGAGGAGCAGGTCCGCGTCCTGCTGTGTGACGGTGCCGGCCTCGACCTGATGCTGGATCAATGCGCGCAGGGGCGTCCAGAACTCCGTGTCCATAAACACAATGGGGAACCGCTTGATCTTGCCGGTCTGGACGAGCGTGGCCGCCTCGAACGCCTCGTCAAGCGTGCCAAACCCACCCGGCATCACGACGAATGCATAGGAATACTTGGCGAGCATGATCTTCCGCACGAAGAAGTGCTCGAGTTCGATCCAGATGTCCAGGTAAGCGTTCGGCTTCTGCTCCATCGGCAACTGAATGTTGCAACCGACTGATCGGCCGCCGGCGTCTCGCGCGCCCCGGTTGGAGGCCTCCATCAGTCCCGGTCCGCCGCCCGTCATCACCGTGAACCCCGCGCGCGCCAGCGCAGCACCCATCTCCCGCGCCTGCGCGTAACTGGGGTGTCCTTCGCCATAGCGCGCTGAGCCGAACACGGTGACGCAGGGACCGACGAAATGCAGCACCCGGAACGCCCTGAAGAACTCGTAGAAGACACCCAGCGCCCATCCGAGCTCGATGAGGCGGGACTGGGGGCCCGCAAAGAACCGGCGCTCCTGCCCTCCCTGCTCTTTCCGGTTGGACGGGGCGGACGAAGAGGGCTGGACCGCCACGGAGGCTCGCTTTCCCTGTGGCCGAACTGTCTCACGCTTGCAGATGCAGTCCGTACGTCTCCAGTGCCTCGCGGCACAACAGATCGCGGAACTGCGGCGCTGCGACACGGACGAGGTTCTGCGCTCGTTCGCGGACGGTCCGCCCATGTAGCGCGGCCACGCCGAACTCGGTCACGACGAAGTGTACGTCCCCTCGCGTGGTGACCACACCGGCGCCACGCGCCAGCTGCGACACAATCCGCGAGGCCCGCCCACCGAGCGCCGTCGACGGGAGCGCGATGATCGGCCGCCCGCGCGGGCGCCGCGCGGGCGGCCGATCATCGCCAAGCGCGGCGAGCGTATCCGCATCCGCTACATGAACGAGGGCCTGCAGATCCACCCGATGCACCTGCACGGGAGGACCCAGACGGTCATCACCAAGAACGGCCACCCGCTCCCGCAGCCGTACATCGCGGACACCGTCCTCGTCTCGCCCGGCGAGCGTGTCGATGTCATCGTGGAGGCGACGGAGCTGGGTGTCTGGGCGTACCACTGCCACATTCTGTCTCACGCCGAAACAGAGGCAGGGATGTTCGGCATGGTGACGGTGCTCATCGTCCAGTAAAACCAACAACCCTCACCGAAGACCCGTCCGGGAACCCGGACGGGCCTTCGTGCAGTCGACAGGCCGCGATCAGCTCGCGGACGTCTGAGGCCGGCGCAAGACGAAGTTGGTGTGGGGGGTCTTCTCCGCCTTGTATTCGTCTGGGCGGCTGCGCTGGACTTCGACGATCTCGAATCCGCACGCCTCGAAAATATCCTGATAGGTGCGACGAGGCATCCGGTGGACGCGGAACGGGGAGCGCACCCCGGCGCCATGGTTGCGGATCATCTCCATGTGCCGCGCCATCTCACCGGGCTCGTCGAAGGTGTAGACGGAAGCGATGAAGACGCCGCCGGGCTTCAGCGCGCGCTGGACGTTTGAACCGTAACGGAGCAGTTCGTCGAAATTGAACTGCATCAAGAGCTCGTGCCCGATCACGGCGTCGAACTCCTCGGCGCGCAGGTCATCGCCCAGCCCGTTCGTGACCCGGAACTCGATCGGCGGCAGGTGAGCGGTGGCGACACGCGCCCCGGAAAGGATCCGCTCCGAGATGTCGTTCGCCACCAAAGTGCCGACCAGCGGCCGGATGTGACGGGTGACGCGGCCACCGCCGCAGCCCAACTCCAGCGCGTGCGCGTCGCGCGGCACGTACCGCGCGACCAGACCCATGAAGGTGTCGAGACCTCCCCATGTCGCGCCCATCCCACCGTCCGGTATGACCTGACGCACGGTGTCCACATGGATCAGCCATGACAGGGTGTGGTCGGCACGCAGGCCGGCGCTGGCCCCGCGGAGGGCGACGCGCAGTGCATGAAGGACGAGGCGCGGCTGCCGGAGCAACAGGCGGCCAAGCCTGATCGAGCCGCTGGTCGAACCGGCGAGCTCCGCGATGCGCCGGCTCTCATCCTCGGTCGCCTCGAAGCGGACCGGCACTCCCGGCCCGGCTGAGCCATCGCTGGCAACGGGGCCTGGGACCGGCGCTTCGGCACGGCTCTCCCGCTGCTCTTCCATCAACGTCATCCCCGCCCCCACAGCGCTACTCACGCGGTGTCCAGACACCCCCCTGCCCGGACGGGTAGCGGCGACCGCAGGACCGTCGGAGGTTCCGAATAATAAGCCAGACGCTGCTGACACGCATACCCGAGACACCCGCGGTCACCCGGGGGGCGGCCAACCTCCGGACGGCGGCGCCGTCCGCTGCCGGACGAAAGTCGTTCGCAACGCCCCCGCTGTGGACTGGGCGAACAGTTCCGCTCGCCTGATCCGCGCCTCTGATCGCCCCGCGCCATATTGCGCCAGGTGCTTTTTCATCTGCAGAAGCGCCGCTTTCGGCGGGAAACAGGCCTCAATCAAGTCCAGGTGCTCCGCGATGACCCGTTCCTCGTACGCCGCCTGGCCGGCCCTGTCGAGGCCATCGTAGGCGCTGTCGAAGAGCCACGGGCGCCCCAGGGCGGCGCGGCCCACCATCACGGACCGACAGCCCGTCGCCGCCATCATCCGGCGGGCCTCCGCGAGCGAGGTCACATCGCCGTTCCCGGTGACCGGGATGCCCACCGCCGCCACAACCTCAGCGATGACGTCCCATGGGGCACGACCGCCAAACCGCTGTGCGCGGGTCCTCGGATGCACGGTGATCGCGTCGACCCCGACGTCCTGTGCCATCCGCGCAACCTCAACCGCATTCGGCTGACACTCGTCCCAGCCCCCGCGGATCTTGATCGTGAGAGGCACATCGACAGCACGTCGCAGCGCGGACAGGATCCGTGCTGTGGCGGAGACATCCCGCATCAGCGCTGCACCCTTGCCGCGCTGGACGATCTTCGGCACCGGGCAGCCCATGTTGATGTCGACGATGTCCGCGCCCGCCTCCACCAACCTCAGCGCCGCTGGGACCAGCGTCTCGGCGCTGTTCCCCAGCAGCTGCATCGCGACGACGCCGTCGTCGAGTTCGGTACGGGCGGACTCGCCAGCCCAGGCGTTCCCAGCGAGCAGCGCCTCCGCGTCGATCTCCTCGTTCGTGGTGAAGCCACTGCCGCAGCGCACCGCCACCCGCCGGAACGGCGCGTTGGTGAACGACGCCATCGGCGCCAGGCGCACCGGCGACCCACCCAGCAGTTCGGACATCAACAATCGTGGCATCTGGCAAGTATCGCCGCGGAAGCACGCGGGACGCGAGGGGATCCGCCCTCCGGGCGGGCGGGCCGGATAAGATACGACCGTCCGCTGCACACTATGCTGGAGGTCCCATGACCACGACCGAGAAGCCCACCACCCCATACCAGGTCATCGGGACGCGGCCCGTCCGGCCGGACGGCGTGGACAAGGTCATCGGACGCGCTGAATACGGTGCGGACGTGAAACTCCCCGGGATGCTCTACGGACGCGTCAAGCGCAGCCCGCATGCCCATGCGGTCATCAAACGCATCGACGCCTCGCGCGCCCTCGCACTCCCCGGCGTCCTGGCGGTCGTCACCGGCGCGGACTTTCCCGAACTCGGGAACAACCCTGTACCGACGATCCGCGGGCCCATCCCGGAGCGCTGGATGCGCGAGCCGTTGATCGCCGCCGGCAAGGCACTGTTCAAGGGGCACCCGATTGCCGCTGTCGCGGCCACCGATCCCCATGTCGCGGAGGATGCCCTCGAACTGATCGACGTCGAATTCGAGGTGCTCACGCCGGTCCTCAACGTGGAGCAGGCGACCGACCCGGACACCACCCTACTGCACGACCCCGCCATCACTGCGGAAATCAAGGGGCTCTTCGAGCCGATCAGCGGACACCAGAGCAACATCGCCCGACAACTCGAGATCAGGATGGGCGACGTCGAACAGGGTTTTGCGGAATCGGACGTCGTCATCGAGCGGGAGTTTTCGACCGCGAGCGCACACCAGGGCTACATCGAGCCGCACAACGCGACGGCGTTCTGGAACAAGGATGGGCTGCTGACCATCTGGACCAGTACGCAGGGCGCGTTCGGTGTGCGCGACTCGCTCGCGAGCGTCCTCAAATTGCCGGTCTCGCAGGTGAAAGTCGTGCCGACGGAGATCGGCGGTGGGTTCGGCGGCAAGCTCGTTCTGTACCTCGAGCCGCTGGCGGCCCTCCTCTCGCGCAAGACCGGCCGCCCGGTCCAGATGACGATGTCGCGGACCGAGGTCTTCGAGGCGAGCGGGCCAACCTCCGCCACGCAGATCCGCGTCAAGATGGGGGCGAAACGGGACGGCACACTGGTCGCCGGTGAGGTCCACCTCGCGTACGAGGCCGGCGCATACCCCGGTGCTCCCGTCCCGGGAGCGGCTCGCAGCGCCCTCGCTCCCTACAACATGCCGCATCACCTCGTGCAGGGGTTCGAGGTAGTGGTGAACAAGCCTAAGGTCGCCGCCTACCGTGCCCCAGGCGCCCCACAGGCGGAATTTGCCGTCGATTCCGTCGTCGACGAACTCGCTGAGATGCTGAAGATGGACCCGATCGAGTTCCGCCTGAAGAACGCCTCCCGCCAGGGCGTGCGCCGTTCCGAAGGTGTCCCGCACGGCTCCGTCGGCACCGAGCAGGTACTCCAGGCCGCGCGAGACAGCGCCCATTACCGATCCGAGATCCACGGCGACAGGATCGGACGTGGCGTAGCGACCGGTTACTGGGGCAACGGCGGCAACGAATCCGCCGCCTATGCCGCCGTGAACGCGGACGGGACGGTGAGCCTGATCACCGGTTCAGTCGACATCGGCGGGCAGCGCGCGAGCCTCGCGATGCAGTTCGCGGAAACCCTCGGCATCCCGTACGAGACGGTGAAGTCCACCGTCGGCGACACCGACTCCATTGGGTACACCTCGAACACCGGTGGCAGCCGCACCACCTTCGCCACCGGCTGGGCCGTCATCGAGGCGGCGTACGACATCCGTGGCCAGCTCATCGCGCGCGCAGCGAAGATCTGGGACGTCGAGCCCGAAAAGGTGACCTACGATGCCGGTGTCCTCCGCGAAGAGGGCGGCCAGACCATGACATTCAAGGAGATCGCCCGGAAGCTCGCCGGCAGCGGTGGCGCCATCCAGGGCCGTGCCGCCGTGAAGCCGAGCGGCGTGGGCGCCGCCGTCGCCACCCATATCTGCGATGTCCAGGTGGACACCGACACCGGCAAGGTCACCGTGCTGCGCTACACCGCCGTGCAGGACGTCGGCAGGGCGATCCACCCCTCATACGTGGAGGGGCAACTCCAGGGCGGCGCCGCGCAGGGCATCGGCATGGCATTGAACGA
>Ga0194132_10000930_pt1 | contig 59913 bp, 52 predicted proteins | sample TA2KigOf80mmetaG_FD_148612 | JGI IMG/M metagenome (GOLD analysis project Ga0194132, IMG submission 148612) | Freshwater microbial communities from Lake Tanganyika, Tanzania - TA2015054 Kigoma Offshore 80m | ecosystem: Environmental > Aquatic > Freshwater > Lake | place: Tanzania: Lake... | reverse complement strand
CGAACTCGTCGGCCGAGAGCCCCGTGAACATGCGGAACAACAACGGCTTCCGACGCAATTTCTCGTAATTCGTCATAACCCTATGAATAGGCCATCGATCGCTATTGCGCAACGAGTCTATTATCTTCCCGAGTCGCACGACTTCTGTTGATCGCGACCGTCGCGCTCGCGTTCTCCACACGTGAGATCGCCGCCGAAGACGCGCAACCGAACAAGCCCGATTCTGGGATGAAGCGTCGAGCGCAGACTACGGATGAAGAACTGCGCAAGCAACTCCAAGCCCTCGTCGAAACCGGCTTCGATCAACCGGCGGCTGACGCGCTCTACGGCCCGCTCGTGAAGCGCGACGACAACATGAAGAACTTCCAAGCGGATCTCGGCCCCAAGTTCTTCACGTTCCTTGTCAACAAGGCCAAGCGAACTGAGCAACTCGCTCTGCCGTGGCACACGGGTGCGAACAGCGAGATGGGAAAGGAGGCGGCAGAAGAACTCCAAGTGTTGTCGGTCAAACTCCGCGCCGCGCTTCGCAAATCGGTGAAGCAAGACGACGTGCGTCCCGACCCGGAAGTCTTGCGGAAGTTGCTCACCGACGACGAGTGGGCAACTGCGAAAGCCTTGCCGACTCTGACTCAAATGATGCAAGGCGAGAACACGCCCATCCGGTTACTACTGGTCGAGATGCTAGCAAAGATCAAGGGTAAAGAAGGAGCATCGCGCTGGCCCGGCGCGCCGTTTTTGACCTGTCGCCGGATGTGCGCGAGAAGGCGGTCAAGGCACTCGCCGACCGACCCCCAACGGAGTACACGCCGGTCCTCTACTACGGTTTCCGGTACAGTTGGCCTGCCGCCGCCGACCACGCCGCCGAAGCCGTTGTCGCGCTCCAGCGAACCGACCTTGTCCCAGAGTTGGTCAAACTGCTGAAGGAACCGAACCCGACTCAGCCGGTGAAGACGGGGCAGAGCTACCTCGTGCAAGAAGTGGTCAAGATCAACCACTTGTGCAACTGCATGCTGTGCCATGCGCCCTCACAATCGCGTGAAGACCTCGTGCGCGGACGGGTGCCGATGCCGAACGAAGACCCTCCCCCGCTTTATTACCAAGAGCAGACCGGGTTGTTTGTCCGCGCCGACCTGACGTACCTCCGCCAAGACTTCTCCGTAGTGCAACCAGTGGCGAACTCTGGCAAGTGGCCCGGAAACCAGCGATACGATTATCTCCAGCGCACCCGACCGCTCACCAAGCAAGAGGTGACCACCTTTCAGAAGCTTGAGAAGGATAACAAGCTCCCTAAGACGTACCCGCAGCAGACCTCGGTGCTGTTCGCCCTGCGCGAGCTGACCGGGCGGGACCACGGCACCACCTACGAGGAGTGGAGCGCCGGCCTCAAGAAGGAACCGCTCCCCCAACCGACGAAGCCGCCCGCGCCACAGAACCCCTGATCGCAACCGAACCCACAAACGACCGCGGCCGGACCTCTTGCGAAGGTCCGGCCGCGTGTGTTTTTGTCAGTCGGGCGCGCGTCACTCGACGAGCACGACGGACACGCCGCCTTGGAAGATGCGCTCGAGGCAGTCGCGGAGGCGGGTGATGCGCTGGGCGTACGGCCCGGTGATGATCTGCGTGTCCGGCAGGCTCCCGGTGCCGCCGTGGACCGCGCACTGGTTCAGGAACGCCTTCGCCTGATCGCGGTAGGTGGCGGTCGGGGCCAGTTCCACGTCGAACAGGTCGCCGAACGCGATGGGGTACACGCGGGCCGGGGCGTTGGGCAGGGTCATGCCGCTGTCCTCGCCGGTGCCGCTGGTGGTCGCGGTCGTCGCCATCGGTTTCACGATCTGTTTGATCACGTCGTACGCGTGATTGATGCCGGTCGTGTCGCCGTTGTTGCCGCTGGTGACGCCGGCGAGCGTGTAGTACGAGTTGAACCCGCGCGGGACGTAGGTGGGAACGCGGTAGCTGTTGGGCACGCCGTCGGTCTCGAAGATGACGATCTTCTGCGCGCCGCGCCGCGCGCTGCCGGTGCCCACGGCCTGCGCCGCGGTGATCGTGGACGACGACAACATGTTGTAGGCGTAGGCGAGGCCGGTCGCCGGGTCGGTGCCGCCGGACGAGTTCGGGATCTCGTCGGCACTGTACCCGCCGAGCGCGGTGTTGTACGGCCGGTACTCGCTCGTCACGTTGCCCCCGTCGATGGCGGTGAGCAGGCTCTTGGGGTAGAACAGGGCGTTCTTGATGGTCTTGAAGTTCTGGTTGATCGGCACCCGCACGCCGTTGTGGTGGCTGGTGGCGAAGAACACCATGCCGGCGTTGTCGTTGGGGTGGTTGTTCTTCACGTCGTCCAGCACCGCGTTCACGCCGGCCTTGAGCTGCCAGCACTGGGCCTCGTACGCCGTACCGGGCATCCAGTTCCCGTTCGCCGCGCCCATAAAGTCCATCATCGAGAGCGGCCCGAACCACAGGTGCAGGCGCGGGCGGCGCGGGCTGTCGGTGTACCGCATGTACGGCCGGCTCGCCACGTCGAGGAGCGGCTGCCACGAGAACTTGTACGTCGTCAGGTCCGAGCCGGTGATCGACTGCGTGCTCGGCGACCAACTGTCGGACGAGCCGTACATGTTCGCGGCGCTGGTGTAGTTCCCGATGCCGAGAACGAAGTCGATGTACGCCTTCCAGAACGCCTTATCGAGTTGCTGCTGCGCGCTGCCGGTGCCGGTGTTCACGTCGTCCGGGATGGACGAGTAGAACAGCACGCGGCCGGCGCGCAGGTTCGGGGGCAGCACCAGCGGCCCGCTCTTGATCCAGCGCAGGATCGCGGCGTAGTTCACCTGCGTGCCCGCGGTCGCGGTCAGCACCTGCCCGCCGGCGGTGTTGAACAGCACCTCGTTGATGCCGTCGACGGTGCCGGCGGTGTTCGTGGTGTTGTTGTCGGACTGCGCGTTCAGCGCGCCGCCCGACTTGTTGTAGAAGTAGCGCCGCCGCCAGTCGCCGGCCTGATACCCGGTGTCGCCGGGGTTGCCCGCCGGGGCGCGCGGGTCGGGCGGCCACACGTAGAACGTCTTGCCCCAGTACCCCGGCCCCATCGAGTACCCGACGAACCGGTCCGCGACCGGCACGAGGATGTTCGCCGTGTTGTTGCTGTTGTTCGTGAGGTACGTCGCCGGGTTCATCGGTGCGCCGCTGCCGCGCTGCGCCCGGTACTTCACGATGTCGAGGTCGTACCCGTACTGCTCCCAAACCGGGTCGCGGAAGTTGAGCCAGTCCGCGGTGAACGTGGGGGACGCGGTCGGGACCGCGGCGTAGCCGAGCAGGTCCGCCGCGTGGTACGCGGCCCGCGTGCTCGCGCTGCCGGTGGCCCAACTCGTCTGCGTCTTGTTGATGCTCCCGTCGCCGCGCCGCCACCGGTCGCCGTTGTAGTTCACGACGCCGTCGGTCATGGTGCCGTAGAAGCTCGGGGCCGGGATCGGGCCTTTCGGGTTGGCCTCGTTCCCCTTGTGCGTCGGGTCATAGCCGTCCCACGTGTACGTCACCGCGGTGTACGTGTTCGAGTTGCCGCCGCTCTCCGGCGGGCTCCAGCGGTGGAACGCGTTCAGCAGGTTCGGGCTCCCGTCGGCCTTCGTCGTCAGCGGGTACGCGGAGGTCGCGGGGGCGTTGATGTTGGTCGGGTCGAAGTAGAAGTTGCGCACGATGGGCGGCCCGCCCGGCGTGCTGATCGTGTAGTTGTTGCGCTGGATCGCCTCACCGCTCCCGTTGGCTTGGTTCGCCAGCGCGACGATGCCGCCCTGACCGGAGGCGTAGTGCCCCGCGGTCGGGACCAGCGGGTCCGGGTTCATCGACAGGTTGTTGAAGTTGAACGTGCTGCTGAACGCCATCGAGCCGGTCATGTCGATCGCGAACGCGATGTCGCGCGGCCGGTACACGGCCGTGGCCCGCGCCCCGCTCGGCATCGAGTTCACCCCGAACACGCGCATGAAGTACGTCGGCTGCGCCACCGTGATCGTCACCCGCAGCGCGGTCCACGACCCGCTGCTCGCGGTCACGGTCCCCCCGTTGCTCGTCACGTCGGTCCACGACGCCACTTGGAACGTTTGCGTCGCCGGGTTGTACAGGTACTGCCCGGCCTCGATCTTCGTGATCTGGCTGTTGCTGAAGGTGCCGCTCATGTGCGGGTTCGTCGTGGTCGCGGCCTGCAGGTTGGTCAGCGCGGCCGGCAGGTTGCTGTACGCCACACCGTCTTTGTTGTTGAGCGTGCGCGTGCCCACCAGCGCGGCAACGTCGGCCGCGTTCTGGCACTGGGTCCGCGACACGGCCAACATGCCGAGATCGACGGCGAGCGCCACGAACCCGAACAACCCGACGATGCACACGCCGAGCATCGGCAGCACCGTGCCCCGGCGAACCGCTCGCTTCGCGAACCGTGTGACGCGCATACGTAACGCCCCCCTCACCGGCGCGGACAGACCGCCGGACGCTGGGAGCCTAGTTCACGGTTCCGCCCGGTGCCGGGCCGTTCGGGGCAAAAATGCGGATTATGCCGGGGGAAGAAGAGAGGGCAGTGGGCAGTGGGCAGTGGGCAGAAAGGCAGAAAGGCAGAAAGGCAGAAGAGTTTGACAGGATAAACAGGATGAAGAGTGGAGTTGGCCCTCTCGTCCTGTCTCTGTTCATCGTGTTCATCCTGTCAAAACTCTTCTGCCTATCTGCATTTCTGCCCACTATCCCCTACTTCGCCGGTACGTCGCGCTCGGCGATCACGGCCAGTTCGGTCAGGCGCGCGGCGGTCACGCCGATGCGCTCGAAGCACTCGGCCACAATACTATTGGGGGTGGTGAACAAGGTGATGAGGAGGTCCATCGGGCTGAGGCTGGCGCGCCCGCAGTCGCAGGCCCGGCCGTGGGCGTCGCGCAACAGGCGGATCACGTTGTCGGAGAGGAACTCGCGGTTGAGCAACAGCGGCGGGACCGGGTCGGCGTTGCCCTGATGGAACAGGTCGCGGAACTGGTCGAGCAGGCCGGGCAGGTCGGCCCCCAGTTTGGTGGCCCACTTGAACACGCCCGAATCGGGCGCGGCCAGCAGACCCATGAACAGGTGCGGGGTGCGCACGCTGTCCCAGTTGGTGGCGCGGGTGTGACCCAGTGCCTCGCGGAGCACGCGCGTCGTAGCCTCGTCCAGAATATCCGGGCGGAGGCGGCCGCTGGGCAGGAAGATGTCGTCCACGACTGGACCCGTTTCCGTGTCGGGTGGCGGTCGGGCGGGGGCGGCCCACGGGGGCACGCGCTACGGGCACCGAAACCGCGCCGAGTGTGGAGTGATTATGTCGCGCGCCCGCGCGGCCCGCAAGGCGGCCCGCGTCACAGTTCCACACTTTTTCCTTGCCCGGCCCGCGGTTCCGGCCCACCATGAATCGCGCCACAGAGGAAGTTCCAAGTTCCAAGTTCCAAGTTCCGAGTTGAAGACCGCGAAAGTCGCGGTTTTCTCTTCAACTCGGAACGGGAGCTTGGAACTTGGAACTTGGAACTTCGAAGGAGTGACTCATGCAGCGCCGGGCTTGGGCCGTAGTCGGTGTAGTACTGATCGGATGGCTCGCGGGAACCGCCTCCCGCGCCGACGACACACCGACCGAGGCGACCGTAACGGACGTCGAGGGGAAAGAGGTCAAGGTAACGGCCCTCAAGTTCGGGACCGGCACGCGCCGCCTCGCGTGGCTCGCCGATGCCGCCGGTGCCACCGACGACGCCAAAAAGGGGCCGTTCGCGCTCGAACTGCGCGAGCCGCACTCCACCACCTACGCCAAGGGCATCATCACCTACGTCCCGGTCGGCGCGGTCGAGTCCATCAAGTACGACTACGACAAGCAGGTCGCCAGCGTCGCCGTGAAGGGCGTGGCCGAACCGCTGGCCGGCACCCTTCAGTACAAGGGCATCAACGTGCTGTCGTTCGGTGGCACCGCGGGCGACAAGGCCGCCACGTTCAGCGGCGGCGTCTTCACCAAGGATCACATCAAGGGCGTGGCGTTCCCCGGCGCGAAGCCGGTCGGCAAGCGCGGACCGGCCAACTGGCTCGTGCAGATCGAGCAACCGAAGGCCGAGAACCCGACCCTCAAAGCGTCCAACTTCAAGTTCCTGTACGTCATGCCCGGCGGCGTCGAAGTGCTGACCGACACCGCGACCGTGCGCAAGGGCGACCCGCTCAAACTCGACGACGCCGTGACCGCGTTCACCCCGGTCGCGGTGGACCCGAACAACCTGACGGCGGCAATCGAGGTGCAGATCGGCAACGTGGAGAAGATCGTCATCATCCCGCAACAGGTGGAAATGGGCGGGAAGATGGCGACGCTGGCCGGGTTGGTGGGCGAGGTGGACGCCGGCTGGAAGCTGTTTCCCCTGCACACCATCAAGGGCATGAAGCGCCCCAAGAAGGATTAGCGCCTTTGGCGAGGGGGGGCTTACGCCCCCTGTTCGATCCGGCCCGTTCGGTCCATGCGGTCACGGCTCGGTTGCACCTAGTCCCGGAACGATCGTTGGCGACTCCGCACACTTCGGACCCGGTACGACGCTCGGGACTCCGGTGCGCGGGGCCTACTCCATCACCACGTTATCGAGTTGTCCGGTGTCGTCCCCGTCGCGATACTCGCCGCGAATCCAGAGCCGCTTGAGTGATTTTAGCACCGCCTTCATTTCGTCCTCGTTCGCCTCCTTGCCGGTGGCCTTGACCTTCCAACCCGTCGATGCCGTTAGCGGAATCTTGTAACTGGTCCACGTCGTAGCGGGATGCTTGGGGAGCTTGAAGACAAGGGTCGTCGTCTCGCCTTCGAGGATCACGTCGGAATCTTCGAACTGGAAATCCGTTCGGGACTGGGTCAGGTCGAACGACAAGGTCTTTCCGTAGGACGCGGACCGGTTGCCCAAGAACTTTGCGGGCGCGACCCAGTACCACACCCCGCCCACCGCGTTGTCGTGCGCCAACACGTGCCCGCCGGGGTTCCCGCCGTCCTTGGTGTGGATCGGCTTGGCCCTCTGCGCGTCGCCGGCCACCACCCAGCCGTCGTCATCCGTGTCGAAGGTGCTGGCGACCGTGTTCGTTGTCGGGGCGACCAGTTCCTTCACGCGAATGTTGCGGAACTTGGTTTCCTCCCGGTAGCTCTGCAACCCGATTCGGCCCTGCTTGCGGTCGAGTTCTCTCTGAAAGTAGCTGCGGAAGCCCGTGAGTTTCGAGAGGTCCACGTCGTTGACCAGTTTGCCGTTCACGGACACCTTGACCCGCCGGTCACGAAACTCGATCTCGACCGCGTGCCACGCACCGGGCGCAAGCTCACCAACGGGGGTGATCGGTTTCTTTTCACTGCCTTGGACGAAGATCAAGGCCCCGGGGCCCAACGCGTTCTTCCCGGTGTCCCGGAGCTGTACTTCCAATCGACATCCCCTCCCGTCGACGTGGTCCGGGCCGGTCCGAATCGCGACACTGCTGTGCGTGGCCGTCGGCTGCGGCTTGTCGAACAAGAACTCGAACCGCAGAACGTAGTCCCCGTACTCCTTCTCGGTCAACAGGCAGAACGTCTCGTTTCGCGTCGGGTTGCTCCGGGCGCTCAGATTGCCCCCCGCGTCCACGCGAAACGAGTCCGCGTTCTTGCCCGCGGTCCACCCGGCCAAATCTCGGCCGTTGAACAGCGGGACGAAGCCGGCTTCGGCCGCGGGCAACTTCGGCTCGAGTTTCGGGCTGACGGCCGGCGGCGGTTCTTCGACCACACGCGGCTCGGCCCGCGGATGGTCACCACCGATCACGGTGAGGGCGAGGCGCATCAGGAGCTTCGCGTCGCAGAAGACCACGAGCTCGTGTTGGCCCACGGTCAGTTCGATTTCCTTGGAAAGTTCCTCGCCGGTAATCGGCTTGTCGTCGAGTGTGAAACTGTAGCGCGTGTCTCTGAAGTCGATCCCCTTCACTTCGATCGTGACCTTAACCGTTTCGATCCTGACGACCGGTTGCTCGTTCCGCGTGAAGTAAATGGCGGCCAGCCCCCCCACGATCAGCAGCGCGAAGGCGACGAAGATCCAGCGCGGGGTGCGGTGTCTCGTGGCGGCGGCTTCGATGGCGGCGGTGGTTTCCGCCTTCTCGATCTTCCGCTGCCGAGACACCACTTCAAACAACTCGGCCAGCTTCCGGGTGTCGGTACTCAGGCCGGCCCCGCCGCCGGTATCGGGCTTCGGTTCGACGGCCCAAGCCAGCTCTTCGCCCGCGTTCACCGGCGGGTGGAGGTAGCCGTCGACGGCGTCTGCGAGCTCCCGCATCGACGCGAACCGTGCCACAGGTTCTTTCGCCATCGCCTTCAGGCAGATCGCTTCGAGCCGCGGGTTCACGCCGGGCCGGCGAGCCGACGGCGGTTCCGGGTCGAGCAGGAGAATCTGGCCGATGACTTCGTGTACCGAACCGGAGAACGGCCGGGACCCGGCCAGAAGTTCGTACATGATGATGCCGAGCGAAAAGATGTCGCCCTCGGGGCCGACGTCCTTCGCGTCGCCCTTCGCCTGCTCCGGCGACATGTACGCGGGGGTGCCCATCACCATCCCGCTCCGCGTCTCGCGCGCGTCGCCCTGAGCCGTGCGCCGCGCCATGCCGAAATCCATCACGACGATGTCTTTGCGGTCCTTGTCGAACATCACGTTCGCGGGCTTCAGGTCGCGGTGAATGACGCCCTTGTTGTGCGCCTCCTCGAGGGCCAACGCGATCTTGTGGACGATAACCGCGGCCTGCCGTTCCGGGAGGGGTTCGGCGCGCGCCCGGAGCAGTTCGGCCAGTGATTGACCGGGCACGAGCGACATAACGATGTAGGGCTGCCCCGCGTGCTCGCCGACTTCGTGAATGCGGCAGACGTTGGGATGGTCGATGGCCGCGGCGGCGCGGGCTTCCTTCAGGAAGCGGTCACGGTCGGCGGGAGTGGGAAGCGTGTCCGCGATCGGCACCTTCAGCGCGACCTCACGGTCCAAGCTCGGATCGTAGGCCCGATACACGCGGCCGAACGCGCCGGTGCCGAGGACGGCCCGCAGTTCGAACCGGTTGATCCGGCTCAGACTCGGCGGCTGGTCCGCGGGACGCGCGACCGTGGGAGCGTACCCCGAGCTTTCCGATCGAACGCTCTCGACACCGACCCCGGTCTCGCCCGTTCCGCGGTGCGAGTTCAGTTCCGCTTCGACCGCGGCCAGCGCGGCGCGGAGCGCGGCGCGCTCGGGTTCCAGCGCCGCGGCCAGATAGTCTTCGACGCGGGGGTTGTGGCCGGCCCGCCATTCGCGCTCGAACGAGTCGCACGCCGCGTCCACGCGCTCGGCGGCCGACAGGGGAGTGTTGGTGACGGCCATGACGGCTCTCCGCAAGTAGGGAACCAACCCGCGAGCGTACATTCCCGACCGCGACCGGTTCCCGACAGGCATTCTGAAGTTTATTCGCTCGCGCTCGGGCCCCACGCGGTTTCCCACTTGAGGCGGACGAGGGCCAGTTTGCGCTCGACCTTGCGCTCGGTGCAGTCGAGGCGGTCGGCGATCTCGCGATTGCGGAAACCGAGGAGACGGAGAAGGGCGAAGTCGCGTAATTCCGGGCCGAGCTGATCGAGCAGTTCCTCACAGTGCAGGTCGAACTCATCGGGCGGAAGTGCGGCGGCGATCTCATCGAGCGCGAGGGGCGAACCGTCGGGGCGGGTCAGGGTGCCTTCGCCGATCACGCGCCCGCCGCCGCGCTTCTGGGCCAGTTCCCGTCTCACCTGCTTCCGCGCCTTGTGTGCCGTGATGACACCGAGCAGGTTCCACAACTCGTCGCGGTCGTGAACGTGGAACTCGCCGGCTTTCACCCTCAGGCAGAACGACGCGAACGCACTCAGCGCCGCGTCGTCGGCGTCCGCCGCCCGCTGGGGTCGCCCGGCCAGTGCCCGACGCGCGAGCGCAACCAGCCGTGGGAAGAACCGCGCCCAGAGTTCTTCGGCCGCGTTGGAATCGCCGTCGCGCAGTTGCTCGAAGAACCGTGTGACGGAACCGCTCAGACGGGAGACCGACGCGGGAGTATCCATTGAACTGGTATTCTCGCATACCGCTCGGCCGCTAGACAAGGCCCCACGTGTCGCCGATACTGACCGCCGCCCCCACACCTTCCTAGGAGCCTCTCATGCGTTCCTCTGCGCTGATCGTCGCCGTCGCGCTCACCGCGTCCCTCGCCGGGGTCCGGGCCGAGCCGCCGAAGCCGGAGAAGTTCGACGACACCGGGTTCGTCCAAATCTTCGACGGCAAGACACTCGACGGCTGGAAGCAGTCCGCCAAGACCGGGCACAGCGGTAAGAGCAAGAACAAGAGCGCCGGCAAGTGGGTCGTCGAGAAGGGCGCGATCGTCGGCAGCCAAGACGAACCCGGCAACGGGGGCATCATCATCACCGAGAAGGAGTACGGCGACTTCGAGGTGGCGCTCGAGATGAACAACGACGACGGCCCCGACAGCGGGCTGTTCCTCCGCAGCACCGACACGGGCAAGTGCTATCAGGCGATGATCGACTACCACAAGGGCGGCAACCTGATGGGCATCTACGGCGAGGGCATCGGGGGCAAGCCGCACGTCCGCAACTTCGACTTCACAACGGACGTGACGAAGATCGCGGTGAAGGAGTACAAGGAGTTCCCGTGCCCGGTGACGGCCGAAGACTGGCCCAAGTTCTGGAAGCACGGCGAGTGGAACGAGGTCCGCGCGCGCATCGAGGGCAACCCGCCGAAGATCACGACGTGGATCAAGGGCGTCAAGTTCATGGAGTACCAAGACACCGAGAAGCGGCTGGGCGACAAGGGCGGCATCGCCCTACAGGTCCACGGCGGCGGCGACTATACGAAGCAGTTCGTCCGCTACCGCAACATCCGCGTCAAGGAACTGAAGAAGTAGACGGACGCGGCGCGAGGGCTTACGATGGGGCGAGTTCTCGCCGCCGACCCGCCGGGCCGCGCTCATGTCGCTTCGCATCGTTTGCCCAAACTGTAGCGCCGCGCTGACGCTGGGCCGCGCTCCGGCCCGCGGGTGGGTCCACTGCCCCCGGTGCACGGGGCGGATCGATCTCGCGGCCCCGGTCGCCGAAGAGTTACCGCCCGACGAACCCGACGCGCCCGCGCCACCCCCCGCGCGGGCGCGCGCCCGGTCGGTCGGCGAGTCGCTCGCGCGCGCCGCGATCCCCCTCGGTTACGTCCTGTTCGTGCTCGTGCCGATGATCTTCACGATCCGGTTCGCGATGCAACAGTTGGAGAAGCCGAAGGAACCCGCCGCACCGGTCGATGTGGCCGAGGACAACCCGCCGCGCGCGGAGTTGGAACCGAAAGCGAAGGGGCCGCGGCCCAAGAAGAAGCGTCCCATCGAACCCGAAGAGGTGATCCCGCCCGTGCAGCCGGTGCCGGCCGTTCCCGGCCCGCGCGACGCGCCGCCGCCGCGCGACCTGAGTGCGGAACTCGACGCGGCCGTTCTCCGGTCGCGCGACCCGAACCCGTCGGCCCGGCGCGGGGCCGCGCCCGCGCTCGCGCGGTTCCTTTCCAAGTCCGATCCCACCGTGCGCCGCAAAGCGATGATGGCGCTGAGCGAAATGAGCGGCGACGCGGAGCCGGCCCGCGCCGCGGTGCGCGCGGCCACCGACGACCCGGACGAGGTCGTTCAGTTGCTCGCCCGCCGCGCGCTCGTGAGCATCGACGCCGCGGAGCGCGCCCGCAAGGAACTTTTCGCCCTCGCCGGCGAACTGAGGGCGAAAGGGACGGACGCCCGCGTCGCGGCGCTCAACAAGATCGCCGGGTACGGCAAGGGCGCGGCCACCGTGGGCGACGCCGTGATCGACGCGCTGCGCGACAAGGAGAAGGCGGTGCGCGACGCCGCGGCCGAGGCGCTGGCCCGGTTCCACCCGGACGCCAAGACGATTGCCCTGTGCGTGACCGGCCTTCAGGCGCGCGACCCGAAGGCCCGCATCGAGACGCTCGACCAGATCGGCGCGCTCGGGGCCGAAGCGAAGGGCGCGAGCGAGTACCTGATCGAGGCCATGCTGGACAACGGGCCGGGCGTGCAGGCCGCGGCGTTCAAGGCGATGGAGCGCGTGAACCCGCCGCTGCACGTGCCCCTCGTCACGGTCTTCCACGGCCAACCGAACCAGCGCCGCGCGGCCCTCGACCGACTGGCCCAGTTGGGCGCGGACGCGGGGTGTACCGTCCCGCTGCTGCTGGTGTGCAACGACAAGCCGCAGTTGTGGGGCACCGATCCGCACTACGACCTGTTCCCGGCGATTGCCAAGATCGCGCCGCACGACCGGCGGTTCGTGGCGGCGGTGCTGGCCTCGGTCGCCGCGCCGAACCCCGCCAACAGCGCTCCGACCCGCGCGCGGCGGCTCGCCGGTCTCGCACAGCTCGACGCCATCGACGCCGACGCCCGGAGCAAGGTGGACGCGCTGGCGACCGGGCTCGCCGACAAATCGACGCAGCCCGCGGTGATCGCCGCGCTCGCGGAGTACGGCGCGGACGCCAAGCCCGCACTGCCCGCGCTCAAGGAACTGACCGCGTCCCCGACCGAGGCCGTGCGCACCGCCGCCGTCGCCGCCGTCGTAAAGATCGAAGCGGCGCTCGCCGACAAGTGACACCGCGCGGCGCAACTGTTGACCTCGTGCCGGAGCGGGCGCGCCGCTACTCTGAACGGGCGAAAAGGAGACCGCGCCATGGTGCCGATGCCGACCCTCACCCCGCCCCCGGTTCCCGCGGGCCGCGCCGCGACCGGGCCGCGCGCCTTGCTGTAGACCGTCGAGCAGTTCCATTACCTCGGCGACCTCGACACGTTCGAGGGCCGGCGGGCCATGCTCATCGACGGGGTCATCATCGAGGACGCGCCCATGAACCCGCCGCACCGGATCGCGCTCGAGCTGACCGAAGCCGCGCTGCGTACTGCGTTCGGGGCCGGCTGGCGCGTGTGCTGCCAGATGCCGCTCGTTCTCGGTCAGACCACGGACCCCGAACCGGACGTCGCCGTTGTCGCGGGTTCGCCGCGCGGCACGACCGCACACCCCACGACCGCGGCGGTCGTGGTCGAAGTGCCCGATTCGTCGCCGCGCTACGACACGACAGTGAAGGCGGGGCTGTACGCGGCCGGCGGGGTTCCCGAATACTGGGTGCTGGACGTGGCCGCGCGGCAACTGCTGGTGTTCCGCGACCCGAAGCCCGACCCCGGCGCAACCCACGGCCACACCTACGCCACGCAACTCACGCTGAGCGCCGCGGACGCGGTCGCCCCGGGCGCGGTCCCGAATGTAACGCTGCCGGTTGCGGACTTGCTACCGTAGCCCGCATATGTTCAATTACAGAGTGCGATATTGCCCCTGTTCGGGAGTGCCGATCATGCGTGCCGTACATTGGGTTGCCGCCGCGGTCGTCGCGTGCGCCGCGGCTTGGGCCGGACTGACCGTTGTCGCGCAGGACGCCAAGCCCGCGGACCTGAGCGCGCTGCGCGAGGCCGTGGACGCCGCCGCCAAGCGCGGCGACAACGTGGACGAGATCCGCACCGCGCTGGCCGCACTCGAGAAGGCCAAGCCGACCCCGGCCGCCGGGCGCGTGCCCGACGAATTGCAGGCACTCCGCAACGCCGTCGATGCCGCGGCCAAGAAGGGCGAGAACGTGGACACGATCGCCAAAGAACTGGCCGCGGTCGAGGTGGCCGTCGCCGGCAAGTCGCTGGCGAAGCCGGTCACGGAACCGCCCCGCCCGACGGACCCGACGCGCCCGAACCCGATTCGGCCCATCGTGCCGTTCCCGCAGCCGTTCCCGGTGATGCCGAACCCGCGCGCCGGCGGCGTTGACATCGAGATGTTCAACAAGGCGATGGAGCTACGCCGCAAGGCCGTCGAAGCGATGGTGAAGAACCCGAACGACGAGGCGGTGCGCAAGGAGATGCAGAAGTTGCTGGCCGAGGCGAACGAGATGCTGCTGAAGGCCGCGCGCGGGGCGAACCCGGACCCGGCGCTCCCGATCCCGTTGCCGCTGCCCGTCGTGCCGCCGGACTTCCCCGCGTTCCCCAACTTCCCGGACGTCGGCCGCCTGCCGGAGCGCGCCCGCCTCGGCATCCGCCTCGAGCGCGTGCCGGCCGTCGTGGTCGATCAGCTCGGCCTCGAGGCCGGGGTCGGCATCGCGGTCACGATGGTCACGCCGAACTCGGTCGCCGAAAAGGTCGGCCTGAAGGTTCACGACATCATCGTCGAGTTCGCCGGCAAGCCCGTGACCGACAGTACCGACGACTTCATCCGCCGCGTCAACGCGGTCAAGGCCGGCGAGAAGATCGACATCGTCGTGCTGCGGAAGGGGAAGAAGGTCGAGGTGAAGGGGGTTGAACTGCCCGCAGTCGCACAACCGCGGGTGCCGCAACCGGGGTTCCCGGTGCTGCCTCTGCCGGGCCTGCTGCCGGAACCGCCGGACGGCCGCGACCTGCCGCCGATCGCGCCGGTGGTTCCGCCGCTGAACCCGCTGCCCGCGCCGGTCCCGCCCATCGGCGACCTGCCGGTTGAGGTGCGCGCTTTTGCCGAGCCTGTAGTGGACCTCGGCGACCTGAAGGACGCAATCGCGGCGGCCGAGAAGCGCGGCGAGAACGTGGCCGCGATCCGCGAGGCCGCGGCGAAGCTGGAGAAGGCACTGGCGAAGGGCGTGAAGGCGGGCGAGGCCCCGCCGGAACTGACGGCCCTTCGCGACGCGGTCGAGGCCGCGGCCAAGAAGGGCGAGAGCGTCGAGCCGATCTCGGCGGAACTGGGCAAGGTCGAGAAGGCGATGACCGGGCGCGCGTTCGAGCGCCCGAAGGCCGTGGACCCGCCGCGCCCGGTGCGGCCGGAGCCGCCCCCGTTCCGTGGCGGCGGGCGCATCGTCATCGGCGGCGGCGGGCGCGTCGTCATCGGCGGCGGGGCCGGCGGCTTCAACTCCACCTCCGTCAGCATCTCCAACGGGACGTTCACCGTGCGCGCCCGGCAGGGCGACGTGACCTACACCATCACCGGCTCGACGAACGGGACCGAGGCTCCGAAAATCATCATCAAGGACGGCGACAAGACGACCGAAACGGACGACCTCAAGAAGGTGCCCGAGGCGCACCGCCCCGCGGTCGAGCGGCTGCTCGGCATGGTCCAGCGCGGGTAAAATCGGTCCGAGTCCCGACGACACAGCAACAGGAGGGGCGCGCGCGGGCGCGCCCGGATTTCACGATGACCGAAGTGACCCCGCCCCCGACCGACCCCGCCGATGACCTCGCCGCGGCCCGCGCCAAACTCGACGCCGCGGAACAGGAACTGCACAACTACAAGCTCCGGCTCGCGGACTTCGAGAACACCCGCAAGCGGCTGCTGCGCGACGCCGAGGTCGACCGCAAGTACGCCGCCGAGGGGCTGGTGCGCGACCTGCTCGCACCGCTCGACAACCTCGCGCGCGCCCTCGACGCGGCCAAGCGCGCCGGCGACACCGGCCCGCTCGCCACCGGCGTGGCCGCGACCGCGCTCCAGCTCCTCGACGCCCTCAAGCGCCACGGGGTCACGCCCATCGCGGTCGAACCCGGCGCCGCGTTCGACCCGAACCTGCACCAAGCCGTCATGCAGCAGCCCGACAGCGGCTTCGAACCCGGCCACGTGGTGCAGGTGGTGCAGCAGGGGTTCGCGCTCTACGACCGCGTCCTGCGCGCCGCCTCCGTGATCGTGGCGGGGTAACGAGGCGCGCCGCGATCGCCTGCGGCTCGCGGCTGACTGTGGCGCGCCTTCAATCTGCAATCCAATATCTTCAATCCGAAATCCCATGCCGACCTACGACTACCGCTGCAACGCCTGCGGGCACACGTTCGACGAACTGCAATCGTTCAACGACGCGCCGCTGACCAAGTGCCCGCAGTGCAAGAAGAACAAGCTGGAGCGGCTGTTCGGCGGGGGCGGCGCGATCATCTTCAAGGGCGGCGGGTTCTACGAGACCGACTACCGCCGCGCCGGGGAGAAGGCGGAAAAGGCCGAGGGCGACGCGCCCAAGACCGAGGCGAAAGAGGCGAAGGCCGACGCGCCCGCGCCCGCGGCCAAAGAGACGAAGACCGAGAGCAAGCCGGAACCGAAGGGCGATTCCGGCGGGACGGGCGGCGGCAAGAAGAAGGGGAAGTGAGCGGGCGCGGGTTGTCCCGGTTGTCGGGATAATTTCCGAAGTCCGGGTGGGGCCGATCCGATGAATAGTGTGCGGTGTCCGATCTGCGACGCGACCATGCCGGGGAGCTGGCACGAGTACCCCGATTACCCGTTCTGCTCGGCGCGGTGTCGCAAGATCGATTTGGGGCGCTGGCTCGACCAGAAGTACGCGATCCCCGACCCGACCCCGCCGGACGCCGCCGATTCCGGCGACGCCGAGTGACCGCCCGCCCGCTGTTCCCCCGGCCGATACTCCGGCCGCTCTCATATAGATCTCTCGAAGGCCGCGCGTCGCGACGCGCGGCCTTCGGTATTTTCGGGTACACTGCCCGTGTGACCTTCCTCATCGACGGCTACAACCTGATGTTCGCCGCGGGGCTGGCGGGCCGCACGACACCGGCCGCGCACTTCGAGCGCGCCCGCGCGCGGTTTCTCGACTGGCTCGCGGACGGCGCGACGGGCCGCGCCGAACTGCGCGTCGTGTTCGACGCGCAACAGGCCCCGGCCGCGTCGCTCGAATCGGCCCACCGCGGCGTGCGGGTGCGGTTCGCGTTCCGCCAGACCGCGGACGACCTCATCGAACAGATATTGGCGACCGAGCCGCGCGCGGACCGGCTGGCGGTGGTGTCGAACGACGCGCGCGTGCGCGAGGCCGCCCGCCGCGCCGGGAGCGCCGTCACGAGTTGCGAAGAGTTCATGGATTGGCTCGTTCTTGGCGAGCGGGGGGCGTCAGCCCCCTGTTCGGACAAGCCGGAAGAAGATAAGCCCGCGCCCGGCGACGTCTCCGACCTGCTCGCCGAGTTCAGCAAGCCCAAACCGTAGCGCTGAACCCGCGGCGCGCGCGGCGTGTCCTCGCCCGTATGGACGCACCCGCGACGTTTCTGGTGTTCGGCGACCTGCACGGGCGCATCCTGCCGGCGTTCCGGTTCGGCGCGTACTGGGCCGCGCGCACCGGGCGCGCGCTCGCCGGGCTGCTCCAAGTCGGCGACATGGGCTACTACACCGACCTTTCCCACTGCGACAAAGCGACCCTTCGGCACGCGAAAGACGACCCGCTCGAACTCGGCGCGCTCGATGTCGTCGTGCGCACCGACATCGCGGACCGCGTGTTCGACGCCGCGGACTCCACCTTCGACCTGTGGTTCACCGCGGGCAACCACGAAGACTTCGACGAACTCGAACGGTTCGCGCGGGCCTCCGGCGACCACCAGCGCGACTTCGCGGTGGACGCCTACTGCCGCGTGCGCGGCATCAAGGACGGCGAAGTGTACCCGTTCCCGCGCGGGCCGAAGGTCGCGGCGGTGTGGGGCGTGGACGGCGACGGCCCGAACGCGCGGCAGAACCTCCCGCCGCACGGCTACATTCACGAGCGCGCGGTGGACCGGCTGACGGTCGAAGCGTTCGACGTGCTGCTGATGCACGACGGCCCGCCCGACGCCAAGCGCCCCGGCTGCGGCAGCGAACTGCTCCAAACGCTGATCGAACTGGCGCACCCGCGGTTCGCGTTCTTCGGGCACTACGGCGGCGACGGCAGCCGCATCGAGCGCGACGACAGGAGGGGGGATCGGGGGGAACCCGCTGGGGGTTCCGCCCACCAGCAGACCGAGGTTTATCACCTCGCGGGGTTCGAGATGCGCACGCGCGACGGCCACCCCGAACGCGGCAGCGTCGGCGTGCTGGAGTGGGCCGACGGCGACGGCACGTTCGCGTTCGTGGACGCCGCCGACCTGAAGCCGTTCACGCGCCACAACTGGAAGTGGGTGTGAGCTTCTCCTCACCCTTCCTTACCAATTCTGCCGATGTTACCGATTGGGCTACTGCGATTGCGGCCGACGGGCGCGCGCTGCTAATCTGAGCGTATGAACATGCTCACCACTCCTGACACACTGTTCGCCCTCGAAGACAATCAGGGGGCCGACACCCCCCGCGCGCCGAAGGTGGTGGCGCGCGCGGCGCTCTACGCCGATGTCGTCTTCGACCGGCCGCTCGATCACGCCTACACCTACGCCGTGCCCGACGATCTGGTTGCGAAGGTCGGCGTCGGCAAGCGCGTCGAGGTGCCGTTCGGTAAGGGCGGCAAGGCCACCACCGGGTTCTGCGTCGGTGTGTCCCACGAGCCGCCCGACAACGGCTACGAGATCAAGTCCGTGGCGCGCGTGCTCGACGACGACGCCATCGTCGACGATCACCTGATGAAGCTGACGCGGTGGATGGCGGACTACTACCTGTGCGGGTGGGGGCAGGTGCTGCACGCGGTCGTGCCCGCGGGCGCGAGAGAGAACGCCGGCACGCGCGTGGCGTCGTTCGTCGAGCCGCTGCCGAAGGAGAAATTGCCGAACCCGCTGCCCACCGTCACCCCGCAACAGAAGACCGCGCTCGAGAAGCTGAAGAAGGAGGGCCGCCCGCTGGAAATGCTCCAGCTCGCGCGACTCGCGAAGTGTACCACGGGCGTCGTCGCGGGACTGGTGAAGAAGGGGCTGGTGCGCAAGTTCAGCGAGCGCATCGAGACCGAGGCCGCCGCGCCGAGCGAAGACACCGACGCGCTCGCGAAGCCGCAAGCGCCACTCGAATTGAACGCCGATCAGTCGCGCGTGTGGGAGCAACTCAAAGGCGCGCTGGCGACCGGCGGCTATCACCCGTTCCTGCTGCACGGCGTCACCGGCAGCGGCAAAACGGAAGTGTACCTGCGCGCCATCGAAGAGGTCGTGAAGCAGGGCAAGGAAGTCATCGTTCTGGTGCCGGAAATCTCGCTCACGCCGCAAACGCTGTCGCGGTTTGCGGGCCGGTGCGGGAACCTCGCCGTCCTCCACAGCCACCTGACCGACGCCGAGCGCGGCGGGTACTGGCGGCGCGTCGCCACCGGGCACATTCAGGTCGTGGTCGGCGCGCGCAGCGCCGTGTTCGCCCCGACGCGCAAGCTCGGCCTCATCGTCATCGACGAGGAGCACGAGAACAGTTTCAAGCAGGAATCGACCCCGCGCTACCACGCCCGCGACGTGGCCGTGATGCGCGCCCGGCTCGAAGGCATTCCCATTCTGATGGGGTCCGCCACGCCGAGCCTCGAGAGCTGGGCGAACGCCGAGCGCGGCGCGTACACGGTCCTCAGCATGCCCAACCGCGTCGAGAGCCGCCCGCTGCCCGCGGTGAAGCTGATCGACCTGCGGCACGAGCCGAAGACGCCCGGCAAGCACGGGGCCATCGGCCCGACGCTCGAAGACGCCATGCGAAAGACGCTCAAGGCGAAGGGCCAGATCATCCTACTGCTGAACCGCCGCGGGTTCAGCACCCACGTTCACTGTGAGGCGTGCGGGCACGTCGCGCAGTGCGCGCACTGCGACCTCGCGCTCACCTTCCACCGCACGAAGTCGGCGCTCGTGTGCCACTACTGCGGGTTCGAGACGGCCCCGTTCCAGAAGTGCCCGGCGTGCGAGCAGCCGTCCATGCGCTATCAGGGGTTGGGCACGGAGAAGCTGCAAGCGGAGATCGAGGAGAAGTTCCCCGGCAACGTGTGCCAGCGCATGGACTCTGACACGATGCAGAAACCCGGCAGCCACCAGCGCGTGCTGGACGCCTTCCGCGACGGCCTCATCCACATCCTCGTCGGCACGCAGATGATCGCGAAGGGACTGGACTTCCCCAACGTCACGCTCGTGGGCGTGGTGAACGCCGACGTGGGGCTGCACCTGCCGGACTTCCGCAGCGCGGAGCGCACGTTCCAGTTGCTCGCGCAGGTGGCCGGGCGCGCCGGCCGCGGCGACAAGGGCGGGCAGGTGCTCGTGCAGACCTTCACGCCCGAGCACCCGTGCATCACGCTGGCGTCGCACCACAACTACGGCGAGTTCGCGAAGCTGGAACTGGTCCACCGCAAGCAGCACAAGTACCCGCCCTACGAGCGCATGGCGCGGCTCATCGTGCGGAGCGAGAAGGAGGACGCGGCCAGCGCGTTCGCGGACACGCTCGCGGGCGCGTTCAAGGACGCGCTGAAGCGCGTACCCGCGCCGTCCGGCTTCGTGGCGCTGCCGTCCGCGCAACCAACGGACACGCCCGCGCCGCGCGCAACGGTACGGTTGCTCGGCCCGGCGGAGTGCCCGGTGTTCCGCTTGAACAACTTCTACCGGTTCCACTTCCAGTTGCAGTCCGAGAGCAGCGCGGTGCTGCACGACGTGCTGCGCACGGTGCTGGCCGTGGCGAAGCCGCCCGGCGGCGTCGAGTTCCAAGTGGACATCGACCCGTACAGCATGTTGTGAGCGTGCCCGGAAAAATCCGCGCTTGCCACTGGCGGTAAGCCCGTGCCCGCGTGTACCTTGACGGTACTGCGCGGTGTGCTATTACTCTCCCAACACCGCTCCGACTCGTAACGAAGGGGTTTCGCCAGTCATGGCCCACGTCGTCACCGCGAACTGCAACGACTGCAAGTACACCGACTGCTGCGTCGTCTGCCCGGTCGAGTGCTTCTATCAAGACGAGAAGATGCTGTACATCGACCCGGAGGACTGCATCGACTGCGAGGCGTGCGTTCCCGAGTGCCCGGTCGAGGCCATCTACTCCGAGCCCAACACGCCCGGCCAGTGGTCGAGCTACATCCAGCTCAACGTCGAGCGCGCCGCGGCGCTCAAGGCCGCGGGCGGCGACGCCCACGTCACCGAGAAGAGCCCCGCCAAAGAGGGGCCGGACTGCAAGAAGAAGTAGTCGAAGGTCACAACGTCGCAAGTCGTAAAGTCGAAGACCGACGAGGTGTTGCGGTTCGCCGCGCGCTCCGGTTGGTATTCTGACTTTACGACCTTCGACTTTACGACCTTCGACGAGACACCATGACTGGTCTGCTGCTGATCCAACTCGGCACGCCGGACGCGCCCACCGCGGCGGCGCTCAAGCCGTACCTGCGCCAGTTCCTTTCCGACCCGCGCGTGATCGAGAATCAGGGCTGGAAGTGGAAGCTGATCCTGCGCCTGTTCATCCTGCGAAAGCGCCCCGCGGAGTCCGCGGCCAAGTACGCCCGTATCTGGGACGCGAAGACCGGCTCCCCGCTGCTGCACTACACGAAGCGCCAAACGGAACTGCTGCAGGCACGGTTCCCGGCCAACCCGGTGCGGTTCGGCATGATCGTCGGCAACCCGCCGTTGCGCGACACCCTCGCGCAGATGGTTGACGCGGGAGTGACGAAGCTCGTCGCGCTGCCGATGTTCCCGCAGTACTCCGCGACCTCGTTCGCCAGCGCCACCGACACGCTGTTCACCGCGCTCAAGACGGTGCGCCGCGTGCCCGCGGTGCGCGTCGTGCCGCCGTACTACGATCACCCCGCGTACCTCGACGCGCTCGAAGCGAGCGTCCGCGATGACCTCGCGAAACTGTCGTGGGAGCCGGAACACTTCGTCATCAGCTTCCACGGCATCCCGCAGAAGTACGCCCAGAAGGGCGACCCCTACGCGACGCACTGCGTCCGCACCGCGCAGGCACTGGTGAAGCGCATGGGCTGGCCGCGCAATAAGTGGACGCACACCTATCAATCGCGCTTCGGGCGCAGCGCGTGGCTGAAGCCGTACACCGACGACGTGCTGACCGAGCTTGCTAAGAAGGGCACGAAGCGCGTCTACGTCGCCCTGCCGGGGTTCACGGCCGACTGCCTCGAAACGCTCGACGAGATCGGCACCGAGAGCCGCGAGGTGTTCGAGCACGCCGGCGGCGAGCACCTCAAGAGCGGCACCTGCCTCAACGACCACCCCAAATGGATCGACGCGCTGGAGCGCGTCCTGCGCGAAGAGGGCACCGGCTGGCTGTGACCGGCGCGGGCTGTGCGGGCGGCGCGGCGGGTCGTAAGGTTCTTGCATGACACCCACCACGCCTGACGCTCCCAAGAAGTCCAATCACGCCGCGCTCGGCATCGTCTGGCTGGTCGTGTTCATCGACCTGCTGGGCTTCGGCATCGTGCTGCCCGTGCTGCCGCGCCAAGTCGATCCGTACCTGAAACACTTCGGGTTCTCGGCGGTCGCGGAGGGCGCGATCATCGGCGTACTGTTCTCCGTGTTCTCGCTCATGCAGTTCGTGTTCAGCCCGATGTGGGGCCGCGTCTCGGACCGCATCGGCCGCCGCCCGGTGCTGCTCATCAGCCTGCTGGGGTCGGTCGCCTTCTACGCGCTGTACGGCTACGCGGTGTCGCTGCCGGCGAGCGACGCGGGCCTCGCTCTCGTGCTGCTGCTGCTGTCGCGCGTGGGTGCGGGCATCGCCGGGGCGAGCGTCGGCACCGCGGCGGCCGTCATCGCCGACTGCACGCCCCCGGAGAAGCGGGCCAAGGGGATGGCGCTCATCGGCATCGCGTTCGGCGCGGGGTTCACGCTCGGGCCGCTCATCGCGTACTTCGGCTTGGCGGTGTTCGCGAAGGAGCCGTGGGGCGTCGGCGCGCTCGCCTCCCTCCTGTCGCTCGTCGCGCTCGTCATCGCGCTGCTCGCGTTCAAGGAGACGAAGAACCCGGACCACAAAGCCGGGAAGGAGTTCTTCAGTCTGACGAAGACGCGCGAGGTACTGGCGATGCCGACCGTGGGCGCGCTGGTGCTGGTCTACTTCCTCGCGATCTTCGCGTTCGCCAACTTCGAGGCCACGCTCGCGCTGCTCACCAAGTCCGCGTTCGACATGAGCGACGACGACAACTTCCTCGTGTTCGCGTTCGTCGGCGGCGTACTGATGTTCGCGGGCGGCTCCTATCGCGGCATGGCGAAGAAGCGCGGCGAGTTGAAACTGCTCCAGATGGGGTTGGGCCTGATGATTTTGGGCCTCGCGCTGGTCGGTGTGGTGGCGCTGCTGGCCTCAATGCCGGGCACGCGCGGCGCGGGCTACGTGAAGCCGCTATTCTACGTCTCCGCAGCAATCGCCGTGACCGGGTTCGCGTACCTGAACCCGTCGGTGTCGGCGCTGGTCTCGAAGCGCGCCGACCCGGCCCGGCAGGGCGAGGTGATGGGCGTGAACCAGTCGTTCGCGTCGCTCGGCCGCATCCTCGGCCCGTTCCTCGGATCGGTCTTGTTCAAGGCCGAACCTTCGCGCACACTGCCGTATCTGGCCGCCGTCCTCACGCTACTGCTCGTCGGCGCGCTGCTGCCCAAGATCAGAGGCGAACGGCCGGTGTGAGTCGCGCACTGTCGGAAGGGATGCCGATGTCGTTGGACCGGATCGACGCGCGACGGATCGCGCTCGTCAAGCCGAGCGCGCTGGGCGACATCGTTCACTCGCTGCCCGTTCTGACGGCGCTGCGCGCCCGGTTCCCCGCGGCCCGCATCACGTGGGTCGTGAACCGCGCCTACGAGTCCCTTCTGACCGGCCACCCGGACCTGACCGACACCCTGCCGTTCGACCGCGGCGCGTTTAAGGGCGTGCGCGCCGTCGGCGCGCTGTGCTCGTTCGTCGCGGGGATGCGCCGCTGCCGGTTCGACCTCGTCATCGACATGCAAGGGCTGTTGCGCAGCGGGCTAATGGCGTGGGCCAGCGGCGCGCCGCGCCGGGTCGGGTTCCGCGACGCGCGCGAGGGGGGCCGGTACGCCTACACGCACAAGATCGCGTCGCCCGCGCGCGACACCGGGCACGCGGTGGACCGCATGTGGGCCGTGGCCGAGGCGTTTGGCGTCGGCCACTTGCCGAAAACGTTTCGCGTACCGCTACAACCGGCCGAGGTGAGCGCCGCGCGCGACACGCTGGCGGCGCTGCCGCGCCCGGTGGTCGCGGTCGCGATCGGGGCGAAGTGGCTCACCAAGCGCTGGCCCCCGGCGCACTTCGCGGAGGCGCTGAACCGTGCCCATTCGCACTTCGGCGGCTCGTGCGTGTTCATCGGCGCGCCCGATGACACCGCGTTGTCACTAGAAGTCGCATCGAAGCTGCGCGGCCCGGCGCTCGACCTGACGGGCCGGACCTCGCTCCCGCGCTTGGCCGCGGTGCTGTCGCAGTGCGACGCGATGCTGGGCAACGACACTGGCCCGCTGCACCTCGCCGCGGCGCTGGGCGTGCCGTGCGTGGCCCCGTACCTGTGTACGCGGGTCGCGCTGCACGGCCCCTACCAGCAGTCGTCGCGCTGCGTAGAAACGAACGTCGCGTGTGCGGGCAGCTACCTCAAGAAATGCGGTAACATGGCCTGTATGCCGGAGCTGACCGCCGACCGGCTCTGGCCGAAGCTCGCGGAGACACTCGACGCATGGCGCTCGCAACACAGTTCCCGTTCCGCCTGATCCTCGCGAGCGGCTCGTGGGGCCGCAAGTGGCTGATGGAGCAGGCCGGCTATCCGTTCGAAGTGAAGCCCTCGAACATCGACGAGCCGACCGAGGCCCGGTTGGGCGACTGCCGGCACTACGTCGGCGAACTGGCGTGGCTGAAAGCCGAAGCCGTCGCGCTGAAGGAGCCGGACGGCCTCATCATCGCCGCCGACACCGTGGGCTGGCTGCACGGTAAGGTGATCGGCAAGCCCGACGACGAGGCCCACGCCGGGCGCATCATCACGTCGCTGTCCGGCACCGTCCACGAGCTATGGACCGGCGTGTGTCTCTGGCACCGCCCGACGAACTGGCAACTGTGTTGGCAGGAGCGGAGCCTCGTGCGCATGAAGGCGCTGACCGACGACGAGATCGCCGATTACCTGAAAACGCGCAAGTGGGAGGGTTGCAGCGGGGCGTACTCCATCGAGTTCCCCCACGACCCGTACCTGACGATTGAGGAAGGCAGCACGAGCAACGTCGTCGGCCTGCCGATGGAGTCGCTGGCGAAGGCGCTGGAGTGGATGAAAACCATTGGCGAACGGCCGGCTTACGCCGGCCGGTGAGACTTGTCGAGGCAACAATGGAACCGCGCAACATCGGTGTTCGATACTTGATCGTCGGCGCGAGCGTTCCGTATTGCGCCGCGCTGGTCGGCTGGATGGCTCTCGCTGTCGCGCGACCTGATTGGTCAGAATGGGCCTACTTCTTCATCGCCGTCCTGCTCGTGAGTCTCTTTGGCCTTCCGCACGCCATCGCTGGTGCGGTCTCGGTCCTGCCTCGGCGGTGGCCCACGGGTGCTCGTGTGATTGTGGGTGTTGCGTTGGGTATCGTGGTCTACGTCGGAAGTCTCATTGCGGCGCTGACCGCGTTCGCACACGCAAGTCTCAGATTCGGATACATCGAATAACCCGCGTGCCGCAAGCCTTGCTTCGCGGCGCGATTTCGCCCTTCTTCACCACATCTTCGCGCGCCGCACATCGCACCTTCTGCTTCACAATTGCCTCACCAAAGCCTCACACAAGGGTGATGCGACTTTCACTCCGCCGTGTGTCAAGGTGTCTACGAAGAACCGCGACACCAACCCGGAGGTCTCGAATGCTTCGCCGCGTCCCCCGTGCGTTCACGCTCATCGAGTTGCTCGTCGTCATCGCCATTATCGCCGTGCTGATCGGGTTGCTGTTGCCCGCGGTTCAGAAGGTGCGCGAGGCCGCGGCCCGCATGAGCTGCCAGAACAACATGAAGCAGTTCGGCCTCGCGCTGCACAACTACGCCCAGACCAACGACAACAAATTCCCCGCGACGCGGGTGAACTCGCCCAGCAGCAAGTTCCGCGCGTGGACCCCGCTCGCGCTGTCCTACGTCGAACAGGACAACGTCGGTCGCCTCTGGAACTACACCGTGAAGTGGAACACGGGCACGAACCTGACCACCGCGCAAACCACGTTCAAGTTGTTCAAGTGCCCGTCGGCCCCGGACTCGCGCCTGACCTCGCCCATCGGCAACCTCGGCTACGGCGACTACGTGACGATGAACGCGGTGCGCCGCCGGTTCTACACGGCCAACGGCATCCCGAACTTCCCGGTCGCCGGCACCGGCGCGGGCGACGAGGCCAACGGCGCGATGGCGAAGGACATGGACACGCCCATCGTGACCATCGGCGACGGCACCTCGAACACGATCCTGTTGGTCGAGTCCGCGGGGCGGCCCAACGTGTACCAGCAGGGCCGCTCCACCGGCGGTATGACGGCCGACGGCTGGGGCTGGGCCGACCCGGACGGCGCGGGCATCAGCTTGGACGGCGTCGTGCCCGGCGCGTTCGGCGCGAACTGGGCCACCGGCGGCACCTGTTTCATCAACTGCACGAACGACAGCGAGGCCTACTCGTTCCACTCGAACGGCCTCAACGTCCTGCTCGCCGACGGCTCGGTGAAGTTCCTGTCGCAGAGCACCTCTGCCACGGTGTTCGCGTACCTCGTCACCGCCAACGGCGGCGACGTCGTGCCGAACTACTAAAGTTGCTCGTATCCGTCGCGCCGCTCGCGCCCGCGGGCGGCCCGTTCGGTTCCGTACCGGAGCTGCGACATGCGCCTTTGCCTTCTCGCCCTGCTCCTCGGCGCGACCGCGGCCCGCGCCGATGTGACGCTGATTGGCGTCGCCACCGCGCCCGGCGACGCGCGCGACCTGTCCGGCCTGAAGGGGAAAACCAAGGACGGCACGCCCCACGACCGCCTCGGCGGACACGGTTCGTCCGTCGCGTACACCGGCGCGAACGACGAATACGTCCTCGTGTCCGACCGCGGCCCGGTGGACGGCGCGAGCGACTTCCTGTGCCGAATGCACCGGTTCCATATCCGCGTCACGCCCGGCGCGAAGGAACCCGTCGCGCTCAAACTGCTCGCTACGACGCTGCTGACCGACGAGAAGGAGCTACCGTTTACCGGCGCCCTCGACGCCTTCGGCCAGAAGCAACCGGAGAAGAACCGCCGGTTCGACCCCGAAGGCGCGCGGATCGGGCGCGACGGCTCGCTCTACACCTCCGACGAATACGGCCCCACGGTCTACCGCTTCGACCCCAAGGGCAAGCGCATCGACTGGTTCCCGGTGCCGGCCCACTACCTTCCCGCCGCGCCCGGCAAGACGCCAATTCACGAACTGCCGCCGAAGAACACCGTCGGCCGGCAGCCGAACCGCGGCATGGAGGGGCTGGCGATCTCGCCCGACGGCACGAAGCTGTTCGGCATCATGCAAAGCCCGCTGATCCAAGACGGCGGCGTGAGCGAGAAGGGCGAGCGCGTCGGGCTGAACTGCCGCGTTCTCGAAATCGACCTCGCGACGAAGAAGACCCGCGAGTTCGTGTACCGGCTCGATTCGGCCGCGAACGGCGTGAGCGAGATCGTCGCCGTGAGCGCGACCGAGTTCCTCGTGCTGGAGCGCGACGGCCTCGGCGGGACCGACGCGAAGTGCAAGAAGCTGTTCCACATCGACCTGACCGGCGCGACCGACGTGAGCGGCGCGGCCGTCCTGCCGAAGGACGCAAAGCCCGCGAAGAAGAAGCCCTTCCTCGACTTGCTCGACAAGCGGCACGGCATCGCCGGGAAGGACTGCCCTGAGAAGTTCGAGGGCTTGGCGTTCGGCCCGGCCCTGCCCGACGGCCGCCGCCTCTTGCTCGTCACCGCGGACAACGACTTCATCGCCGAGAAGCCGTTCCGCCTCTACGCCTTCGCCATCGACGCCAAAGACCTGCCCACCTACGATGCGCAGAGGTTTAAGTAAACCGTTCGCGAAGCCGCAAGCGGCAAATCATTTGTGTACAATCGGCCCCACTGCCTTCACGTTCTTGGGGCCGAGCCATGTCCGACGTTTCTCGCCGCGAGTTGCTGGCCGCGGTCGCCGCGGTCGGGGTCGGGAGCGCGACCTTCCACCGCGCGGTGGTCGCCGCCGGTGCCGCGCAGCCGAAGGGCGCGGCGATCACCGAGGAGATGGTGAAGGGCGCGGAGTGGGTCGCGGGGATCGAGCTGACCGCGGAACAGCGGCGGGCTGTCGCCGGCACCATGACGCGCACGCTGCAAACCGTAGCTTCCCTTCACAAGCTCGACATCGGGTACGCGGTCGCACCGGTCGCGCACTTCGACCCGGCCCCGTGGGACGCGCCGAGCGGCGGGCGCGGCAAGGTCGATTGGCGGCCCAAGCCGGCCGCGGCCGTGCGCCCCGACAAGGACGACGACCTCGCGTTCCTCCCGCTCACGCAACTCGCGAAGCTCATCGAGCAGCGGCAGATCACGTCCGTCGAACTGACGAAGGTGTACCTCGCGCGGCTCAAGAAGTACGACCCGGCGCTGCTGTGCGTCGTGTCGCTGACGGAAGAACTCGCGCTGAAGCAAGCGGCGGACGCGGACAAGGACATCGCCGCGAAGAAGTACCGCGGACCGCTGCACGGCATCCCGTGGGCCGCGAAAGACCTCATCGCCTACCCCGGCTACAAGACCACGTGGGGCGCGGCGCACTTCAAGAACCAAGAACTGAAGGAGAAGGCGACCGTGGCCGCGCGCCTCGACGACGCGGGCGCGGTGCTGTCGTGCAAGACGACGCTCGGCGCGCTGGCGTGGGGCGACGTGTGGTTCGGCGGCACGACGCGCAACCCGTGGAACGTCAAACAGGGCAGCAGCGGTTCCTCCGCGGGCACGGCGAGCGCGGTCGCGGCCGGGCTGGTGGGCTTCGGCCTCGGCAGCGAGACGCACGGCAGCATCGTGTCGCCCAGCACGCGCTGCGGCGTGACCGGCCTGCGGCCCACGTTCGGCCGCGTCAGCCGCTACGGGTGCATGGCCCTCGGCTGGACGCTCGACAAGATCGGCCCGATGTGCCGCAGCGTCGAAGACTGCGCGCTGGTGTTCGGCGCGATCCACGGCTTCGACGGCAAGGACGCCAGCGCCCACGACCGGCCGTTCAACTGGCCCGCGCACCCGAAGTTCGACGAACTGAAAATCGGGTTCGTCGAAGGCGGCCTCGCGGCCGACGACAAGAAGGTGCTCGAAGGGCTGGGCGCGAAGCTGGTGCCGATCAAGCTCCCCTACGGCAACACGAGCGCGCTCATCAGCCTCATTCTCGATGTCGAATCGGCGACCTCGTTCGAAGCGGTGACGCGCGCCGGCACGACCGAGGGGTTGGGCATGTGGGGGCCGACGTTCCGCCGCGGCCGGTTCGTGAGCGCGGTCGATTATCTGACGGCCCAGCGCGCCCGCGCGCTGGTAATGCAGGAGATGGCGAAGGTGATGGAGGGCGTCGATCTGTACGCGGGCGGGAACGACCTCGCGATCACGAACCTGACCGGCCACCCGACGGTCTGCTTACCGAGCGGCTTCTACAAGCTCGGCGGCGCGGACGTGCCGAAGTCGCTGACCTTCACCGGCCGGCTGTACGGCGAGACCACGCTGCTCGCGGTGGCGAAGGCCTACCAAGACGCCACCGGCCACCACCTCAAGCGCCCGCCACAAGACACGTGGGTCGCGGAGAAGAAGGACTGAGCGATGGAAGCAGATTTCAACAGGCGGCAATCGCTCCAGCAGTTGGAGAAAAGCGACTGGGGCGAGCCGACCTATCACAGTTCCTTGGTGCGCACGTGCCACGCCCTGCGGCGCAAGCCGCTGGCCGAGTTCACAGTCGAAGACCTTCGCATCATGATCGGCCAACAAATCAGTTTGCCGTATTTGATTCCGCTGGCCCTCGAACGCTTGGAGGTGGAACCGCTCGCTGAGGGAAGTTACTACCCCGGCGATCTGTTGCCAGCGGTGTTGAAGGTTGACCAGACGTTCTGGAGTGAGCACGCCGGCCACCGAGAACGGGTTGATCGTGTGCTCGAACGGCTACGAATCGCACTCCCGACACTCGATGAGTTCGACCGTGAGACCGTGATGAAGCTGCTCGAAGAGAGGGTGTGAGACTGTTCGACCTGCAGCAGCGAACGGTGAGGAGGAGTGCGCCGCTGAAATCGTGGCGAGCGGCGCGGCGTAAGCCCGCCGGTGGCTGAGCACTTCAGATGCGCACGACCTTCTCAGTTGTGCAGCTACCGGCGGGCTTACGCCGCGCCGCTCGCTGAACTCCATCATCTCAACAGAGCAACAAATCGGCGGCGTTCACCCGAGCTATGCGATTACACCCCGTCGGGGTGAAAACGCGATCAAAGTGGTTCTCGGTTCACACCTTCCACAGCACCCACGCATCTTGGGGCGGGTTGCCGGTCGCGCCTTCGGGGGCGTGTTCCAGTACCTCGAAGCCGCGGGCGAACGCGCCGCGCACGAGCGCCGGCGGGTGGAACGCGGCGCAGTGGTTCGTGCCGATCAGGTCGCCGCCGCGAACCACCAGCCGCCCGGCGCGGTAGTCGGCGCGCTCGGCGCGCGTCAGCCGGCCGCGCAGCGCGTCGCCGTGCAGCGACACCACCAGCACGCCGCCGGGCTTCAGCACGCGGCGCATCTCGTCCATCCAGTGCCGTTGCAGGCGCTCCGGCAGGTGCGTGAACACCGAGAGCGCGTAGGCCACGTCGAACGAGTTCGCGTCGTAGTCGAGGGGCGATTCTAGCGCGTTGACCGCGAACCGCGCGAACGGCAGGTTCTCGGCGCACCACTCCACCGCCACCGGGTTCGTGTCGCAGCCGTGCAACTCCGCGGCCGAGTGCCGCAGGTGCCGGATCACGCGCCCGCACCCGCAGCCGAAGTCGAGGACGCGCGTACCGGCGGCGAACGCGACGCCGTGCCGCGCGAGCAGGGCCGCGAGCGACTGCGCGGCGCGCTCGCCGGCTTCCGCGAACCAAACGGCGTCGTCGGTGCCGGCGACGAGTAGGCGCAGCACGTCGGGCGGCAGCGGCGGCTCCTCGCCCGCGGGCAGCGGGCGCGCGCGGCGCGGGGCCGGGCCTTTCAACTTGTGGTTCTCGGTCGCCAGTCGGCGGCACTCTTCGGTGAGCAGGCGGCTCTCGCGCTCGCGCGAGTCGAGCGCGCGCACGAGCCGCGACAGGCCGGGAACGAATCGCAACAGGTCGCGGGTGCGCATGGCTCCTCCGGGGCGCGGCGTTCGGGGGCGCGAATCGTACCCGGTCCCGCGCCGCGCGCACAAGCCCGGCCCGGGCCACAGATTCCGCGCACTGGGTTCTTGACACCGGCGCGCGCGGCGGCTATTCGCCCCGCCCTACAGAACTTCGTGTTGGGGGTCGCATGCCCGCATCCGGTGGGGGCCGGGTGGTGCCGCTGTCGCCGGCGCGCCGGCTGGTCGCGGACCTGCTGCGCGCGTGCCGCGACGTGCCGGCCGTGGTCGCGGACCGGCCGGTCGATCTGTCGGCGCTGGTCGCGGCGCGCGAACGGTCGGCGCCCCGGCCGCTTTGGGTCGCGCTGTTCGCGAAGGCGTTCGCGCTCGCCTCAATGGAGGAGCGGGCGCTGCGCCAGAGCTACATCGGGTTCCCGTGGGCCCACCTGTACGAGCACGCCGAGCCGATCGCGATGGTGACCGTCGAGCGCGACCACGGGGGCGAACCGATCGTGTTCGCGGTGCGGTTGCACGGGGCGCACGCGCGCCCGCTGGGGGAACTGGACGCGGCCCTGCGGCACGCGAAGGCCGGGCCCGCGGCCGAGGTCGCGGGCCTGCGCCGCGCGCGGCGGCTGGCGCGGTTGCCGCGCCCGTTGCGCCGGCTCGCGCTCTGGGCCGGGTTGCACGCCTCCGGTCGGCTGCGCGAGCGACACAGCGGCACGTTCGGACTCACCTCGGTCGGGGCACTGGGGGCCGGACTGATGCACGTGGTCGCGCCGCTGACCAGCACGTTCCACTACGGGCTGTTCGACGCGGCGGGCCGGATCGAACTGCGGCTCACGTTCGACCACCGGGTTTACGACGGGGCGGTCGCGGCGCGCGCGCTGGTCGCGACCGAGCGCGCGCTGCTCGGGCCGATTCTGGACGAGGTCAAGGCCGGGGCCGGGGGCTGACGGCAGCGAGGGGGGACAATGCCTGCGGACTTGCGATTCCCGACCGGCGACCGCGCCGCGCTCGCCCGGTTCCTCGACGACTCCGTCGGCGGGACGATGGACGTGTGGCGCGCGCACGGCGATTTGGCGGCGTTCCCCGCGGACGGGCGCACCGTGTACTTCGCGACCGGCCCGGAACACGCGCGCGAGGTGTTCGCGCACCCGGACCGTCTGCACCTGTCGTTCGGCCTGCCGGGGCCGCGCGGCAGCGACCAGCGCGCGTTCACCCGCGGCGTGTTCGGCATCAACGGCCCGCACCACCAGCACGTGCGCGGGCTGCTGCTCCCCGCGTTCCGCAAGCCGGTCGCCGAGGGGCACCGCCCGGAGTTGGCCGCGTGCGTACAAGAGATCATCGCCCCGTGGCGCGCGGGCCAGACGCGCGACCTGTACGCCGACATGAAGGCGCTGTCGCTGCTGATGACCGACCGGCTCCTGTTCGGCGGCGGCGACCTCGCGCTCTCGAAGCGCGTGGACGAGGCCTTCGACACGTGGCTCGCGCAACACCACCGCGTGTCGTTCGCGACGCTGTTCGACCTCGACCCCGGCCCGAACGGGTACGAGCACCTGCTCGGCTCGGCGGAACACTTGGCGGGGCTGCTGCGCGAGCTGATCGCCGCGTGCCGGCGGAACGCCGGGCCGGAAACCGCGGTCGCGCGCCTGCTGGTCGCGCGCCTGCTGGCCGCGCGCGCCGCCGGCACCCTCACCGATCAAGACGTCCTCGGCCTCGTTCACTCGCTCTTCAATGCCTCGCACCACACCGTCACCGCGGCCCTGTCGTGGACGCTGTTCCTCGTGGGCCAGCACCCGGAGATCAACGCGGCGCTGCTGGACGAAATCACCGGGCCGCCGCGCGCCGATCACGCGCGCCTGCTGGACCGCGTGATCCGCGAGAGCCTGCGCATCCTCCCGCCGCCCGTGTACGTGTGCCGGCAGGCGACCGAGCCGGCCCGGTTCGGCGATACGACCGTCGCGCCCGGCTCGGTGGTCGTGTTGGGGTTGTACGCCACGCACCACGCGCCCGCGACCTACGCGGCCCCGGAGCGGTTCGACCCCGCGCGCTGGCTCGCGCTGGGCGCGTGCCCGAACGCGCACCTCGCGTTCGGGGGCGGCGCGCGGATGTGCCTCGGCGCGCCGCTCGCTACCATGTTTCTCGAAACCGCGCTGCGCCACATCGTGCCGCGGTTCCGCCTCGCCGTGGTGCCCAACAGCCGCATCGACCGCCGCGCCACGCTGACCCTGCGCCCGGACCCCGGCATCCCGGTGCTGGTCCGCGACCAAGACCGCGCGTTCAGCACCAGCCCGGTCACGGGCGCGATTCACGAGATGGTGGCGCTGCCCGCGCCCGGCACGGCGCGCGTCGCCGCGTGATACAATGGCCCCACCCGGAGGGCTTCAAGATGGTCGCGCTGTACGTCGATGGGGCGAAGGTCGGTACGCTGGCCGACGCCGAACAGTTGCTCCCCGCGCTGATCGGCCAATCGAAAACGGTCGAACTGCGCGACGAGCCGAGCGGCCGGCGCATCGGCCGCGTCACGCCGGAACCGCTGTGCCCGTGGGACCCGACCCTCACGCGCGAGGAGATCCAGCGCCGCATCGAGGAACCCGGCGGCATGACACTGGCCGAGTTCCGGAAGTTGCGAGACGCGCAATGACCTTCATCGTAAATTGGACACGCGCTGCGCTCCGAGAGCTTCTCGATCTGTGGACGACCGCGACCGATCCCGACGCGGTCGATGTCGCAGCAACACGAATTGAAGTAACTCTCGCGACCGACGCCCACCTACAGGGCGAGAGTCGCGAGAACGACGTTCGCATTCTCTTTGACCCGCCCCTCGTGGTGCTGTTCGTGCCCGACATCGACGTCGGAATCGTCTACATCGTGTCTGTGGATTGGTCGGGCGATGCGGCTTGACGTTCACAGCGCCACTGCCCTTCCCGCGCGGGCGCTCTCGTAGAGCGCGCAGATCAGATCGACGGCCTTCTTCCCCTCGCGGCCGTCTACGGCGGGCGGGCGATTCGCGCGAACGGCGTCCACGAAGTCCGCGAGTTGGCGGCGGTGGCCCTCGAAGCTGATCGCCTTCGGGTCGGCCGCGCCGCCGGACACGCCCACCTTCGCCGCGAACCGCTCCTTCACCTTCGCGTCGTCCTCGGTCGGCGGTGTGAAGTCCCAGCGCAGCACGTCCTCTTGCTCGATCACCGCGGAGCCGCGGTCGCCGTGAACGGCAATCGTCTTCGGGTAGCCGGGGTGAACGCTCGTCGTGGCCTGAATCACGCCCAGCGCGCCGCTCTTGAACCGGATCGCCGCGACCGCCGTGTCTTCGACCTCGATGCGCTCGTGCGCGAGCGTCGCGGTGAACCCGGAAACGTGGGTCGCGTCGCCCATTATCCACAGCAGCAGGTCGACGTTGTGGATCGCTTGGTTCATCATCGCGCCGCCGCCGTCGAGGGCTTGCGTGCCCTTCCACCCGCCCTCGTCGTAGTAGGCCTGCGAGCGCCACCACTTGCAGGTCGTTTCGCCCAGCGTGACGCGCCCGAACTTGCCCGCGTCCACCGCGGCCTTGAGCGCTTGGCTGCTGTCGGCGAAGCGCGAGGGGAAGATGGTGCAGAGTTGGACGTTCGCGCGGGCGCAGGCGTCGATGACGTCTTGGCACCGCGGCCCGGTGATTTCGAGCGGCTTCTCGACGACGACGTGTTTGCCCGCGGCGGCGGCGACGAGGGCCGGTTCGCGGTGCGCCCCGCTGGGCGTGGTGATGACGACCGCGTCCACGCCCGGCGCGCGAACGGCCTCTTCGACCGAGTGGAACACCGGGACCGCGCCGAGGCCGGTGTCAGCGATCAGCTTCGCGGCGCTCTCGTTGCTCCGGCTGACGAGGGCCGCGACCCGCGCCGCGGGGATGGCGCGAAGGGCCTGAACGTGGAACCGCGCGATCATCCCGCAGCCGACGATGGCGAAACCGAGTTGGTCGGGCATGGCATCTCCCGGTGGTGGTGCGGGAGATTGTAGCAACCCGAACTTGTTCGCGCGTGGCGCTCACGCGCCCGCGGCGTAGGCCTTCTGGAACGCGGCCACGCCCGCGCCGGCGTCGAGCTTGAACCCGCTTTCGATCAGCACCAGTTCCAATGCGGCCAGCGCACCAAGTACATCGAAGGCGTCCGTGTAGCCCATGTGCGACAGCCGCCAGATGTGGCCCTTCAGCGTGTCTTGGCCGTCGGCGAGCTTGTAGCCGTACTTCTTCTCCAGCGCTTTCAGGGTCGCGGAGCCGTCCACGCCCGCGGGCACGGTGATAACGGTGAGCGCGCTGTTGGGGCGCTCGGCGAACACCGTCAGGCCCATTGCCCCGACCCCGGCGCGGCACGCCCGCGCGACCCGCGCGTGTCGCGCCCACAGGTTCTCGATACCCTCGGCGCGTACGCGCTTCAGGCTCGCGCGCTGCGCCTTGATGAGCGTGTTCGCGGGCGTGAACGGCGTGTCGCTTTCGAGCAGCGACTTCCGGTAGCGGCGCAGGTCGAAGTAGAAGCTGCGGATCGGCGTCGCGTCGATCTTGGCCCACGCCTTCGCGCTGGCGCTCACGAACGCGAGGCCCGGCGGCATCATGAGCGCCTTCTGCGACCCGGTCACGACGAGGTCGAGGCCCCATGCGTCGGTGCGGCACTCCATCGCGCCGAGGCCGCTGATGCCGTCCACCGCGAGGAGCGCCGGCGTGTTCGCGACGATCTTCCCGAACGCTTCGAGGTCGTGCCCGACGCCGGTGCTGGTCTCGCTCAGCGTGGCGAACACGGCCGCGGTGTCGGGGTGCGCCGCGAGCGCGGCGTGCAGCACGTCGGGCGTAACGGCCTTGCCGTAGGGCGCTTCGACGGTCACGATCTGCGCGCCGAACGCTTTCAGGATGCCGCGCCAGCGCTCGCCCCAGCGCCCCGCGGTGCAGAGGATCGCCTTCTCGCCGGGCGCGAGGGCGTTGCACACGGTCGCTTCCATCCCGCCGGTGCCGGAGCAGGTGAGCGTGTACACCGGCTGCGCGGTCTGGAACACGTACTTCAGGTCTTCGCTCACCTCGGCCAGTATCGCCTTCGCCTCGGCCGCGCGGTGGTACGTCACCGGCTTCGCGAGTTCGAGGAGCGTCTCTTCGGGAACGGGGGTCGGGCCGGGGGTGAACAGGCGCGGCTTCATCGCTCGTCCTTTCGTGAGGGCGGACCGGGATGTTCTATGCGCCGCGAACCCGCGCCGCGTGGCGCGTGTCCGTCGCCCGTCCCCTGCCCCGTTCCGCCCGGAAGGAGGTGCGGTATGCGTGCCCTTGCGAACACCACTCGTGCGGCATTCACAACCCTACTTTCTTTCCGAGGTTCCTCCGATGAGTCGGAGCAAACACAGCGCGGACGAGTTCGATAGGCTCGCGGCCGAGCGCGGGCGCGAGGACGGCGGCGACCCGAAAGAGTTCCACGCGAAGCCGTGGGGCGGCGCGAAGCGGGCCGGCCGCAAGGCGAAGCAACTGTGCGCGCAGGCGCGCGAGGCGCTCGACGGCGCGCTCGCCGCGTGCGGCGACCCCGCGGCGCAAGCCGCGCGGGTGCTGTCGGTGCAACCGGCCCCGCACACCGGGCGGTTACTCGTGGTGCTGGGCGCGCCGGCCGACGTGAGCGCCGCGGCGGTCGCGGCCGGCGTCGGGCGCGCGGCCGGGCACCTGCGGGCCGAGGTCGCACGGGCGGTCAGCCGGCGCTACGCGCCGGAGCTGACGTTCGAGGTGATTGAGGTGTAGGCGCGCGCGAGGCTGCGGGCGGCGCGAGCCGCTCGCGGCTTCAAGATCCTACCGCGCGCCGCTCGCGGCTTCGCGCGCGTCCTACTTCTGGTTCCAGTAAATCTTGGTGTTCCCGGTCGCGCGGCCCACGGCGACGATGTCGACCCGGCCGTCGCCGTCGAGGTCGGCCGCGGTCAGGTCTTCCACCGCCACGCCGCCGTCGTCGAGGATCGTGCGGTCCCACTTCGCGCCCTTACCGTCCGTGCACTTGTAGACGCGCACCCCGCGGCGCTCCTTGAACGTGTCGCCGGCCTTCGGGTTCGGGTCGTCGCGCACGCCGATGATGAGTTCGTCCGCACCGTCGCCGTCGAGGTCCGCGAACCAGACCGCGTGGCCCCACCGCAGTTGGTCGTCGATCACGTGCCGGTCGAGCGAGAACGCCTTCTCCGGGTTCGGCTTGCCCGGCGTGTAGACCACCACCTGATTGCCGTGCCACGGCTCGATGGTGGCGATGACGCCGCGTGCGTCGCCCGACAGCTTGATCTCGCTCGCGCCGCGGTTGCCCTTCGGGTTCGCTTGGTTCGCCTCGTGCATCTTGCGCGTCGTCCACTTGTCCCCCTGCCCTTCGGGGTAAACGATGTGAACGCCCTCGTAGGCCGTCACGAGCAACGGGCGGCCCTTGCGCGCGAACCCGCCTTCCGCGCCGAGGCAGAAGTTGTGGCACACGTTCAGTTCTTCCGACAGCACGACCGGCTTCCAACTCTCCTTCTTCTCCGGGTCCTTCGCGGGCACCTTCATGGCGATCACGCGCACGGGCTTGCCGTCCACCCACAGGCCCTTCGCGCTCGACCCGCGACCCATCAGCGGGACGTTAACGATCTCCGGTTTGCCGTCGCCGTCGATGTCGAACACGCGGACCCGGTGAACGGTCGGCTCGTCGCACGGCAGGTCGTACATGGTCCATTCCTTCGTGACGTCCGTGCCGCGCTTGAGCCACACGAGCTGCGCCGCGTTCGCGGTGTCGAACGGCTTCCACGCGGCCCCGACGACCAGTTCCGGGAGGCCGTCGCCGTCGATGTCGATGGCCGCGATGCACACGTTGTCGGGCCGCGTCTTGCCGTCGAGGATCGTGTACTTCTTCCACTCGCCCGCTTGTTTGCCGGGGTTCTTGTACCAAACGACCTTGTGTTGATCGACGACGACGATGTCGGGCTTCTTGTCGCCGTCGATGTCGGCGGTGATGACCGCGTAGCCGATCTTGAGGCCGGTGTCGATCTCTTGGGCCTTGAACTTGGGCAGTTCGGCCGCGCCCGCGAGCGCGGGCCACGCCACCAGCGCCGCAACCGCGGCGAGAGCGAATCGCATGGGAAACTCCAGATGGGGAACACGAGCCGCGCAGTGTACCACAGCGCGCGAGGGAAGCGAGAGCGAGAAGAGACGCGATGGCGAGTGTGTTGGGGCTGTCAGAGTGGCATGGCCGTCGCTTCTGGCGCGGTGGGGAGCTTCTCGATCACGCGGAGGCTGACGACGGCGACGACCTCGCGGTAGAGTTTCGTGTCGCGCAGCAGTTCGTCGTAGAACTGCGTCACGCCGGGCCACGCGCGGATGTCGTGGAAGCAGATCAGCCCGCGCGGGACCACGAACCGCGACCACAACTCGAAGTCGCGCTTCGACTCCTCATACGAATGGTCGCCGTCGATGAACAGCAGGCGGATCGGGCCGCGCCACGCCGCCGCCGCGTCCGCGGACGCGGCGACGACGGGCGCGACGTGGTCGTCGAGGTCGAGCCGGCGCAGGTTGCTCTGGAAGTGGCGGAACGTGGTGCCCTCTTGGGCGAGGGTGGCGCTGGCGAACGGCTGGCCGGCTTGGTGTTCGGGCGAGCCGCGGAAGTGGTCCACCGCGACGACGCGCTCGCGCCCCGCGCCCTTCGACCCGGCCGCGAGGAACGCGGTGGACCGGCCCAAGTAGCTGCCGATCTCGACGACCGCGCCGGTCCCGCCCCCGGTCGCGGCCAGTTGGAGCAAGGTGTACCCTTCCAGATCGTGCAAGAACCCCTCGACGTCGCGGAAGCGGTGCTGCCACGTCAAGAAGTCGGCAATCGAGCGCAGGGCGTATTCAAGGGAAGGGTTCATGAACACCCCGCGTTGTGCCAAGCCACAAGCGAAGCAGACCGGGAAGCCGCGCGCAAGGGGCAACCGGATAGCTTCGCGTGAGCGCGCTGTAGGTCGCGGTCGAGCGAGGCTTTGCGAGCGAGGCCCGACTGCCAGACAGACAAGCGTATCCCGCGTGCGTGCCCTTTTCTGTAGCCGGCCTCTGCGAGGCCGGGGCTACACGCGCGATCCAGCAACAGCGCGATACGCGAATCGAATGCGCGGTTCGCCCCGGCCTCGCAGAGGCCGGCTACAAAAAATGACCGAAGGCAGCCTCCGGCAGATACGCTTTGCACACTGGCAGTCGGACCTCGCTCGCAAAGCCTCGCTCGACCGCGACCTACATGTACCGCGCCGCCAACTTGAAACGAGCGGCTTCGGGCGTCACACCGTTGTCAACTCCAAACTCAGCTTCTTGGCGTCGGCGGCGAGCTTGCGCACGTCTTGCGTGATCCGCATCGAGCAGAACTTCGGGCCGCACATCGAGCAGAACTTCGCGCTCTTGAACACCTCTTGCGGCAGCGTTTCGTCGTGCATTTTCCGCGCGGTTTCCGGGTCGAGGCTCAACTCGAACTGCTTGTTCCAGTCGAACTCGAACCGGGCCTTGCTCAGCGCGTCGTCGCGCTGGCGCACGTTCTTCCGGCCGCGGGCGATGTCGCCGGCGTGCGCCGCGATCTTGTACGCGATCACCCCCTGCCGCACGTCGTCCTTGTTCGGCAGGCCGAGGTGCTCCTTCGGCGTCACGTAGCACAGCATCGACGCCCCGGCTTCCGCGGCCAGCGCCGCGCCGATGGCGCTGGTGATGTGGTCGTAGCCGGGGGCCACGTCCGTCACGAGCGGCCCCAGAACGTAGAACGGGGCGTCGTGACAGAGTTCGCGCTCCTTCTCGATGTTCATCTTCACGAGGTGCATGGGGATGTGCCCCGGCCCCTCGATCATCACCTGACAGCCCATGTCCCACGCCTTTTTCGTCAACTCGCCCAGCGTCTTCAGTTCGGCGAACTGGGCCTTGTCGTTGGCGTCGGCGAGGCACCCGGGGCGCATCCCGTCGCCCAGCGAGTACGTCACGTCGTACTTGCGCATGATCTCGCACAGCTCGCCGAAGTGCGTGTACCACGGGTTCTGCTGGTGGTGGGCCACCATCCACCCGGCCATGAGCGACCCGCCGCGGCTCACGATGCCGGTCACGCGGTCGCTGGTGAGCGCCACGTATTCGAGCAGCACGCCGGCGTGAATCGTCATGTAGTCCACGCCCTGCTTCGCCTGATGCTCGACCATGTCGAGCAACATGCGCGGGGTGATGTCCTTCGGGTCTTTGACGTTCTGGATGATCTGGTACGCGGGCACGGTGCCGATGGGCACGGGCGACTCGTCGATGATCGCTTGGCGGATCTCGTCGATCTTGCCCCCGGTGCTGAGGTCCATCACCGTGTCGGAGCCGAGTTCGACGGCGGTGCGCAGCTTCTCCAGTTCGTCGTCCACCTTGCCGGTGACGGCGCTGTTGCCGATGTTGGCGTTGATCTTGCACTTGGCCGCGACCCCGATGCACATCGGTTGCAGCTTCTTCTTCAGGTGAACGACGTTCGCGGGGATGACCATGCGGCCCCGCGCGACCTCCGCGCGCACCAGCTCCGGGTGCAGGTCCTCGCGCGCCGCGACGAACTCCATCTCAGGAGTAACGATGCCCTTACGGGCGGATTCGAGCTGGGTCATGGGATTCAGAATTGCAGATTGCAGATTGCAGATTTGAGATTGAAAGACAGGTACTGCCTTCAATCGCCAATCACAAATCTGCAATCGAAAATATGGTGTCGCCTTCTTGCGCGGCATGACCCGCGCAAGTTCGAAGGGTGTGTTCTCAGCCCGCGCGACCGGCGCGGGCACCCCCGGCGATGCCGCTATTGTACGCGCGCCGGCGGCGCGTCAACGAGAACGGCCCCGCGGTGACTCGCACCGCGGGGCCGCGCCGGGGCGTCCCCCAAACACCCCGGCTCTGGTCCGTCGTTGTTGCGAAGCCGCGAGCGGCTTCATTAGTACCGCACGCCCAGCGTGAACTGCAGGTTCACGTAGTGGATGTTCCCTTGCAGCGGCGGCGTGAGGTTCGTCCAGTCGTGGCCGTACTCGGCCCGGACCCCGCCGAACCCGACCCACGCGCCCATCGGCACCTCGTAGGTCGCGTGCGCCCCGGCGTGGATGCCGTGGAACACGTTCTGCCGCCGCGAGTACCCGTTCACCTCGTTCAGCGGAATCTGGTCCACGTGCGACGTGCCGTAGCGCCCGCCGAACCACGCCCCGACGCGGACGTTCGTACCCTGCATCCCGCCGGTGTCGCCACTGCCCCAGAGCCACACGTCACGCCCGAAGGCGTAGTTGAAGCTGGTGCGGTGGACCTCGCGGATCGCGGTGAACACGAGCCGGTCGGGTTGGGCCGTGACCGCGCCGGTGAACTGGTTCACGCGCGGCGGCGAGCGGAGGAACACGTTCACCGGGTCGTCCTCGCCCGCGCCCCAGTTGTGCGTGTAGCTCAGGCCGAGGTCGACGGTCCACGCCCGCGTGTGGGTCGGGTTGAAGAACAGCGTGCGGACCCCGCCGCCCACGGTCCAGCCGGCGTTGAGCAGGTCCGCGAGGCCGGTGCCGAACGGGACGTTCACGCCGGTGTAGGTGTGAACCTCGTAGCCGACGCGCCCGTCGCGGCCGAGCGGCCCGCAGCAGCCGGGGCCGTCGGTGTAGTACGGGCTGGGGTACGTGCCCGGCGGGTAGCCCGACCCCGCGGCCGGCGCGCCGACGAGCGTGCCCACCGGGTCGCCCGCGCCGGGCGGCGGCGCGCCGGTCGTCATACCCTCGAGGCTGACCGCGGCGCGCGCCGGCTGCGCCAGCGGCACGTGCGGTAGTTCGTCCTCGGCGTTCGCGGGCCGAACGGACGGAACGAAACTGTAGCCGCCGGGTTGGGCGAGCGCCGCCCCGCCCGCGACCGCGAACACACAGCCGGTTAGTAGGAACCGCGCGATCGTCATGCGCCCCTCGCCCCGCCGCCGCGCGACGGCCATAACCCGGTCGATCCGATCCCACGTCGGGTCTATGATCGACCCGCGGCGCGGAAAACTTTAGCGACTGTAGCGGTCGCACCGGGCGTGCCGGCATAACCGTCGTTGGAACCGGGGCGCGGACGCGATATAAGGAGTTGGGAGAAGTTGCCCGCGCCCCGGGAACGCACATGAGCCTGATCGAAGAACTGCGCGACCTCGACGCCGCCCGGCGCTACATCCTTGAGGGATTGTGGCTCCAGCGCGCCGTGCGGCCCGCCGCGGCCACCGTCAAGCGCGCCCTCGAGTGGGCCATCAAGATCGCCGACGACGGGCACCCGCTCCCGCCCATCGGGTTCGTGTCCGACGTGGGCAACGTCGCGTTCGGCGTGGACGCGGACCAGCGCATGAAGGAGGCGATGCCCGTTCCCGGCTGGCCCCCGGCCCTCGGCCGCAGCTACGAGGACCACGTCCTCGGCAAGCTGTACTCCGACTGGACGTTCGAGCGCGCCGGCGACGCACTCCGCAAGTACAAGGACGGCGACCGGGTCCGCGGCCTCGCGTACGTGGTGAACCAGATTCGCGAGCGGTGCGGGCTGCCCGGCGTGCTCCTCTCCACCGCGGTCGTTCGCGCGCTCATGACCACGAGCCCCGACGAGGTGCTGCAAACCGGGTACGACGGCCTCGTGCGCGACGGCCCCTCGGCGCTGCTCGTCACCTTCTACGAGACGATTGTTTCGGCCGGGCGGCGCATGGCCGAGGTGCTCGCGCCCGAGGACATCCTCGCGCTCGAACAGGGCACCGCGATTGCCGACATGGGCGAGTACGTCGCGCACCGGCAGATCCTTCAGACTACGGCGAAGCTCGAAGCGAAGCTCCCGGCGCGCCCGGTCAAGCCCCTCGTCGGGCGCAAGGAGGTGCCCACGCGCGTGCTCGACGAGGACCAGTACCCCGTCGGCGGGTACACGTCCATATCCACCAAAGGCTCCATCGAGAGCCTGCTGCACTCGCAGCTCGCGTACATGGAGCCGGAAAGCCCGGACCTGTTCGACATGAAGTTCGTGCGCGACGAGCTGTTCTACTACTCGCGCGACGAGAACCAGTTCCTGCGCCGCCGCCGGGCGTTCGTGTTCGTGCTGTACCCGGACCTGATCGCGGCGCGGTTCAAAGACCCCGACCTCCCGTGCCAGCGCATCGTGCTGGTGCAGTCGCTGGTCGTCGCGCTGGTCCGCAAACTCACCGACTGGCTGAGCACGGACGCGATCCGGTTTGAGGTGCTGTTCGTGCAAGACGCGGGCGGGAAGTCGCCGCTCGAAGAAGAGGCGAAGCTGCTGCGGTTGCTGTTGCGCGAGCCGCTGGAGCGCGGCGACGGGTTGGTGGCGACCGGGGACCGGGCGGCCGTGGCGAAGCCGACCCCGGAGCAGGCCGCCGCGGACGCCGCCACCGTAAGCAAAGAGGCCGCGATGACGTACCTCGCGCGGCTGTCGCGCACGGCGCAGGTCCACTGCCTCGCCGCGGCGACCGAGCCGTTCGCGATGGAAATGGACAACGTCGTCATCACCGAGTTGATCGCCGGCGGCGCGCGCCCGGAACTGGGCGACGGCGACGGCGTGGTCGGCGAGGTCGAGAGCACCGAGGACGCCTTCGACCTGTGGCAAGAAACCGCCCTGCGCGTATTACAGTTGTGGGTGTGACGCCCCCGCCTTCGGTCTCCCCTCTGAGGTGCCACCATGTCGGCCCGTAGACTCCTCGCGCTCGTTATCGGCCTCGGGCTGGCCGCGCCCGCGGTTCCGGCGCGCGCCGCGGACAAGCCGCTGAAGGTGTTCGTGCTCGCCGGGCAGTCGAACATGGAGGGGCACGGGTTCGTGGCCGCCGAGCCGAAGCGCAACGACGGGAAGGGGAGTCTCGAGTACGTCGCGAAGGCCCCGGCGAGTGCCGACAAGTTCAAGCACCTGCTGACCAAAGACGGCAAGTGGGCGGTGCGCGACGACGTGCGGATCCACTACCTCGACCGCAAGGGGAAGTTGACCGCGGGGTTCGGCGTGAAGGAGGACCGCATCGGCCCGGAACTGGGGTTCGGCTGGGTGGTCGGCGACGCCTTCGAGGAACCCGTGCTGCTCGTCAAGCTCGCGTGGGGCGGGAAGAGCCTCGCGAAGGACTTCCGCCCGCCAAGCGCGGGCGGCGAGGTGGGGCCGTACTACAAGGAGGTGATCGACCGCACGAAGGCCGTGCTGAAAGACCTCAACAAGGAGTTCCCGGAATTCGGCGACCGCGGGTACGAACTGGCCGGGTTCGGCTGGCATCAGGGGTGGAACGACCGCGTCAACCAAGCGTTCAACGACGAGTACGAGAAGAACATGGCGCACTTCATCCGCGACGTGCGCAAGGACCTCGGCGCGAAAGACCTGCCGTTCGTGATCGCCGAAACCGGCATGACCGGCCCGGACGAGAAGCACCCCCGCGCGCTCTCACTCATGAAGGCGCAAGCGGCCGTGGCCGAGCACAAGGAGTTCAAGGGGAACGTGGCGTTCGTGAAGACGCAACACCTCTGGCGCGCGGAAGCCGACTCGCCGACCAAGCAGGGCTACCACTGGAACAGCAACGCCGAGACGTATTACCTGATCGGTGAGGCGATGGGCCGCGCGATGGTGAAGCTGTGCGCGAAGCCGCCGGCGAAGTGACCGCCCGCACCGCCCCACACGACGAGGACATCCGATGCCGAACGTGACTCTCCGCGGCGCGGCGTGCGTCGCCCTTCTCGCGCTGGCGCTCGGCGCGTCCGCGATCGCGCGCGCCGACGGCACGAAGCCCCTGCCGCGGCCCGACGGCAAACCCGCCGACCACACCAAGAAGGTGAAGGTCTTCGTCCTGCTCGGCCAGTCCAACATGCTCGGCTTCGGGCGCGTCGGGCCGAAGGAGACCAAAGGCTCGCTGGAGTACATGATCCACGAGAAGGGCAAGTACGGGTTCCTCAAGGACGACGCCGGGGCGTGGACGACCCGCAAGGACGTGCGGTTCGTTCACGTGATGGACCAGCGCGGGGTCGACTTCAAGGACATGGAGAAGTTCGGCGACCAGAAGAACGACTGGCTCACGGTGAAGGGCAACTTCGGCCCGGAGTTGGGCTTCGGCCACGTGATGGGCAACGCGCTGGAGGAACCCGTGCTGGTGCTGAAGGCGTGCATCGGCAACCGCAGCTTGGGGTGGGACCTGCTGCCGCCGGGCAGCAAGTCGTTCGTCTTCGAGGGGAAGACCTACGCCGGGTACAAGCAGACGCCGGATTCTTGGATCGAGGGGCAGCCGAAGAAGGACGTGAACTGGTACGCGGGCCGGCAGTACGACGCCGACACCGCGCACGCGAAGGCCGTGCTGAAGAACCTGAAGAAGTACTTCCCGGACTACAAGGATCAGGGGTACGAGGTCGCCGGGTTCGTGTGGTGGCAGGGCCACAAGGACCAGAACGCGGCGCACGCGAGCAAGTACGAAGAGAACCTCGTGCGGCTCATCACGTCGCTGCGCAAGGACTTCGATTCGCCGGGCGCGAAGTTCGTGCTCGCCACCGGGTGCGGGAACCCCGGCACCGAGGGCTTCGGGAAGAAGATCGCCGAGGCCCAGCTCGCGGTGAACGACGCGAAAAAGTACCCCGACTTCAAGGGCAACGTGAAGGCCGTCGACACCCGCGACCTGTGGCGCGAGGCCGCGGACTCGCCGGTGAATCAGGGGTACCACTACAACCACAACGCCGAGACGTACATGGAAACGGGCCTGCGCCTCGGCCGCGCGATGGAAGAACTGCTGAAGGGCGAGACGAAATGACACGGCTCATCGCGGTCGCGGCGGCTCTGGTGTTCGGCGCGGGGCCGGCGCGCTGCGCCGCGCCCAAGCCGAACGTCGTGTTCATCCTCGCCGACGACCTCGGGTACTCCGACCTCGGCTGCTACGGCGGCGAGATCGCCACGCCGAACCTCGACGCGCTGGCTAGGAACGGCCTGCGGTTCACGCAGTGCTACAACGCGGCCCGGTGCTGGCCGTCGCGCGCGGCGCTCCTGAGCGGCTACTACCCGCAGCACGTCCGCCGCGACAAGCTGCCGGGTGTGGCCGGCGGCGGCGTGGGCGGCGCGCGCCCGCCGTGGGCGCGCCTCCTGCCGGAGCACCTGAAGCCGGCCGGGTACCGCTGCTACCACAGCGGCAAGTGGCACATCGACGGCAAGGTGCTCGCCGGCGGGTTCGACCGCTCGCTCAACGTCGCCAACCCCGGCAACATGTTCACCGCGCGCGGCACCGCGCGCGACGACGTCGCGGTGAAAGTGCCCGCCGACGAGAAGGGCTACTACGTCACCATCGCGACCGCGGACCACGCGGTCGCGTGCCTGAAGGACCACGCGGAGAACCACGCGAAGGCCCCGTTCTTCCAGTACCTCGCGTTCCACGCGCCGCACTTCCCGCTCCACGCGCTGCCCGAAGACATCGCCAAGTACCGCGACGCGTACCTCGACGGGTGGGACAAAGCGCGCGAGGCGCGCTACGAGCGCCAGAAGAAGATGGGCCTCGTGACCACCGCGCTCGGGGCGGTGGAGCGCGAACTGGGGCCGCCGTACCGCTACCCGGACGTGCTCAAGAAACTCGGCGCGGGCGAGGTCGACCGCGCCCCGCCGTGGGGCGACCTGACGAAGGAACAGAAGCGGTTCCAAGCGACCAAGATGGCGATTCACGCCGCGATGGTGGACCGCATGGACCGCGAGATCGGCCGCGTGATCGCCCAACTGAAGGCGATGGGCGCGTTCGACAACACGCTCATCCTGTTCGCCTCGGACAACGGCGCGAGCGCCGAAATGATGGTGCGCGACGGCGGGCACGACCCCGCGGCCGAACCCGGCAGCGCGGCCTCGTACCTGTGCCTCGGGCCGGGCTTCTCGAGCGTGTGCAACACGCCGTTCCGCCGCCACAAGACGTGGGTCCACGAGGGCGGCACGAGCACGCCGCTGGTCGCGCACTGGCCGAAGGGCATTTCGGCGAAGGGCGAACTGCGCCACACGCCGGCGCACTTTGTGGACTTCGTGCCCACGGTCCTCGACCTCGCCGGTATCGAGAAGCCGAACGTGTGGAACGGCGAGCCGGTCCCGGCGGCCCCCGGCAAGAGCCTCGTGCCGGCGCTCGCCAAAGACGTGACCGTCGCGCGGGAGTTCCTCTGGTGGCTGCACGACGACCACCGCGCGGTGCGCGTGGGGGATTACAAGCTGGTCGCGAGCGCGAAGGACCCGTGGGAACTGTACGACCTGAAAACCGACCGCGCCGAGCAACAGAACCTCGCCGCTAAGATGCCCGACAAGGTGAAGGAACTGAGCGCCCTGTGGCAGAAACAGACCGACGCCTTCGTCGCGTCCGTGAAGAAATCGCCCGCGAAGGACAAATGATGCGTTCGCGCATAGGGGCCGATGTGTTGCGCGTGCTGATCGTCGCGCTGGTGTGCGCCGCCGGTGCGCCGGCGCGCGCCGCGGACCCGGTGAGGCCGAACGTCGTGTACGTACTCGCCGACGATCTCGGTTACGGCGACCCCGGGTGCTACAACCCGGCGTCCAAGATTCCCACCCCGAACATCGACCGACTGGCGAAGGAGGGCGTGCGGTTCACCGACGCGCATTCGCCCTCCGCCGTCTGCACGCCGACGCGGTACGCGCTGCTCACCGGCCGGTACGCGTGGCGCACCCGGTTGCAGCGCAACGTCATCGGCCCGTACGCTCCGCCGCTGATCGCGGAGGGCCGGCTCACGGTGCCCGAGTTCCTTCGCACGCAGGGCTACGCGACCGCGTGCGTCGGGAAGTGGCACCTCGGCTGGGGCTGGCCCAAAGCCGACGCGAACGGCGCGCGCGACTTCACGAAGCCGATCCCGGACGGGCCGACCGCCCGCGGGTTCGACGTGTACTTCGGGACCGACGTGCCGAACTACCCGCCGTACTGCTTCATCGAGAACGCGCGCACCGTGGGCGTTCCCTCGGACGCGGCCCCGGTGGGGAAGGACTCGTTCAACATCGCCGGGCCGATGGTGCCGGGCTGGAAACTCGCGGACGTGCTGCCGGGCCTTGAGAAGCGCGCGGTCGAGTACATCGAGAAGGCCGCGAAGGCCGACAAGCCGTTCTTCTTGTACCTCCCCCTCACTTCGCCGCACTTCCCCGTCGTTCCGTCGGCCGCGTTCAAGGGCAAGAGCAAGGTCGGCGACTACGGCGACTTCGTCATGCAAACCGACGCCGTGCTCGGCGCGGTGCTGGACGCGCTGAAGCGCGGCGGCGCGGCCGAAAACACGCTGGTGATCTTCACGAGCGACAACGGCCCGGAGATTTCGGGCGAAGTGAACCCCGGCGCGTACGACCGGCTGAAGCAGTTCGGGCACGCGAGCGCGGGCGCGCTGCGCGGCACCAAGCGCGACGCGTGGGAGGGCGGCCACCGCGTGCCCTTCATCGCCCGCTGGCCGGGGAAGATCAAACCGAACACGACGTGCGCCGAAACCGTGTGTCACGTCGATCTGATGGCGACGCTGGCCGCGGCGCTGAACGCGAAGCTGCCCGCGGACGCCGGCCCGGACAGCGTGAACGTGCTGCCGGCGCTCGTGGGCGAGAAGCGTAATGCGCCCCTGCGCGAAGCAACGGTTCACCACAGCGCGCAGGGCAAGTTCGCCGTACGCAAGGGCGACTGGGTGCTGATCTGCGCGCCGAGCGGCGACGACAACGGCAAGAAGGGCGAACCGGCGTGGCTCCGCGCGGATCGCGGGTACGAGCCGCACACCGCGGCCGGCGAACTGTACGACCTCGCCAAAGACCCGGCGCAGAAGACCAACCGCTACGCGACCGAACCGGCGCGCGTGAAGGAACTCGCGGCGCTGATGGAGCGCTACGTGAGCACGGGCCGCAGCACGCCGGGGCCGAAACAGACGAACGACGTAGACGTAATCTGGGACAAGCGCGCGAAGTGACCGCGCACCAACGAGGGATAACGATGGCACCCGCGGTACTGCTCGCGCTGGCGCTGGCCGCGCCCGCGCCCGACTTCAAGCCCGATCAGAGCAAACTCCCGGTCGCGCCGCCGAAGGGCGCGACCGTGCTGCTCGACGACAAGGGCGCGCACCAGTTCCTCAGCATGGCGGGCGAGAAGATCGACTGGCCGTTCACCGACGGCGCGCTCGTGTCCACGCCCAAGAAGAACCAGAACCACATCGTCTCGAAGCTGCACTTCAAGGACGCGGACATCCACGTCGAGTTCCTGCTGCCCGAAAAGGGGCCGGCCAACAGCGGCGTGTACATCCACGGGAACTACGAGATTCAGATTCTGAACTCGTTCGGCAAGGAGAAGGTCACGCAGGACGACGCGGGCGCGGTGTACGGGTTCTCGCCGCCGCTGGTCAACGCCTGCCGCAAGCCGGGCGAGTGGCAGGTGTTCGACATCCGCTATCGCGCGCCGCGGCGCGACGACGCCGGGAAGATCACCGAGATGGGCACCGTGAGCGTGTGGTTCAACGGGAAGATGGTGCAGGACGGGACGAAGTTCGGCGAACCGAAGTCGACGTTCCACCCGTTCCGGTTCGGCAACACGCCGTACCTCGACGCGATCCGCGACCAGCAGAAGAAAACGAGCGTCGGCCCGGTGTTCCTGCAAGACCACAACAACCCGGTGAAGTTCCGCAACGTGTGGGTGGTGCCGGCCGACGACCGCGCGTTCGTGTACGAACCCAAGCCCAAGTGACGCCGCGGGCAGCCCCCGCGCTACGGATCGCCGACCGCGCCGCGGGCCAGCGGCGGCCGTCCGCGCGCCGCGAGCGGAGTCGAGCGGGTGCCCGGCTCCCGCGGCGTACGGACATTTTGTACACATCGATAAGCGCGGCACTTGCGTATCCGCTTCGGGGCCACAACCCCCAGACGAGTTGGCGCTCTGGCGCTCTGGGGTGGCAAACACTAGAAAAACAAGCGTTTCACCCAGAGCGCCACTCCAAAAGAGGTGGCGCTCTGGGGGGCGGACTGGCGCTCTGGGTCGGGAATTGACGATCTCTTTTGGCAATCTGACCCCTATGCGCTGGTGCCGGGGGCCCGCACGCGACACGGGCGCGGAACGCGAGCGGCGCGCGCAGATCGGAATAGGCGCGGGCGCGCGGTTCGTTGAGAATGGGGGTGTACCCCAAAGCGGAGGTGGCCCGTGCGATTCCCGGTGCTCGTTGCCGTTGCCGTTACCGTCGCGCTCGTCGGCGCGCCGTCGGTCGCCGCGCCCGTGCCCAAGGACGCGGGCCGCAAGCCGGTCTACTTCCCCACCGCGGTCGGCGCGAAGTGGGTGTACGAGACCGCCGACGGGCTGCTCGAAACGGCCGTCGTGTCGGCGGTGGAGAAGACCGACGGCGGCCTGATCGTGTCGCGCGCGGGCGCGGACGGCACCCGCACGGTGTACACGAAAATGGTCGTTTCGGCCGACGGCCTGCGGCAGGCGCGCGACGGGGCGGACGACCTCGGTTGGGTGCTCAAGACGAACGTGAAAGCCGGCGACTCGTGGGACATGCCGGAGGGCGGGACGCGCACCGTGTACGGGCCGGAAGAGGTCAAGGTGCCGGCCGGCACGTTTACCGCCCTGCGCGTCGTTTGGGAGCAGAACGGCGCGACGTACACGTCGTGGTACGCCGGGGGCATCGGCGAGGTGAAGCGCGCGCGAACGCTCGACGGCACCGTCACCGTGACCCGCGCGCTGAAGTCGTTCCAGTTGAAGGGCGGGAAGTAACACGAGCCGCGCTAGCCTGCGGCTTCTGATCCGCAGGCCGTCGGGTTGTGTCGACTGGTTCGGGGACCGTTTGCGCTCTTCACCGCGAAGGGGTGGGACAGCGTAGCCCGGTGCAACGCACCGCGATTGGGCCAACGAGCTAAAGGTCAGCAACGGGCGCGGCGTCACTCCATGCGGACCTTCGCGCCGAAGTTCTTGGCCTGCGCGCTGATGAAGTACGTCGCGCACGCGGCGTCGATCAGGTCCGGCGAGAAGTTCACCCGTTCCATGTTGTACTTCGCGATGCTCATCATCTGGTCGAGGATGTCGCGCGGCTGGCACATGCGGAACGGCCGGTTCGTCGGCCGGTACCACTTCTGAATCAGGTAGTCCACGCCGCGCGAGTCGAACTCCACGCGCTTCCCCTTGCACACCAGTTCCCAGATTTTCCGGTACTGGGCCTCGTCCGGGTCGCGGATCTCGATCTTGAACTTGATGCGGCGCAAGAACGCCTCGTCCGCGAGCTGGTTCGGGTCGAGGTTCGTGCTGAAGATCAGGAGCTGGTCGAAGGGCACTTCGATCTTCGTGCCGGTGATCGTGTTCAGGTAGTCGTACTTCTTCTCCAACGGCACGATCCAGCGGTTCAGCAGGTCCATCGCGCGCACCTGTTGGCGGCCGAAGTCGTCGATCATGAAGATGCCGCCGTTGGCCTTCATCTGGAGCGGCGCTTCGTAGTACTTGCCGATCTCGTTGTACTTCAGGTCGAGCATCGGCATCGTGAGTTCGCCGCCGACCACGATGGTGGGCCGCTTGACGCGAATGAACCGCTGGTCGAACTGCGTGCCGCGCTTGAGCACGGTTTCCGTGACGGGTTGGTCGTCGGCCTCCTGAATCGGGTTGTGCTGGATCGGGTCGAACACCTTGATGATCTGGCCGTTGGCCTCCACCGCGTGCGGCACGTAGATGGAATCGCCCATCAGTCGCGTGATGCGCTCGGCCACGCTGGTTTTGCCGTTGCCGGGGTAGCCGAAGAAGAAGATGGACTGCGCGGAGTTGATCGCCGGGCCGATCTCGTTGAACGACTCGTCGGTGATGATGAGGTCTTCGAACGCGCGGCGGATGCTGCGCCGCGTGACCACGAGGCGCTTGATGGTCTGGGCCATGACCGATTCGACGTAGTCCGCGAACGGCACCGGGGCCGGGCCGACGTAGTTGGTCTTTTCGAGCGCGTCACGGAGCGCGTCCTCGCCCTTCGGAGGCTTGATCGCGTAGACGAAGCTGGCGTCGCCGCTGTTGCCGCGCTGGGCGACGATGTCGATGAGCGACTGCTTCCGCATCGCCTGAAACACGGGGTTCACGACGGCGAACGGCACGGCCATCGCCTGCGCCAGCTCGCCGCCGGTGATCTGCCCGCGGGTGTAGATGGTGCGCAGCGCGAGGTCGAAGATGAACGGCAGTTCGAGGCCGAGGTCCTCCCAGCGCGAGGGCACGCGCGGGGCGTAGGCGTTGCCCGTGACCGGGATCGCCTCTTCGTCGGTGGGGGGCGCGTCGCCGAGCAGCGTCACGTCTTCGGTGAGGGTGCCGTTTCGGTGCGCGTCGGCCATCAGCGCTTCGAAGTGCAGCTTGTGCAGCCGCAGGTGCGCGACGGCCTCTTGGTCCCCCTTCGCTTCGGCCTGCGCGAGGCAGTCGAGCACCGCGGGGGCGACCGCGTACTTGACGCCGTCGATGTACATGTGGTGCAGGTACTCGCCGGGCCGGACGTAGCAGTCCGGGGTGTGGTCCGGCACCGCGATCATCTGCTGGTAGAACTCGTCGGCGATGATGAACCGCATTGGCGCGCCCGTTCGGTGCGAACTGAGTTTCGCGCCAAGCATAGTACACGCCTTCAGGTCAGGCGCGAGAACACAGGGCGCGCCGGAAGTTCACGACCTCCACGGGGCACGCGAGGAGAGGCGCAATCTGGGGGAAGTGTGCGTCCACCCAGCCGTTCGTGGCGGCCACCTCCCACGGCGTACCGGGCGGAACGTCCACGGATTTGAGTAGAATCAGCCGCTCGGCGCGGGACACGAGGGCCGCCCGCGCCGCGATGGAGTCGGTGGTCACGGCCCACATGTGCGGAAGCGCGCCGGGACGCGATTCGTCCTCTTGGGCGAAGGCGAAGGGGTCGAGGATTTCAACGAGCGAGCGGCGCGGCGTAAGCCCGCCGGTGCTACACCCCGCATTATCGCTAAGCGAATCTAAGTTGTGTCGCACCGGCGGGCTTACGCCGCGCCGCTCGCTGACGAGTCGGGCCAGCAACGCGCGCGTCACCCCCAGCGACCGCAGCGCCAGCCAGTGCGCGGCTTCTTCCCCCAGCCCGTGCGTGCGGTCCAACTCGCGCACGGCGTCCGCGACCGGCCCGCCGCCGCCCACGAGCAGTACGTCACTTGGCGCGAGCGATTCGACGAACGCCCGCAGCGCCGGCGCGAGCGCGGGCGAGTCGAACAGGCTCCCGCCGACCTTCACGACGATCATGGCCGCCGCTCCGCCGCGAGCACCGCGACCGCGTACGCCGGCGCGCACGCCGAGACCGCCGGGCCGAGTCTGCGGCTCAACGATTCGGTGCAAAGGTCATCGCGTACTGCGAGTCGTGCGAGAAAATCGCCCGAACCCGACACGATGAAACGAATGCCAACATCCTTCTTCAGAAGCCGCAAGCGGTTCGTGGCTTGCTCGATGCAGTGCGAGAGTTGCATTTGCTGACGATCACGAACGCTTTCCGCGAGCGTCTGGATGTTCTCGGTCGGGATCGTGTCAATATCACCGCAGTACATTCGGCACAGACGCGCACGGGCGCGGTGCTTGGTCGCCGGGCGCTCGTCGGCCGTGTCGCAATCATCCCGATCTTCCGGGATCAGGCCGAGAAGGAGATAGGCATCCAGCGTAGTGGCGAAGACTTCCGCCGCGACCTGCCAACCGAACAGCGAACAGATCGGCGTGCGCCGGACGCCCGTGTACAGCAGCTCGTTCGTGAAGATGCGGTCGTAATCCGTCTTCCCTTCGGGCACCGGCTTCCCGTCGAGAATCGGAATGATGTCCGATGTGGTGCTCCCGACGTCGATCAAGACCGCACCCTCGCTCGGTACATATCGCCCCGCGAAGGTCGCGAGCGCGTGCCAGTTCGCCGCCGCCACCTTCATGTAGTTTTGATCCACCTTGCCTTCCCATCCTTGCAGGAACTTGCCGTCTGTGCTCCACACGCGCATGGCGCGCGTTCCCGCGACTTGTTGCACCGCGTCCACAATCGTGTTCACACCTTCGCGCTTGGTCTCGAAGCAGTCGCACAGCTCGCCGGTCATTGTGACCGCGAGTTCCGTTGCGTCGGGAAACTGCGCCACCAGCGCGGCGAGCGCGGCCGGCAGTTGCTCCGGGTGCTTCCACAGCGCGAACGGAACCGACACCGCGCGCCGATCCGGTGTTGCGGCCTTCAGGTTCGCCCCGCCGATGTCTAGCCCTAAGATTGACGTTGCCATTGTTCACGCAAGATACAGGTTGGCCCGATGCCCCGCTACCTCGTCGGAATCGATCTCGGCACTACGAACATCGCGGTCGCCTACGTGGACACCGCGAGCAAGGCCGCCGGCGGGCCGCGGTTGCACACGTTCAAGGTGCCGCAGGTGGTCGCGGCCGGACAGGTGCAGGAGCAAGACCTGCTGCCGTCGTTCCTGTACCTGCCGGGGCCGCACGACCTGTCGCCCGGCGCGATTGACCTGCCGTGGAAGAAGTCGCCGCCCGACACCGCAGGGCTGTTCGCGCGGAACCACGGAGCGAAGGTTCCCGGCCGGCAGGTGTCCAGCGCGAAGTCGTGGCTGTGTCACCCCGGCGTGGACCGCACCGCGCCGCTGCTGCCGTGGGCCGGACCGCCCGACGTGCCGCGCCTGTCGCCGCTCGAAGTGAGCGCCAAGTACCTCAAGCACATCGTCGAGGCGTGGAACCACGCGCCCAACCGCAAGGACGCCGACAAGCTCGAAGAGCAAACGGTCGTGGTCACGGTGCCGGCGTCGTTCGACGACGTGGCGCGGAACCTGACCGCGGAGGCCGCGAAGCAAGCCGGCCTCAAGAACGTCACGCTGCTCGAAGAACCGCAGGCCGCGTTCTACGCGTGGCTCGGCACGCACTCGCCGCAGGAAGCCGGGATGCTCAAGCCCGGCATGCGCTGCCTCGTCGTGGACGTGGGCGGCGGCACGTCCGACTTCAGCCTGATCCGCGCCGGCGAAGAGAAGGGCGAGCTGACCTTCATCCGCGACGCGGTCGGCGATCACCTGCTGCTCGGCGGCGACAACATGGACTTGGCGCTCGCCAAGACCGTCGAGGCGAAGCTCCCCGGCGGCCGGCTCGAAGCGGCGCAATTCGGGTCGCTGGTGCAGGCGTGCCGCGGGGCGAAAGAGGCGCTGCTGACGAACCCGCCGCCGCCGAGCTACCCGGTCACGGTGATGGGCAAGGGCCGCAGCGTCGTGGGCGGCACCGTGTCCGTGAACATCGCGCCCGAAGACGTGGCGAAGGCGCTGTTCGACGGCTTCTTCCCGCACACCGCGTTCGACACGGACACCGCGAAGGGCGCGCGCACGGGCCTTCAAGAAATGGGCCTGCCCTACGTCTCCGATCCGGCCGTGAGCAAGCACTTGGCGGCGTTCATTCGCCAGCACGTGCCCACGAACGAGGGCGTCGATGCCATCCTCTTCAACGGCGGCGTGTTCCAACCCGAAGTGCTGCGCCAGCGCGTGATCGACGTGATGCGGCCGTGGTTCGACCAGAAGGACAAGAGCTGGGATCCGCTCGTGCTAACGAGTCCGTCGCTCGATCTCGCGGTGGCGTGGGGCGCGGCGTACTTCGCGTGGCTCAAGCACAGCGGCGGGCGGCGCATCGGCGGCGGCATACCGCGGTCGTACTACGTCGCGGTGGAAACCGACACACCCGGCCGCGGTATTCACGCCCACAGCATCCCGGTGCTGTGCGTCGTCCCGCGCCGGATGCAGGAGGGCGAAGAGGTTCACATGCCGGAGCCGGTGCTGGAACTGGCGCTCGGCGAGCCGGTGCTGTTCCCGCTCTACACCTCGACCGTTCGCGGCGACGACAAGCCCGGCCAAGTGCTGCGGCTGCCCGAAGAATCGCTGATGCACCTGCCGCCGCTGCACACGATCCTGCGCGGCGGGAAGCGCGCCGGCGCGAAGCGCGTGCCGGTCACGCTGGCCGCGAAGTGTACCGAGATCGGCACCCTCGAACTGTACTGCGAGTCGAAGGACAACAACCGCTGGCGGCTGGAGTTCAACGTCCGCGACGTGCTGCGCGAACCGACCGACGACGACGCGGCCGACGACGCGAAGGCCGGCGTGATCGACGTGTTCCCCGAAGAGAAGGTGCAGGCCGCTGGCGGACTGATTGCGCAGGTGTTTGGGGGCGACGAACAAGCCAATGAACAGGGGGCTAACGCCCCCCGCTCGCCTGTGACGACCTCAGACCTTCCGAAGTTGCTCGACGCGGCGCTCGAATCGCCCCGGGGCGATTGGCCCACCGGCTTGTGTCGGCGGATGTGGGAGTTCCTCGAAGCGAGCGCCGCGGGGCGCGGGAAGTCGCCGGGGCACCTGTCGCGCTGGTACAACCTGACCGGGTTCGTGCTGCGCCCCGGCTTCGGCGACGCCGTGGACCGCTACCGCGTCGAGGCGCTCTGGAAGCTCATCACGGCCGGCGCGAGCGCCCCCACGGGCAACTTGAGCGGCGGCAAGAAGCCCCCCGTGGTTCCCGAGGGCGGCGCGGACTACTGGATCATGTGGCGGCGCGTGTGCGGCGGGCTGAACGCCGCGCTCCAACAACAGTTGTTCTCGCGCCTGAAGCCGGGCCTGCTGCCGGTGAAGGGCAAGCAGTACTCGCGGCCCCCGGCGAACGAGTTCGCGGAGATGTGGCGCACCGCCGCCAGCCTCGAACGGCTCGACGCCAAGACGAAGGAAACGCTCGGCGCGGCCGTGCTCCGCGACTGCAAGAAGACGCCCGTACCGACCTATGCGTTCTGGGCGCTCACGCGCCTCGGCACCCGCGTGCAACTGTACGGCCCGCTGAACAGCGTCGTTCACCCGGAGATCGTCGAGCAGTGGATCGACGAACTGCTGCCGTTCCGGCCGACCAACGAGAGCGAAAAGAACGGCTGGTTGTTCTGTCTGTCGCAACTCGCGCGGCAAAGCGGCCTGCGCGCGGTCGACGTGACCGACACCACTCGCGCCCGGGTACTCGGCGTGCTGCGGGCGCACCCGCACCCGGCCGCGTGGACGCGCGTCGTGGAAGAGGTCGTCGCCCCGGAGGGCGAGGAGCGCTCGCGCATGTTCGGCGAGAGCCTGCCGATTGGACTACGATTGTCGGGGGGGTAGGCGCGAAGAAGCTAACCCCCTTCCCGAAGAGGGAAGGGGGAACAAAGCACGTCCGACCTTTCACCCCCTTCCCTCTTAGGGAAGGGGGGTTGCGGGGTTAGGTTGCGGGAAGACTTCCATGCTCACGCTCACGGTCGCGAACAAGCTCGAAACGCAGCAACTCACGCACAACGCGGGGCCGCTCGAGATCGGCCGCGGGCCGGCGCGCACCGGCACCGCGCGCGTCGTTGTCAAAGACGCCTTCGTCTCGCGCGACCACATCCGCATTGAGGAAGTGCCGGGGCGCAAGGTCAAGGTCGTCAACCTGAGCACTAAAGCGCCGCTCACCATCGACGGGCACGCGGTGCTGAACCCCGGCGCGGACTGCGACTACCTGTTGCCGGTGCGCCTCGCGGTCGGCGAAACGGTCGTGGACGTCGATTCTGGCGACGCCGAACCGCTGTCGGTGAACGTGCTCCGCACCATTGCCGCGCCCGGCAAGCCGTCCGGCGGGGGCGGGGGCAAGACGGTGGTGGCCCCGCCCATCATCGAGCGCACCGACGAGGCCGCGCGACCCGAAGAGGTCGTCGCGTGGCTCGAAACCGTCGTCGAGGTGCAGAAGTCCAGCGACCGCGAACAGTTCTACAAGAAGGCCGCGGAAGCGCTCGTCGAGCGCATCGGGTTGGACAGCGGCATGGTGCTGATGCGCGACGGCGACGCGTGGCGGGTCACCGCGCACACCACGCGCGACGACGCCCCCAAGGGCCGCGCGTTCAGCCACGCGATCCTGAATCAGGCGCTCGCCGGCAAGCGCACGTTCTTCATGGGCGCGGCCGGGATCGGCGGCGGCGAGAGCCTCGTCGGGGTGCAGGGCGTCGTCGTGTCGCCCGTCTTCAACGAGCACGAACAGGTCGTCGGCGTCGTGTACGGCTCGCGGATGCAGCGCGCGAAGGGCCGCGAGATCGGCCCGCTCGAAGCGCAGGTCGTGCAACTCCTCGCAACGGCCGTCGGCGCGGGGCTTCAACGCCTCGACCGCGACGAAGAGGCCAACCGCCTGCGCGTCGCCAAGGAAGCGGCCGAGGAAGCCGACCGCACCAAGAGCGGGTTCCTCGCAATGGTCAGCCACGAACTCCGCACCCCGCTGACCACGATCATCGGCTACGCCGAGATGCTGCTCGAACAGGCCGAGGCCGACAACCTGCCGCAGTACACCGCGGACGTGAACCAGATTCACACGTCCGGGCACCACCTGCTGATGCTCATCAACGACATCCTCGACTTCTCCAAGATCGACGCCGGGAAGTTGGAGATCGGCAAGGAACCGTTCGCGCCGAGCAGCCTGCTGAGCGACCTGATGGTTTCGGTGGAACCGCTGGCGAAGAAGAACAACAACAAGGTGGAAGCGGACATCCCCGCGGACCTCGGCAAGGGTGTGGGCGACCCGACGCGCATCCGCCAGTGCGTGCTGAACCTCGTGGGCAACGCCTGCAAGTTCACAAAGGACGGCACCGTGCGCGTGACCGCGCGGCGCGAAACCGCCGCGGGCGGCGCGGACGTGCTGAAGGTGGCCGTGAGCGACACCGGCATCGGGATGACGCCGGAGCAGGTGGGGCGGCTGTTTCAGGCGTTCACGCAGGTCGATTCGAGCGCCGGCCGCAAGTTCGGCGGCACCGGCCTCGGCCTCGCGATCAGCCAGAAGCTGTGCGCCGCAATGGGCGGGCAAATCACCGTGCAGAGCGAAGCCGGCAAGGGCAGCACGTTCACCATGACCATCAGGGCCGCGCTGGGCTGAGCGCGCCTCCAATTCTTTACCCGGCCAGCGCGCCCCAGAAGCGAATCGGGCGCGTGTCCATCGGCGGCGTGTGCCAGTTGGCAACGCCGCCGATTTCGTGCGCGAAGTAGCTGAGCAAGTCGTTGCCGTAGACGATGATGTCTGTCTGGTAAACCGAGAAGACCGGGTTGCCGGCCCGCGCCGGCTCCGCGGGAATGTACCTGTGGCCGCACACGGGAACCAGTCGCGGAACGGCGGCGACCGCTTGCGCGGCGATCTGACAGGCTTCTTCTAACGCGGGCGGGCGCGGCCCCCACTCCGCGATCCAGAACCCGTTGTTCTGGATGTCGAACCGCATTCCTTCTAGCGGCCAGTTCAGAGCACTCCGCAGCGCGCCCTCGTCGCCGTCGCGCCAGTCGGGAAACCCGCCGCTCACCGGAAGGCCGGTTTGCAGGAGCGCGCGCAGGTCCGGTGGAAACCGGAACCCGAACCGATACTCCGCGTCGCGCGCCTCGGATTCGGTCAGCCCGTCTTCGATAGCGACCTCGCGCTCGCGCAGCTCGTCGACCGGCCGCGCCCATTGTTCGTGCTCATGCTTCTTCGCCATGAGGTCACCCCGGTCGTCACTTTGCTGTGATCTTGCAATCGGGCAGTTTGTCGCGGAGCGACTTCAGACCGCTGTCGGTGATCTTCGACCCGACGACTCCCAGTTCCTTCAGCATCTTCAATTTCGAGAATGAGGGTATCGAGGCGTCCGTGATGTCGGTACCGAATCCCGCGCCGAGTTCGAGGCTTTGCAACTCCGGCATGTTGTCGGCAATGTCCTTGATCGCGGCGTCGGTCATCACGGCTCCGCCGATGTAGAGGCCCGTGAGCTTCTTCAGCCCGACGAGGTTCTTCACGCCCTTCTCGGTGATCGTACTTGGCAGCGACAGGTATTCGAGATCGGTGAACCCCGCGATCGTCTCCGTACTTTTGTCGGACATGCGGGTACAGCCGGACACGGTTAGCGACTTGAGCTTCTTCAGCCCCTTCAGTTCGGCAAGGCCGACGTCCGTCACCAACGTGTTGCCGAGAACGAGTTGTTCGAGGCCCGCCAGTTCCTTGACGTGTTTCATGCCGTCGTCGTTAGACTCGTTGCGCAATAGGTGTTGGTTCAGTCGCACTTCGGCCAGACGATCCTGTGTGGTCGTTACCCGTACATCCGGTTGTGGAGTCCGGCGACGTTCTTCATCATCACCGT
>Ga0194132_10000925_pt1 | contig 60079 bp, 56 predicted proteins | sample TA2KigOf80mmetaG_FD_148612 | JGI IMG/M metagenome (GOLD analysis project Ga0194132, IMG submission 148612) | Freshwater microbial communities from Lake Tanganyika, Tanzania - TA2015054 Kigoma Offshore 80m | ecosystem: Environmental > Aquatic > Freshwater > Lake | place: Tanzania: Lake... | reverse complement strand
CCGCTAAAGCGCGCGCCAAGCGCCTTCAGTTGGTCGCGATAGGCGTAGGTATTGCCCAGAACAACGATAGCGCTGCCCTGCCGTCGGTAGTGGATGCTCAAGCTCGCTCTCCGTAAGTCGGCGCCACAAGGGATCCCGAGCCTACTTAGGGTGCAGAACTCCTGTCAACTGATTGATAACAACGGCGAGTGCCCTACGGCGCGGCCTTCTTGTCACAACCACTGATTTTTATTTTGCCTTGTTTATTCCATAACTTGAGCTTCAAAGGCGGAGCGTCGTCGCCGCCAACTTGGGCTGTAAACTTACACCTAGCGCCGCCCTCTCGTGCAGGCCATTTGGGATAGCAGGTGAGCACGTGAGTTTGGCCAACGACTAGCTCGTTGACCGTGAGAGGCGTTTGACCGCGTCCAATGCCATCGTCCACTTCGCACGTGACGTTAGCCTCGGTGGAGATGATCTCCGCGGTGGCGAGTTCAAGCCCTTGGCGGCGCACTAGGACGATATCGTCTAAATTCTCCGTTTCGCCTGCCACCAAATCCACTGTGCGATCCTGAGGTAGGTAACCATCCCGTTGGATCGTCAGGCGATGGCGTCCGGTGCGTACATTGATTTCCGTGGGAGTGTTGATGTAGGCACTAGGACGATATCGTCTAAATTCTCCGTTTCGCCTGCCACCAAATCCACTGTCCGATCCTGAGGTAGGTAACCATCCCGTTGGATCGTCAGGCGATGGCGTCCGGTGCGTACATTGATTTCCGTGGGAGTGTTGATGTAGGCGCCTTGCTCGAGTTTTTCCCCATCAATGAGGATGCGTACGGCCTTAGGCTCAGTTTCGATGGTCAGAGTTGCAGGACCGCGCGCCATGAGCTGTTGTTTTTGGCTGCCGATAGCAAGGGCCGCAGTCCACACACAAATAGTAAGCGATATAAGGATCAGGCGCCGATTTGTGCGATTCAAGTCGTGCCCTCCTTTATCGTTTCATCGAGCACTTACGATCGCGCATGTCGATCATGAGCTCGTCTGGGCTGACCCAGGTGGTGGATTTTGGACGGAAATTACATTTAAACTCGTCATCGCGATCGCTGGCATCGATCACTTTGATTTCGTAGGTTGGACCCAGCCGTAAATCTTTAATTTCGATGGCATCACGTTGAGTGCTGCGGACATTGGCCCTAAAATAGCCATCATTTACCACAAGACTAGCGCCTTTGGATGACATGCCCTTAATGGTGACTTTCACAGCGGCAATGGGGCCCTCGTTTTTCAGGACCACGTCGTCCTTGATTTGCTTTTCGCCGCCTTTGATCGTGAACTTGTGGCGTACGGGTATAAATCCTGCGCGTGAGATTAGTAAGGTGTGTGTACCAGGAGGCACGTGCAAATCATAAAACTTGTTCGATGTCGTATCGATGTAGCGACTACCTTCTACTGGTTTATCACCGACAGTAATCCGGACAAACCGCGGCTGCGTGCGCAGTTGCACGGTGCCATGTCGATTCTGGGCCGTCAGTGTCGTATACATGCGCGCACCGATAAACAGCAAAGCAATGGCTGCGACGATCGCCAGGGCCGGCGCCATCATGGAAGTTTGTTTATAATAGCGCGATGTCGGCGGGATTCCCTGGATGCGGCTAAGCGGTCGTTGGCCACTTTTGAAGTCTTTTGCTGGCAGTTTGCGGCCGCCGCTTGCCGGCACCGGCATCGGGCTTGGGATCATACTCGCCGGATGAGATAATGGCCGCGGTGCGCTGCTCCTGATGCGCAATTTGGGAATCAGATTAGCATCTAGCTCGGCGCTTGGTAATGAACTCGAGTCAAGTTGTAGGGCTCCTTCGCCAACTGCAGGTAACGGAGCCAGAGATACCGGTGCTGAACTAGGCTTCTTGCCTGGGCGTTGATTGGTTTCGGTCAATGTCCGCTTTATTTCAGCCGCAGATTCAGACCGACGATTTTCCATGCACTTCTTTAAAAACTCGCCTAAATCCTCTGGCGTAAACTCAGGGTATTTACGACTCATGTAGCGGCGAATCTCTTTTTCCAGATCGGCCGCCGAGCGGTAACGTTTCTTGGGGTCCTTAGCCAGGCCCTTCTTAATGATGAGATCCAGCTCCTCATCGACCTCGGGATTGAGTTGGCGCAGATCGGCTTCGATGCGGCAGCTCTTGACACGCTGGATGGTATCCACCTCATTTTCGCCCTGAAATAGGCGTTTCATCGCCAGCATTTCCCAGAATACTATGCTGAGAGCAAAGATATCGGTGCGCTGATCAACCGGTTTAGCGCTGATCTGCTCGGGGCTCATGTAGGAGTATTTGCCTTTGACCACGCCGGGTCTGGTGTCGGTTAGTTTACTTTCGGCGTCGGCGATCCCAAAGTCGGTCACCTTAACTTCGCCCTCAAAACTGACTAGGATGTTTTGTGGTGAAATATCCCGATGCACGATGCCAAGGGCTTGTTGCGTGATTTCGTCAATTTTCGTGTGTGCGTAATGCAGTCCGCGGGCTGATTCAGCTATGATGTAGCAGGCCATTGGCACGGCAAGGCGACGACCACCTTGTTCGATGTTATGGAGGAGCGTACGCACGTCGGCGCCATCGACGAACTCCATGATGATGGCCGAGGCTCCTTCGATTTCTTCGAAGCCCTCGACGCGGACTATGTTTGCGTGCTGCAGACGCTTGCAGATGTGCGCCTCATCGCGAAACATCTGTGTGAACTCTTGGTCGCTGGCGTAGTGTTGGAGGATTCTTTTGATCGCGACTAGACGCTGGAACCCATCTTCGCCGACTTGTTTGCCGAGATAAATCTCGGCCATACCGCCGCGGGCGATTTTGTTAGCTAGGATGTAGCGAGATGTGCCGCTCATGCCATTCCGATTAAGAGTCTCGTTAGGATTCTCTAGATTCCGACTCAGGGTTACAGACCCTCGTCGGGCCTATCGGCAAATCTGACCCAAATCTGAGGACGTCTCGCGCCGGGTAGACCTGGTCGTGGCCTGTCGCTTCGGATCTAAATGCCTGACAATACTGGACATGTGATGTATCTTAGGGAGTTAACTTGACCGAGCTGGGATCGGCTGTTAGATTTCTGTGTTTTGTATAAAAAATTTAGGTGGTTAAGCTTTAATGGCAGAAGTAGCAGGCGGCTTGTTTATCGCGGTAGAAGGGGGCGAAGGTGTTGGCAAATCATCTTTCGTTAAGACTCTTGCCGTACGCTTGCGGGCTCAGGGCCACGATTTGGTGACGAGTCGGGAGCCTGGGGGCACGCCGGTTGCGGACGCACTTCGTGCTTTGTTCGCGCATCCGCCCCAAGGTGAGCGCCTCAGCATCGTCACAGAGGCTTTGATGGTCTCAGCAGGACGCTCGCAGCATTGTGATCAAGTGATCAGACCTGCACTCGCTGCTGGTCAATGGGTGCTTTGTGACCGCTATGCTGACTCCACGCGCGTGTATCAGGGAGAGATGGGCGGGCTTTCTCCGGCTGTGACCGAGGAGCTCATTGCTATCTCAACGCGAGGGCTGCGTCCCCATGTGACCTTTGTACTCGATTGCCCAGTGGATGTTTCGTTGCAGCGCCTCCAGGGGCGTTCGGGTAGCGGCCATGTAGACGCGGTGGGGCGTTACGACGCTGTTGCTGCAGTCGATCATGAGCGGCGGCGTGCGGCTTATCTTGCCATTCTCAAGGCCAACCCTGGGTCCCACGTCCTGATTGATGCATCTGCTTCGACCGAGGCCATGGTGACGGCAGCGTTGCACCACTTGGAGGTGCGCGTTGGCCAGACCTAAACAAGCGAGCGCAAGACGTCGCGCGCAGGACGATGACCTGGAGGCAGTAGCCGCGTCCGAAAATGGTGCAGAGACGATACCAGATTGGCGTCTCTTAGTTGGCTACGACGGTGAGCTGGACAAGTGGCGCGCTTTGATGGCGCGGGATGCGTTCCCATCGCCAATACTCTTGGTTGGACGGGAGGGTATAGGCAAACGCTCGTTGCTACTAGCTTTAGCGGCGATGCACCTCTGTGCTACGGGTACGGGTTGCGGGACCTGCAAATCCTGTCAGATGGTGTTGCAAGGAAGTCACCCCGAGGTGCTGTGGCTCGATGCGGCGGCGCATGGAGCGTTCCTGCTCGAGGATGCGCGCGCTCTGCAAGATCATTTAGAGCTAAGTCCGGGGCTTGGTTATAAATATCGCATCGTTTGTATTGTCGATGCTGATAGGCTCTCCGAGGCTGCGGCCAATCGTCTTTTGAAGATTATGGAAGAGCCGCCACCCCAGGCGCGCCTTTTTTTCAGCACTGGGCGCGTGGGCGCCATGTTGGCGACGGTGTTGTCGCGGCTAGTGAGGTGGCATGTACCACCTCCGGCACAGGCGCAGTCTCTCAGTTGGTTGCGTGAGCGCGGTCGGAGCCTAGATATGGTGTTGCCCGATGATGAGGCGCTCCTTGAGTTACTGCGCCATGCCGGTCTAGCGCCTGGTCTGGCCTGGCGGCGGTTGCAGGACGGCGCCAGTGGCGGTGCGGCTAACCTTGGCGCAATCCCCACGCATCTTAGCGCCGGTGAGCTGGTGGGATGGGCGGAGGCGGTGACGCGCCGTGCCGGGCGGTCTGCCGCCGCTTTAGTTGAGGAATGGGATCTCGCGATCAATGCCCAATATCACGATATGATTAGGAAGGGTGATTATCCGATCGGCGGTCTTCGGGAACGTTACGAGTGTCGTGAGATGCTGCGCCGTGCGCGCCGCCTAGCGCGAGGAGCTCGGGTACCGCTTAATGCACAACTTCTAGCTGAAGCGTTGCTTTTAACGCAGCGTTCTTGAGAGTGAGCGATCATGGACGGTATTAATATTGTAGGTGTTCAGTTTAGACGAGCCGGGCGGATTTACGAATTTGCTGCGGGCGAGACCGATCTACGCATTGGCGATGATGTGGTGGTGGAAACGGATCGTGGGCCGAGTCTAGCCAAAGTGGCTACTGTGCGGTTTGCTTACAACGCTGACAGCGGACGTGATCTCAAAACCATCACGCGTTTAGCAACGCGACGTGATCTTGATGAAACGCGTAAACTCACGGCCGACGACGCAGTCAAATTTGCTCGCAGTCGCGCTGAAACTCTGGGCCTGAAAATGACGGTGCTGCAGAGTGAGGTGCAGTTTGGCGGTAATAAGGTCATCATCTACTTTGCCGCCCCAGGGCGCGTTGATTTTCGTGAGTTAGTCAAAGAACTAGCCTCAGGTCTCAAGGCCCGCGTGGAACTAAAACAAGTAGGCTCACGCGACGAGGCTAAGTTGGTGGGCGGCATCGGGATCTGCGGTCGTGAATTTTGCTGCTCGAGCTTTCTGCGTGAGTTTGTCCCAGTTTCGATCAAGATGGCGAAGAACCAAAATCTGGCCCTCAACCCCAATAAGGTATCCGGTGGCTGTGGTCGCCTCCTTTGTTGTCTGGCCTACGAGAACGAGCTGTACAGTGAGCTGCGGCGTAAGTTGCCACCGCGCGGGACGCGTGTCCGCTCACTTGAGGACGGTCAGGTGGGCCAGGTGTTGAAGGGTGACGTCCTAAACCAAATTATTGTGATCGAAACAAGCGAGGGACGCCTCATCACTGTCCCTGTGGCCCAGACTGAGATGCTTGAGGCCGGTGCGGCTGATCAGAGTGAAGACGGATCCGAGGCCGAGGCTTGGGGTGAGGATATAGACTTTGCCGCCTTGGCTGCTCTTACTGATGACGGGGAAGCTGGCGCGGGTGGCGGCCGACCGCAGCGAAAACCGCGCGACGGTGGCGATCGGCAACGCCATGATCAGAGGCAGCAACGACCTGGCGGCGGCGGCGGAGGCCGACGGAACAAATGAGAGGACGGGAGCACATGGCGCGGCAGTTACCGCGTGCCAGATGTCTGGTCTTGGCCTGGGTCCTCCTCATGAGTTCTGGGGCGGGGGCGGCGCAATTGTGTCCGACGCTCAACCAAGTAGGCCTAGCTAAACTGGCGCGTGAGCGTGGTCCCCTAAAATTAGTTTTCTTCGCCTCATGGTGTGGCGAGTGTCTGACGCATCTGCGGCAAGCTCAGGATAAGAATACCCTCTTGATCGCGGCCTTTGATGAGAAGAAGGCGGCCGAGCGCGTCATCGCCAAGCTAGCGCCGCGTAGTGAGTGCTATTTTGATGACGGACTGGCAGCCGCGTTCAAAATTGACGGTGTCCCGGCCACTGTTGATTATCGCGGCTGAAGTTGGCTCATCCTGTCTATCGTTCGCTAGCGAACTAGCGCACCGGGACATCATAGTAGTTTTTAGGGTGAGGTTCGGCTTTCAAGCTAAAGTGCCACCATTCCTTGTCGTAGTTAACAAAACCCACACGCTCCAACGCCGCGCTTAATAAAGCGCGAGCGGCACGTTGCGACGGCGTCAAGCCTGCCGCTGCCGTGTGCGAAGACGGATCAAAAAAGTCGAATGGTGTTCCGGCATCTAAATCTACGATACCGATATCTACAGTGCTGCCGCGACTGTGACCGGATTTCGTAGCAATATAGCCATCGCCAAAAAGATGGTCCTTAGGAACTTTGGGATAATGCGTCTCTTTAGTCACGGTATCGGCAGAATCAGCGGCCCAGTTGACAAAAGCGGTGACGGCGCGCTGTGGTCGATAACAGTCGTAAACCTGGAGCTGAAGGTGGAACTTCGATAACCAGTCTTGAGCCTCTCTCAGCGCCCGTGCCGCTGGTCGCGTCAGCAAGCATTTATTGGCCTCGTAACCGGGGACTGGTCGTCCTGTGAAATTGTCAGATCCGGCGTACTTCATGTCGATTTTGACGGCGGGAGCAATGTCTGCCAGCGAGACAAAATCACTGGGCGCTGCTTCTCGCGCCGCCGGAGCGCTGTAGACATTGTGACTGCTGATGAACAGCGCGGTCAGAGACCAAACTAGGTAGCGGACTAACCGCGCGAGATTTAGTTTTTCAGAGAAAAGAGCGTTGCCCATTCAATAACCCGCATAGGAGGTATGATTTTGCAGTAAAAAGCGCCGGCAAATAGCTTGAATCTGATGTCATCAGCAGTGTGGAGTTCCGCCGTATCAAGCACCCAGCCCCCATCGTCGCTCGCTGTGAACGCAAACTTGCTACCGACCCATCCCTGTCCCGTCGCTTGACGATGACTGCGTATCAAGAACGGTCCGTATTTGACCTCGTCTGTATCGTCGCTACTAAGCGCCGTTAACTGCCACGTTGCCGGGTCACCAAACTTAGCGGCAACCCTTGAGCGTTGATCCAGGTCCGTGATTGATTGGAGCGCATTAGCAATAACGGCTTGGTTCAACTCCGCACAATTTTTGTCAGGAGCGCTGATGTTATTGGCAGTTTCACGAGCTAGCATCGAGCCTGTGCGCATCTTGCATAAGAGTGAGCGCGGTGCAATGGATTGATCCTTGGACAAATCGACTGGATTCATGCCGTCGTCGATCAATACTGGCAGATGGAGCTCGAAGCCCTGATTAATCTTTTTAACTTTAGATTTATCGAGGATGAACAAAGCGTCTGACCAGCCGTGGCGATAAATTTTTGATTCCATTTTGATCTCGTCCCAAGCCGTAGGATCGAGGTTCACCGCCTGTTTTTGCGTTTGGGCACATAGATTTTCAAGCTCTAACTCAGAACGGACGTAAGGATTGAGTAGTTCAGAAGTTGCTGCGACTGCTTGGTCTAGCGACTGACGCGCCGTCGCTCCGTCCACGTCCGACAACTTAGCCTGGTCAGCAATGAAATTGGTAATCAGAGCAGCAATTTTCTGGTGTGCATCGCTGAGACTTATACTGACGGGGAAAATGTCACCACTGTGTTCCTCACCATCGGCAAATTGCATATGATTCATGCCGCGCACGACGACGATCGGTTTTTGGCGCGCAATGGTTGCTTCTTTAGTTACCTGACTTGCGACACTGATGAAGTCACGCGCGATGTAATTCACTCCCGTCAGCCCGTCGAGCTCGGCACCGATCGTCAATATCGGTTTCGGGTAAGTAGCAATGCTGTCGCTGCTGCCCAAAGTTCGTGGCAAATAGCTCGCCAACATGATGAGGCCACCTAAGTTCATCGATACCGGAGCCTCCTGAACGGCGATACCTCCGTGGGAGTGTCCCGCGGCGAAGACGTGGCTCCTCGGGTCACTGACTCCGTGGGCGGTCAGAAGACTGATGGCCGCCTCGATCTTGGCGTGGGTAAACATCGGTGCCGCGATGTCACCGACAAAGTGCGGCACCAGGACGGCGATCTTGCCATGAGACGTAGAGGCGATGGTTTCGGCCAATTTGACGTACTGCTGCGGCTTGACGAAGGCGCCCCCAATCAGCACTAGGGCAGCTTCGGGCTGCGGGCCGCTAATCACGATCTGGTCACTCGAGTGAGTGGTCACGATGGCAGGACCAGTGGGATTTGTGGCAGCCAGGGAAGTAGCCGGTTGCAGCGAGGCTAGGTAGCAAAAGAAGGATAAAAGCGCAGATAATCGCATGGGGGCCCCCGCAGCACGCAAGTCGTACCTATAATTTTGCACACATTGTTTCTCTTACTGTTTTCGTGTTTTTTTAATTCTTATTCAAGCAAATAAAAAGTCTACGTAGATACTAATCCCCATCAACCTCTCAGATCTGATCCCCGATTGCCGATGATGAGGACGAGGGGGAAGTGGCATGCGCCGCTATCTGCAACTTATCTTAAAGGTCGTCTTCGGGACTGTGGTCCTGACGGCGTCAGCCGCGTTTGCAGATGATCAGACAGCCACCGCGGTGGTCATACCCCGCACAGGAGAGTTTGAACTTAATGTGTTTCCGGTTTTAGAGGAACTAAGGGAAACCGAAGGGTCCAAGCCAACGGTGCAGTCCGTCATCAATTCGCAATTTGCCGCCCAATTTCAGCCCGTCCAAGTGGACGGAGTTTTCATGAACGACGGTGATAAGTGGTTTCGTTTTCGCGTGCAAAATGAGCGCGATCAAGCGGTGCCCGCGGTGTGCAAAATGAGCGCGTTCAAGCGGTGCCCGCGGTGCTGATGACACGCTACTTCTTTGGCTCGATTAAAATCGTGCACGTTCACCCCACCCTTGGTCATCCGCTTTACAGAGAGGCTGGTTATTTAAGCAAAGCCCGGTCTCACAAATCGCAGCTGTTTCACGCTGAGCCCTTATCTTTTCCGCCAGGAGAGTCCGTCGTTTATTTGGCGCTGGATGCAGCCAAGCATCCTAGCAACCTGCATTTTCAATTGAGATCAGAGGCTAATTTTGACGAGTTCAATCATGGTTTCATCGCGCTGACAGCGGCTTTTTTCGCCCTGGCTCTCACGCTGGTGGTGATCAACGCCGCCCTGATGTTTAACATGCGCTCTGTAACCATGGTCTACTTTTTGGTGATGTCCCTCGGGCTTATGGTCCTGCAGATCTGTTTAAGCGGTGCGCTGAATTTTACCGGATTCCTGCCATTTGCTGCTAATGTACGGCTATGGTTTATAGCGGTCGCCATCACCGTTGTTGGGTCTGGGATGTTCGTTCTCAACTTTTTTGGTTTAGGGGCCCAGCGTTACCGACCACTGCTGTACCTGCATCTTTTGAATTCAGCAACGATTCTGTCTGCAGCCATATTCAGCTCATTCACTTGGCCACATTCGCTTACAGTCACGGGACTTAGTTTAGCGGTACTGCTCCTTGTAATGGTGCTTGCAGTCGGCATCGGTTTTACAGTGAATTTACGTCGCACCTTAATTTTTATGTTCTGCACACTGCCCATTACCGTCTTCGGTCTAGTAGAGTTTCTCAACTTTTTCATGCACGGAAGCGCGCCCGACTCGGTCAGCTATTTTTGGGGTAGCTCGCTGTCATCTCTGATCATTATGATGCTATTTGCCGCGGGCGAGCTCCTTGGAACGGAGCGTCGGACGCGCGCCCTAGCGGCCAGTCTGCAGTCAGTATTCCCACCGTTCCAGGTGCAGCGGATCGTTTCCGAGGGGCTTCAGCTCGACCAGGGTCCGCAGGAGCGGTACGTGACCGTGATGTTTATCGACATAGTCGGTTACAGTATCGCTGCCCGCACCCGTGCGCAGATGCAGACCTTCCATTTTCTGAAGGAAACGCTTGGTTTCATCAGTAAGATTGTTCACCGTCACGGTGGTATCATCGATAAGAGCCTCGGTGATGGGTCACTGTGTTTCTTTGGCTACAACTTTGCGGGCAAGGAGTCTTCCGGGCATGAACGCACTGCCGTACGTTGCGCCCTAGAGATTCAGCGCCGCATGGTAGAGCGGATAAACGCTCTACCTGCGGATAGTAACGATGTGTTCCCTCTGCGCATCGGCATCAATACTGCCCTCATTTGTATCGGCAATATGGGAGACGAGCAGCGTTTTGATTTCACCCTTCATGGCGACGGGGTCAACATGGCCCAGCGTTTTGAGTCAGCATGCGAACCGTTTAAGGTGACGATCGGCAAATCAACTTACGAAGCTCTAGACGAGAAAACGCGCACTTATGAACGGTTCTATCAGCGCTTTGTGCCGATTAAGAATGCGGCGGCATTAGTCGAAGCCTACGAGGTTAATCCATTTGAAAAGGATTCCCTGGCACTCGATCAGGCGCGTGGCCGTTATTGGAAATCGATAGGTGTCCAGCGTGTAGACCATCGTTACGTACCTAAGACGGCGACCATGCTTGTGAAGACCACCTACGGTGATATGATTCTGCAAAACTTCTCGCGCAATGGATTTTGTGTCAGATCACGCATATTCCTCGGTAAGGGGGCGGATCTGATTCTAGATATTACTGACCACATCAGCGACCCAACTCTGGCGTTTCTAGGAGTGATCACCGTACAAGTCCGCTGGGGGGTGCCGACCTCAGATGATCATTTTATCTTGGGCACTCTGGTTAACGGCTTGAGCGAGCAACATCGCGAGCTGGTGTTTGATCACTTAGTTCTTGCCGCAGAGAGGCAGCTCGCGGTGAATGCTTATGTGTAGGTATCTTAGTCCACCAGCTTAAACACATGAATGCGGTTGGCGTCATAGGCCGGAGCAAACAGGTGAGCGTGGCCGTCGCCGTCTCTGGCCCCTAGGGTCATTTGGCCGACCGTTGATCCGACGTCGAGCACGACGTGCGCTGTGTAACGCCAATCATCGCTGTCGTTGCTTACTGGACTTAGCCAATGCACTTTGCCGGAACCGTCACCGGCGACAAAAATGTCGGGCTTGCCGTTGGTGTGTTGCCACGTGATGGCAGAACCCGGAGAGGCAGCGCCCTGACCTTTAACGACCGTCTCGATACCCGTAAGCAGCGTATGCCGCTTCCATGCGCCGTTGCGCCAATCGCGTGGCAGCTCGTAGCCAAATACCGAGGCAGAGGCGTCACCTTGATGATTGGTAGCTAGCAAGTCGAGGACACCATCATTATTGAGATCGCTGAGAGATAAATCAAACGCGGCACCAATCGTATCATCGACAATTCGGTGCTCCCAACCAGTTCTGACGAGCCAATGCAGCGACAGACGCTTATTAAAAAATTCCGTGGCTATAATCGTCAGTGCACCCTGGTGCTCCGTCACGACGAAGTTGACGTCTGGACCTGAAGCGATCAGATGTTCGGTCCAGTAGGTGGTGTCATCGCCTTGTGGTTTTTCCAGCCAGATCAATTCGCCGTCGTGGCCGCCAAACCAACCTAGTTTGGCGCGCGCGGTGATGATGTCCATCTGCCCGTCTTGATTGACGTCATAGAATACGGTTTGGTGGTAGAAATACTCAGACTTAGGCTTGACGATGCGCGTAGCTAAGCCGGTTTTTTGATCGACGATAGATACGGTACCAGTCTTATAACCTGGTATGAGGAAGCCCGATCCGACGATCAGTTTACCCGGTCCGAACAGAGTGGCATCGGCCGTTTTCACATGGTTTGGCCATGATACTTTGGAGCTGGTTGGCGCCACTTCATGGCTGAGGATATCGAGCCATCCTGGTTCCTTTGGATTAAGTGGTAGCGCAAAAATTCTGCCGATTCCAAACGGCGCAAAACTTGATACGACCAGGCGCTCATCGCCGCTGTCTGTGGGGAGGACGCTTAGAAACGCCGGTTTATGGATGCCGAAACTACCCACAGGCTCAACCGTTGCAGCGTGAGTTGCCTGGGCAAACGGCAAACTAACTAAAAATCCCAATGGGAATACGATGCGGCGCTGCCGCTTGTTACCAAGCCACATAAATGCTCCACTATGACGATCAGATGATAGTTGGGCGCAGAGTAGCTCGATTATTTTTCGGTGTCACGACTTAAGTGAGGCGCCACCATGGAGGTAAGGCATCACCGAGCGTCGGTTCCAGAACTTGGCCGAGTTTAGGGGTGATCACTCTGACGTCGTACTGAGGGGCCAAAGCCACCAAGGTTTCAGCGGGTTCGTGCCATGCGTGCATAGCCAGGCTAAACGTACTCCAATGCACAGGTAGTAGTAGGCCGCCGCCGAGCATGGTCACGGCTTTTAAAGCGTTCTCCGGACCGAGGTGAATGTCGCCCCATAGTTCGTGAAAGGCGCCTATTTCGAGCATAATCAGGTCAAAGGGACCGAGCCTCGATCCAATGACGCGGTACTGCTCGGTCAGTCCGGTGTCGCCGCTAAAGAAGACGTTGTGACGGTCGGTACGCACAGCCCAACCGGCCCAGCTGGTGACATTGCGATCTCCAAGGCTCCGACCGGAAAAATGTTGGGCGGGGGTTGCGGTGAGAGTGAGGCGTCCACCAGCTACCGTGTGACTCTCCCACCAATCGAGCTCGGTGATGCGCCCCTGCGGAATACCCCAGGCTTCGAGCCGCGCCCCCACACCGAGAGCCGTGACAAAAGGCACCGCGGTTTTGGCTAGGGCCATTACACTGGCATAACACAGATGATCATAGTGATCGTGCGAGATGATGACCATATACACTTGCATAACACAGATGATCATAGTGATCGTGCGAGATGATCACCATATCGAGCGGAGGCAGGGATTCAAGCGTAACTGGTGGCGGATGAAATCGTTTGGGGCCCGCAAACTGCACCGGCGATGCGCGTTCACCAAACACAGGGTCAGTCAAGATGCGGAGGCCGTCGAGCTCGAGTAGTACCGTGCTGTGACCCAGCCAGGTGACACGCATGCTGGAATTTGGGCGATGGAGCCACTGGGGTAAGGGGTTTTCTACCGGGAGTGTTCGTTTGGGGATACGTTCGTTACCGCCGCGTACAAATTCTCCCAGTAATGGCAGGGGGCTCCCCTTAAGACGCGGGTACGCATGGCCTATGTTGCGAAAGCGTCCTTCGGCAAAACGTCCCGAGGCTAACGCTCGCTCGAGTCGAAGACCCGTGAGTAACTGTGACTTGTTGGCTTTGCTCATCCGGCTCTCGTGATCCTAGATTGCGTCTGAGGGTACACGAGAGGGATCGGCATGTTGGCACGATTACTTGATGCGGCAACTGTAGGTGGTTTTTGCTAAGGCAAAAAAACACCTCGCAAACCACCAATGATCGCTGAGTTGCCTCGGCGCTTACTTAGTCAGTAACAAGTTCCGCGGTGCGTCATCAGCGTTGCGTCCGTAGCTGGTCACCTTCAGTCTGGCGCCTTCCAAAAACGACTCGTCCGACTGCTCATAGGCGAGCGCATACTTGGCCAGTGCCTCGAGCACAATGGCGACCGTATAGGCGTCCGAGCGCCATTGCGCCAGCTTCCAATTGGAGGCCGAGAAGAAGACGCCAGAGTCCCACTTGCGCGCTTTGTCCCTGGGATTTGGGAAGAGGAAGCGGTCGTTGTCACGATTAAACGTGGTGCCAAATTTAATTTGCGCGCGCTGTTGATGAGCCGTCAAGTACGCAGCCGCTTTAGCGATCGCTCTTTGGTAATCACTGAGCACGCCAGCCTCAGTCGCAAGAGACTCACCGATATTCAAGAGGCTCGCGAGTGCCAGACCCGTGGCGAGGTCATAAGTCGGATCTGCGCCACCGGAGAAGGCGCCTGCATGTTTAGGATTCGTTGCAGCTAGGTCACGTTGCTCACGCAGGAGATCGAAGAGTAGGCGGCGCATGGCCTCCTTCATCGCTGGTGTGCGGACGCCACCGTCGCGGTAGGCTCGCGTGAGCGAGTAGGGGAAGATCATCCGCTGCGGGTAATAAAGGCCGCACTCGGGCCAGCTGTGTTGCTCGACAGCTCTGGCCATTAGCACGCTGACATCGTTGGCTGCGGCTGATGCCGCCAGTCCCTGGAGACCAAGAGCTAACAGGGCGTTGGCATTAACAACACAGTCGACATTGTTGACACCGAGCGGAATAACGCCCGTCTCAGGTGTCATAAAGCGCTCCTCGCGCGGAATATTTTCCTCTTTAAGCCAGGTGAGAAATCCTGCGGAATCCTTGCCCTTCCACGTGTCACGGCCGTCTTCCATGGCGCGGCCCAGGTCGCGCCACTTAAGTAGTTCTTCGGTCAGCGCTGCTGATGGCCGCGCATCACCGTCAAATGCCGCTGCTAATTCCAAAGTCGCTGCAGCCAGTGCCGTGTCGTCAGCGTCAGCCGGGATGTTGGCAAGTGCGTCCACGCCGTAAGGATTGATCGCCGGATTGAAGAGATCAGTCGACCAGGAGGCGTAGTTGTCACCGCTAGGTTTGCGGTGTGAAGGGAAAACGTTTTGTAGACTGCCAGCTTTCATCGGAATATTGAGCGGCCCGACGCGGTCCTTGTCGCTGCTTGATCCTGCTAAGTGCGGCCAGAAGGTAAAAGCATCGCCAGCTTGATAGGTGCGGATGCTAGCCACAGCTTGGCGGCGCACATCGGTGACCGTCCTCTGACCTTCGGGTAGTCCCGACTCGTCAAAGAGATAGAGCGGGTAGGTAATCGCCGTGGTCATAAACATGTTGGAGTCTTGAATCTGAATGATCGACTCGTTCTCGCCGTTATGCGGGCTTAAGACATCGGGGAAAATGTGGATGAAGTTAGCCCACTCGCCCTTGCGGTTGTTGGTAAACGGCAGGGGTAGGGGCAAGGCCTGTCCGGTCCCTGGAACAAGCGGTAAACAGCCATCACCCGAGCAGGCGTCAAAGCGCGGGTCGTGCAGGCCGCGACGCTGCCTGATCTGCGTGTCGTCTAGGAACAGGAGGGCGCCCATGATGGCCGTCTTGAGGGCGTCGTCGCCGAGGCGCGCCTCAGTGGTTGCCGGCAGATCTTGGGCCTCAACGGCTGCGCCCTGGGTCGGTAACAACGCGGTGGCGCTCAGGATCAGGGTTGCAAGCAACGGAAATCGCAGTTGATTAGTCTTACGGCCCACGGCAGTCCTCGCGCTTAGGATGTTTTCACAATGAGCTAAATAGCGCGAGCTGGGGCGATGGTCAAACAAAGAGGCAGAAAAAGCCGCTAAAATGGCACTCCGCCCGAGAACCTTGCGGCTCTGGGCGGAGAGTTATTCACAGTAAGGAGATGTCGTGCTTAGGTTTTAGGGCGGAAGTCACCCTCGAGCTTAGCTTTAGGCTTAGTCGGGGGTTGTACGGTATTTTGCGCCGTGGGGATGACTTCGTAGCCTTTAGGATCGGTCGTCGTGATCTCGTAGACACCGGAAGTTGCGTTTTGTTTGAAACACTGCTTCGTGATGGCGGGGCCTTGGTTATCGTTACCATTCGTGTAACGGCTGTCCTTGTCAGTGGAGGTGTTGTCATTGCGGAACGGGTGGTACCACTTGACCGGCTTCAGCTCGTTAGCAGCGACAGGATCCTTTAAGTATTTGCGTATACTGATGTCGCCCGTGGCTCCAGACACACCGCATCCGCTGAGCGATCCATCCGTACCAGCGGTGATGTTAAAGAGGAAACCGCGCGCGGCCTCGTTGAAATTGCCACCTGGATTTTGCCAATATGATAGATTGCCGGCATTTGTATCAGGGTCAATGTCAAAGGCTAGGTAGCGCACAGCGCCGAGCTCCCCATTTTGAGCGTTGTCAGCGACTGCAGTCAGGTTGACGAGTCCATTAGCGTCAAAGGGCGTGACCGTCTTAACGATGGCAGCACGGCGTACTTCAAAGCGCATCCGCTTTTTGCCGGCGTCATCTTGCTCGCGACTGTAGTTGATACTGAGTAGGGCATTCTTGTTGCTGTCACCGTTGGCGCCGCCGCCTTGACCGGCATCTTTCGCGCCCATTCCCGAGTCGCCCGGACGGAGAATGGACAGGGTGCCGCTACTAGAGTCGTTGGCGCCTGGAGAGTGGACCAAATGTACTTCAAACGATTTGCCGTCCGGAGCTGTGGTGGTGATATCGCTGCGATAGACGGGGTTGCCGCCGACATCGGCCAAGCGGGTGATCTTAGCGGTGCTGCCAGTGAGTCCTGCGCCGCCCTTATCGAACGATGCGGTAAGATCCAGTGACTCGCCTACTGCTGGCATCTGGGTGTCTTTGCCGTCTTTTTTAGCCTGGCAGATCATGCCGCTCACCATGGCGAGAGCTCTATCGACTTGCTGCACGGAGTCTTCGACTTCCGAGCGTGCAAAGGCGACCATACAAGCCTCGGCGTTGGTGGCGCTTACTTTACCAGTAGTGGTGCCAAAGTTCTCAGGTGGGTTCGCTCTTTGGAATGGGTTCATGTCATTGTCGAACTGGTAACACGTAATCCTGGCCCCAGGTTTCGCAGGTTTAAATTGCGCCGGGTTGAAACAGTCTCCTTCGCCCTTCATGCGCTTGCCCTGATCGACCACTTTGTCTTTAAAGTTCTTCTTGGCATTGGGATCGTCCACTTCTTCTGCCAAGTTCAAGGCCGCCGCTGTGGTGGTCTGAGGGAAAATAGAGAGGGCTAAGGTAGAAGGATAGGCTGCCGCCAGCGGACTTACACCAGCCTCGGTCGTAGTGCCACCGGTGGAATCGGTACCGCTGCTGTCGTCGTTGCTGCTCGACTTTTTGCCGCAGCCAGCGACGAGTGCGGTGACCGCTGCTGCAGCCGCCGCGTGTTTCACTACCTTACGAGTTTTCATGAGACCTCCAGTACGCGTGGATAAATGGGGGACGAATGACTTGCGTCACGCGACCTATCGGAGGTCTGGAATGGAGCTTTACTTTGGCCATGCGGTCAGTGCCACGGGTGGCGATTTTGCTCCTTAAATTCGGGTGGTTAAGATTTTACCAACCAGGCTGCGGCGCAGGTCTGCCAGATGGCCCGCATGGCCACGCTACCGAGTATGAGCTCGTGACGCTTCATGCTAATGTCCTCCTAGTTTGCGTTGCGAGCATTTTATAACGATGTGGCCCTGGGGACCCATCCCACTTAAGTCTAGTTGCGAGCTTTATGGTTACTAAACATAGTCCTGCTAAAGAACCCATTTGGATCAGTCACCGTGGCTTAAAAACAAGAGCCGTTGAGAACACGCTGCAGGCCTTTCGTGACGCTGTAGCTGCGGGCTTCACGCACGTGGAGACCGATCTCCGCAGCACTGCTGACGGTCAGATCGTGCTGGCTCATGATGCTGATCTCGCCCGGCTAACGGGCAGCGCAACCAACATCGAGAGTTCTCCTGCAGCGCTGCTAAAAAAGATACGACTGACCGATGGTCAGGGACTGCTGTTTTTCGACGCATTTATGGCGGCATTTGGGCATCTTAGTATCACTTTCGACATTAAGCCCGAGCAAGGGGAACGGACCTTAGCCCTGCTTGCTCGCTGGCTTGCTGATCGCCCCGACGCAGGCGAGCTGCTCAGGCGCTGCCGCTTTCTTTTTTGGCGCGACGAACAGCAAGCCTTTTGGCTGGCTAAGTTTCCGCGTGCGGTCGCCCTTGCTGGTCAGTCAGCATGTCTTAAAGCCGGACTTGCCATGGCCTTTCGACTCCCGATCCCGCACGCGGTGACGTCCGGTGTTACCTATGCCCTGCTCCACAGCTTTAAAGGACTGCGGACGATGCGCGCGCCTGTGGTGGCGAGGTATCATCGCCGTGGGGCGCGCGTCCTGGCATACCTACCGAAGAATCGCGACGAGGTAGCCGCCGCCCTTGCTGCGGGCGTGGATGAAATCCTGACCGATGACGGTATTTTGGCTCCGTGACGGGCCTAATCGGCGCGCAAGTCACTACAGTGAATCTCGTCCGATCCGAGTGGGATCGCGCGGAGCATCATGGAGACCGTCGATTTTGCTATGATCTCGGTAAAGTCAGAGTTGCGCACGACGTAGCGCACATCCTGAAAACCCGGCCACGGATGATCTAGGTTGCCGGTCAAAATCTGCAGTCCCATCCGCGTCATCCCTAGGTGCGCGAGCGACGGCACCGAGGCAAAACTCTGGAAACTGTGTAGCTCGGGCGATGTGATGAGTTCGCCGACAGTGATGGTACTGCCAGTCACCTCGGCCTTAGGCTCAGACCAGTGACTGACCCTATAGGCCGCACCGCTCACGATGACGCGCTTGACGTTACCGTCCCCGTCTCGATCTAGCGATACAGTGCAGGGTAAGCCGTAGGCGTTGGTGTAAACATTAGTACCGGACCATGACTCACCGCGTGCAGGCAGCGACCTGGCTAAGGTCGCCAGGACTAGCGATGAAAAAAATCCATAAATGAAAGCCTTGCAAAACGAGTGTGTGAACATAAGCAACCTCCTACCTCTAATCGAAGCCAAGCAAGCTTCGTGCCAGATAGTGGAGGTCAAAGTTGGTGCCCAGGCTCAGAGGCCGAGACTTGCTCGGTCGAAAACAACGGGGACGCTAGCAGCACCCTGGTTGCTCCGCTGACAGGCCCAAACATGGGCGTCATCAAGGCTGAATCGTCCGACGATTCTTCTGTCGCTGCCTAGTTTAGTCATGAGCCGTGATCCTTTAGCGAGCGGGACGGCGGCGCTGAGTGGTGTCCTCAGTCGCCACACGGGATGCCCACCAAAGCTGACGAGTAACGTGTCGTCATGCCAAGCGACCGCGGTGGCACCAGGATCGAGGCCACCAAATCTGCCGCTGATTTGTCCCTCGGTGCTATCAAGTTGCAAGAGGCCACGGAATTGCAGATTCGGGCGTACCGGATTAATTTGATAATTGTCGACGAGGGCAAATACCTGGTCGCCACTGACCACGAGGTCCTGTGCCATATTTTTCACTTTTTCCCCGGCATTGATAGCGATCATCGACCTCAACTCGAGTGTTGCAGGATCGAGGATGGTGACACCCAGGGTGCCGTGAGCCACGAGCAGCGCGTCGCCGTGACGTGCAAGAGCTCGCGGCATCTCGTGGGCCAGGAGTTCGCGCGACGGCTTTACCGCCTGGGTAGCGACACGGTTGGTGACGGCGCCAGTGGCTAGATCCACACGGACGATGTCCGCATCGACCAGCGCAACGATGTGGTCGTCAACGCGCACAGCGTCCCGCACCGCGTGGTCAATTTTAAGTACGGAACTGTGTCCGCTAGGATCGATGACGGAGAGGCCGTCGTCACGTCCCACCAGGAGCGTGGTGTCTGAGAGGCGCACAAAGTGACGGCAGGCGTCGAGCTGCAAGAAGGTTTCTGTTTGGGTTGTAGCCAAACCTTTGAGCGGAAGTGTCAGAGCTGCAACCGCAGCGCACAGAGTTAAAAGGGGGCGGTTCATAACCAAGAGGTCTCCAAGTCTAGTCTAGAGTGGTATGGCGGCATCGGAGAGTGATTTTAAAAAGTCCTCGAGTGCCGTTAATTCGTTGCTGTCGAGCGCTAGCTTGCTGGCTGCATTATATTCCTGCAACAGTCCGGCAAGGGTCGCTCGTGAACCATCATGCAGGTATGGCGCCGTTTCGGCAACATTACGTAGCGATGGGACCCGAAATAGGTTCCAGTCGTCTGGTTGCAAGGTAAACTCGGCTAAACCCAGAGGCTGATCAGATCTGCGTTGTTGATTATTCAGCCCATTGCGGCGGAAAATATTGGATCCCCACGCCTTGCTCTTGGCATCAAAAGTTTGACCATTGAATAAAGGCCCGCTGTGACAGCCCACGCATCCAGCCTTGCCTTCAAAGAGCTGTAGTCCCGTCTTTTGCCGGTCACTCAGCGCATGTCCCTCGCCGGCAAGATAGCGGTCGTACGGACTTGCGAAGGGAGCTAAACTGCTGACGTAGGTAGCGAGCGCTTTCAGGACGACGGTCCTAGTGCCGGCTTCCGATCCAAGGGCTGACGCAGCAGCGGCGCGCAGTCGCGCTCGTTCTTCACTGGCAAAGACGGCTCGCCAGATAGCCTCCTCGCGCGGGCCGATGTGCAGTTCCGGCGGATTTTCGCCAAATAGCGGGACCAGTAACTGCTGCTCTAAGGAGTCGAGGACGGGGTTGACCCAGGTCAACTTGGTAAACTTGCCGGTGTAGAGTATGGACGGACTGTTGCGTGGTAGCGTGATACCTGTGACACCAAAGGGCAGGCTACGACGATCGGTATAGGCATAGTGCGGTTCGTGACAACTTTGGCATGACATACTCCCATCAAGCGACAGCCGAGGGTCAGAAAAGAGCTGGCGCCCCAGCTCGCGTAGCTCGGGAGGCTCTTGGCTCCTCTGACTCTGACCATCTTTGTGCTGGTGATATCCGCATGCGGTGAGCGTCAGAAGAGTTACGAGTTTGTAGGTTAATCCTAGCCAACGAAGGGTCATCTCACCAACTCTCACCACTTGTTATTCAAGTTCCAGGCTTAACGATTAGTTTTGCCGATCCAGCATGGCAAATATTACAGGCAAAGGAAATCTTCGGTGATCCCATGTCCTGTAGCTTCCGGTCGTCTAGATCAAAGATCGACACGAATAGTCCTGCTGCTGGCACCGTGACCTTATCGGTGGAGTAGAAGTTACCGAGGGCGTCTGCACTGACCGAGGTGACGAGCTGGGTTCTCGCCTTGTCGCTAAACAGTTTAATCGTCGCCCCGTCCACCCAGGGCGTGCTGGCATTTTTGTTGAGACTGCCAGCAATGACAAAGAGTCCTTTGCCGGGACCTTTATCTTGGTGGCAACTCATGCAGTTTTGGCCATGATTGTGGCTTTTGCTGCCACCTGAGACGCTGATGTTGGGGACATTGAGCGTCGCGGTGTCGCGAGCGTAGCAACTGTCGCCTATGTTACACGCTGCAACATCCTTACTACTGGCTTGCTCCTTGCCGCAGGACCAAAGGACTGTCCCGATCAATAATGTACCTAGCCATCCACAGTATGACTTCATCTAGAATACCTCCATCATAGATTGACTACAGTGAATGCCGTGGCGGCAGGACCCGCATCTTTAGATGAAAATACTAAGCCTAATTTTTCGAAAATCGGCGGGCATTCCTGGTCGCCCGGGAAGGCCATGCAGCCTTTGACGAAATCACCCGCCTGTGTGTTGGGTGCGGCGTCGAGATCGCTTCCTGTGAGTAGCGTTTTCACGTCAAGTTTGATGGCTTGCGTGGCAGAATCAAATGCGGCAAAGCTCATGATGGGTTCATAGTCGTAGGCGCAGGTGAATCCTGCCTCAACGGTCCCCGTGCAGTTGGTCGCTCCCATGTGGATATAGAAGTTGTCTTGGCCGGATGTTTTAAAATCAAATCGGGAATATTTGTAGCCGCCCTTCCAAGTCCACCACATGCCAGTCTCGTTAAAGGGGGCGGTCTCCGTGGCAGCATTGAGATGGTTGAGTTTAGGAGGTAGGCCAAACTGGAAACTAAGTCCCGTATAGGTGCCGATCGGGACGGTGCCACCTATAGCTGTATTAGTAGATGTGCCGCTGCTATCGCAAAGTCCCGTGCCGTTAGTGAAATCCAGTAATGCCACGTTGTCACGTTGCCATTTGCCATCTTGAGTCAAGGTCAGAGCGACTTTGGTGCCGTCGGCTTTTAGGAGCTGCGGGTTATAAACATAAAAGCGAAAGTCACGAACCTCAATGGTCGATCCTGTGGTGCCAACACCGGCGTAGCTCTGACCGCAGTTAAGTGGGGCGTCGCCGACGGTTGCCTTAAAATTGATGGTGACAGGTTGCGTCGCAGCAACCGTGGCATCGGTGGCTTTGGTGTCTTTTTTGCCGCAGCTGAGTAGGGCTATGGCTCCAGATAGCGCGCACAGAAACGGCGTAGTTCCAAACAGTTGGCGCGGCATGCAAATCTCTCCTTTTACAATGGAATAGGGATGATTAGCTTTTTAGGGCATGCATATAGGCGACGGTGAACGTATTGCTACGGGCGGTGTTTTTGTTTACGCCAAAAGCAGCCTGCTGCGACAGCGTGAAACGAACAAGTTGAGACGTGCTGGGATAATAATCTTGAGTCACAAAAATCGAATGATTAATTTGGCCTGAGTTGGATACCGTGGTGTCGCCGACGCGTAGCTCGCGCGTTTGTTCGCGATTAGCCCCTACTAAAGTTTTCACCATCGATGTCCACTGATAGCCTGTGGTCAATGTCGTGCGGGCGATGAGTCCAGGGTGATACTCGATGCCATCGTAGCTGCGTGACAGGGGTTGAGCGACAGTTTGCGCTAAACCGAATTTTGTTGCGTATTGACCGAACCATAAATCGACGCCGGCTCTGGCATCGGAAAAGCCAGTACCGAAGACGTCGAGCAGATCCCTTGTGTTCTGTGCATCATGCACCGACCTGGCGTGGGACTGTTTGAATCCAGCGATGAGTTGCACCTGGGGGACCAAGGGTTCAGTCAAGTCCGGCATGACGAGGGTGTAGCGCGTGACAACTAGGGGGTCGCCCACGCCCGATACCGCATCGTGCTCACCCACATTGCGGAAGGTGGGCACCGTGACCGTGGCAAAGGACCTTATAGAGAAGCTGTGGCCATAGGCGACCGTCAGATTCTCGCGCTCCAGGGGGCCACCAGCGGTGGCCAGACCGCCATTGGCGTTGATGTTGCGAAATCCCGCCGTCCGGCCTAGAGCTAGGAACGTTTTATCGCGTTCGTTAGGGTAGAGGATCAGTGGATCATCGCCACCACTGCCGCACGACGCGCAGCCGAATGCCGCCTCACTAAGGACGGGGGCGAGCCACATGAGGGTTGACGCCATCAGCACCGTAGCTCCCTGTCTACCCATCGGGAGCATCAGGGCACGCTCACGGCGATAGTGGCGCTGTCGCTTTGTCCGTCGACTGTAGCAGCGAGTTGAATCTCCCAGTCACCGCCCATGCTAAAGAAGATGCCAGTCACTAAAAACTCGTGAGAGGTTCCCGCCACAGCGGTGATCCGCTGATCGGCCGTCGACGTCCCATGACCCATGGACGGCATCCATGGCGTGAACTTGATACCGCTGACGGACTGGGCCGGTGCTCCGGCGCTACCTAGGAACGTGAGCCGGGCGCTCACGGCGGTCCGGGCGGCTAGGGGAGACTGCCAATCTAGCTTGGCTGTGTAGTGCTGCAGTGTCGACGAGCCGTTAGCCGCGCTGGCCGTTGCGGTCTGGGACTGCGGTCCGCAGTGTACGGTTTGTAAGCCAAAAAATGTAATTAAAACCAGGCTTTTAAGGTTCATGTCTAGGGTCCCGTGACGATTATTTTGGGTGACGGTGCGCATGCCTTGCAGACAGCACTTGCATAGTCTACTTAGGCAAGTCTAGGATTTAGGACGCTGCAGCGCTATGCAGCATATTGTTGCACCGTCGTGGTCGAGCATGCCTATTCGTCCCAAGTTTACATCAATAATCCTGGCATTAGCGGGAGATAGCAGCATCGAGGATGGTACCAAGGCGCGCTGGTTGCTGCGCCTCAGGTGGGCAGCGGTGGCCGCGATGATCGCCGGTCTTGCCGGTTTCCGCCACTACGGTCTCATTGCTGGGGAGGACATCGCGAGCTACGTGGCAGCGGTGACATTGCTCATTGCGGCCAATGTGTTCCTGTCGCTGGGTGGCCTCTACCAGCGTTTGCCGTTACTCCTGCAGATGCTGCTCGATCTGGCGGTGCTCGGGTTTACTCTAGGCATGACGCAGGGGTGTGCCAATCCTATGAGTGCCCTGATCTATATGCATGCCGTGCTTGGTCCGCTCCTGCTCCGCGGGCGCCAAGGCCTCATCTATCTCATGGCCATCGGCCTCGCAGTTAGCTACTACTGTCTAAACTCGCAGCCCGTATTCCATGGACTGCACGGGCGGCCCCTGCCGCATGCCGTGAGCCTGGTGGCTCAACTTTTAGTTGTGATCGTCATCTGGTCGCTCACCCTATCGCTATCGACTCGTCTGCGTACTTTGAGATCCAGCCTGGAGCTCGCGCGCGCGCAGTGCCAGCGAGCAGATCACCTCCGCGCCCTAGGTGCTATGGCAGCAAGTTTTACGCACGAATTTGCCACCCCACTCAATACGGCAAAGATGCGGCTGGAGCGGCAGAAGCGGCGCGCAGGCTCAACTGCTGACGCGAGCCCTCACTCATCCGGATCCGGAGATGTCGATGCCGCCTTGGCCGCCATAGAGCAGTGTGAGGCCGTCATGCGCAGTATGTTTGGGGCCGAGTTGCAAGCGGGTCACGTGCGGTTTGAAGAACTCAAGGTTGCTGACTTCGTCCTTAAAGTTTGTGACTCCTGGTCCCAGCAACATCCAGACGTCGTGGTGAGGACTCATGTCGACACTGCGGCCGCAGCTGTCACCTGCAGCTTGCCATCGCTAGCTTTGGCCCGGTCGCTGATGGATTTGCTAGACAACGCGCGCGAGGCTTCAGGTGACCAGAATGTAGCAATCGAAATGACAGTCACGTCTCGTGACGGCATGGTGACGATTGCCGTGAGTGACCGCGGCGCCGGTGTGCCGCACTTGCTGCGTGAGCGGCTGGGGGAAGCGTTTGTTTCCTCCCGACCTGATGGCACTGGTCTTGGCTTATACACGGCACGGTCACTGGCCGAAGCCCTGGGTGGATCGCTCGATGTGGCCGATCGCGCTCGAGGTGGGACGGTCGTGAGTTTGCATCTGCAACTTGACCGCGGGAGTATGGCGTGATGACTCTGCAGCCGCGACTACTGATTGCCGAAGACGATCGCAATTTTGCCGAAACGTTGATGCTAGAGTTTAGTGACCGTGGCTATGACGTGGATATCGTTCATTCGATGGCTGCCTTTAACGCGCATAAGTGGGCGCATCTAGACTACGCTATTGTCGATATGCGCCTGGGCACTGATCACGGCATCGATCTCGTTGAGGTGCTTCATCAACGGTATCCCATGTGTCAAATCGTGATGCTCACTGGCTACGGTAGTATCGCTACGGCTATCAAAGCCGTGAAGCTGGGCGCCACCAACTATCTGACCAAGCCTGCAAGCGTCGCACAAATCGAAGCGGCTCTGCGCGGTGGCGACTTCGTGCAGTCTGCTCAACCACCGGAACCTCAAGCGCCGTCCCTGGCGCGGCACGAGCGTGAATATATTGAGTCTGTGCTCAGTGAATGCAACGGCAATATTTCGCAAGCTGCTCGTGTTTTGGGCCTACATCGCCAGAGCTTGCAACGTAAACTGCGTAAGTTTAGTCCGCCTTAATGCGATCTAACCACGACCTCAGCGGATATCCCGATATGCTGCAAGATAGGCCTCAGGCAAGCGTCCAGCCAGCTCCGGACTGCCGTCGATGATCGTGCTGATGTCCTGCCGCATCATGTCCATGACTTCGGGCAGGGCTTTGTAAAAGCCCGTGATGGCACCTGGACTAAAGTCTTTGACAAAGGGTGGATGCATATACCAGGCCATGGCGTCGTAGGCCTTTTGCGGTAAAAACCGGTCAACCCTCACAGCGTCAGTTAAACTTAGGGATGCTTCGTCAGGGTAGGGCACTAGGTCTAAGGCGGGGAATTTGCCCTCGGGCAGTACGCCGCTATCGTAGGCGGCAAAAAACTCATCCAGCGAAATCTCTACCGCCTCGGTGACTAGTTGTACGGCGCGACTGTCACCGGCATTTTTGTAAAATAGTTGCGCATCGCAGCGTGCAAACCACTCGTCACCACGAGCATTGCGCACGGCCAGGCCGTGCTCGCCGGACTCACGGATTTCGCCGTCACGATCGTGGAGAATTTTACTAAATGCGGCAGCGGTGCGCCTTGAGTATCCGTGACTCTCGGCCCAAGCTAAAGTTTGCCGCCGTGGGTTGCGGATGTGGCCAGAGGCAAAGCCATCGGTCAGGAAATGATCGGCAAAAGCGGCTTGAAATAGAGCCTCGCGCAATGCTGCGTCGGCAGCACCATCACCCTGTTGGCGCAGATCATGAGCGTGCTTGGCAAGGGCCAAGGCTTGATCGTGTTCAGCTACGTAACGCTTGATGTTGTAGAAGCCGAAATGATCTTCGTTGTGTTCGGCAAGATTGATGTAATTGCGGTAGTTGAGGGCGAAGCCTTTGGAAAAGTCGGGGTACTCAGTATCGTTGTGACCATCCATTAGGTTTTGGGCAGCTTGGACTTCTTGCTGGAAGAGCTTGCGAGTGGCGTCAATGTTGTTGCGGAACAATTGATACCAGGGCTCGCGCGTTTCACGGAAAATTTCGGAGGCAGTCTCGTAAAAATCTGCGCTAAAAGCGATCAACTCGCCGTAGCTATAGCGCTCGATGCCATCGGCCCGGGCAAAGCTGGGTTGGCAGTCACGACGCTTGCCGCAGGCGCTCAAGTAGCCGCGATCCCCTATGATAACGTGTTCGCCGGCGCCAAATTTAAGCGCGGATGTTGCACGTTGGCCTTCGCCGCAGCCCCATAGAGCGGCCAAAGAAGCGACAAGCACAGCACTACGAATCATCATGTTCCCTCAGTCTTACATTTATGACTGGGAATATGATGCGTAGTTGGATTTCTCTTGTCTAGCGTTCAACTATTAATAGTTTGTGTACTAACGGCACTCTTATTAAGCCTGTGTAAAGCTGCGATTAAGGACGTCTTGGCGCTTAGGTGATGCCCCCAATGTCTCGAGATTTTTAGCAGCAAGTTGGCCACACGCCGCAGAAACTTCGAGTCCCTTACTGTAGCGAACGGGTGCCGGGATGGAACGCTCTGCCAAGTATACTTGAAAGGCTCTGATGTCCTCATCGCTTGGCCGCTGGTAGGGGAGGCCAGGATGTGCATTAAATGGAATAAGGTTTACCTTAGCGCGCATGCCGTGCAGGAATTTAACGAGTTCTTTGGCTTCGCGTGTGCCGCAATTTTTGTCTTTAATCAGGATGTATTCGATGGTGATCTTGTCACCGGTCATGCGCTGATAATCGAGCAGAGCAGCTTTGAGTTCGGCTAGAGGATAGCGCCTGTTGATGGGCATCAATTCGGTGCGTAGCTCGTCACGCGCACCGTGCAGGGAGATCGCCAGCGCCGCTTGCACATCGCGCGCTAGCGTGCGGATCTGTGGTGCCAGTCCTGAAGTGGACACGGTCACGTTACGCACGCTGAGACCAAAGGCGTCTTTGCCCGTCAGCCTATTAACCGCGGCAACGACGTTGTCGTAGTTGTCGAGTGGTTCGCCCATACCCATAAAGACAACGTGCGAAATGCGTCGCCCCTCAAGCTGGACAATTTGCTCGGCAATAGCGAACTGAGCCAGTATCTCGGCTGTACTGAGGTGGCGCACGAAGCCAAGTCTACCGGTTTGGCAGAAACTACAAGCTAGGCGGCAACCCACTTGGCTCGACACACATAGGCTGGTACGCCCCTCGTAGCGAAGAATTACGGCCTCGATGAGTCCGCGCTCGCTCTTAAGCAGCAGCTTGCTGGCACCGTCTGCACTATCGAGACGGCTAACGATTTCGGGTAGTTCCCATACGAGTTCGGACTCGAGTTGGGAGCGTAGCGCCTGCGGCAGATTCGTCATGCTACTGAGGGCAAAGGTCCTTTTGCCATATAGCCACTGGGTCAGTTGCTGGGCACGGAATTTAGGCTGCCCCCAACCAGTCAGCAAGTCTTGCAGGGCCGATGGTGATAAACTAAGGGCATGTAAGGGCCCTGTACTAGCAGGTTTAGGGTCTGGGCTGACGTTTTCCATAAAATCCGCTGCTTAATATCATTATAAGGCGCCCTTTATAATGAAATGTACTATCGATGTCAAATTAGGCGTCAACTGTGGGGAGTCGATCTGATGTCCGAGCGTAACGCTTCCGCCACGACTGGTCAGACTGGTACCCAGACGTCGATCTTTGATGTGGCTGCCCGTGATATTGCAAGGTTACGGGCTGTGATCAGCGTTGTCTCGCGGCATGGTTTTGGCGAGGTGATTCAGCGTTCCCCGCTCAGCAAGTTTGTCATCGGCAAAATTCAAGATAGCGAGGGTGGTGGGGCCTCCAGAACTGCACCGCCTGCGGTGAGGCTGCGCCGCCTGTTCGAAGACTTGGGTCCCACGTACATAAAATTCGGGCAAATCCTCTCCATGCGGCCTGACCTTTTGCCAAGGGCCTACGTTGAAGCACTCGAAGAGCTGCAGGATCAAGCTCCCGTGGTGCCGACCGCGGACATCAAGGCAACAATTGCCCGCGGTCTTGGACGTCCGGTGGAGGAGCTTTACGCCAGCTTTGACGATGTGCCCCTAGCCACCGCGTCGATCGGTCAGACGCATCGTGCCCGCACTCATGACGGAAAAGATGTGGTCGTCAAAGTCCAGCGGCCAGGCATCGAACAAGTGATGCGTGGGGATTTGGATCTCCTGTACATGCTGGCAAAGCTTTTGGAAGTAGGGATCGAGGAGCTGCAACTGATCCGTCCGGCCGACACGGTGGCGCAATTTGAAAAGGCGCTCATCCACGAGCTCGACTTTACCGAGGAGCTTCGGCATCTCCAGACGGCGCGTAGCTATTTACTGCCAGACCGAGCTATCACCGTGCCTGAGCCTTTTCCCGAGCTGTCGTGCCGTACTGTGCTGACGATGGAATTTTTTGCCGGACAGTCACTGCGCAAATTATCAGCCAATTCTGAATTAGCTAAGCACGCCGTTACGGAGCTCCTGCACGCAGCGCTGCATCAGGTCTTGATTGACGGATTTTTTCACGGCGATCCGCATATGGGTAACATCTTGATCAATGACCAGAAGCAGCTTTGTCTCATTGATTACGGTCTGGTAGGGCGTTTAAGTCCTGAGCAACAGCGAGAGATAGTGTCCCTGCTGATCGCTCTCTCGACTAAAGACGCCTCCGCCATTGCCTATATCTTGCTCCGCATGGGCGCGCCGCAAGAACGCGTCAATATCGCAGCTTTTAAAGCTGAGATCAAAGTCGTCATGGACCGTGTGCTCGTGGCGAATTCTCTGGCTGCGATTGAGACGGACGAGTTAGCGGCGAGCATCCTGGAGGCCGCGCAGCGTTTCAAGATCGGACTGGCACCCGAGTACGCTATTTTGGTCAAAGCTGCGACCACGGTCGAGGGCGTGGTGCGGACGCTCTACCCAGATATCGCTATCATGGAGATTGCTACCCCAATTCTAAAGCGCCTCGTTTCGCAGCGCTTTACCCCTGAGCAGCTCATGTCTGACTCGTTTAGTGGTCTCATGGGGCTATCGTCCATGTTCCGCCAACTGCCTAGTCAGTTTGAGCAGATCATGCACGATGCCGAGACGGGCAATATCCGCGTGCGCGCTATTTCCCCCGGTTTGGATCTCATCGCACCCATGCTGCATCAGCTTGCGGGGCGTCTCACTCTCACGGTATTCGCAGCTACCATGACGATTGCCAGCGTGATGCTAATCGCATTTGCTGATCCTCAGCGGGTCAGCGGCTTTGTTGCGGGTCTATTCATCGCGGCGACAGTCTTTAGCTGGGGGTGGTTATCCCTTTGGCATATGTTCGGAAGTGGCAAGCGCCTGCGGCTCTCGAAGATCATGCAGTTCGTGCGGCGTTAAAACTGCTGCTCTAAAAAGCAGGCGACGATCTTTAGAAAATTGACACGAGTCTGGATCCCAGCGCCATGGGATTCGCTTACTCTTATTTAGATGGCTGCGCCGAAAAACACTGAGGAAAATCAGGACTAAAGCAGAAAAACACTAAAGTTTTTCGCTCGATTTGCCGATAAACGGTAAAACCGGAGTAGAGGACCAATTAAAATGAGTACATGCGTATCTCATGCACCGCTATATTTTCTATTAACCGCCTTTTTTGCGGCTGGTGCTGTCGCCTGCGGCACAAGTAAGGCGCCAAAGAAGTCGACGTCAGAGGCGACCGAAGATGAGGAAGTGGGCGACGAGGATCCGAAAAAAGAGACAAAAACGCAACCGAAGACGGAAATAGCGGCCAAGCCCGCCCTTAACGTCGCGAACGATCCCTGTAAGCCGGCCACGGCCACGGCAAATGATTCGGGGACAACAGCCACGACCACCATAAAACTAGTCGACGATCAGGATGCTCTGGCACTTGCCGATCCTTGGCAACCGACTGTCGGTACCACCAACGGTGCGGGCAGTACGACAACGACAACTACGACAGCGTCCGCTGGAGTGACCAACCCATCGGCAACGACGACCGTGGCTCCTGTGCCGGGCTGTCCCGGTCAGACCACAGCGGTTAACCCCACAAGCATCGGTGGCGGTATCACGACTAGCACCGGGGCGACGGCCCAGACGGGATTACCGACAACATCGACTCAGCCAACTAACGGCACCAACAGACGTGGTGGGCTGCCGGCCGGGCTGTGTACGCTTCCGATCTTGCCGGACTTTCTTAAGTCGTCGTTATGTAGCAAGTAAACTCTTGGTGCGCATCTGCTGGCTTAGTAAGCCCAGTACATGCCCGACCCCAGCGGTGACTTTTTACCCTCAAAACCAATAGCTACGGTCCGACCGAAGAAAAATGGCAGACCCCAGTCGATGACGTTGGCAAGACCATCGGTACCGCGGGCGCCAAGGGTGGCGAAGACCATGTTGTCGGAGTTTAAGAGTGAGGCCGCATTAGCGATCTGAAATTTTACTTCGCCTGTAGGCTTGCCGCCTGAGCCCATCGTGGTCGCGTAAAAGTTCTGGGCGCTCGCGGGGCAAACGAAAGCTTGTTTTTCATCGCAAAGCGGCAGGACGTCGATTTTAGGTAAAACCAAATGGTTCGTGCCGCTATCGATAAAGCTACTGACTGGTCGGCTGCTATACGGCGTAAACATGGCAGCATAGAGCCCCGGATAACGCACGGGGTAAGCCGTGAGCCCCCCCGGCGCATTATTTTCCTGCGTGCCGATGCCGAGAATCATCACGCCGCTTGCTGAAGTTGCACCGCCCTCACCGATGGCCGGTAGTTTAATCAAAACACCGTTATTGTCTTGCGGCAACGAAGCAACGGGATTCTTGAGGCCTTGATCGTAGACGATCTGCGTGCATTTACCGTCTTTGCAGGCGTAAAACGGGCTATCGACCACGGAATTGACTGCCGGATAGTCTTGCTTGAATAAACCGACGCCAAAGATGCCGTTGAATCCCGTTTGGGCTGGTGACACATCGGGCACGCTCTGCTCAATGCTGCATGGACCCGGCATTTGCGCATAGGCTGAGTTGATCAGCTGCATGGGCAATTTGATCGTGGGTTCTTCAGCAAGTTTGATGTCGGCTTCGACTATAGGCCCCCACTGGCTTGATTGATCGGCAAAACCGATACATTCCGCAATCTCGCCTTGCTCCACCCTAATCGGTGGCAATTTTAGAGTGACGACCGATGCGAACAACCGAATGCCGACGCTCCCGGTATCTAGGAGCAAATTTTTGATCGTCTGGCAGTTGCTAGTTCCTGGCTCGCATATAGTAACGCTGACGCAGGCTTGATTGGGAGCCTGTTTAGGGCCGCAAAGTTCGCCGTTGACCGTTATGGGTATGATGTTTTTCCCGGTGGGTGTCTCGCCAGCTACGGCGGGGGCGACGGGATATACGTCATTGCTACCGCGAAGGCGCGGTTGACCGCGCTTGCCTAATCGTCCCTGGTAACCGCCCGGAGTTTTACAGGCGCCTAGCGTGATGAGACCGACTGTAAACAAGGCGATTTTAGTTTTCATGAATTTCCAGGGCCTTTGCAGCTAGCGACGATACCGTATTTGCCGCTGCCATTTCAACGCGCACAAAATGACTCTTTGCAGCGTTGCGTGTTGTCGGTCCTATGGCTACTGCAACCAGTTTACTTGAGAGTTGGTTGTCTTTTGGATGAAATACTGCGGCAAAACCCGCGACAGCCGAGGGGCTGGCAAAGGCGATCACGCCGCACCATTGCTGGGTGGCCTCTTTGGTAGCCGCAGGCGTCCATGCCTGACCCGCTTGGTTGCACGCGATGGCACGTGTCCGGTAAACACTGTAGCTTGCGACCTGGAATCCAAGTTTACGCAGGGACTCAGCCATAGGCCATGCCGGGGCTTCGGCGCCTGGGATGCACACATGGGCCGCGGGAGGTAGATGGGAAGCGAGCCAAAGGGATAACTCCTCGGCTGTGCGCACGGGAACTTTGACCGCCTGAATACCACTAGCCCGCAGTGCCTCAACGGTGGCGTCGCCATGGGAGTAAACAACTTTTGCCACCCGGACGATCGTGGCCAATTGAGGGATGGCCATGCTGAGGACGGCTGCGTTTACACTGGTAAACACCACATGCGTGGCTGGCTTGACGGTCTCCGTCAATGTGATGGCTTGAATTGAAATGCAGGGCACATGGAGCACAACGTCGCTTGCAGCTACCAAAGCGGTTAGGCTGCGGTCCGCCGCCCAATCTGCGAGAGACCGCGTCCAAATCAGTGATTTGCCACCCCTCACCACGGCGCCAGTCCGGCTAATTCTGATGGGACGGGCAAACCAAGTTCAGTCAAAACCTTGGCTGCGCCGCTAGCGGCAAGTTTACGCAGCAGGGTGTCACAGAAAGCTTTCGCATCAAATTTGCCTGGTCCAGGGTAGGGTGCTGACACCTGCGCCTCAGCAATATCCGTCCGGCTCGAAAAAATGGCCGCCTGCGCCACCAAATGGGGTGATGCCGCTTTGTCACTGCGGACATAACAACCGAAGGGCAGCGTACAATCGCCGCCAAGGCGCCCAAGGATATCCCGCTCGATGGAGATAGCGAGCCGCGTCTCTTTACACCCGAGTTCGGCGCCAAGCCATGCTGCCAGTGGATCACCGGCCCTGGTTTCAAGGGCCAATGCCCCCTGACCTGGCGCCGGGATAAACCACTCCGGCGACAGGCGCGAATGCGGTACGTCGCCAAGTCCGAGTCGCTCCAGCGAGGCCTCGGCCAAAATGATGGCATCCCACTCGCCTGCTTCCAGGCGCTTCAGGCGCGTATCGACATTGCCACGAATACCAACACAGGTCAGGGCAGGGGCAATGCGCTCCATGATATTCTGGCGCCGGAGGCTACCGGTACCGACGGTGAGTGCGCCAAGGGACCAAAGATCCGCCGCACTAAGGCTCTGGCGTGGTTTGATGCGCGCAGCCACGTCTTTACGGTAAATGATGACATCAGTCGCTGCGTGCCGCGGCAAAATGGCGGCAAGCTGAAAAGGCTCGCCCATGTTGACCGGCATGTCCTTGAGGCTATGTACCGCGAGGTCTGCCTGGCCGGCGAGTAGGGCCTCTTCTAACTCCTTGATGAAGAGACCTTTGCCCCCCATTTCGTGGAGGAAGCGATCTTGTACGCGGTCAGCCGTGGTTTTTAAAATCAGCTTTTCGCTTTTGACGCCACGCTTGGCAAGCAGTGCCGCGATGTGATCAGCTTGCCAAAGAGCCAGGGCGCTGCCGCGCGTGGCGATGGTGATATGAGATTTGGGAGCGGGGGTCGTGCTCATTGTGAGTCCTTGTCCTTTGTTTTCTCGGCTCTAGGCTCGGCTCTATGTTCGGCTGTATCGGGAAACAGCGCGAGTATGCTCTGCGCCAGTTGTTCGGCTTCAAACCCTGGCGGCGGGCTGGTGATTTGTCTGGCAGCATCGGCGGTGATTTTGCTAGCTATGGCGTCGAATAACGCTTTGAGGCTCTCGCGTTGTTTAGCGTTGAGGTCGCGAAAGTGTTCTTTGGCCAGAGTTTTGCCAGCCTCACGGTCGATCAGCTCACCGACGTAGTTGCGGAAAGCCGCGAGCACGGGTTTAACGGACCACGTCTTCTGCCAGTTTTTAAACTGATCGACACCGCGGTGGACGAGATCTTCGGCTTCTTCAGCGGCTTTGCGGCGCTCTTCGAAATTGGCTGCCGATACTTGCTGCAAATCGTCTATGTCGAATAGATAGACATCGTCTAGATCACCACAGTCCGGATCGATATCCCTGGGCATAGCGATATCGAGCAATATCAGAGGACGGCCGCGCCGCGCCGATTTTGCCCGCTCCACGGTCATCGCATCGAGGACGATGCCGGGAGCTGCTGTAGAGCTGATAACGATATCGGCGCTGGTGAGCAGGCCCGGAATTTCCTCCATGCCGAAGGCCTCGCCAGTGCCGAGCTCCGTCACTAAGTCGCGCGCCCGCTCCACCGTGCGGTTGGCGATGAATATATTACGCGGATTATAGTTGGTGACGTACTTGGCCGCGACGCGCGACATTTCCCCCGCACCGATTAAGAGAAAGGAATGGTCGCCGAGCTTGCCGAACACCTTGCCCGCTAGCTCCAGAGCCGCATGACTGATGCTCACGGTCTTCTTGCCGATGGCCGTTTGGGTTCTGATCTTTTTGGCGGTAGCAAGAGCTTCTTGTCCCAGCCTTTGTAGCGTCGGTCCAATGGTGCCTGACGTAGCTGCCACCGTCATCGCGTCCTTGAACTGCCCGGTTATTTGCGTCTCGCCCAAGACCAGGGAGTCTAGACTCGACGCCACGCGGTACAAATGACGGACCGCGTCGCTCTCGGTGTGCAGATAGAGCGCACGTTGAATATCCTCGTCGCTGATCTTGTCGCGTACCACACCGTGTTGATGATGGAGATCCAAAAATGCCTGATAAAGCAGCGCATTCAAGTTAGCCGTTGGCGGGGCGATGCCGATCAACTCAAAACGGTTACAAGTTGAGAGCGCCACGAGCTCGCGGAATTGGTGCCGCTCGCGCAAGGCTGGCAGCAATGCTGCCAAAGGCTCTGGCGCAATATAGAGGAGCTCACGCAACTCGACCGGGGCCGAGACGTGATTGGCGCCAAGGAGAAAGAGTACTGGCTCAGTCCGACTCAAAGCTATTGGCCTCCCGGTCTGAAAAAACCGATGCCAAAATAACTAAGGGCCATAAGGACGAAACCGACTAGGCACATCTCGGCGACGCGTCGCGACGGCCAACCGAAGACGTTCTGCGCCAGTAGAATCGTTAAGTACCAAAGCCAAACCACCGTAGCCCAAAGGACCTTGGCGCTGAGCATGAGCTCGGCCGGGGGGGCGAAGAGCTGGGTGTACACCGCCCCACTGACCAAGCCAGCGGTAATCAACCCGTAACCCGCCCAAAGACAGACGCGCAGCATGCCGTCGATGCGATCGATCGCCGGCAGATTTTGCGGGATCTGGCTCAGCCGTTTCTTTTTGAGCAACTTTTGCTGCCAGAGATAAAAGATCGACACGGCGCCAGCAAGTATCCCGAAGGCCTGTCCGAGGACAGCCATGCTGACATGAAACAGCAGGAGAATCTTGCCCGCTCCGTCGTCGTCCATGGCGCTAGGACGTCCCGGCGTTATGAAGAACTGCACCAGGAGGATCAGCGTGGCTAGAGGTGCCACAAAGGCCCCGATGAGCCTGAGCTTAAACTTGGTGTGACCCACTATGGCCATCCAGCTGATGGCGACTGCGAGGAGTAGGCCACTCAAGGCAGTCGCTTCCGTGGTCGCCAGCTGCAGGACTAAGCTGGTGGTGCCGGCCAAAGCTGCTAGGAGCAAGGCTACTAGAGCGGCGCTACCGGATGAATTACGGCTCCGATTTTTGCCGACTTCAATCAGATAGAGTAGTGCCGCTAGGGCAAGGCTAATCAAGGCTATGTTGCTGGCAATATGAGCTGCTGTCACTGGAGGTCTGGCTCCTGCCTTGGACCGTCACCCCGGGCGGCTGGCCCGACCAGAATCTCATGGCGCTGGGACCCAGGTAGTGCGATGATCAGTAATGTGCAAATCTTAGGTTACGCTGTTTTTACCAAAGCCGGAAGACCAAATGCCTAAAGATTCAGAGTCCCAAGTACCCAAGCTCCCCGCTGACTGGAGTCCCTCATCCTGGCGCCGCCGTCCGATTCAGCAGCAGCCCACTTATCAGGACCAAGACGCGCTTGCGCACAGCCTAAGTACGATCGCCTCCTATCCGCCTTTGGTGTTCGTCGGTGAGGTCGAGAATTTGCGGCGGCAGTTGGCCGAAGCCGCTCATGGGCGACGTTTTATTCTGCAGGGTGGCGACTGCGCCGAACGCTTCCAAGACTGCAATCCCGAGGCTATCACCAGCAAGCTGAAGATCCTTTTGCAAATGTCCGTAGTCCTGAGCTACGGCGCGCGCCAGCCTGTGATCCGCATAGGGCGCATTGCGGGGCAGTATGCCAAGCCGCGCTCCGCCGACACTGAGACTGTCGACGGGGTCAGCATGCCGGTGTTTCGTGGTGACAACATCAACTCGTTCGAGCCTGACCCCGAGGGGCGACGGCCGGATCCCAAGCGTCTCACGCAGAGTTACTACGCGGCCTCGATGACACTTAATTACGTACGCGCGATGATCACCGGTGGTTTTGCCGACTTGCACCATCCGGAAAATTGGAATCTCAGCTTCGTTTCGAAGAGTAGTCATCGCCAGCGCTACGAGCAGGTTGTGGCCAACATCCGCGATGCCGTAGCGTTCATGGAATCGTTTGGTGGGGTGCGCGAAGAGACCCTGGGCAGTGTGGATTTTTTCACCTCGCACGAGGGACTGCTCCTTGGCTTTGAAGAGGCGATGACGCGTTACGTCCCGCATCTGGGCAGGCACTATAATCTCGGCGCCCATATGCTCTGGATTGGTGATCGGACCCGGTCACTGGACGGAGCTCATATTGAATATTGTCGCGGTATCGCCAATCCTATCGGGATCAAATGGGGGCCCTCCGCCGACCCTGCTGACATGGTCAAAATCATCAAAGCCCTCGACCCAGGCAACGAGCCCGGCCGCATCACCATCATCACGCGCTTCGGCGCGAGTCAGGTCGATAAATGCCTGCCAGCCGCGATTGCAGCTGTGCGTGAGGCTGGACTCAACGTGCTGTGGAGCTCAGATCCTATGCATGGCAACGTCATCAAGACCAAGAACGGGATCAAAACGCGCGATTTCGATGCCATCTTGACTGAGCTGAAGGCGTGCTTTCAAGGGCACAAGAAGTACGGCAGTCGCCTGGGTGGGGTTCACTTTGAACTCACGGGCGAAGATGTGACGGAATGTACCGGCGGTGCCGAGGGCATAGGCGAGGGTGACTTAAGTCGCAACTACGAGACTTTTTGCGACCCGCGCCTTAATTACAGCCAAAGCTTGGAGATGGCTTTTGTCATCGCCAACATTATGCAAGTCGACCATGGCTAATCACTAATTGGCATTGACAGAGCCGACACTGATCTCACTCCCGGAGCGGCTCGCGCAAAAGCCTTGCCCGCTGGTTGAAGCGCCCGCACTAATTTTAGCGGCCCAGTCGGCGCTGGGTTTGAGCGTGGGGTTACTGCCTGAGGTGTCGCCGACAAGGTTCCAGGTTTGTGTGATCTTGGACCCGTTGGTATTCAGCTGGAGCGACCAGGAATTGGTGGTGGCGTTGCCGCGATTTTCGATGACGATGTCGGCACAGTAGCCGTCCTGCCAACTAGACTTCACTTTAATGGTCGCAACCAGATTGCCGGAACCACCGCTGACTGACGGCGTCGGTGCGGTGCTCGCTCCGCGCACCTTGCACGATCCGCCGTTGGGGCCGCCGAGATCAGGCTGCCAACCAAAGCCGCCGCCTGTGTTGCTACCGTTGGTACAGAAGGGATAAAACTTGCCGTCCGAGGCAACTTCGCCATCGACATTTTCCGATGCCTTAGTAGACGATTGCGTAACGATACCCACTGGGGTCGCGTCGTCGACGCGCTGATAGTAAACACTGATGTTGTCGTCACGCTGATGCATGCGCTCCCAGGCCGCTTGCGCAATATCGAAAGCCGGGCCACCTTGGCACGCTCCGCCTACATTAGATTTATGATTTTTAGGACAGGCATCTGTGATCATGAGTACGATTTCAGGAGCATCGGCGCGGCAGTTATCGCCGCATTTAATTTTGACCTTACGGCCGCAGATCTTTTTATCCTGCATAATCCGCGTACATTCGGGGATCCCCGTAGCGGGGTTGGCGGGACACTCCTCACCGTCCCATATCTCTGGGTCACCAAAGGTATCGCTCGGGGCGATATACCATTCGTTCACGCCTTGAAGGCCCATGCAGGCGAAGTTGCCTGGTCCAGGACCGTTGCGCCAATCTTTGTTACCACCGAAATAGGTGGTCTTAACCAGTCTATCGGCGTAGCCCTTCGGCTTGGAGCCGCCATGCGCGTTGGCTAGTTCACTGCTGTGTGACCGCTGTTTAGGCATGCAGCCGACCACGGTGGTTGCGAGTAGGGCTAATGACATTATAATCATCGACGTGTGTTTCATGTTGAGATTCCACGAGGCTAAAAAATCATTCAGTGGCGCCTGAGCATTAATCGTGCCATGCCTTATTGTAGCAAAATATCGATTAGTTTAGGATGCTTAGTCATTACGGCATGCGCGATATTGTGTTTATAAACTAGACACAGTTGATCAGCGGACGCTCGCTTTTCAAAAATTTCAGCGCGCGAGAAAGCGGCCACCAGCCTTGAAGGCCATCGCAGCAAAAACTGGTGCTGCGGCCACATCGAACGAGTAATGCACATGCTGCGCAAGTAGCATGCCCGCCACGGCTACGGCAATAACGCGAACGGCTAGGCGCCACGGTGGACCGAAGTAAAAAGATAGGAGCCAGATAGCCGACACATGGCCGGAAAAGAAGAGATCTTTAGTGACGATCTGGTCAAAAATCAGAACATCATTCACCGGGTCGTTCAGCAAAATCATGGACTGGGGCGGTTCCAGCGGTACCAGCCAGATAGCCGCGATGCGCATGAGTTCGAGTAGGGAATAGCTTACGGTTACATGGGTTAGGCGCGGTATGTCGCGTGCTAGCGCCGCGACACAGACGATCACGGTGCCCCAGGTGAGGGCAAAAAGCGGCAGACTTAGAGACACGGGCTGCCACAACTGGAGCAGCGGGTCAGGGAATACATGACCCTGGCGCCTTTGGAACGCGCCCATGGACTTACTGAAAACCAAAACGGTTAGGCTAAAAAACAGGAGCGCCGTCAGCAGCCTGGGTAGCGGCCTACGCAGATCCAGCAAAAGACTTTGACGATACGCCATCTTGCCTGCCATCCGGTGGTTACCATTAACCGCTGTATCGGCAATTGTGATTACTGGCTTGAGAAAATCATTAAAATCCCAGGCTTTATTTTAAACAATTATCCATAACTATTAGAAAGTTGCACGGTTGGTCTTGACAAAAGGTAGAAATCGGCAATCTGCCTGTGCTACACTGCGCCTGCATTCGCTGCTGACGTCGTCTGCCAGTCCGCACAAAGGTCCAATCAAATATGCACCATACGAGCTACGACTCTGTCATGACCAAGCCGGTATTTTTTGCTGCTAACCGCAAGCGTGGGCGCATTTTAGGAGCCACCGTAGGCGGGATTCTTGGCCTGATGGCTGGTCTATTGGTCTGTTCGGTTTTATCTTTAGTCCAAGCGCCCAAAACGGCTGTACCGCCGACTGTTGCGGTGGCAGCTCCGGTGATCAGTGGCCCTCTTAAAGTCGCCGGCTCCAAGGGCGCTAAGCTCGCGCCTAAACAGCTGGCCCTGCTCATTGAGGGTGGGCCCAACGACGAGACAACTCCGCATGTGCTCGATATCCTGGCCCGCTTCAAGGTACCAGCCACGTTTGTACCCAAGGGCCACCAGGCGCTGACCGAGTCCGACCTAGTCCGGCGGATTTTCGCCGAGGGGCATGAAATCGGCCAGTCGCGCCGACCCGCGACGATCAAGGCTGCCAATCTAGCCGATTATCTAGACGCTAAATCCACCTTACGGATTGTCGAAGCGGTGACCGGCCACAGTACCAGGTTGCAAGTCGACACGGCTAACGCGCCGATGAGCCAGCTGCAGCTGCAGCCGGTAGTGGGCGCAGCCGATCCGAATGGCGAATATATCGTTGCCACCGGCGAGAGCCGGCGCATGACGCTCGATAGACTCGGACTCGACCGCTCTTGTGTCGAGGTGCAGGCAGCCAAGGGTGGTTTTGTCCTCGTGCTGACAGAGCGTGCTGGTGAGCAGCTCGCAACTATTCTGCCCCAGTTGATCAGTGACATGCGTGGGCGCGGCTACTCTTTCACGACACTGTCCGGCTTGCTGGGTAAACACCGAGAAGACGTAATGCCAGTCGTCAGCTCATGGCTCGACCGTCTTTATGCTAAAGGTAATCGTTTGGTGCTCAAGATGGTGAGCATTGGTAGCAGTGGCGACACCTGGCACGACATCCTAGAATGGACCTTCGCCGTGGGTGCGTTTTTGGCGATGGTACGGACCGTCTTTATGGTGTCGTTTGCGCTGTTGCAGCATCGTCGCAACAAGCGGACTGAGGCACTGGTTGGTGACAAGCAGCAGGATTGGGGTAAGGTCAGCGTGATGATCCCGGCCTACAATGAGGTGTTGGCGATCACCAATGTTATCTCGCACGTTCTCGCCAGCAAGTATCGCAATCTCGAAATCATCATGATTGACGATGGGTCTACCGACGATACTTTTGCTGTCGCCAGTGCGGCATACGGCAATCATCCGCAAGTGCGTCTACTGCGCAAGCCCAATGGCGGCAAGGCCTCGGCCCTCAATTACGGCCTGCGCTTTGCGACGGGTGACTTTATCGTCAGTATCGATGGGGACACGCTCATGCAGCCGGACACAATAGGCGAGCTGCTGTTCAAATTTGTCGATCCACGCGTCGCGGCTGTCGCTGGATGTGTCAAGGTAGCCAACCCGCGCAATCTCCTGACGCGGTGGCAAGAAGTTGAGTACATGATCGGTCAGAACCTGGACCGCCAAGCGCTCGAATACGTCAACGGGATGAACACGGTCCCCGGTGCCCTCGGTGCCTTCAGGCGCGAAATCATCAAAGAGGTCGGTGGCTACCAGCCTGATACTCTGGCCGAGGACACAGACATTACGATCCGCATTCTCCGTCGCGGCTACCATGTAGCCTACGCCCCCAAAGCCATTGCCTGGACCGAAGCGCCGGAGACGATCAAGCAGCTTTTACGCCAGAGATTTAGGTGGTCCTACGGTGCGTTGCAAACGGTGTGGAAGCATCGTGGCGCACTTTTAGACTGGAAATGTCCTGGCTTTGCTTGGTTCACGCTACCTCAGGTCTTGATCTTTCAGCTCCTCCTGCCATTTCTGGTGCCGCTTGCCGATATCGTCTTGATTGCCAGCATCGCCGGTGGCGCGGGCTGGGACGTCGTGCTTTACGGCCTCATGTTCTTGGCCATAGATTGCGCGGCCGCTGGGGTTGCCCTGGTGCTGGCTGGGGAGGGAAAACGTCTACCTTACTTAAGCGGCATGTTAGTGACGCAAAAGTTTGGTTACCGGTACTTTGTCTTCGTACCACTATTCAAAGCTTTTGTAGCCGCCATGCACGGACGTGCAGTGGGCTGGGGGCATCTGCAACGCCTCGGGCGCGTTAGTCAAGCTGCGCCAGCTAGCTAAACATGACCGATTTAGGTCGTCGGTGTCGTTACCGCCTTATTGTTTGAAGGGGCGGTAGATGGCACTAGCCGCTAGGTCCAGGAAACTCCAATTCGCTGCAGCCGCCGCTTCGCCCAGTTTGAGTGCGGCCGACGGCGGGTTGGTCGCATCAGCTCTAGGAGTGGGTTTCGGTACTGCAGTACCGAAGGTGCCACTCGCTACGTTATTGGCACCGTAGCTAGCATTCCATGTTGGTTGCTCATAGGGAGCAGTGTAGACCATGCTACCTTTCCATCCATTGATGAGAAACAGCATGCGCCCCCCAGCATAGTAGGGACCTTCGGCAGGAGAGTTGATCGCGAGGTCCTGATCGACGATCTGAATGTATTGGTTATCGGGATAGGCTGCAGGCACCCAGTAGTCCACGGTCGACGAAATCCACTGGCAGCCCTTACTGGTTTGTTTGTTGTCGCCAGTGGCGGTGTAAAGGCATCCCATGGCGCCATCGCCGTCTTTGGTTGTGGTTGTTGGTTTTTCAGCTGCTTCGCCTTCTGTCAGAGTCAGCGCTGCAGGGGCCGCTGCGACACCTGGAACCGGAATTTGTCCATCGCCTATGCGCGCGATGTTGACCGTGCGGGTCACCAAACTCGTGCTGTTACCTTTGATGAGCGTGGCGTTAATCATCACGGAGAGATTGAAGATCTCTGACAGACATTCAGCCGGTTTGGCATAGGCCTGCGCGTTGGCCACTGAAGCGCCGTCAAAGCGCTTTAAATCAGCACCGGGGCAGATGCCCTCGTGGAGGAAATTGAGCGTGGCCTTAGTAATCTTCAGCGATGCAAAGTCCGGATCAGCCTGAAAGCAGCTCACGAGATTTGCCTCAAAAAACTTGGCAGAAAATTTGTCTTGTTTCACCGTATATTTCTGCTGAGCCATGATCTGGCCCAGGCATCCTTGTGCTTTAACGCTACCAATTGAGGTGCGGTAAAAGTACGAATGCAGGCTGACTATGGACACGATGTCAGAACTGCTGGTTGACCGGTAGTTGCCTGGACCACGTAAGACTTGTGCGGGGATGAAGCCCTGCAGTGCGGCTGCAGTCGGCGCCTCCTCACCCGTGTCGGTTTCATCAGGGCCGGTTTGCTCGCTGTAGGCGGTCACGCCGCTACTGACTTCGGGACCACCCTTCTTTTTGTTCTTATCGCAGTGGGCTGCGGATGTGGCAGCCACGATGATGACTAGTGCGCGCGCGAGCATTTTCATGGACTTACCTCTAATCCATTAAATCGATGCGTGCTTATCGGCGCATTAGCCGAAAAACTTTAGATGTTTAGTGATTTGTGTAGATAATTTCAAATGCTGAGGGCGCTGGGATAGCCAACGCGACAATTTTCGAATCCGAAGCTCTGCCTCCCCGATAAATAGTGGCGTCAGCCGTCGGCTAAATATCTAAAAAAACTATGTTTATGCCGCGATTGAAAAAAGTCCTCAACTTTTCTCCTAAGGTGCCGAAGGGGTCTATGTAGATTCCGGATTGCCCATGGCGGTCCTATCCGGCTACGGAGGTCAACATGGACTCGATTATGACATTAAAATCGCGAGGTTTAGCGTGTGCCCTGCTAGCTGTGGCACTCGCAACTACGACGGCCTGTCGGTCCAAAATGGACGTCAAAACGGTGGGTTCAACCCTCTCGTCACGGATGAAGAGCGCCAAGTTACCGACTGACACACCGGGTGGTATGAAGCTGCAGGGACTGAAGAAGTTCTTCCAGACCCGAGAGACGATCACGGTGGAAATTGAGAAGGAAGTGATCGAGGGTGCGCCTAAGTTTCTACTCCTCAACGTGACTAAGTCTGGCGACGATGACGGCAAGGCGGTTCAATTGGTGACTGAAGAGGTCCCAGGTGATGGGCTGGGCTTGGTTGACCGCGGCACCCACTCGCTCTTGGCCACGGACGACGGTAAGGTCCGCGTGTCGTTTTACCCGACCAACCCCGCTTGGAAGGAAAAGTTCTTTTACGGGCTGAATAAGATTAAAGTCATAGCCGATGACTTGACGGATCCGCGAATGGCGAGTCTGGAGTTTACGCTGCAGGACTTTGACATCATGGACTTCAGCGTGATGTCGTTCCCCAAAGGAGACGAAGTGGTGAAGCTCGACGACGGGAGTACCTTTGAGGGGTGGCTTAACGTCGTGGGTCCTGCCCAGGCGGTGCACCCGGACGGCACCAGCGCATTGACCGCTGGTATGTTTGATATCGTGAACGGATTCTAAACGGGAATGCTCTACGAGCTCTAAGATCCATGAAAAAAGCCGCGGTGGTAAGTGTCATAAGTGCCACCGCGGCTTTCTCGTGTAGAGAAGTAACTCAGGCCCCGAATTTAGGGCTCTTCTTGGCTGGGCACCAGTGCACGTTTGGGTTGATAGTGCAAGTGATCTGGCAGATCGCTCCGATGAATGGGCATTTACCGTCAGCGCCCTTGTCATTCACGACGCGCAGGGAGATCGACGTGCTTGCCTCGCCGCGAGAGTCGGTAACCTTGACGATGGCGTCGCCGAGGGCTTTCGCCTCCAGAGTACCGTCTTCTTTGACCGCCAAGATATCCGGAGTATCCGAACTATAGGTGTAGATGCCGCTACCGCCAAACGCGGCAAACTTGCCCTTATCGCCAAGCGTAAACGTATGAGCCGTCGGCACCAGAGTTAGGCTGTGGTTGTGCAGTGCATCGGCTGCCGCGGCAGCGTTAATGCGGCAATTACATGCCGATTCGATTTTCACCTTTTCGCCAGTAGTCTGGAGCAACGCTTTGGCTTCGGCCGGTCCAAGGGTGCCGTCGTATTGAGACTTAAGTAGGGCGACAAGTCCCGCAACCAATGGCGTGGCCATCGAGGTCCCGGAGAGCGAGCCATGCTGGTCACCAGGTAAGGTGCTGATGATGTCATCGCCAGGTGCCGCGAGCGCAACTTTGGTGCGGCCGTAGTTGGACCAGTAGGGCTTGCCGTCACCGGAGTTAGATGCGGCTACAGCAATCACGTTAGGTAGGCGTGCGTTGCTAGGAAAAGAATTGGTGCGGTCGTTGTTAGCGCCCTCGTTACCAGCAGCGGCGACAAAGACGATGCCGGCATCGTTAAGACGACCGATAGCTTCGATCAATGGTTGTGCCTGGCTCTCGCTGACGCTGGCGCCCCAGCTAGCGCTGACGACGTCCACCTTCTTGGCAACGGCATAGTCGATAGCTCTGATGGCATTAAGCAAGTCGCCCTGGCCGTTTTCATCAAGAAAACGCAGCGGCATGATGGAGACGTGCGGCGTGATGCCGATGGTGCCGCCCTCGATGCCGCGGGCGCCGATGATGCCTGAGCAATGAGTACCGTGACCAGGGTTGCCACCGATCCCAACGATATCCTGCGGGTCATCGTTGTTTTCGATGAAGTTGTAGCCAGGCACCATATTGTCTTTAAGATTGCTGTGCGTGTAGTCGGCGCCAGTGTCTATTACGGCAACCGTCACTTGGCGTGACCCCTTGCCAATAGACCACGCGCCGGCGGCGTTGACCTTATCTAGCGCCCATTGGCGCTGGGCATCAGTGATGCCGCTTCGTTCACCGATGGTGCCAATGCTATGGAGTTTAAAATCCTCGACGACATACTCAACATCAGGACGCGCGAGTAATCTTGTTATTGTTTTGGCCTCGTCGGCTAAACTCTCGGTCGTGCCTAGATCGACCTTGATGAGCCCCGCGCGCGCATAGCTATCCTTGACTTCGCCACCCTCAAAAAAGGCGAAACTAGCGGCTGTGCTAGCACTAGTATCCGACTTAAACTTGACGATGTAGTCCTTGGCATAGGCCTGTGTGGCACTGAATACTGTGGCGACTACAAATGCGATCCGTGAACCGAGGTATCTAGTCACTAGTGGCCTCCTTGCCAAAAATTAGATACTGAAGCGGCAACCTTAGGTGTCACCGCTGATTCGACTCCGAAACCGAGGAATTGTTGGAATTTGATAAAAAAAGATATGACTCAGAATATCTGAGTGTGAAAATTATGTAAATAAATTCTTATTACCTAAGAGGCGGCAGCGTCTTGGACCTAGCGCGCAAACCCCTGGCGTAGGGTTCCGCGGTAATGGACGCATGGCAGCACTGCAGTCCCTGGTAGTAAGAGCGTACCGGGAGAAAGGACGGCATTGCAGCCGGTCTGGGCTTTGTCACCCATGATGGCACCAAACTTTTGCAGCTCGCTACTGACCCACTGATCGGTAACGGGATCCTTAACTTTGATCACGGACCGCCGCAAGGGCAGATTGGCCAGCTTGGTACCTGCTCCCAAGTTGGTGTCGCGCCCGAGAATGCTGTCGCCTACGTAAGCGAAATGGCCAGCCTTAGCGTGATCGAAAAAGATGGATCCCTTAACCTCGGTCGTGTGCCCGACGACAGCCTTGGCACCTATGTAAACTTGCCCTCGAATGTAAGCTCCGTGGCGCACTTCCGCTCCCGGTCCTATGTAGCACGGACCCTGAATAAAGGCCGTGGGCTCGACGACGGCACCCTCGTCGATATAGACGCGACCTTGCACGTAGGCCCCAGGACTGACGTTGCCGTGAATCTTTGGTTCTGTACCAACACCGAGATCGTCGAGTAACTGCTCAACCCAGACGCCTAGGGCCTTGCCAACATAGGCGAAGGCATTAGTTTCGAGGAGACGGCTGCCGTGCGTGCAAGCCGCCAAATCGACAAATGATGAGAGCGCAATTTGGCCAGTCGTCATACGTGTAAGGTGCCTCAATCGGAATCCACTGCCTAAAGCCTCGGCAAAAAATGCCGAAGGGTGACATAGGGAACGGTGCGACTTTTGCCTGCCGGAGGAGCAGGCCGGTACGGCAATCTATACCAGGAAGGTGAAGAAAGCCATCTACTCGGGAAGGGCTCTGCATGTTTGATGCAAACCGATTTAAAAAGTCAGTAAAGGAGTGGATGCGCGCGCATCCAGACGGGACGGAAGCTGATCTTGCCGATTACTGTGAAGAGCTAATTCCTCCTGCACAGTTTACCGCCAATCAGTGGCTCGTCGAGCAAACGGTGAGCTGGTACCGTTACGTCCTCGCGCAGCGACGTCGTGAATACGATGGCACAGACTTTGAGGATGAAGAGGCGAGCGTCTAACGCTCAGTCAGTCCGCCATGTAAAAGTTTGCCCCCCAAGCAACTGCTTTGCCAGGGACGTACCGTCCTTTTCAGGTCTTCTGCTTAAAGCTTCGACTGAAGGCTACTTTCCGCCTCTCAGGTCCTCAGATGCGGCTGCGTCAGCACGCGAATCCTTTGAAACTCATGCTCGTCAATGAAGTCCAAAGCATCCATATCCTCAAAGCCCAAATCGTTGAGCCAGTCTACATTTTGCATTTCGGGCAGGGGTGACGCGACCTCCAACCCATCGTCGGTCTCGTAGAACTCGTAGGCTTCGAAGATCAGGCCGGATTTGGACATGCGGTAATAATGATAGCCATCGCCATTGACGACTGCCCCGTCACGAGAATCGCCGGTCCAATATTCCCTAACAAAAATAACGTCTTGAGTGGTTTCCATTGTACACCTCGCAGAGCCCACAGTTGCGAGTCCCATTCACGGCTATACCCACTTATCGGTACAAAGCGGCAACAGTTTAAACGGCTCTCGATTATTGTCAGGGATTTATTTTAACTATCCGAAATAAATAAATAAAACGCATAGTCCGGCGCAACCTCAGTAGAGCCATTTGCCAAAACGACTAAACCTGAACACTGGCAACGTAGCCTCACGCGGCGTGTAGACGCTCCAGATCACAAACAGAGCCTTGCCACGGACGTAATCCAGGGGAACCTGGCCCCAGACCCGAGAGTCGGTCGAATTGTCGCGGTTGTCACCGATGCAGAACACCGACCCCTCAGGCACCTTATAAGGTGCCATGGCAGGTGACGGCCAGTTGCTGTGATTGAAGTGACGCGCTTGCGCGACGTTTTGCATCACGTAGTGCTCGGTGCCGAAGAGGTTCTCCTTGTAGAGGAGTTTGATGTCTTTTTGGTCGTCGATATCGTCGAGCACGGCGCGGTCGTCAATGACCCCGGTGCGTGCCTGCGGCTCATCGTTGACATAGAGAATGTCATCTACAATTTTGACCTCGTCGCCTCCCACTGCGACCACACGCTTGACGTAATCGACATCCGGATCGCGAGGGTATTTGAAGACGATGATGTCGCCCCGTTTTGGCGTACCCCAATGGCCCAAAGTGATCTCGGTAAAGGGGACCTTGAGGTTATAGGCAAGCTTGAAAGCGAGCAGGCGGTCGCCCACCTTGATGGTCGGCTCCATCGAAGCGGTCGGCACATGGTAGGGCGATGCTATCGACCAGCGTAGCGCCAGAATGACTACCAGGAGGACACCTAAGCTGCGTAAATTGTCAAAACTGAAAAAACCCGGCTTAGCGCTGAGATGTTGCGGTAGGGGGGTGGCGTCACTACCTGGGCTAAGCTCCTGGACATTACTTGGCGTGGTCGACATCGGCTGTTGCGGCTCCGCTGACAGTGTTTAAGAAGTCTTTTGATATACCACAGTTGCTACGATGTCACCCGCGAATTCCTGGGCCTCAAGCCGACCCAGGCTCCTGCCGATAGGCAGATGATAGGAGGCATCTGTGCGGCGATTGATATGCAAACTCTGCACCCTGGTCGGCGGCTGGATTGGCGCTGGGCCAGACGTTGGTATGGCTTACACCGCTAATAAAGTCTGGTTTGAATTCCTAGCCACCGGCCGCTACCGCGTTAACGTCGTCTACACCGTTCCCGAACTCAAGGAGCTCAGGGAGTCCCACGTCGAGTTCGTCAAGAAGTCTGAAGCCGAGGCACTCTACTGGGACCTGGTCAAAGGTGCAGATTTTTTCCCGCCCCAGGCCACCGAGCGGCGCTTTAGTCAGCAGCCGCTCAGTCCCGAGCCGTGGTAGCGATGAAATGGGTACAATATGGGTACAGTTTAGATTTTGGCAGCCGTGCCCAAGGCCACATCGGACACCGTAGCGCCCACGCGGCTGATAACATCGCTGGCCAAAGTGGCGGCAATACGGCCAGCGACATCCAGCGACTTGCCGGATGTGAAGCCGTACAGGAAACCAGCCGCAAACATGTCACCGGCGGCCGTCGTGTCAACCACCTGGGTGGGCACGGGGTGTATGCGATGTTGCTCACGGCCCTTCTGGACGAGAGCGCCGTCGGCTCCCAGTTTGACGACGGCGATAGCACCAGTCGCTGCAATGCGCTCAGCTGCGTCCTCTGCCGAAGTACCGTAAAGTAGTTTGGCCTCCTCCCGATTGGCGAAAACAATGTCAGCGTGGTCCTTGATCACGCTCACAAAGGCGTCGCGGCTGCGCTCCACGGCAAAGGGGTCAGCAACGTCAAAAGAGACCAGGGTGTCATGTGTCTTAGCGGTAGCAATAGCCTGCGTGATAGCTGTCTTTTGGTCATCAGTGTCCCACTGGTAGCCGCAGAAGTGGAGGACGCGTGCGTGCTCGATCTCCTTGTGTGGGACTTCGGCGTGACCGTAAAGACGGCTCGCCCCAAGGTGCGTGTTCATCGTGCGCTCACCATCGGGCGTAATCAGAATGACGCAGGAGCCCGTTGGCTCCCCGCTCTTGCCGAGGTGCGCCTTGATGCCGAGTTGATGCATGCGAGCCGAAATCTTTTCGCCAAAGCTATCGGGACCAACCATGCCGGCAAAGGCGGTGCGCTTTTCAAGCTGAGCCAGAGTGCGGATCGCATTCATGGCTGACCCACCAAGCTCGACGGCATGAGGACGATCTTTAAAGTGGTGCAGAACCTCGGCCTGACGCGGACCGTCAACCAGATGCATGACGCCCTTACGGAGGCCCAACTCGACCAGGTCAGCGTCATCGACATGAATCAAAATGTCCACAAGTGCATTACAAATACCGACCACGTCCAGATTTTTCATGGCGCTCACTCCGCATAAAAAGCCATTTGAGCCGGTTAATGTACCGAGCAATGCCCTACTTGTCACCGGCGAGTTGTTAGACGGCCCGTGGTAAGGTCGCGGATGGCGGCGTGCTCAACCTTTTTTCGCGGTCCAGGAGCAGTAGCATACCAGCACCAGCAATGGGCAGATTGGGATTACCAGCGGCAACGCCCATGATCTCGATTTGATTGGCGCCGTGATTCGTCAGCGTTGCGAGTGGTAGCTGGTAGGCCCGTATTTCGGCCGCGATGGCTGGTAAATTGATGTCCCCGGCGCCTGTGAATTCGCAGGTAAGACTCATCAAGATGACGGCCCCGTCACAGCCGAATGTGGCCTCGCTGACCTCAAGATCCAGAATAGGTAGGCGCGTCAGCGCCTGATGCGTGAGTAGCTCGATGAGACGGCGGCCGTTGCCAGTGAGAGCTAGGCTCTCGTGGAAACTCCGGCCCACCTCGGCCAGTTCCGTCCCGTGCTTGGGCTGCCACTGAGTGACGGCGTGGCCCCACCCAAGGAGATTTTCCGGTCGCATCGTCGGAGGCCAGGACCATATGTGCGGCAGAGCGCGGCGCACGATGATCGACTCGAAAAAGTCGGCAAGCCTACATTCGGCCTGCAGTTCAGCCTGCGTCCCAGGGATGGTGTTGGCGCTGCCAACCGACCCAACCGGACCGATCCTATAGACTCTGGCTAACGACGAGAGCGTCCTAAGCTGATCGTCAGTTAACGGTATCGATAGATCGTGCAGAACAATATGCTCAGACTTTTCGTCGGGGCTTGCACTGAGCTTAACGAGTAATTCATCGACGGAATTAATGACGTCGGCTTTGGCCCCAACGGGAGCCGAAAAACCGCGCAGACGCCTGAGACTGACCTCCTTAGAGGTCGTCAGAAGCTTTATTTCTAAATTTCTGCGCAGTGAAAGTTGCAAAGTCGCGTGCTCTCCCATCGTCCCGGCGGTTCTCCCGGGTCGTCGTCTTTGCATCGGTGGGTTGGGGAAAAATGTTAGTTATAGCCTAGGGATACTCCCCGGATCCAAGAGGCGGTGCCGGCCTAGTTGGCTATCATCACTGGAGGTGGTTACGCGTTTTTGCTCATTTGCAAAAAGCGCTCACCGTAATTCCAGGCCGAATATAGTGAGATTAGGAGGCCAATCCAGAGTGATACCATCCCGATCTCGCGGAACGGGATACCCCAGAGCGGTTGATTGATCATCAGGCAGAAGATGGCCCACAGGAGCACCAGAGTCTTCAGTTTGCCAAACTCGCTAACCTCAATGCGCATGTGCTTTTCCAGCGCCATGAGACGGATGCCATTGACGCCAATATCGCGGCATACAAGAAGCCCAGCGAGTAGGGCTGGCACGGCGCCAGAGTTGGCCAACAACACCAAACTAGCCGCAACCAGCATCTTGTCAGCAATGGGATCTAGCAGGGCACCAAGTGGCGTGACATTACTGTACTTTCGCGCTAAATAGCCATCAAGCAGGTCGGTAGTTGCCGCCAGAGCAAAAAGCACGGCGCAGGGAATGTGCAGCGTATTGGTCAGCGGATAGAGCCCCAGCAGCAACGGAATCACCAGGATTCTAGCGATCGTCAGCTTGTTTGGCAGGTGCTTAAGCCATTGACCAGTAGCAGAAATAGTCGACATATCAACCTTTGTAATCAGGTAACGCTAGACCAATTTGGCTGTGCTGCGTACGAATGTCAACCAACTGCTGCTGGGTCCGGCTATAGTCCGACCACTATTGTGGACGGTGAATCTTGAACGAGGCTAGTGAGGTACCGTGGAAAGCTTTACAGAGAATCTGATCATCGGTTCGGGCATCGCTGGTCTGACGCTTGCTCTCAAGTTGGCGCGGCAGCAGCGTGTCACCGTGATTGCTAAGGGCGGTCTGACGGAGAGTAACACCTGGTGGGCGCAAGGCGGCATAGCAAGCGTTCTCGATGAGTCGGACTCATTCGAGCGCCACATCGACGATACTCTGGTCGCAGGAGCCGGTCTGTGCCGCCGCGATGTGGTCGCACTGGTCGTCAACTCGGGTCCGCGTCTAATCCGGGAACTCATTAATTGGGGGGTCCCATTCTCAGCCGATGATGGTGGGGTCGGGCAATATCACTTGACACAAGAGGGCGGACACTCGCACCGCCGCGTGATTCACGTCGACGATTCTACGGGTAGGGGCGTCCTAGCGACCATGATCGAGAGGGCAAAAGCCGAGCCGAATATCACCATCATCGAAAACGCCATGGCTGTCGACCTGCTGACCACCGACAAGTACGCACCTGATTTTGCGCAAAATCGTTGTCTAGGCGCCTACGTCCTCGACCGCGGCAATCAGGAAATTGCGACGATTCGCAGCCGCAACACCTTTCTCTGCACAGGTGGACACGGCAAAGTGTACCTCTACACGTCCAACCCGGACGCCGCGACAGGTGATGGCCTAGCCATGGGGTGGAGGGCTGGCTGTAGGGTAGCCAATTTAGAATTCATGCAATTTCATCCGACCTGCCTTTATCATCCCCAAGCCAAGAACTTCTTGATCTCGGAGGCGGTGCGCGGAGAGGGCGGCAAGTTAAAAAATCGGCGTGGCATCGAATTCATGCGCGACTATCACCCGCTGGCCGAGCTAGCGCCTCGCGACATCGTGGCGCGTGCCATCGACAGCGAGCTAAAGCAGACGGGCGAAACGAACGTCTACCTCGATGTTCGTCATTTGGGCGAAGCCTTTATTCTGCGGCACTTCCCGACGATTCATGCCACTTGTAAAAAATTCGGCATCGACATGGTGACCGACATGATCCCGGTGGTTCCGGCCGCGCATTATAGCTGCGGCGGCATTGTCACCGACAGTTACGGACGCACAGGGGTTACGGGACTCTATGCGCTCGGGGAGACGGCCTGCACGGGGCTGCACGGCGCCAATCGTCTGGCTTCGAATAGCCTACTCGAGGCCTTGGTGTTCGCCGATCGCGTGGCCGAGGATGTACTAGGTCAGACTTACGATCCGACCGTGAGTGAGTTGACGTCGATTCATGTGCCAGCCTGGCATCCCCAGGGCACAGCGCCGGCGGATGAACTGGTGGTGCTCTCCCATGTGTGGGACGAAATCAGACGCCTGATGTGGCACTACGTTGGTATTGTCCGCAGCGATAAGCGGCTTAAAAGAGCGCTCAGTCGCATCAATGCCCTGCGCGACGAGCTCGACACCTACTACTGGGACTACCGTGTCACAGATGCCCTGCTAGAGGTCCGCAACCTGGCGCTGGTAGCGGCCTTGACGATCCGCTGTGCGATCGCGCGGAAGGAGTCGCGCGGCATTCATTTCAATATCGACTGCCCAGAACCCAGAGATCTCGAGTGGTGCAAGGACACGGTGATGAGGTGATTTTTTGCACTTTACCCTTCCTATGTGGATCGCCTCGGGTCATCATAAAAGGGGAGGGCTAGGGTCACCATGGTGAGCTTTTGGCGGAGTTTAAGGCGACCTAGGCAGCAAGGCTACAAGTTGGCCAAGCTCGTAGACTCGCGCCAACTGGAGCGCTGTGACCTGGGTGGGGTTCATATCGTCTGTGATATCGATAAAACCTACCTGGAAACGGAATTCGAGAGCGTCATCAGGATGGCGCGGATCGCCTTCGAGGACGCCACTGACAAAGTGACGGTAACAGGAGCCTCAGAGGTCTTGCAGTTAGCTAGATGGGGGCAATACGATGCGCCGCTCCCAGAGGCCGGGGGATTTCCGCGTTGCCTCCATTTTGTGTCCTCATCGCCGCCGCAACTTAGGTCAGTCCTGACTGAGAAGATGATGCTCGATGGACTGGACTGGAGCTCGGACACCTTTAAGGACCAAGCTTACAATTTGATGATGGGGCGGATGGACCTTTTGCGGCAGCATGTCGCTTATAAGTCTCTCGCCATCTTAAATCTGTTAGCTGGTGCCGGACCAGGCGCGCAATTCGTGCTCATTGGCGACAACGCGGAGCAAGATGCCTACATCTACTCTGGCATCAAACTACTTGCCGACGGGCAATTGAGTCCTTCGGGCTACCGTCGCTACTTGGAGCACGCCGGCGTCGAACCGGAGGTGGCAGCTGATCTGGCGCAAGGTCTGCCTTTAAAAAATGGCGCAAAAGTCGTCGCCGTTTTGATTAGAAATGTGCCCGGCTATCAGCTACCGGAATCTGCGCCGCTAAGTGGCATCGTGCAGCAATTTGACAACTTTTATCAAGCCGCCTTGCTCCTCATGCAAATTGGCATCGTTCCCGAAGAATGCCTCTGGCAACTCACACGCCATTTTCACAACCAGCACGGGATGACCCAGTCACAGCTGATTGTCATGTTAAAGGCACTGGTCGACAAAGTTGGGGCTGACTGTGCACTCGGTGTGGCGGGTACGCAGGCCATCGAGCGTTTACATGCTGATGAGGCCGTGCGGCCGGAGTTGGCGGAAACCTTCGCTCACAGTCTAAACTGCGACGGCGGTGCCTTAAGTCTCCAATCGGAGTCAGCGCTTATCCAATGTGCCAAGCGGTGGCAAGAGGCCCTAAGCGCGGCACGGTAACGGCGTGGCTCGCCTTGTCAACGCAAATTATTGAGTAGGTTGAGTGCTTGAGTTGAATTGATGTTACTCTGCGCAAGCATGGCTGTACTGGCTTGCAGTCTGATGCGTGACTCAGTCAAGGCCGCTGCCTGTTCTGCATAGTCGACGTCAGCAATGGATGATTTCGCGGCCGCAATGTTCTCTTGGTAAACATCGATAAAATCCACGGCCCGGTTGAGTCGGGTCTGAATAGAGCCGAAAAGAGCACGATGCGAGGCCAGACGATTCAAGGCCTCGTCGTAAACTGTGGCAAATTGATCGCTATCCTCCGGCTCCAACATTTCCTGCGCGTCGTCCAGGCTGACACCGTCTTCGTCGACGCCGCCAAGGATGTCAGCCGCTGATCTAAGACCAAGTCCCGAAGTAGTTGCTACGATTGATTTTAATTCGTTAAACTCAATGACGTTTAGATCAGTGCCCTTATCGCCCTGATTGCCAGAGCGACTCGGATCACCTACCCGTAGTACAAGTCGTTCAGGGACTTTATCCGAAATCCCGTTGAGTAGTGGAATACCATTAAACTCGGTGGTCTCAGCGATCCGGTTGATCTCGTCGTGGAGTGCCTGATACTCAATAAAAAGGAAGGCGCGATCGCGGTCGCTGAGCGTCGTACTGGCTGCCGAGATATTTATTTCCTTGAGGCGCTGAATAACATTACTGACTTCAGACAAGCTCGCCTCGCCCGTTTGGATCAGGTTGATCGCCGTGTTAACGTTTCGCTTGGCGGCCGAAAGTCCGCGTAACTTAAATTCGAGGCCTTCAGCTAGGGCGCGTTCAGACGGTCTGGGTTCGTTCGAGGTAAAGATCGTTCCTGAGCTCAGACGCTCAAATGCGTCAGACACATCGCGTTGCGCGTCACTGAGGTGACGCTCAAGGCGCAGCTCTAACGAACGATCTTTAATGTTGAACGACAATTCAAACCTCGTTACTGATCGTCAACGTTGGCTTCAGCTTATCCAAATGCAGGGTCGGCTCGTTACGAATAATATGAAAGGCCTGTTTAGGCGTTACCGCCGGCTCATCGCTGGTCAAGACTTCTCCCAAGGCACGCAGGCTGCTCGCTTTCGGAGTGGCGCTCCGCGCCGCAACTGTGGCGCCCTCAATAAGGCTTTCGCAGTGCGCAAGCGAGTGATACTGACGTGATAAGATCCGCGACACGCGGTCCATACTCGCCGCTGCATGACGAATTTCGCTACCGATTTTGGCACTGGTTTCCGTGCAGACCTGCTGCGTCTTCGATAGAGTGTCCGTATTAGCATTGATGGTGACACATTCTTTTTGCGTGGTTGCTAAAGTGTCTACCAATTGCTCGAGTTCGCGTTCGATGATGGTGACGTCGTCGATCATTCTCGTGACAATGCCGCTACTCCCCGTGTGAGCACTGCCGAGGTTCTGCAGCGAATGAACGGCGTCGCCCACAGTCATGTGACCGCTGCTGAGCCGGCCCGACGCCTCGACAGCCTCTGACTGGATGGTCATGAGTAGAGATGTAATGGTCCGCGTAGCGGCACTGGCGCGTACCGCTAGTTTCCGAACTTCGTCTGCCACGACAGCGAAGCCTTGGCCTTCCTCTCCGGCACGCGCCGCTTCAATTGATGCATTGAGTGCCAGGAGATTCGTTTGCTCGGCGATATCGTCGATAACGCCAATGATGCTGACGATTTCTTTGGCACGATCGGAGAGACTCGTGACTAACGAAGCGGCATTCTTGACCTCGCTGCGACAATTCGTTAGCGCTTGGTCAGTCTCTTTAATCAGGTCGTCTGTTGACCGCGAGCGATCTTCGAGGTCTCTTATGTGCATGGAAACGACGTCAATCCTACCGGCTAGAGCGGCCTCTAGTTTGAGCGTATCCTTGAAGGAGAGCATCATCGACGAAGTAGCCTTGCGCAGACTGCGCACGGTCTCGAGGCCACGGTCCTGCAGCTGCCGGATATGCCAGAGTTGCGTGCCGATGGCATACCATTCCCCGCGGGCTGATGCTGTCTGGTTCGCATAATCTTGGCACTGCTGTTTGACGCCGCATAACCGCCGATTAGCTTCCAGGAGTGCATTGGCGGCATCACACAGAGCTGGACTGGTAGCAGTTTCGGGAGTGTAGTTGTCACCAGCGCTCGGATCAAAAAGCCGCACATCATCGACCGTCGAGTCCAAGGTCGTCTTTTCTAGACTCTTCTGGCTATTTGTTGCATGGCTTTGCCGCGCTCGCTGGGCGTCTGACTTTAATCGGTGGCGCGACGTCCAGATCAGAAACTGCGAGAGCACCGTAGCAAGAAGGATCAAGCCATTAATCCCGATCAGCACCTGGACGACCAGGCGCGGAACTAAGACCGTGACGTTTAGATAGTTGAGAAATTCGTCGACTGTCGTGCGCACCGATTCGCTCGTGGCGAGTGTAAAGTTTTGTGGCAGTGCTGCCAGGCGCTCCGCCAAGGAACGGAACTCGCTAGAGCGACCAAGTCCTAACCAGTCGATACTGGCGACGTCGGCCAATAGACAGAGGCATCCGGCCGCCAATAGGGATGTGGTGATCCCCGTGGCGGTAAGGGCGGCGGTTGGGACTACGGACTGCTTGTCCCCCTGCCTGTGACCTACGTCCATGCGATTTCCTCCGAGGTGAGAATGCTCCCCCCGGCGTATCGGTTCCCCAGTGATCAACTTAAGATGCTGTAACTCCAGCTTATTTTTCTTAAACAACGAACGCTTTACTAAAGCGCTGCGTATTCAGTTGTTTAGCGCGCAGGTCGGCATGGACGCGAGGCCAGGCTTTATGGTAAGGCCGGCGCTATGCGCATCTTGCTTCTTACCCCACCAATGACCCAACTCAATACCCCGTACCCAGCGACGGCCTACTTGACCGGCTTTCTGCGTGCACGAGGGTACGAGACTCATCAAGCGGATCCAGCCCTGGCATTAGTGCTCAGACTGTTCTCGCGCGACGGGCTTACTAGGGTGGCCGAACTCGCCCGGGCACGCCTCAGCTCCGGATCAAAATCTGGCGGCAAGAAACGGTCGAAGCCTGCGGAGCTTTCGGAGCCTTCGGTAGCGGTGCGCCATTTCTTAGACAACCTTCCCGATTACTTGCGGACCGTTGAGCCAGTCGTGCGGTTTCTCCAAGGGGGCGATCCCACCCTAGCCATGCGCATAGCGGGTGGTGACTTCTTGCCCGAGGGGCCGCGTATGCAGGCGGCCTTAGCGCAGTTCGCCCCTGGTGACGGTGCCTACGGAGACGGACATGCAGATGCTCTCGCTTGGGCCTTTGGTGCACTTGGCGTCCAAGATCGCGCTAAGCATCTGGCGACGCTTTATCTCGACGACCTGGCCGATGTCATCCATGATGGTGTGGACGAGCATTTCACCTTGTCTCGCTACGGAGAGAAGCTAGCCGCCAGTGTGCCAACTTTTGACCCTCTAGCGGCAGCTCTGACAGCAGCTCCGACGCTAGTTGATGAGTTGTTGCGTGAGATTACGGTAGAGTTATTTCAACAGCACAAGCCGACTGTGGTCGGTCTCACCGTCCCGTTCCCCGGCAACGTCTACGGTGGTCTCCGCATTGCTGAGACCCTACGCCAACTGGATCCATCCATTCAGATCATCATGGGCGGTGGGTACGTTAACACGGAACTGCGCTCCCTGTCCGATCCGAGAATCTTTGATTACGTCGACTTCATAACCCTCGATGATGGTGAGCGTCCGCTACTTTGTCTGCTCGATCATCTGGAGGGAAAGAGAGGCCAAGTACAACTGCTGCGGACCTATGTGAGAGAGCAGGGGCGGGTCGTACTTAAATCATCGCCCATGGAACATGATATTCCGCTGCGCGATACTGGTACCCCCACCTACGACGGGCTACCTGTTGATCGCTATTTGTCACTGCTCGAGATGCTAAATCCGATGCATCGGGTGTGGTCAGACGGGCGCTGGAATAAAATAACCCTGGCCCATGGGTGCTACTGGAAAGCCTGTAATTTTTGCGATACGAGTCTCGATTATATCGGTGTTTATGAAGAACAATCGGCTGAGCTTATTGCTGACCGCATGGTCTCTCTGATCGAGGAGACGGGTCAATCCGGATTTCATTTTGTCGACGAAGCGGCGCCTCCCAAAACATTGCTCGCGCTCTCGGAACGGTTGCTAGCCCGCGACATTACTTGTACGTGGTGGGGCAATGTCCGGTTTGAAAAAACGTTTGCGCAGCCCCAAGTAGCAGCAAAGCTCCGGGCAGCTGGGTGCGTTGCCGTCAGTGGTGGCCTTGAAGTTGCGTCGGATCGTTTGCTAAAACTCATGAATAAAGGCGTGACGGTCGAGCAAGTGGCCCGGGTCACCCATGCCCTGGCCCAGTCCGGGATTTTAGTGCATGCCTATTTGATGTACGGCTTTCCAACGCAAACAGTTGCGGAGACCGTCGATGCTCTCGAGAGGGTCCGTCAACTATTCGCTGCGGGTTGTCTAACTTCAGCATTTTGGCACCGCTTCTCGGTAACAGCGCATAGCCCCATCGGACGCGATCCAGAAAAATTCGGCATCAATCTCCTACCCATGCCGCATGTCACCTTCGCTCACAATGATCTCGACTTCCACGATCCAACCGGAGTCGATCACGATGCACTAGGCATCGCCCTGCGCAAGGCCGTCTACAACTTTATGCACGGGGTAGGGTTGGACGAGGATGTCCGGTTCTGGTTTGATTTTTCCGTTCCGAAGGCTTCAGTCCCACGCAATCTTGTGCGTCGTGCGCTCGCGCCCAAACGCAGTCAGCGAGTATAGACATGAGGCTCTCTCAGGTTAGTCCAGAAAACCATGATCTTCTGAGTAAGGTCAAACACCCGGGCTTCACCCCGGGAGCGCGCGACATCGATCAACTCTGCCTACTCCTCGGAGTGGTGGAGGAGCCCGAGGCGACGTTCGTCGCGCGGGCCCTATTGCGTGCAGGGGCTGCCGCTGTGGCCGCAGTCGTGCGTCACCTAAGTGCAAGCGTGAGGCCGGCAAGATCGAGATTGACGGAGTTGGCTGGCAAACTACTAGCACAGCACGAAGACCCAGTCCTGCGCGCCCTTATCTTCAGCCTGCTCGGTGATAAGGATTTCAAGGCTAAGTTGAATGCGATAGCAGCGCTTGGTCGACTACCTGGACCAGAGAGTGAGGCGGCGTTGCTACGCCTACTTGCCACCCCAGGTCAGCGTGATGAGGTAAAAAAAGCGGTTATCCGCGCACTCGCCAAAGTGGGGCGCGAAGATGCCGCACGCCATATGGAATCTGTCAGTAGCGATGCTTTTCAGGGACTCGCAGCAAAAGCTCAGTTGATCATTCAACGCGAGGTCAAGCGGCAGGAAGGCGGCCGCATACGGGGCGATCTTCAACTACCGAGCGCCGTACCTGTATGGCTGCGGTGTCGTCGCGGTCTAGAAGATTTGCTTGTTGCAGAAGCACGGGAAAAAGGTTGGCTCGATGCGTCTAAGGTAGGTGAGGGTATCGTTCAGATAAGTCACGACGGGAATTTAGATAAACTCTGGGGCTGCCGTATAAGCATTACTTTTAGTTTACCAGTACCGTTTATGACGCCTGATGGATCTTTGGCGGCGCTAGCGACTACGCTGGGAGCCAAACCTGTGATCGCCCTCCTCAGTGCGTTGACAGATGGTCCCGTTCGTTACCGCTTGCAGCTGCCTCAGTTAAGCAATGCAGCCAAGTGGCAGGCCGTTAAGATGCTGTCCGATGCTGTTCCAGAGTTAGTGAACGATCCCCGTAGCAGCTTGTGGGAGATTGGTCAGTGTCAGGTAGGAGGCCGCTGGTTTCTCGATCTGCGACCTAAGGCGCTAGCGGACCCACGCTTTAGCTACCGCCTGAGTGACGTCCCGGCAGCATCACACCCATCCATTGCTGCCGCTTTGGCACGCCTCGCGGCGGTCGGAC
>Ga0194132_10000923_pt1 | contig 60185 bp, 60 predicted proteins | sample TA2KigOf80mmetaG_FD_148612 | JGI IMG/M metagenome (GOLD analysis project Ga0194132, IMG submission 148612) | Freshwater microbial communities from Lake Tanganyika, Tanzania - TA2015054 Kigoma Offshore 80m | ecosystem: Environmental > Aquatic > Freshwater > Lake | place: Tanzania: Lake... | reverse complement strand
AAGGCCTACAGGTCTCCGACGATGAGTTTCAAGCGCTCAATATCAAACCCGGTAAGTTTCATGGCGATTGGAACTATACGCTTCTTCCTCGCTCTTAATCGGTAACTTAATTCTTGCCCATGCCTTACTGCACCTCAGTACTGCGATGGGGTTGGTGTTTTCTCTGATCGCCGCAGGGCAAGTGATATGGCTGGTCTATCGGAAATTGTTTTGGGCGGTTGGTGTCGAAGGCTGGGCGAGTTTAATGGTCGCACTGTGGTTGATCGGTGGAACCATTCTTTTCTCACTGGGAGTGGTCGGCCTCTATCTCGGGCGTATGTTCGAACATACGCGCGGGCGTCCATTATTCGTGGTGCGTGAGTCCACGGAATGCGCCTCCACTACTGAGGCTGAGAGAGGCAAGGTATGGGGTGGACGCGCATAGGTCGGCTTTTCTGCCCTGACGGACACCTGCCGTGGATGCAGAGTCATGCGGCAAATCCCTACGCAGAAGTGCGTGCGGATGGGAGCTGGCGTGTCTATTTCAGTTGTCGCGATCAGGAAAATCGCTCGCATGTCGGCTATGTCGATGTGTGTAGTCGTACCTGGACCGTGCAAGCGATTGCCCAACAGCCAGTGTTGAGTCCCGGTCCGCGCGGAACGTTTGATGATAGTGGTGCCTCTCTCGGCTGTATCGTCGAGAGTGGTACTACGCGGTATCTGTATTACCTGGGATGGAACCTTGGGGTCACGGTACCGTGGCATAACAGTCTTGGTGTAGCCATCAGTCATGCAGGGGGTCCATTTCGCAAGCTGATGCGCGCCCCTATTCTTGACCGTAATTCCCATGACCCGTACTCACTGTCGTATCCCTGGGTAATGCAAGAACCAACGCGTTGGCGCATGTGGTATGGTTCGCATCTCAATTGGGGGGACGGAGAGCGAGAGATGGAGCATGTCATCAAATATGCCGAATCAGCCGATGGCGTGCAGTGGCACCCCACTGGAGCTGTGTGTCTGCCTGTGATGTCGGATGCGTCGTATGCCTATGCGCGACCGTGTGTATTGTACGAGGACAACGTCTATAAGATGTGGGTCTCGTATCGTGGTCAGCACTATCGTATTGGCTATGCCGAGTCGACTGATGGCATCCACTGGCACCGCATGGATGAGAAAGGTGGGCTGCTGCCGTCAGACAAAGGATGGGATGCCGAGGCAGTCGCGTACGCGCATGTCTTTGATCATGATGGCCAGCGCTACATGTTGTATTGTGGTAACGGCTATGGTCGGACCGGCTTTGGTGTGGCAGTTATGGAACTGAGCTGAACGCGAAGGAGCATCGTTCCGTGTCTTATCAATCATACAAAGAAAGTGAAAAACGAGTCCTCGCCGATGATCTTGATCGGCTCATGGAAGAAGTCGACATCCAGGGCTATGCGATTGTTGAACGAGTCCTTGCCGATGCGGAAGTCACATAATTCAGCCGCAGACTTGATACCGTGTGGCAACGACAGTGCGATGAATATGGGGAAGCCGCGTTACGGCGAAGCGGAGAGTGGGGCATATGTCGAGCGTTGCTGCAGTATGATTTTGCCTTTGCGCCTTTGGTACGCCATCCATTGACTATGGCGGTGTTAGCACGGACCGTTGGTGAAACCGCGATTTTGCATCTCATCAACGGCATCATTGCCTTTCCCCAACAATTGAGTAATCAGACCGTCTTCCATCGTGATTTCGCCAAGCCATTTCGGAGTGACCAACTGCTCTCAGTAAATACCTTCTGGGTGCTTGACGATTTCTCTCCGGTGACTGGGGCTACCAAGTTTGTTCCGCACACTCATCACACCATATTCACTCCAAGTGATGAATACCTCGTACGTCATGCCGAGCAGGTCGTGGCACCACGAGGGTCATTAGTAGTGTTTGATTCGCGCGTGTACCACTGCGGTGGAGCAAACACCTCGCTCTCTCCTCGACGAGCGATCAATCTGCAATACACGCGTCCGTTCATTAAACAACAGATTAACCTGGCGGAGCTATTACGCGGGCAGATTGATCGTGACTCGCCGTTGGCGCAGACGCTCGGGATGTGGGCGATCCCACCCGCAGATGTGCAAACCTTTCGACTGCCACCCGAACAACGGACATATCGCGGTGGGCAAGGATGATCAGGTTATTTCACTGTCCCCACCCCCAACAGCGTTAAGCCAAGACGGGTATGGTAGAACCGGCGTTGGAGCCAGAAGAGCGGAGCAAGTGTCACGCGATTCAACAGGAGCTTGCAGAACGGAGGGAACACCGTCTTAAAGGGAATCTCGCGGATGCCACTCGTTTCCGTTTGCTGGCGCTGGCTTTGTTGGCGCTTCTCCGTCTCCGCACTGTGACGAATCATGAGGTTCCCGAGTGAGAAAAGTAAGTTGGCTGTAGGGACCGCAACGGACCACACTTCAACATTCTCGATCTGTGCTTTCGCAAAGGTGGCGATCAAGTCTTCTCGGTCATAGCGACGTAAGTGACCAACGGTATCATCCTCAACCGACCATTTCTCTTTTCGTCCTGGCACTGCGACCAGGACATGCCCACCAGGGCGGACGAGCGAGGCAAGCTTTTGCAAAAATGCCACATCGTCATGGATATGTTCCATGACCATCATACTGAGGCTCAGGTCAACGTGCTCTTCGCTAGCGGCGATACTCCACACGTCGCCGTGGATGAGTTGGTATCGTCGCGCGGCAATGAAGGGACGTAAGGTTTCCGTAGCGAGGGCGACGGCCTCAGCAGAGAAATCGTAGCCAACGCCTGTGAGCCCGCGTTCAACTAATTTGTATGAGAGCCCACCAGCACCACAGCCAACCTCGACGAACGTACGTGCGTGCAAGCGATCAACCATATCGAACACTGCTTCGTAGAAACAGAAGGTGCCAGGTGGATCAATTCTGACCAGTTTCATGGCGACGATTGTGGACTGCTAGCCCTTTCTGACTTGATAATCAGTGAAAGGTGCTTTAAGAGACTCCTTTGCCAAAGTCAAGAATTGTTCGATACCAATGAGTATGAGTGGTCAGCGACACGCCTTGCTACAGCAAGTTGAAGCCTATTATACGGCGAAGGTTGTAGAACATGGACCGACGGCGCGAGGAGTTGATTGGAACTCCGAAGCGTCACAGCAGCTTCGTTTTCAACAACTCCTCCGGGTGCTTGATAGCGAACGAGGCCCTTTTTCTTTTAACGATATTGGCTGTGGCTTTGGCGCGTTAGCCGCATACCTGCAGACGAATTGCCAGGTGCCGTTTCATTATCACGGATTCGATCTTGCGCCGGCGATGATTCGCTACGCCCATGAGCAGTATGGACACCTGGCAAATTGTCGGTTTTCTGACGCGCCTGCATCGCTCACCACGGCGCACTATACCGTTGCGAGCGGGATCTTCAACGTAAAACTCTCAACCGAGCTGGAAGAATGGCGCACCTACATGCTTGATACGATCGAGCAAATGGCTCAGCTCAGTACGCGTGGCTTTGCTTTCAATGTGTTGACCAGTTATTCCGACCGCGAGCGGATGCGTCCAGATTTGTACTATGCCGATCCCGGTTTCTTATTCGATTACTGCCAGCGTCACTATTCTCGTTGGGTAGCGATTCTCCACGACTACGGATTGTATGAATTCACCGTGATAGTTCGTAAAGAGGAAAGAGGTTAAAGCATCGATGTTTCCGTTGGCTGTCCGATGAACACGCGCCCTGTCAGTTCATAGATCGGTGCGCTGAGGATGGCATGTTGGGTGACGACGTGGACATCGCGAAAGTAGCGCTGTAACGGATTGTGTGCCCAAATCGAGCTGGTCCCTGCGGCGTGATACATAAGGTCGATCGCCTGAGCGGCCTGGGTTGTGGCCTGGGTTGCGGCTAACCGTAAAAGGGCGCGTTGTTCCAGGGTCGGGGTTTCCTGGGCCAGAAGGCTATTCCATACGTGCTGTACGGTGTCGAACAGAAACGCGCGCCCGGATCGTAAAAGGCCTTCTGCCTGCGCGACCTGCATTTGCACGACCTCGCGTTCCGCCATACGCTTGCGGGTGGTGGTAAGGCGTTTCTTTGGGGCCATTTCCCGTAAGGTGTTAATTGCACCTCGGGCAATGCCTAACGCGACACTGGCAACAGAAACAGCAAGTAAGCCAAACATCGGAAAACGATAGAGTGGACCATCATGAAACGGATGGTCAGAGACAAGCGAAGCGTGGTATCCATTAGGAACGAAAACATCATTGGCGACGATGTCGTGACTACCGCTGCCACGTAACCCAGAGACCAGCCACGTATCTATAATTTCTACGTCGGTCGCCGGAAAAATCATCATCGTTGAGATCGTTTCCCCATTCTTGCCTTTTCTCGGTGTATCGCCATCAAAAATGATGCAGGTGCCCATGAGCCACGAACAATGCTGGCACCCACTGTTGAACTGCCAGTGGCCAGTGACACGATAACCACCGTCAACAGCGACGGCCTTGCCAGTTGGGGACAGCGCGCCACCCGTAATGACCTGAGGATCGCTACCATAGATGGTCCATGCAACCTGAGGAGCCAAGTAGGCGCTGACCAAGCCACCAGTTGCACCGATCATGATGCTCCAACCAACAGAGCCGTCGACTTTAGCCATTTCTTCAAAAACCTGCAGCGCGGTGACAGCATCGGTTTCCAGTCCACCGAGAGCCTGTGGAATCAATAAACGAAACAGACCAGCATGGGCGAACGATTTGACTAACGCAGGAGGAAGGCGACGATCCGCCTCGATTTGTTCATAGACTAAGCGAATGCGCGGGGCGAAACTCTGTGCGGTTTCCAGTAGAGAAGTTGGAGAGAGAGGTTCAGCGGACAGGGAGAGGGAGATGTCTGCGGCGGGCATGATAAGCTCCTTTACGACAGCACTAACGGCACGAGGGTGCCATGACGGGCGACGAAGTCAAGCAAGTGGATGACCGGAATTTCCCCTACTGTCCCTTCTGTAGTATAAAAACGCCCGACAGGGAGAGAGTCAGGTAAGGAGTTCAGGCGTAAATGTCCCACAAAAGGACTGTCATTCCCTGCCTCAGGAACAAAACCGGGCAGTTACGCGAAAGGAGCAGGCGATGAAAGAGCAACAGACGTATCCCGAGTATATTGGTGTAAGCGATGTCACAACTCGTTCCTTTGACCTCATGCGAGTTGAAGGATACATGGACGGACAGGCTTCGATCCTCTTTGATGAACCAAAAGGCTTTGACATCGGCAATCCGCCGGAATTACAAGGCCAGAGTCGCGGCTGGACACCGGTGCATGCGCAACTCGCGGCGCTCTCAGCGTGTACGTCGATCACGATTGCTGTCGCGGCGCGAGATCTGCGGTTTGCCTACAAAGGACTACGCACCAAGATTCGTTCGTTAATCGACATTCGCGGCTTTATGGCTGACTTCGATCGCCAGCCTGAATACTGTCAGGTCAACTACGATCTCTATCTTGATACCGATCAACCAAAGGAACGGATTCAGGCCTTGGCTGAGGAAACCGACCGCCGCTGTCCGCAACTCGGGCTGTTCCGCCGGGCACGTATTCCGATGATCATCTCATGGTATCGTGAAGGGGCGAGTGCGCCTGAATTTGTCCAGCGCGTGTATATTCCTGAAGGGGGGAAGACCCCAGAGGAGATGCTGGTGGCTGCGACTCAAGCTACGACGTAAGATGACGTGAGCGGAAAGCCTACGCCCGAAACGCCAAACGGATGGGGCGCACCTCGATATCGACCCATACGCCACCTGTGACATATGGATCGCGTGCCAGCCATTGGTCGAGCGCGGCACGAGTGGGAAAATCCATGTAGAGGGTAGAGCCGATCATTTCGCCGTTGTCATCGAGGATGGCGCCGCCGTTAATAAAAGTGCCGGCCTTTTTCATGTCCTGCACGCCATCGAGATGTGCCTGGCGTACGCGCAATCGGCGCGCTTTGGCGTCTGGGTCTTTGCCGTCATAGGCGATGACTAAGAATTCCATTGTGTCGCTCCTCAACGAAGGGGGAAAACTATAATGGTTTGTATTTGGGTGCAACTGCTTTTTTAGGTCGCAGGATTCTCGTGTGCGTCGGGGCGGCCTGATGTGGCCGTCCCCAACCGGGCAAGCACATTAGGTTGCTCCTACACTCTGGGCAATCAATAGTGTTCGGCACAAAACTTGACCAGCGACAGGAGGCTGCCAATCCTCATAAGGGTAGGTTTTTTATCCAAGCCTCAATTGGCGCAGATTTCCCGTCGTTAGGAGCCGCGTGTTCGTCATGCCCGCGCAGACGGGCATCCAGGAGCTTCACCCCTGAACGATTGCGTATTCTCCCTGGATTCCCGCATTCGCGGGAATGACGTCTCGTCGTTTCTCAGCGTAAAAGCCTACCCCCAAAAGGAGGGTTAGGGTGAGGGTGATGCGCGACGCAGTCAGTCACACCCATGCTTTCTCCCCTCATCCTGTCCTTCTCCCCTGCGGGGAGAAGGGACCCTTCTTCATACAGGCAGAGCGAGAGCCGAACAGTATTGTTGGGCAACCACATCGGGTTGCTCCTATACCATGAGATTGGTTCACCGCGCTTCTCGTGTGACTGTGGCTGGTGTACGATGCCGCCATGCCATCACTGATGCTTGATCACTTCGGTCTTGATGTTGCTGACCTCGATCGTGCCGAGCGGTTTTACACTGAAATTCTTGGGCTGACGACGGTACAGCGTTTCGGTCACCATCAAGTGCTGTTACAGTGTGGATCGTTGAATCTTGCGCTGTTCGAGCGACATGATCTGCCGCCACGCATTACTGATCATATTGAGAACCCGCTGGGCAAAGGGCATCATGCGTTCAAACTCAGTCGTAGCGAGTGGCAAACGACCTGTTCGCAGTTTGCCGCGCGTGGAGTACCGACCTACGGCCCTATCGATTGGGGAGATCACGACTGCCTGTATTTCCTTGATCCAGATGGCAATCTGCTCGAAATCGTTTCCTATCGGTAAATGCCTATGCGTGCTCGTTATGTTGCTGCGATCGATCAAGGTACTACCAGCACCCGCTTTATGGTGTTCGATCACTCAGGACGAGTCATTACGAGTGCTCAGAAAGAGCATCGGCAAATCTATCCGCAACCAGGATGGGTTGAGCATGACCCGCGAGAAATCTGGCAATGTACGCTCGACGTCATTCATGCCGGGCTTGAGCGTGAAAAAGTTACCACAGAGGACATTGTCGCACTTGGCATAACCAATCAGCGGGAAACCACGGTGGTGTGGGATCGCAAGACTGGCGAACCCGTATGCAACGCCATTGTCTGGCAGGATACGCGTACACTCGATCTCTGCAAACGCTTGCACTCGCAAGGAGTGGAAACGTGGCTTCGCGCACGAGCCGGTTTACCGCTCGCGACCTATTTCTCGGGCCCGAAGTTGCGCTGGATGCTTGAGAATATCCCTGGAGTGCGAGCGAAGGCTGAGCGTGGAGACATTCTCTTCGGCACGATCGATACTTGGCTGATCTGGAATCTCACTGGCGGTGTTCGTGGTGGAATACATGTGACTGATGTCACCAATGCGAGCCGCACCATGCTGATGAACCTTGCCACGCTGGACTGGGACCCCGAAGCCTTAGACGTCTTTGGGGTGCCGCGGGCTATGCTGCCGGAGATCGTCTCCTCGAGTGAGACTTCTGGCCTCTGTGGTGCACCACTGCCGCAGATTCCCATTGCAGGAGTCCTTGGCGATCAACAAGCCGCACTCTTTGGCCAGGCGTGTTTCTCTCCTGGAGAAGTAAAGAGTACCTACGGTACTGGTTGCTTCATGTTGATGAACACTGGACAGGCGATCGTTCCGTCCTCCGCCGGGTTACTGACAACGGTGGCCTATCAACTGGGGCGGACGCCACCAGTGTATGCGTTGGAAGGCTCGATTGCGGTAGCAGGGGCACTGGTTCAATGGCTACGCGACAATCTGGGACTCATCCAGAACTCAAACGAGATTGAGACCCTTGCTCGAACCGTTACTGACAACGGAGGCGTGTACTTCGTCCCGGCTTTCGCCGGATTATTTGCACCCTATTGGAGAAGCGATGCGCGGGGCGTGATTGTCGGCTTAACCGGTTATGTCACAAAAGGACATCTGGCCCGCGCGGTGTTGGAAGCGACCGCCTGGCAGACGCGTGAGGTGCTAGATGCCATGAATGTTGATGCTGGTATTCTGCTGCACGCAATGAAGGTTGATGGTGGGATGGTGCACAATGAGTTACTTATGCAATTTCAGGCCGATATTCTTGGCGTACCAGTGATTCGACCCACCTGTGCGGAAACGACGGCACTAGGAGCAGCATATGCGGCGGGGCTCACCGTTGGTGTATGGCGTACCACCGATGAACTACGGGCGAATTGGGGGAAGGATAAAGAATGGGCTCCGAGTATGGAGCCGAGCGCGCGCGAGAAAAACTACCACCACTGGAAACGGGCAGTGACACGAACGTTTGACTGGATCGAGGATTGACGCTGCTCGTTCATCAATGAAAGGAGGGGAGAGTATGAAGAAGACGCTCGATGTGCTGAGGGAAGGCCCGCATCTCACTCGCCGTGAATTCGTGTTAACTTCGCTGGCGACCGGCTTCGCGTTAGCCGTCCAACCCGTATCAGCGCAAACGATGATTATGACAGATACGGGCGGGCTCGACGCTGGCGAGGTCAAGATTCCGGTATCTGACGGACAAATTCCCGGGTATCACGCAATGCCAGCGAAGGGTGGTCCGTTTCCTGTCGTATTGGTCGTACAAGAAATCTTCGGCGTACACGAACATATCAAAGATATTTGCCGTCGTTTTGCCAAGCTCGGCTATTGTGCAATTGCTCCCGAAATGTACGCTCGACAGGGCGATGTGTCACAAATCTCAGATATCAACGAGATCATTGGTAAAGTCGTGTCGAAAGTGCCGGATAGCCAAGTGATGGCTGACCTCGACGCGACCGCGACCTGGGCGGAGAAATCTGGCAAGGGCGATGTTAATAAGCTAGGGATCACTGGCTTCTGTTGGGGTGGGCGTGTTGTCTGGTTGTACGCCGCGCATAGCCCACGATTGAAAGCGGGAGTTGCGTGGTACGGTCGACTGGTCGGACCCATGAACGACTTGACCCCTAAGCAGCCAGTTGATCTGGCGGCGCAATTGAAAGCTCCGGTCTTGGGGCTCTACGGTGGTGCGGACAGCGGTATTCCCAACGAGACCGTCGAGCAGATGAAGAAGGCCTTGCACGCGGCGAAAAGCCCGTCGCACATCGAGCTTTATCCCGAAACCCCGCACGGGTTTCACGCGGACTACCGCCCGAGTTATCGTCAAGAACCAGCGCGAGATGGGTGGAAGCGGCTGCAGGAGTGGTTCAAGAAGAATGGGGTGGTGTGAGGGGTAGAAGCGGAGAAGGAAGATCCGGAAGTTAGGAAATGGCAGTCATTGCGAGGAGCGGTACGCGACGAAGCAATCTCTGCAGGGAACAAAGATTGCTTCGCTGCGCTCGCAATGACATTCGTGTTGCAATTCTTGCTCTTGCTCTCCGATGACAGCTTAGCGTTTCGCACCAGCCTGCGCACGTTCGAGCGCTTCGACGCGCGCAGCCAAAGCCGCCAGTGCGTCCTGCTGGGCTTTGTTTGCCTGGCGTAACACGACAATGGTCTCGGTTTGGGTAGTAATCGTCTTTCCCTGATTTTGAATCGTGTCTTCTTGCTGGATGGTGTACAGCGTCAGTTCTTCAACTTTCTGCAACAGTGTCATCTGCATCTCACTGAGATTGATGCCATTGGCTTTGATATCGCGAGCCGAGGGGACAGAGGGCAGATGTTTCTCTTTTTCGATGTACATTGCTAACTGTTTGAGGGGAAGGAGTTTGTAGTCTGGTTCAAAAACATAGTCCGGGACATTGAGCTGAACACCGTTAGAGAAAAAGTTCCCTTCGGCAAGGATATTGCCCTGCACATGGAGTTTCTGTGTTGGGGTACCACCAGCAGAGACTCCCACCACCGCACCAAACTGGCCAATCCCGACATTGCCGTTACCAGCAACGATCATGGCTTGGGTATTATTCACTGCAAAACGGAGCGAGGGGTTAGGAAGGGCTGCGGAAGCATCAGGGCGTACGTTGAAGAACCCAGAACTGCGGCCAAAGCTCGAGCCGGAGTAACCGAAGTTAAACGCAGGACCCGCATTGGGGTTTGGGCCAATACCAGAGAACACGTCTGCCGTCACTGGACCGAAAATATGAATACTGGTGCCGTTACCGATAGGGGTTCCGGTACCAAATCCAACCGCTTGTGGACCAATGTATAGTGAGTTGCTCGGCGAACCTTTCTCAATACCAAAAGGGAGCGTAACGGCGGTCATATCAAATACTGAGAAGGTATCAATTGGGGGAGTACGTCCAATGTTACCGGCCAACCCCCACTGGGTTTTGGTTGGAGCTGGCGCGTCTTCAAGTTTGATCAGTGGCGCAGCATCCTTAATCTTAAAGTTGACGCCGGGAAAGAAACTCTCTCCGGTGACGCAACCCGCGCTGCCTGCGCAGAGTGGCCCCTGGATGATCAGCGGGGAACTACCAGGAAGAATGGTTTCTGTATCTGGGGCTGTTACTGGACCGAGACGGCTTGTCGCATATGCCACGGGGATTGTTCCAACACCTACGAACACTGCAGCGAGTGCAACATACTGCAGGAATGAAAAGGGACGACAACGGAAACGACGCGTAATTCCTCCTGAGCAAAATAAAAGCAAAAGTCGCGCATCGCTACTTTTGCTTTATTTGTCTATCATTGCGTGCTGAGACAATGGAAACAAGGGGGAGGTATGCTGTGTTTTGTTAGCTTTCACCGCTGTGGCATGCTATTCTCGCCCTTTGCTCGCCTGCTTCTGCCTTGACAGAGGAGACAGAGGAACATACAAACGGGCGCAACAACGTACAGGTTTCTTGTGATTACAAAAGGGATCATTCTTGCCGGTGGGTCTGGCACACGTTTGTATCCGCTCACTCACGTTGTGAGTAAGCAACTCATGCCAGTGTACGACAAACCGCTCATCTATTACCCGCTGTGCACGCTCATGGAGGCCGGGATTACTCAAATCCTGGTCATTACGACACCGCAGGACAGTGCGGTTTTTCGCTCGCTACTGAAAGATGGAACGCAATGGGGAGTCCGCATTCAATACGCTGTCCAACCGAGTCCTGATGGCCTGGCGCAAGCATTCATTATCGGACGCGAATTTGTTGCTGATGACGGATGCGCACTCATACTGGGTGACAACATCTTTTATGGACAAGGACTCTCGGAGCGATTACGTCGTGCAGCAGCCTGCGAGCGTGGCGCTACGGTATTTGGCTATTGGGTGCACGACCCTGAACGCTATGGGGTAGCGGAATTCGATGCGCACGGCAACGTGCTGAGCATCGAAGAGAAGCCCGCCCACCCGCGATCGAATTATGCGGTGACAGGGCTCTATTTTTACGATAATCAGGTAGTGGATATTGCTGCACGATTGAAACCGTCAGCGCGGGGGGAGTTGGAAATTACCGACGTGAACAAACAGTACCTGAAGCAACGGGAGCTCCGTGTCGAACGTCTTGGCCGTGGCGTCGCGTGGTTAGACACCGGAACACCAACGTCACTCCTGCAAGCCGCGAACTTCATTGAGACGATTGAACAGCGCCAAGGGCTGAAGATCGCCTGTCCCGAAGAGTTTGCTTATAGCCTCGGACTTATTGGTGATACGCAATTGGAAGCGTTAGCCTTGCCGCTGCAGAAAAGCGGTTATGGGCAGTATTTGCTCGATCTCCTGCGTACCGGGCGGCCGCATGAACGTGAGTAAGACCCCGCTGCCTGGTGTGTTACTGATTGAGCCACGAGTGTTTTCCGATGCACGTGGCTTCTTTCTGGAAACGTGGCAACAAACCCGCTATCGCGAAGCTGGGCTTCCATTGCAGTTTGTTCAGGATAATCTTTCCTCTTCAAGTCATGGGACCTTACGTGGGCTCCACTTTCAGTATCCGCGTGCACAAGGCAAGTTAATTTATGTTGTGCACGGTACAATCTTCGATGTTGCCGTGGATATTCGTGTGGGGTCACCGACGTTTGGTCAATCGTATGACGTTGAATTATCGAGTGCGAATAATCGCCAACTCTACATCCCCGAAGGGTTCGCGCATGGATTTTGTGTAGTGAGCGAGCAGGCCATTGTGATGTATAAGTGTACAGATTTCTATGTGCCTACCGACGAAGGTGGGGTACTCTGGAGTGATCCTGATCTCGCGATTCCGTGGCCAGTCCGGGCGCCAACGCTCTCGGATAAGGACCAGCGCTATCCGCTGCTGCGGGACATTCCTGTCGACCGCTTACCTCGCTACGTCAAGGGAAGGAACTAATGGCGGTTACGGTTCACCCGTCGATGTTACAGAGTGAGCCATCTTCTCATCGTCCTCCAGAGATACCCCTGAGCGTCCGCCGTTCCCGCGGAGAAGAGCGAGGTATCGGTCTTCATCCTTTTGCGCCGTTTGTCATCGTGCGGCGCTATCGTGAGTTGCTCTGGCAGATGATCAAGCGTGAGGTGATTGGCCGCTATCGTGGGTCGATCCTCGGAGTGTTGTGGTCATTTCTCACCCCGCTCGTGATGCTGGCTATCTACTCTTTCGTCTTCGGCTTGGTGATGCAGGTACGCTGGCGAGCCGCATCGCAGAGTCAAATCGAGTCATCGTTGATTCTGTTTGCCGGATTGGTTGTCTATGGCGTGTTTGCCGAGTGCGTTACGCGAGCACCAGGCTTGATCGTGAGTAACACGAATTATGTGAAGAAGGTGATTTTTCCCTTGGAGATTCTCCCGTGGGTCAGCATGGGCGCAGCGTTGTTTCATCTGCTGATGAGTCTTTTGGTGATCTTTCTTTTCACTATTGGTGTGTATGGCGCGATTCCCTGGACGATTGTGACGCTACCGATAGTGCTGTTCCCCTTTATGTTGTTCATTGTCGGGTTGTGTTGGTTTCTGGCGTCGTTAGGGGTGTTCCTCCGTGATATTCATCAAACGGTTGGACTCTTGACCAATGCGTTGTTGTTTCTCAGCCCGGTACTGTATCCGATCTCCTCTGTTCCCGTGTCACTGCAAGGATTGCTGTTCCTCAATCCGCTGACGTTTATCGTCGAACAAGTGCGAGGGGCTTTGTTATGGGGTGACCTGCCGCGCTGGTCGGGAGTGGTGTGGTATAGCGTGGGGGGGTGCTGGTTGCGTGGCTTGGGCTGTGGTGGTTTCAGAAGACGCGTCGGGGGTTTGCGGATGTCCTCTGAAGTCATGATTGCTGCCTCGGGCCTGAGCAAGCGATATCCGATTTACCGTCAGCCGCAAGATCGACTGAAGCAAAGTTTGTTTGGTCGCTGGCGACAATATCACCGTGAGTTCTGGGCTTTGAAAGGTGTGTCGTTTTCGATCCGCGCCGGAGAAGTCGTCGGCATTATTGGCCGTAACGGTTCCGGGAAGAGTACCTTGTTGCAGCTTATTGCTGGAACCTTGGCACCTACGACTGGTGAACTCGTGGTCAATGGCCAGGTGGCAGCGCTGCTCGAATTGGGGAGTGGTTTCAACCCGGAGTTCACTGGCCGGGAAAACATTTTCATGAATGGGGCAATTCTAGGGCTGAGCCAACGGGAGGTCGAGTGCTATTTTCAGGACATTGTTGCGTTTGCTGATATTGGCGAGTTTCTTGAGCAGCCGGTAAAAACCTATTCGAGTGGTATGGCCGTGCGGCTCGCCTTTGCGGTGCAAGCGTTCGTGCCGAAAGAGATTCTCATCGTTGACGAAGCGCTTGCCGTCGGCGATGAGCTCTTTCAGCGGAAGTGTTTCGCCAAGATTGAAGAATTCAAACGCCAGGGGGGGGACGATCCTTTTTGTTTCTCATGCGAGTGCGTCAGTGACACAACTGTGTGATCGGGCATTTCTGCTCCACGCAGGAGAGTTAGTGCTGGTGGGACCAAGTAAACACGTTGTGAATATGTATCATAAATTTTTATATGCGCCCGCTGAGCGTCAAGCGGTGCTCCTGGCGGAAATGCGACAGGAGAGTGATCAGGGGTGGGGAGACCAAACTGATCAAGCGCGAGAGCTCGGGCACAACGGTGGAGGAGACACGCCGTCTCTCGGAGGTCCACGGTCGCAACCTCTGAAGCGGAACAGTCAACCTAAAGCATTTTATGATCCGTCATTACAGTCTGTGAGTACCGTACACTACGAATCGCGCGGTGCGCGCATCGGCGCGGCGGCAATTATGACCGAGGAAGAAGAGCGGGTGAACGTGCTCGTGCCTCGTGAGTTCTATGTGTGGCGCTATCAAGTGCACTTTGACCGCGATTGTTTTCAGGTGCGCTGCGGCATGTTGATTAAAACACTGACTGGCATTGAGCTCGGCGGAGCAACGACGGCCCAGGAATTTCAAGGGATTCCCCATGTCAAAGCCGGAACAACGTTGATCGTAGAGTTTACCTTCATGGCGAATCTCAACGCTGGCACGTATTTCCTCAATGCTGGAGTGTTAGGGACCGTGGATCACGGAGAAGTGTATTTGGACCGTAAGGTCGAACTTGGAGTGTGTAAGGTGCTGCCAGAGGAAACGGCTTTGACCACGGCACTGGTTGACTTCCATGTCACCCCGCATGTGCACGTGCAGAGTGAGGCAGTCAGTAACCGTTCAACGACAGAGTAGGCCAACAGGGACGATCGGATGGGGCAAGCTCAACAACATGCTATTTGTGTGCTCGGTATGCATCGTAGTGGGACTTCTGCGATTGCACGCGCGTTAAATCTTCTGGGTGCGTATATTGGTCCGCCAGAAAAGCTGCTGCCTCCTCGGGATGACAATCCGGAAGGGTTCTGGGAGCATGGGTCGATTCTCGACTTCAATGTGCGTTTGTTACGTACCTTGAAACATGAATGGTACAACATTCTGCCCCTTCCTGAAGGGTGGTGGGAACGATCCGACGTGGCCCCGTATAGAGAAGAGCTGCCGGAGTTACTTCACAGGGAGTTTGGTAAGCAACGGTTGTGGATGTGGAAAGATCCGCGTACCTGTCTCTTTCTCCCCTTATGGGCGGAAGCCCTTCGGCGACTCAATGTCGAGCCGTACTATGTGCTATGTTTGCGTCATCCACTGGACGTTGCCGCGTCGCTCCAGCGGCGCGATAGCTTTCCTCAAGAGCGGTCGCTCGCCCTCTGGCAGCTTTATAATCTGTCGTCCTTGTACTGGACGCAGACCTTGCGTCGCCGGGTGGTGAGTTACGATCGGCTGCTTGACAATTGGCAACCGTGCCTGCGCAGTCTGGTCAAAGCGTTTGATCTGGAATGGCCCTCGACTATAGCGTCACAACGAGCGGCGTTGCATCAATTCCTGCAACCCAAGCTGCGTCATGGTCGTTCAGATCTCGACGCATTAGCGAGCGCAGGTGACATCGGCGCAGCGGTATCTCGTACCTATCGCCTGTGTCTTGATGCGGAGCGTGCGCCGAAAATTCTTCAGTCAAAGGATTTTGTTCAACAGATTGATCGTGCGTATGGGGACTATTGTCGTTACGCGAACGTGTTTACACGCGTCGATGATGGGGCGGTCTTGTCCTATACGAGGCATCCTGCCTTGGAAGTCTTTTGGCTGGTGAATGGAGAGTTTTCTCAGGAGGCATCGGCGTCGGTCGATGTGGTCGTCGATGCGCAAGAGCACAGCTATGAGTGTCAGTTCCCATTTCTTCAAGGCGAGATGCTCAGGCTTGATGTGGTGAACTTTCCGGCAGCTGTCGCTATTCGTTCCATAGAACTGTCAGTGAACTCACCCGGCTCGGAGGCCAGTACAACGGTGTGCTCATGGACTGCGGAAAATGGTTTTCCCGATATTATCGTTGGCCCTGATATGACGATTCTCCGCGACCGTGCCGAAGGGTTGCTCTGTGTCTCTTCGAGCGGTGACCCGCAGCTGCTCCTGCACAACATTCCGAAGCTCGATGGTGAAGAACGGCAGACAGTGGCAGTGCTTCGTGTGGTCATGACGATCAGACAAATGATCACCCGACCCCTCGCAGAGGCGTTGGTCAACTGGCGGGATCAGCAACAGCAGGCGGTGGCAGCGACTGCGCAAGCCGCTTTGGAGATGAAAGACCATCAGTTGGAGATGAAAGATCAGCATATTGGGAACGTCGAGCGAGCGTTACAAGAGCAGCGTGCAACAGTGGCGGAGCTCCAACAACTGACGAATGACTTGAAAATACAAAACGGTGAGCACGAGCAAGAGATCGAGCAGTTACACCAGCAGACAAAAACCCTCGCGCGGCAATATCAAGAGGAAGCGCGACTCCGCAGTATCATGGAGCAGTCACCGTCGTGGCGTATGACCGCGCCATTCAGAACCGTGCGGGAGTGGGTGAAATGGGCATGGCGGTTAGTGCGCTGGCGAGAACCGCACTTGGTCGACCTTGCGCCTCTCCGCGACGTCACTGTGGAAAATCGAAACTTTCGCAGTACAGGAGCTGATCCACAGTTTCTCATGCGCTCGTCTCACGGACGCATGCCGACCGGATGGACGTTGCTGTCCTATGTGACGACCTATACCGATCGTCGGCTCACGCCATACCTGTATGTCGATAGTGGTAACGGCTTTATTGAAGAACAGAAAATTCTTCTGCGCCGCCCCGTTAAGGTGGTTGTAACGGCTATAACAGACAGTGAAAGTGGAGAAGCGAACGCTTCTGCTTCTCGCGCAACGGAAATTCGTGCCTCTTTTCTTATTGAACTTCCAGATGTTGTCAATGCATTGCGGTTTGATCCACTATCAACGACAGGTCCCTTCGTGCTGAAGAATGTGACGCTACGAGAAGTGGGCTGGTTTCAGGTAATCGCTATGCTCCTGTGGCGGCATGGACGGCCAGTGTGGTTTCACCCTCAGCAAATGCTGGGCATGATCCGCCAGAGTCGCAACGTGGTACAAGTTGAAGGCCAAGAGACGTTGTGGCGGCGATTCTTTCTCCAAGAATCTGGCCATGTTGCTGGCTACCAGGAGTGGGTAGAAGCGTATGACACTTTGATAGAGGACGATCTCGGTGCCATGCGCCAACGTAGTGAACGCCTGCCTCGGACGCCGCTCATCAGTATACTCATGCCGGTCTATAACACGCCGGAAACGTGGCTCCGTTTAGCGATCGAATCGGTGCGTCGGCAAACCTATCCGCATTGGGAACTCTGTATTGCCGATGATGCGTCGCCCGACATCCACGTCAGAGCCATCCTCGAAGAATATCGCACCAAAGACCCACGCATCAAAGTGCTCTATCGTGAAACCAATGGGCATATCTCAGCATCGTCGAATAGTGCGCTGACACTTGCGACTGGCGAAGTGGTTGCGTTGCTGGATCACGACGATGAGCTACCACCGCACGCCTTGTATATGGTTGCCGTAGAACTGAACGCGCACCCAGATGCCGCGATTATCTACAGTGATGAAGATAAGATTGACGAAACCGGTCGACGGTATGGCCCCTATTTCAAACCCGACTGGAATCCGGCTCTGTTTTTGACGCAGAACTGTATTAACCACCTCGGTGTCTATCGCACAAGTCTGATGCGCGAAGTCGGCGGGTTCCGCGAAGGCTACGAGGGCAGTCAAGATTGGGATCTCGCGTTACGGATTGCCGAGCGAGTTTCTGGGGATCAGATTCGCCATATTCCCCATGTGTTATACCACTGGCGCGCGATTTCGGGCTCGACAGCCTTGGCGATCGATCAAAAGAACTATGCCAGTGATGCGCAACTCCGCTTGTTGCAATCGCATTTCGAACGCATGAAAGTGGCAGCCAAAATTCTTCCTGGTGTCGGATCGCATTGGCGGATTAAATATTCGGTGCCGACCCCAGCACCGCTGGTCTCAATGATCATTCCCACGCGTGATCGCTGTGATCTGCTGCAGCAGTTTTTTGACAGCCTCAGGAAAAAAACTACCTACCCTCGCTATGAGATTATTGTTGTCGATAACGAATCGACTGACCCACAGACGCTTGCCTATCTGCAGCAATTGGTCGAGGAGAAAAAATTCGCGTCATTCGTTATGCTGCGCCCTTCAACTATTCTGCAATTAACAACCTCTCTGTCACACATGCAAACGGAGAAGTGCTTGCCTTCCTCAATAATGACTTGGAGGTGATCTCTCCAGATTGGCTTGAGGAAATGGTCAGCCATGCGATGCGACCTGAAATCGGTGCGGTTGGGGCAATGCTGTATTATCCTGACAACACCATTCAGCATGCCGGCGTCCTCTTGGGATTGCGTGGGGTCGCAGGACATGCGTACGATCACAAGCCGCGTGGGTATTCTGGGCAAATGGGACGCGCACTGCTCACCCAGAACCTTTCTGCGGTGACCGCTGCGTGTCTAGTTATTCAGCGTAAGATTTTCGATCTTGCTGGTGGCTTTGATGAGAATCTATCCATTGCATTTAACGACGTAGATCTCTGTCTTCGTGTTCGTCAAGCGGGATTTCGTAACCTCTGGACTCCGTATGCAGAGCTGTATCACCATGAATCAGCGACGCGTGGGCAGGATGATACCATCGAGAAACAACAACGGTTTCGCCAAGAGATAGACTATATGCTCAAAAGGTGGGGAGAGGTGTTGCCACGTGATCCCGCACTGAATCTGAATTTAACGCTTGAGCGCGCTGATTTTACGCTTGCGTTTCCTCCGCGTGTGACGAAGCCGTGGCAGTTTTGAAAGTAGCCATGATGAGCGAAATAATATCCAAGATTCATGACCCTTTCCTGAAAAACTCGCCAACAACAGCCTCCGATCGCAATACCGATACCGCTCTTCCGTTACCGTATTCTTCTATCGCGATCTTCTGCCTCGGTTTTCTTATCCTCCTTTGCTGGTATTGGCGGATGGATTTCTATTATTATTTCCTTGATGACGCAGTGATGCTGAATAACTTTCGTCACAATGGTTGGGGAGAGGTATGGAAGGCACAAAACGAACATTTCATGCCATTGTATAAATTTGTGCTGTACTCCTACGCCAAACTCTTTGGCAACAATGGATACTGGCTTCATGTTGTTACGGTCCTTGCCCACGGTGTCGTCGTCTTTATCGCAGCGTATCTTGCCTATGTAATCTCACGAAGTTGGTTTTTGGCCGCCTTTGCCCTTGTTCTCTATGGACTCAACCCACTCATCTGGGAAACGCTCTATTCGCAGGGTGGCTTTGGTGCGGCGCTAGTGCTTATGGGATGGCTCGGGTCAGTGTTGTGCCTCTTTCTCTGGTTTCAATATCGCTTGCGCTACCTCTTGATTCTTTCACTGGCGTTGCTTGTCTTTCAGTCTTACACCGGAGGTAATTCGCTCTTTTATCCGTCTTTGTATCTGTTGCTCATATTTATGTCGCAGGAAGTTGTGTCGCGAAAAGTCCTGGGATTTGTCGTTGCCCTCCAGTGCTTTAATCTGCTCTTCTTCTTCCTGTTTATATGGGATAATGCCGCACAGTATCAGCAGCAGGGGTTTAGCTTGCAGACGTTCTGGGCGATGTTCAGCTATTTTCTTTTCGCCAGCTATACCAATATAGGCCGGACAATACTGGTGTGGATCCTTGATCCAGCTCCCACTGTTCCGATGATTATTGGGCCACTGATAGCCGTAGCTGGAATATTAGTAGCACTCTCTATTTTCACGGTTATCCGATCAGCACGATATCGACATCTGGTTATTTTTGGTTGGGTACAGTATTTATTATTTACCGCATTGATTGCTATCGCTCGACATTCATTTCTTCCCCAGCAGAGCCTGTCTTCTCGCTATATCTACCATATACTCCCAGGTGTGTTGTTTGTTGTCTGTGGCCTCTATTTATTCTTGGTCGAACGGTTTCCTCGGGGACGAGCGGCTTTTCCTCTGGCCCTCGTTCTTCCGTGGGTGTTGTTTTGGCGTCAAGCCAACGGGGACCTGGAGAGCAAGAAGGCGTGGACCGAAAGAATTCATGCAGGGCACTACCAAGTCACCCGTTATGGTGTGGAGAGACCGCAGCTCACGTTGACCCTCACGCCTCTGCCTGGCGGTGTGATGGAGTGGGGAGAGATGCGCGACCTTTACCTGTGGCTTGATAGGAACGCAGTTTTTCGCACGTCTCAGCAGCGTCAAGAGCTTGCTCCTCATTTGCAGCTTACACCCGAAGGGTTTCTACCCTATATTGTCCGTTAGGTTAGTCTCCACACGCCGACAATGGTTTTTCCCAGAGCATAGCCGAACACCGCATCGAGGTATGAAGAGACTGGAACCATACAGCGGTCCCACAGGGCAATCTGTGCAGCTGTTGGCATGCTGCTCTTCAAGAGGAGTCGATTTCCGAGTGAAGCTAAAAGTCCGACGCTATCAAGATACTGTACGGTTTCACTGTGTAGCGATGGAGGGATAAGTGCTCCGAGACTCTTCTTGTTGTAGCGTCGATAGTGCCCGATATGCGCATCGAAAGGGGTGAAAAGAAACGGATGCGCAGGGGAGAGGACAATAAGCCTCCCTTCTGCGGCGAGATGGCTTGTGGCGCTGAGGATTTCCCTTTTATCGTTTTCGATGTGCTCAAGGACATCGATGTACAGGATGGTGTCGAAGGTATCGTTTTGCCCCAGGGAGTCGAGAGTTCCACAGTGAATGCGGACCCGCTCTCGTGCAGCATGTTGAGAGAGGGTAGCTGCAATCTGCGCAGCCAGTACCGCATCGGGTTCTAGGCTCAACCAGTGAGTTCCCAATTCAGCGAGGTATTGGGTCGTTCCGCCAATGCCTGCGCCCACTTCGAGCACTCGTCCATGAATGTACGGGGAAAGTTTCGCGCGCACATATCTTTTCCAATGATGGGCCTCCTGGAAAAGAGAGAGTTCATTTCCCCCATAAGAATAACTCTCACTTGGATGTATTGATTCATCCCGCATATTCAGTGTGTATCAATCCGTTCTGTTCGTTCGATGAAATACAGATAATCACGAACTGGGAGGAATCCGATGGTGTTTCTTCCATGCAGGACGATGAAGACAAACACGAACACAAGAAGGAGTGCTTGGAGCAGCACGATAAGCAGGAATCCTGTTGCTGTGGTTGCCCAGCCCGGAATCGCCAGTGTTGTCGTCAGTCTCATCGCCGAAACTGCGAACAGGCCTAGCGCTGCGGTAACTGCGAACAGCGTACTAGCAATAAGGAGGCGCAGTCCAACGATATCGGAAAAAACCGAGATTGCACTCAGACCGTGGGCAACTAAGGCGATGAAGTTCATGTGAGATGAACCAGTAAAGCGATATCCTCGATCAATCGGCACTTGTTCGATGCGCAGACGGGATTTGAAGACTGCTGCGGCAAAGTGGTTCCATAACTCAGGGACGACAGCGAGGCACGAGAGGTGCGATCGAGGGAGAATGCTAAAGTTCCCAACTCGCACATCGGTACCGATGAAGAGTCTGTGAGAGGTGCGAAAAAGGAAATAAAACAACTTGAAGATAAGATTTTCCGTTCGCCGTGCGCGTTGAGCGAAAATTGCAGTGTTCCGCCCTGCGAGGTTGAAACGATCAACCAGAATTCGGGTTCCTTCCGGAGTATCTTCTCCGTCCCCGTCCATGACAATAACCGCAGTGATGTCAGTTTGCGGCAGCAGGTGCATGAGCCCGATAGCAATAGCTCGTTGATGGCCAAGGTTACGACGTAAACGGAGGATTTCGACGGAGGTGGTTGGAGAAGCAACTGAGAGCGTGTGAGGTGGAGGGAGTTTACTCTCATCGTCGATCAGCACGAATCGTAGCGTTTTGGCGCGAGTGCTGAGTGTGTGCTCAATGGCGCCGACGAGTTGCACTGCCGATTCCCAGTCGTTGTAGATCGGCATGAGAATGGCGAGCACGTCCAACGGTGTCGTTTGCGTGTCTAGCGCCACGAATGATTCCCCTCTGGCTCCCGGTTCTGCGTAACGAACAGTGACAACATGAAAAAATCAACCCTCATCATTGGCGGTCTTGTGCTGTACGAATCTCCCCCGTGTCTGGGGCGACAAGAGAAACGTTTGCCGTTTTGCATAGTGTTCCTGTGTTAGTGTCGAATGTCCAGGCTGTTAATTTGATGGGGTTTCCTGTCGCGGGGGGCAACGCAAACGTATGTTCCCATCCCGCGTATAGATAGCGAGGCTGCCTCAGCGTGTGGACGACATCCGGTCGCAGGGTACGGGTCTCTATGACGTCAAGAATGGTCAACGATCCATTTCCGTCCTCATACGCGAGTACGATACCATCTGCAGCTTTTTGCTGCTGTGGAGCAATTCCCCATCCTTTTGCCAGGTAGGTGTGAGGTCCAGTCTGTTCTACCGTTTCAAACGTTCCACACCCCTGAGTTGGCTTGCCATTCGTTGCTGCTGGCCGACCTATAGTGAGACTTTTTCGTAGCGGCGGCGACAACAACCCATTGCGGTTTAGGGCGCCTGTATACTGTTTCAATGCAGCAATGTCAGGAAAGCTGGTTTGGAGCAGGGCTGTCTTCGGGAGAACCTCCACGAAGTGTAAAAAAACTTACCTTGCACGCGATGTCGCCAATCTCTCTCTGCAAGGGTTTTCCAGTGGTTGATTGATATGAGGTGCAGAATGAGAAGAAGCACCCCAAGGACTGTCGGACAGTAATGCAGCCACGGGGCTAGGGGGGACGATTGCTTGCGACGTAGCGTGTGTAACGTGATTGGTACCAGATAAATCAGCGCAACAATAAAGGGGAGTGAGAACGTGCTGTAGCGATATGACAACGCCATCCCCACGCCAAAGCCGAGGCGACCGAGCATTGATATGGCGTCACTACCTAGTGCGTAGCTTCCAAGAGCGAGCCACCCCACAGTCTGATATCTCACCTGCGGATCATCGCGGTACCTCCAGGCAACACTACACGCGACAACAAACAGCGCTGTGAGGCATGTCCCAAGAGCAACGGCGAGATAGAAAGATTGACGATCGAGATTGTTGGTGATGACCGGCGCACCGAGGAAGGCAAGAATATACAAAATGGCGGACAAGGGATCGGCCAACGCTGCAGTAAAACTCGGGTGATGTGAGGGTTTATGATAGTTGTAAAAGTAGAGTCCGATACTGACAAAGCCGCTGATCAGCCACAACAGAACGCCACATTTTCTGTTCTGTCGGTCGGCCTCTGTCTGGACCAGGAGCACAGGGAGCGCCACGAGCCAGCACAGCATGCCGTTCGCGTAGGAGAATGTACTGACGATCGCGAGGAGTATACCCCCGATGAATTTCGCCATTACGGAACATGATGAATACGCCAAGGTGCAAATTGACGAGAGGCAGGCTGCCGGGACAAAAACGATCAATTGCACACCCCAGAGCCAGTTTTCTTCTTGCGCGATGCTGAAGATTGTCACACTGGCAAGAAAAAGGAGAATAATCTCAGCGCTGGGGCTGCCGTGTAGCGTGTGCCTGCCTAGCCGGTACACGTTGTACGTCGTGAGACAGGCAAGCGCAAATGACGCCCACATCTCATAGCGAGCATCATAGTTTGTGAGATAGGCGAGGACAATAAAAAAAATGCGCGGAAAGACGAGGCGAGTTTCGTTTTGATGGAACGTGAGATCTGATAACGAGAGGGTTCCGTCAAAGGCTTTCGCGATAACGTCGGCGACCCCCCATTGGTCCATATACGGCACGTTGACTGCATAGGTACACAATAGATGAGCAATGAGAGCCGCTGGAGGCAGGGTAACGAGAAGCGCTTTGACAGAACCTGGCCAGTTGCTCCAGTCGAGTAACTGACGGTTATAGGTAAGAAACTTCAACGCACTGTCCTCATGCTGCGTGACGGTCGAGTACTGCTTCGCCAGTGCTTGCCCTTCGGAAAGAAGAGATGCGCTCCGCATTGGCGAGGGCAAGAAAAAAGGCCAGGAGTGAGTCCTGGCCTTTTTCTACAGAACAATAGCTCGTCGTTACTCTGGGTTTACCCCTGGAGGGAACGAGAAGAAGTTCGCGTATTGCCGATGGGCAGGGAAGATCGCATCCCAACGTAACTGTGCACTCTGGCTATTCGCCAGCTGTAAGGAGTAGGCCACCGCTTGGATGGGACGATCGGTTGGTGGGAATTGGCTGGTGAGGAAAGGAATGCGGAACCAGCCCCCTGGAGCACCGGGAAGAACGATGCCACCAACGTTGACAAAATTGACCTCATCCGGGAAATTCTGCGTAATCGAGAAGACGTTCTCGTCTTCATCGTATACCGACAGGTTTAACGGCGCCGTGGTTACGCGATCCTTCCAGAGCCAGACTTCGGTTCGTGCCTGCAGCACACTCGTCGTGAGGTAACGAAGAATGAGTTTGAGGCCTGGGGTATCATTCGTGCGGGTCTGGGCGATATCGCCATTGGGCCCGTCGATTCGCTCGAGCGCATCATAGATACACGGAGTTCCGATGTTCTCGATACACCGATTCAAGTAGAAGCCAAACGTGCTGTTGGGAAAGCGAGGAGCGGGTTGACCTTTCGTCGGGACCGTATGCTCAATGCTCACTGCATTAAATCCGGTCGAGGACCCTGCGGGCAGATCGACAATATATTAGTGACCAATAAGGATATTGCAGTCAGCCAGTGGATATCCGAGTTGGCCTGGGAACAGAGATGTATTGGCAGACGTAGTATCGGCAGTCACATACCTTGCCAGGATCGCCTGTCCAGCAACGGTTGTGGTCAGTAACGTTGCTGCCTGTGGGGGAGCTTTGACCGTACCATTGAGGCTCGTGCAACCAATCGACCCAACCAGAAGATCATATAAGCTGCAGGAGAAGACGTCATGTTGGGACAGGAGTGCAGTAAAGTCAAAAACGTGCTGGGAACGAACGTCCCAGACGGTGACGTGAACGTGCACCGCATGGTTGGCAACGTTAGAGACCACTATCAACGTGTCTTGTGCGCTCCCACCGGTCCGTGCTGGGTTTACCTTAAAGAACGGAAACAATAATGTTGCTCCAGGAACATCGTCAGGAATGCCGACCACCGCTTGTGCCGTGCTGCTCACCCCGCTCAGCATAGCTACTGCTACCAGGACGGCGAGTCCTTTCCACAATCGTTTCATACTCTCCTCTCCTTATCGCGGATGTTGGCAAATTTGTGGGTTTCCGCGTCTTTTGCCTCCCGAGATGTCGCAGGTGTATTCAGGCTCCCCGCTAGGGGGCCAAATTAACACGACACTCTGTGAAGAATCAAGATGCGAGTGCCTGAGGTGACCTATGGTTGATGCTACTGCCTGGGCACGCTACGGTCTGAGAGGTACAGGGATGCTTCGTTGATTGAACGAGACGTCAGTTCGGGCTGCAATCAGGAGGATCGTGTCATGACCGTATCGACAGTGAAAAGTGGACTGCTTACGCTGAGTTGCCTCTTCGTCCTGAGCCTCACGAGTTGCACTCAGGAGTCGCAAAACCAACTTGGTCGTTCGATTCAGAATTGGACGGGAACCGATGGCGTGCTCGATGTGTTCGCCGGAGAGAAGATTGCCATGCGCATCATTAAGATCGATAAACTGACCACCGCGCACGGCACGACTGACAACATGCCGCGTGCCTATCGCTTCGGTTATGGTTACGTCGATGAAAATTTTAACTTCCGTGTCGATAACGGTGAGAAGAAAATCTACTTCGAAATTAGTGATTATTCGACCAATTATATTTTTTACGAAAACTACAAAGATTAATCTCAGGATGAGCCATCGCGTCGGCAAATATTCACACGAAGTGAATCTCCCGGTCGCGAGACGGAGTGAGCCATCCTGTGCATGTTCCGAGTTGATGTAGGCTGTTGAGATGTTGTTACATGGCGGCTGGACTTAGGAGGTTTACTTTCCTGGGTGGTGGGATCATCTTATGATCTAATATGGAAAGGGATCCTATCGTCAGGAGATCCGTTGGAGAACATGACTATGGAATATCGACCATTCGGGAACACAGGAATCCACGTGTCAGCGATCGGTTTTGGCTGTTGGGAGATCGGTGGAGGCTACGGCTCAATCGAGGAGGAGCAGTTCATTCAAGCGGTGCATCGCGCATTGGATCTCGGGGTCAATTGCTTTGATACCGCCGAAGCCTATGGCTTCGGCGCATCCGAAAAGTCGTTGGCCAAGGCACTTGGTGCTCGCCGCAAAGAGGCCGTGGTCGTGACAAAGTTTGGCATTGGCTACAAAGAGGCACCAAATTTTCGAGACAGTGGTCGAGCGCGAGCAATGGCGTCGATAGAGAAGAGTTTACAGAATCTAAATACCGATTATGTCGATGTCTACATGGTGCATTGGCCGGATGCAAACACACCGTTAGATGAAACCTTACGTGCTCTCGACGATATCGTGAAACAAGGGAAAGCTCGCGCGGTTGGCATTTCCAACTTTCGACTTGAGCAGATCAAAACGAGTATGCACACGCGCCGAGTTGATGTTGCGCAGTACTGTTGGAACATTTTTGACCAGCGCATGGAGAAAGAGATTTTTCCTTATTGCAAAGAACACAATATTGGCGTTATGGCGTACGGGTCACTCGCGTATGGGCTTCTCACCGGAACTTTATCCGAGAGCACCGATTTTGGTGGTGACGATTGGCGTGCACGTCGCGGTCGCATGGGTGCGATCAATCTCTTCCAACATTTATTTGGGCCAGAATACTTCTCTCAGAACCTCAAAGTGGTGGAAGACCTTAAAGCGCTAGCAGCGAAGTACCAAAAGACCTTGCCGCAATTTGCACTGCGCTGGACATTGTCAAATCCGGTTGTGAGTACCGCTTTGGTTGGCTGCCGGAACGTCAGCGAAGTCAATGACAATCTCGGTGCGCTAGGTTGGTCGATCAGCGACGCTGATATGAAAGCGATCGACGCGAGCTGTGTGAAACATGGCGTCAACCCGAAACCGGATGTGTGGTTGGAGAGGGATTAACTCCCCTTGATGGGCAATGGCACAATATCGTGTTCGGCACTCGCTCTGCATGTATGAAGAGAGGTCCCTTCTCCCCTGCGGGGAGAAGGACAGAATGAGGGGAGAGCGCGTGGGTGTGGTTGACTGTGTAGCGCAGCGAAGTCGAAGGACGCAAATAAACAACTAATAACTCGACGTCATTGTCCTTGATGGGTTCGGAGTGAACAGAAAAGTGGGTATGTCGCTGCCTGCTTTCCGTTCGTGCGGAGCTCGTCGAAGCATGAACGGAAAATCCTGTGCCCGCTTAGCGCTCGCGCTTTGCTGCCTCCCGCAACAATTCCCACACTCGCACCACGTGCTCATGAGTCGTGGCCTGATTGCCAATCGCGACCCGGATCGCATACTGCCCGTTTAATTTGGTGTGAGAAAGGAACGCTTTGCCACTGGCGTTGACTGCGTCGATAATCGCAGTGTTGTGGACTTCGAGATCTGTCTTTCCGGTCGGCACGTGACGAAAACAGACGGTTGAGAACGGTACCGGCGCAAGCCGTTCCCACCCTGGTGTGGTATCAATTTGTGTGGCAAGCCACTGCGCCTCTTTAATGTGGCCTTCAATAATCTGCGCTAATCCATCCCTACCGTAGGCGCGAATCACCATCCACAGTTTGAGCGAGCGAAATCTTCGTCCGAGCGATAACCCATAATCCATCAAGTTGATGACATCTGATTCGTCAGTACGAAGATATTCTGCGACGAGAGAGAAGGCGCGCTTGAGATCGTCAGGTCGACGTGTGTAGAGCAAGCTGCAGTCGATCGGGGTCAGTAACCACTTGTGTGGGTTGACCAGAAACGAATCGGCACGATCGCAGCCCGCAAGCACGTGACGATGAGACGGAACCACCGCCGCTGCGCCTCCATAGGCGGCATCGACATGAAGCCAGAGTCCATAGCGCTGGCAAATGTCTGCTATTGCCGGTACTGGATCGATGCTCGTGGTTGACGTCGTTCCGACGGTGGCAACGACAGCAAGCGGTTTGACGCCAGCAGCAACATCGTCACGAATCGCTTTTTCGAGAAGGTCGGGACGCATACGAAATTCGCTGTCAGTGTCGATGTGCCGGGTCCATTGCCGACCAATGCCAAGGGCGATGGCGGCTTTGTCAATTGAACTATGCGTTTGGGTTGAACAATAGATCGCGAGTGGTAGAAGGTCGTTGCGTCCAGCCATACCGCGTTCACGAATATCAAGATTGGCGGCTTCGCGCGCCGCAGCTAAGGCATACAACGTTGAAGCTGAGGCGGTATCGGTGATCTCGCCGAACCAGTTGGTCGGTAAGCCGATCATCTCGGCGACCCATCGTAACGTACGCTGCTCCAATTCGGTTGCTGCTGGAGAGGTACGCCAGAGCATAGCATTCACATTGAGTGCGGAGGCGATCAACTCACCGACGATACCCGGTCCAGAACCGGTGATACCAAAATAGGCGAAAAACGACGGGTGATTCCAATGGGTGATACCAGGCAAGATCAACCGATCGATGTCTTTGAGAATCGTTTCGAATGACTCTCCCTGCTGTGGGGCGGATTGTGGTAGTGCTCTCGCAATTTCACCTGGAGTGACTCGCGACAGCACTGGCAGTTCTCCAACGTGCTCAAGATACGAAGCGACCCAATCGCTCGCTTCGTGGAATGCCTGACGTAATGCTTGTGGGCTCGGACCGATCTGGCTCATAGTACCTCTGTTGTTCTGGCGAGAGTGGCAGGCACTGTAGCACAGGAAGGGAGCTTTTAGAGGGAGGTTTTTATGATGGAAAAGACGAGCTCGCGTAGCCAGCTATGGTATTCGTGCACACAGCGCATGCTAAGGATTCGGGAATATCGAGAGATAAGAAAAGGAAAAAAGGGGGCGTCTCGTAGGAAACGCCCCGAGGGATTTAACTGGCCGAGATGGCGATCCGGCGCGGTTTGGCTTTCTCGGCTTTCGGTAATTCGAGTTCGAGTACGCCGTTTTTCATCCGCGCACTGATGCGTTCGGTATCGATGGTGTTCGCCAACGTGAACCGACGGGAATAGTTACCGACATTGTATTCCGTGTAGACCGGAGCAAGATTCTCGTAGTCTTTCACCTCAACTTGCCCTTCGATCGACAGCACACCTTCGTTCACATGGACCTCAATCGACTGTTCGTCGACCCCGGGCATATCTGCTCGTAACCACAAGCTGTCAGCCGTCTCATAGATGTCGACCTCTGGAACATACGTCCGTCCTGGACGCGTCGGTTCATTGTCTGTCATCTCTTGTTTTTTATAGGTAGAGAGTTTTTTGTCTGTCATAGCCTACGTGCCTCCTGCTTCTCTGTTCTGCATTCGTTACGCAGCTTTAATTTCAATCTGGCGTGGCTTTGCCTCTTCCTTCTTAGGAATACGCACGGTCAACATGCCATGTTTACACGTTGCCTCTGCCTTTGACAGGTCGAGATCGCTGGGCAACTGGAGCGAGCGAGAGAATTCCCCGCCGCTGCGTTCATGGCGATGGAAGCTGGCTCCTTCGGGTGCAGCCGTCTCGCGCTTGCCGCTGATGGTCAGGGTTCGTCCGTGACCTTCAATCGCCAGCGCCTCGGGCGCAATACCAGGGACTTCCATGCGGACAATGTAGCCTTCTTTATCGCTGAAGACGTTGGTTGGCGGAAATACCCCTCGACCTGATACTCCAAGATCAAAGCCAGCGGTGGGGCTTTCAAATGCGCGGTCGAGTTCGCGCTGGAGACTCAGCAATGCATCGAGCGGACTGAAGCGTGGAGAGAAGCGAATAAGTGCCATGTAGTGACCTCCTCATTTTCTTACTGTAACTGCCGGCGCCGGCGCTCATTGTTCCTGAAGGAAATGTAAGATCGATTCATTGAGCGTCAAGCTCTCAGTGGAAAAATTTTTTTCTCTATCTGTCGCAGCCCTCAGCGCTGAGGTTCGATACCAATGTGGAAAAGTATGGATTGTGCGATCTTTTGCTTATGTCTATACTCATGTACATAAAAGTGTGCGGAGAGACATAGCTATGGATCGTTACTTGAATGTGACCGAAGCCCGTCGCGAATTACTCGACTTAGTTGAACACCTCCAAGGGGCAGATCGCGTTGTGATCACGAAACATGGGCAGCCACGAGCGGTACTGGTCAATTGTGAACGCTATGCACTGCTCGAAGACTTAGCCTGGGTGTTACAAGATCCTGGCCGCCGTGCGGCGTTGCAACAAGGCTGGAATGAGGTACAGCGGGGACAACTGCTCCGCCCATCTCAATCATCTCTGCTCTCTGCCGCTTCGCTCCGTACTTTTACGAAGACATCTGCTCGGCGAAAGAAAAAAGCATGAGCACTTATACGCTCACGCCGCAGTTTACTCGAGACTTTCAAGCCTTGGAGCCCGATATGAGTCCAGCCGATCTGGAAATTTTCGATGCCTTACTTGCTGCTATCATTCGTAACCCACAGGCGGTACAACGCGTGCAAAGTTTCTACGATCCTCAGCATCCGAGCTGGTTGTGTCGCTCGGGACCGTTTGTTATCCACTATGCGTTTGATTCGCAGGCTGATGAAGTAACTTTTATAAACGTCTTTCGTCGTCGTTAGGAATGAGTGCGGAATGGATCTCCCAACGCTTATCCATTCGATCCTGAGCCACCTGACGCCAGCAGAACAGGCGATCTACCTGCGTCTCTGGCATCTCAGTGGAGGGCAGGGGACATGTGCTGTGCGTTACGACGACCTTGCCGCTTCGGCTCATGTCTCACGTTCGACATTGAAACGTTCCCTCAAAAGTCTCACGCGACGAAAGCTTGTGATTGTTACCTTCCAAGCAAAACGGGCAAGCATTTTCGAAGTGTTCGAGCGAGCACTGACGCCAAAACCTGCGACATTAGGAATCCACCGCCCACGTTTATACGATCTTTTTACGGAGGAAGATCGCAGTCTGTTTCTCACCTATAAGCGCAGCCTGTCTCCTGTGCATCTCAAGCAGTTAGAGGCTGAGTGTGATAACGATCCGCATGAACTGGATCGCCTCTTGTTTCATCAAGCCTTCGGTCCTGATCGTCAAAGCAAGTACGCCCATCTCTTGGAACAGGAGCCCACTTAGGGCTGTGGCAGAGGGCGGATCGCTTCGTATGGCACTTCGAGTTCAATGCCGAAGAAGGTTTTTAAAGCGCTGAGGTACGGTTGGCCTTCGCTAAGTAGTTGGTCGTACTCGTTCTCAGGAGTGAGGTGGGTGAGGGAACAGTTAAACAAGGCCACGCGACCGTTTGGACGAGGCAGTGCAGCAACACGGGCGAAGGTGAAGAACGATTGGGGATGCGTCGACGTGAAGTGATTGCCCAGGGCAACGTCTGCGGGAAAAACATGGCCTAAATCGAAACTGTAGAGATTGATCCACTGGCCATCTTTCTGTGATTGCAACATCATGCCGTAGGGACCAGCGTCAACCAGCTGGAAGGTCAGGCCGTCCTGGGTCGTGGGGTGATTCAGCTCGAAAGGAATGGGCGCACGCAGACCAGGACCACCAAATCCGACATCAGCGATCCATTGTCGTCCGTGAGCAGTGACGAGGATGAGTTCATGGGTGCGAGCTGTAGGTTCCCCACGTAAGTGTACGCGAGCGAGGAGAGGGCGTGCGTCGAAGCCAAAAGCCTGCAAGGCCATGAGGAACAAACCGTTCAATTCAAAGCAGTAGCTGTCGAGTCTCATGACATCGCGTACTCATTTTTGTGCAAAAATCCAAGAAATTCGACGAATTCTTAGTGCGCGATGTTATGAGACCTGACAAGTAGCCACCGCGTTGGTGGCGGACCAGTTTGTCGAATAGGGCAGTCGGATCGAGGTTGATGCCACGTCCCAATAAGATATCGAAGTTCTCGAAGGGAATGGTATACGCCTGGGCACGATGGAGAGCTTCGAGGCGATCTTCGGTTGCCTGGACTGGTCCGGTGTAGTGCAGACGTTCTAAGTACGGGTCAAGCGCGAATACTTCTTTGTTCATATCGTTTCCGTTCTATTTTTTTCTTTCCCTCGCCAGTCCTCAATCAGACCTGAGAACATTCGTACACGTTACACTCCAGACTCCACATCGTGTCATTCTAAGCGCAGCGAAGAATCTCTCAGAGAGACCCTTCGTTTCACTCAGGGTGACAGCGCGAGGGTGCCAATCTTTTATGGTCCGATTTAGTACCGTGTCTCATAACTTCGTGAGCAGTCGTAGGGTGTGCGAAGCGCGCCAACTGACTGGCGCGTGGTACGCGCCCTACGATTTCACCACTAATGAACTTGCGAGACACGGTACGAGAGAGGGCCAGGGGTGAGGTCCTCCTAATTGAACCGCACATACTCAAAGTCCACGGGCTTGCCTTTGATGCCAGAGGCCGGTGGCGCAATCCAGTTGGCAAATTTTCCAGGCGCAACGACACGCCCCATCAGCGAGGTTGCATATGCACGGTCTTCGTCAGTTGGCAGCCAGTTCCTGGCGTTTGCATTCCATTCAGCATCTGAAACCACGCGTCCGTCAGGTGCGATGCGTAAAGACGCGAAACTACCGATGCGTCGATTGAAAGCTTTATGTGGGACCTGCAAGCGAGTCTCAACCCCATTGCGTTCCAATACTTTATTCCAGCGTGTCACGCCGCGAATCGAATCTTTGATAAAGTCGTCGCGTAGCCGTTCGTTGAGCGACACGAGCGCTGGTACGTGTTTTTCAACGAGCTGACCGTTCACGACATCAAGAATCGGATAGGTCGCATCCTTTAAGAGATGATCATCACTGATCTTGGTTTCGTCGTAACGCCCTTTGATGCCGCTGGTGTAAAAGGTGGCAGCGTTTGACGATTGGTCAGCACCGAACAGATCGAGCGTGACGCTGTAATGGAAGTTGAGGTAGCGTTGCAGCGTTTCGAGGTCGATCACGCCTAGCGCGCGCAACTTATCTGGCGCGTCGGTCGCGTGTTGGCGCATAACTTCACAGGTGCGTTGCACCACTCGGGCAATACCGGACTCACCAACGAACATGTGATGCGCTTCCTCGGTCAACATGAACTGGGTGGTGCGTGCGAGAGGGTCGAATCCTGATTCGGCGAGAGCGCAGAGCTGGAACTTGCCGTCACGATCGGTGAAATAGGTAAACATATAAAAGGCTAGCCAGTCCGGCGTCTTTTCATTGAAGGCACCCAAGATGCGAGGATTGTCGGCGTTGCCGGAGCGTCGTTCAAGCAAGGCCTCGGCTTCTTCGCGCCCGTCACGGCCAAAGTAACGGTGTAATAAGTACACCATCGCCCATAAATGGCGGCCTTCTTCGACGTTTACCTGAAAGAGGTTGCGCAAGTCATAGAGCGAAGGTGCGGTCAGGCCGAGATACCGCTGTTGTTCAACCGAGGCGGGTTCGGTATCACCCTGAGTGACAACGATGCGACGAAGCGTTGCCCGATGTTCTCCTGGTACATCCTGCCAGGCGGGTTCGCCTTTGTGTTCGCCAAAGTTGACTTTCCGATCCTCCTCCTGCGGCGCAAGAAAGATTCCCCAGCGATACTCCGGCATTTTGACATAGTCGAAGTGTGCCCACCCAGAGGCATCAGCGCTCACGGCCGTGCGCAAATAAATATCATCTTGCTGTGCCCCTTCAGGACCGACCTCTTGCCACCACTTGAGATAGTTTGGTTGCCAACGCTCAAGGGCGCGTTGCAAGGTCTTGTCCGTTGAGAGATGAACGTTGTTCGGAATTTTTTCGCCGTAATCGATGCTCATGGTAAGCTCCTAAACAGTTTTCCGTGGTCAGTATTCAGTCGTCAGTAGAAAAAGACATTGCACTTTCTCGGACTCCGAACTTCGAACGATTTGCGACTCTGAACTTTTCTAGACCCTGGACCCTGGACTTCCTTGGACTCTGGACTGCTTTAAACACGTTCCCAACTAAACTTTGCCTTATTCCCAGTCCCATACACTTTCAATGCACCCAACTCGCCGACGGCATTGGGGCGAAGGAAGATCCAGTTCTGCCAAGCCGAAAGGCGACCAAAGATACGCGACTCCATGGTCTCTGCTCCGCCGAAGCGTAGGTTGGCTTCCATACCAGTAAGGGCATCCGGCGAAAGGCTGGCACGTTCTTCGAGCGCAATACGAATCTCGTCATCCCAATCGAGTTCATCGGGTGCCGCTGTGACTAAGCCAAGTTCTGAGGCTTCTGTTGGATCAAGCGGGTGACCAATTGCAGCACGAGCCTGGTCGAGCACAACGGCATCGTAGCTGAAGCGGCGCTCTAAGCGCGACTGATGTGTCACCATTGGATAGGTGCCAAAGTTTAGTGGTGAAAGATGAAGATGCGTAGCCGAACCTTCTTCTTCGCTATTCAGCATGTAAATACGATCGGCTACCAGGGCGAGTTCTAGTAACGTACCCGCGAAGCAAGAACCTGGCTCAACCAAAGCGAACAATGTGCGTGACGAGACCTCGAGTCGAGCTAACGTGCGTCGCAGCATGCCAATCACTTCGCGAACGAACCAATGCGCTCGATGTTGGTCAAGCGTCGCATCAACTGCCAGAGCGTGTTCAGCATCTCCTTGCGTTTTCAGGAGCCAGGTCCCAATTTCTAATTCATTCGTCCGCAGCATGAGGATCGCATCGTCCAGTTCTCGTGCCATCTGTAACGGCCACCAGGTTGCCCCTTGTACCAGAATAGCGGCTAGCTCGGTTGGTTGTTGCTCGCGTGGTGCACTGACAGTGATCATCGCTCGTCGGCTGTTACGATCGATCTGCACGTCAACATATTCATAGTGTAGCCCTTGTGAGTCGATCGTGCGTGACAGGGGGGAAAGTGCCACGCCTTGCGCCTCGCTCGGGCGGTCACTGAACGCTGCCAGTTCAAGTGCTCGTTTTTTTGCCGAATCAACAAACTGTGCGGGCTTGGCAAGATGGTCGATTAAGCGCCACTCTTTGGCGCGTTGACCACGAATACCTTCTGAGGTCGTGCAAAAAATATCGGCATGATCATGGCGTACTTTGCGTTTGTCAATCAGACGAGTCAATCCGCCAGTACCAGGAAGGACACCCAGTATCGGAACTTCCGGTAGGCTCACGGCTGACGAACGGTCATCGACCAGCAAAATCTCATCGCAAGCGAGCGCCAACTCATACCCACCACCAGAGGTTGTCCCATTACATGCGGCGAGAAATTTGAGGCCTGAATGACGACTTGCATCCTCGACTCCGTTGCGGGTCTCGTTGGTAAATTTACAGAAGTTGACTTTCCACGCATGAGAGGATTGGCCGAGCATGAAGATGTTGGCACCCGAACAGAAGATGCGATCTCGCGCGCTGGTGAGGATAACCGTCCGTACTTCTGGATGTTCAAAGCGAATGCGCTGCAAAGCGTCATGCAGTTCGATATCCACGCCGAGATCATAGGAATTCAACTTGAGCGTGTATCCTGGTCGAAGTCCGGCGTCCTCTTGAACGTCCATCGTTAAGGTTGCGATCAGGCCGTCAAAGCTCAGTCGCCAATGCCGATAGCGCTCCGGATGAGTTTGATAATCGACAAACGGTGGGGACGACTCCACCGGTACTTCCTGTGCTGCAGTTCCCATGCGGTTTCTCCTGTTGTTACGTAAAGCGTAAAACGTAAAGGGCAACAAAAGCTCTGTTTCTCCCGTCCTTTTACGTTTTACATATTTACGTTTTACGCTTTACGTCCCGCGTCAGGCATAACTACGGGGAATTATATTTCTCACCGGCATATTCTGCCAGTAGCATCGTCGGGCATAGTTGTGATTTGGCTGTTGCTTGTCTAAAGAAGGAGGGGCTGAAGCTCATGGAGAGAAACTGTGCAGGAGGGTAGGGTGCCTATTCCAGACATTCCGGAGTCATTCAACGCGACGACAGCGTTCGTCGATCGACATCTCAGCGCAGGTCGCGGCGACCACGTGGCGCTGTGGACGGGTGAACAGAAAATTACCTACGCGCAGCTAGCGGAGAACGTCAATCGCGCAGGGAATGCACTGCGTCGACTCGGCGTGCGGCCTGAGGAACGCATCTTATTGGTGGTGTTGGACTCACCAGAATTTGTCTATGCCTTCTGGGGGGCGATCAAGATTGGTGCGGTTCCGGTGCCAGTTAATACGTTCATGCGTGGCGATGAGTACGCCTATATGCTCGACGATAGTCGTGCCTCTGTCGTACTTGCCTCTGGGGAGGTGTGGCCTAGTGTCGCTCCAGTTGCAGCCCAATCGCGGTGGCTCCGACATCGTGTGGTCATTGGTGCCGCTGAGGGAGCACTCTCGTTTGCTGAGCTGATGAGTCGCGAGTCTCCGTCACTTGCAGCAGAATTCACTCATCGGGATGACCCAGCGTTGTGGCTCTATAGCTCTGGCTCAACAGGGATGCCGAAGGGAGTTGTCCACCAACATCGCGACTTGGTGTTCTGTTGCGAGACGTATGGGAGTGAGGTGCTTGCTATCACTTCAGATGATGTGACGTTCGCTGCGCCGCGCCTTTTCTTTGCCTATGGGCTTGGTGGGGGAATGTATTTTGCCCTGTATGCGGGAGCAACTGCAGTATTGGTGCCTGAACGTCCAACGCCTGATAGTGTATTTGCCGCTCTGAGTCGGTATCGACCGACGCTTTTCTTTGGGGTCCCGACGTTATATGCGGCGATGCTGCAGGCCTCAGAGAGTGAGAAACAATATGACCTTTCCAGTCTGCGGCTATGTCTCTCTGCAGGCGAGCCGCTACCGAGCGAGCTCTTCTTGCGTTGGCGCGAGCGCTTTGGGGTAGAAATCCTCGATGGCATTGGTTCGACGGAGATTCTGCATATCTTTCTGTCCAATCGTGCCGGGCTCGTTCGACCTGGCAGCTCAGGAACGCCGGTCCCTGGCTATGAACTGCGCGTCACTGATGATCAGGGGGCAGATATCTCACAAGGTGAGATCGGTGACCTTTTGGTCAAAGGCGGGAGTATCACTTCTGGTTATTGGCACAAATTGGAAGCGACGCGTCGGGCACTGCAAGGCGAATGGATTCGCACCGGCGACAAATACTACTGTGATACCGAGGGAGTCTATTGGTATTGCGGTCGTTCCGACGACATGCTTAAGGTGTCAGGGCAGTGGGTCTCGCCTGCAGAAGTTGAAGGGCTATTATTTCAACATCCAGCAGTGCTCGAAGCCGCAGTCGTCGGCTGGGAAGATGAGCATAAGTTGGTGAAACCGAAAGCGTTTGTGGTGCTGAAACACGGGCAGACTGCTTCTCTCGCACTGGCGCAAGAGTTACAAGTCTTCGTGCGCGAGCGTACCCTACCACACAAGTACCCGCGCTGGGTGGAGTTTGTTGCTGAGTTGCCGAAAACGGCGACCGGAAAGATTCAACGGTATAAGTTACGGACGACGTAAGCGTCGTGAGATCAGGATGTTATGAAAAGTCGTAAGAACGTAGGGATATGGAGAGTCCTGGTTGCTACCATCCTCATGAATTTTGTGGCTTCAGCAGGCGTTCTTATTGAGGAATGGGATAGGATGGCTTTCGCGCAAGTGATCTCTGATGAAGCCCAGAAAAAGATTCAAGCGCGCGCCGCGATGGTGACAGCAGAGGAACTTTATGGTCACAAAGAGTATGACAAAGCGATCGAGCAATGGCGCGAGGCGATCCGGCTTGATCCGAGCCTTGCGCGTGCGCATCTCGACTTAGGGATGGCCTTACGTGGCAGAGGAAAAGTTGCTGAAGCGGTTCCTCTGCTGCGGGAAGCCGTCCGTCTCGACCCGAAGAATGGCAGTGCACATGCTGATCTCGGTGATGCCTTACAAGAGCAAGGAGATCTTGATGGCGCATTGGCTGCTTACCATGCTGCGCTTGCCTTAGTGCCGCGGTCCGCGCCGTTGCGCAATAATCTTGGGTACGTGTTAGTGCGCAAAGGGGACGTGGACGGCGCGATTGCCGAGTGGCGTGAGGCTGCCCGTCTCGATCCCAAATATCCACCGGCCCATGTGAACCTGGCTGAGGCGCTCGAAACGAAAGGTGATATTCAGGGTGCCATTGTCTCCTATGAGCGGTTTCTCGATGTTGTCCCGCTGGGGGCGAATGTTGACGAAGTACGCGAACGTCTGACCAACCTCAAAGCTGGAACCAAGTCACAACCTGCACCGGAAAAGCGGTAGCCACTCTCATCTCGCAGTACTCGTTGTATCTGATGGAGGCCAGTCTTGCTCTCGGACCGGAGTTTCCTCGTTAGAACAAGGTATGTACACTGCGGGAGATATACAAAAGAGGAGACGAACTCGATGCCAATTCATGACAACCTGTCAGCTCCTGACGTGATTGCCGACCCATATCCGTACTTTCATCAACTCCGTGCTGAAGATCCCGTCCATTGGAACCCGCAGTGGGGAGGGTGGATTCTCACGCGCTATGATGATGTCCAAGCCTCTTTCCAAGATCGCCGTCTATCTGCTGATCGCATGTCGCCGTTTATGGCTGGCTTAAAGAAGGCGGAGGCGCAGGAACTGCAACCGAGCTATCAAATCTTTTCCAAGTGGATGGTGTTTACTGATCCCCCCCAACATACGCGCCTGCGGATGTTGGTGAACAAGGCGTTCACCCCACGTCGTGTGGAAGGGTTGCGTCCGCGGATTCAGGCAGTTGTTGATGAGCTGTTGGATCGCGTCATCCCTGCTGGCCAAATGGAATTGATCCATGACTTTGCGTATCTGTTACCGGTGACGGTGATTGCTGAGTTGCTTGGAGTTCCGGCCAGAGACCACGAAAATATTAAGAAATGGTCGGATGAGATTACCCTTTTCATTTTTGGCGCGATTGGCGTACCGGATCGTCGTCAACGAGCCCAGCTCGCGATGGTGGAAATGGCGAAGTACCTCAAGGCGGTGATCGCTGAACGTCGACAGCAACCACAAGATGATCTGATTAGCGCCTTGATTGCGGCGCAGGAGCAAGATGATGCACTGACCGATGATGAAATCGTGAGTACCTGTTCCCTCGTCTTGTTTGGTGGGCATGAGACCACGACCAATTTGATTTCTAGTAGTGTGCATGCGTTATTGAAGAACCCCGCACAAAAGCAAAAGCTGACCGAGAATCCAGATCTCATCTCCACGGCAGTGGAAGAGTTTCTCCGCTACGATGGTCCGTCAAAATCGATGGTCCGGCTTGCGCTCGAAGACTTTGAGCTACGCGGCAAACAGATCAAGAAAGGCCAGCGATTACTGCTGTTCCAGTCGGCGGCCAACCATGACCCTGAGCGGTTTCCTGATCCTGATAGTTTAGATGTTGCTCGTCAGCCCAATCCGCATGTTGCCTTCGGCTATGGCATTCACTTCTGTTTAGGTGCCCCGCTCGCGCGTATTGAAACCGCTATCACCGTCAATACGATTCTCCGGCGGTTACCAAAACTACGACTCGCCACCGACACGCTTGAATGGCACCCGACGATCGTCAGTCGCGCGCTAAAAACGCTACCGGTCGCGTTTTCCTGATGCTGAGGTGTCTATGCGCCGTCTGCGTATTGTAGTGGATCACAACAAGTGTGTGGGCTCGACCATGTGCATCAACATCGCACGGGCAACGTTTGCTCTTGACGGTGAGGGGAAATCCTCGGTGGTCAATTCACAAGGTGACACAGAGGAAAAGATTCTCGAAGCGGCAGAGAGTTGTCCGGTCAGCGCGATTATGATTGAAGATGCCGAGACTGGTGAGTCACTGTTTCCGTAGCAGGAGCATTCAGCTTTCAGCGGCCAACTCTCAGTCAACAGGAGAAGCAATCAGCGACCAGTAGTAAGCCGTCAGCCACGAGAGTAAAACTGGACAATTCTCTAACAAAGCTGAGGGCTGAACGCTGACGTAGTCAAACAGGAGACCCCTCTATGAGCCGCTTAGGCTTAGTTCCGCGTGAGCAACTCGATGCTGAATTGCGGACAACGTTGGAAGCGTTTGAACGGGCCTGTCCGGACTTTAACCCTGCCGTCTTCCAGGCGATGGGCCAGAATCCTGCATTGAGCAATGCCTTTTATCGTTTCTATATTCCGACGCGTCTTCATGGGTTGCTCGACAGTCGCCTCAAGGAATTGATCCGCCTCAAAATTGCCGAGTTGAACGCGTGCCGCACCTGACAACGCTCGCGCACTGCACAGGCTGTGCAGGATGGAGTAACTGACATGTTGGTTGCGGCGTTGTGTGATTATGAAAATCACCCTGAGTTTTCCTCGCGTGAGAAGCTCGCGCTCCGTTTTGCTGAACGGATGGCTCTGAACCATCAGTCAATTGATGACACCTTCTTCCAGGATTTACGACAGGAATTTAGCCAGGCTGAGATTATCGAACTTGGCATGATGACGGGGTTGTTCATTGGCTATGGCCGCTTGCTGGCAGTGTTGGATTTGGAAACAGCGACGACAACAAAACTGAAGTGACAGGGACTTATAACGGCTTTTCTGTCACTTTCACAGGCATGCCGTCACGCAAGTCACCCGGACCTGAGAGCACTAGTGCTTCTCCACCATCGAGACCGTTTTGAATCTGCAGCGTATCCCCAAAAGCTTCTCCGACACGTACAGACACTTTCACTATCTGTTGGTTGCGGACCAGCCAGACGAAGGTTTGCTCGCCACTACCACGGATCGCGTTCTTGGGAATCACGACTCGCGGTGCACTCCCATTATTCTTCATCGGTTCGGCGAGAAAGTTGATGCGAATTGACATGTCGGGACGCAGATACTCGTCCGCTTTCGTCAGCTTCACTTCGACCTTGAGCGTGCCTTTTTGACGATTCGCTTGTGGATAGATTTTCACAACCTGTGCAGGATATTTTCGGTCAGGATAGGCATCAGGTATAATGTCAGTCTTTTGCCCCATGCGCACGTGGCGGAAATCGACCTCGTTAATATCTACTTCGCCGCGTAAGTCATTCAGGTTGGCGATACGGATGAGATCTCCCGCTCCGGCAAACCCTCCTGGAACGGCGATTTCTCCGACCTCCTTGAGCTTCGCGAGCACGACCCCATTCATCGGAGCAATCAGCTTCGTGTAGTCGAGGTTCACCCGTGCTGATGTGACCTCAGCCTCATTTTGGCGAACGGTCGCGTGTGCTACCGCACGTTCGTTCTCTGCGACATCCAATTGTTGCGTGGCGATGAGGCCACGCTCGTGCAGGTCTTTCATCCGTTGCGCCTGCTTGTGTTTGAGCGTGAGATTCGCCTGAGCTAACTCTAAATTTGCCGTTGCTCTCCGTAACGCCGCTTGGTAGTCGCGATGATCAAGACGGACGAGAACTTGTCCTTTGCGTACGACATCGCCTTCCTGCACTTCATACGCGTCGATGCGACCCGGAACACGTACGCCGATTGAGATATAGCGATCACCCGTCACAATATATCCAGCCCCCGAGAGCACCGGACCAGAGACCGGAGTCGTAGCGCCAATAAGTTGGGCGTAGACAACTTGCACTGCTGGTGGCTGCCCGAGCGTCATGCGATACAACCACACTGCGGCACCGCCGATTGTTCCAGCAAGGAGGGGAACAAACACGAGCCACCACACCCACGCGCGCGAACGAGTCTGTCGCGCTGACGGGTCGATGCGCAGGCTGTGCAGGTCTGTCTCAGTGCGAGGAGGTTCCATGTCGTGTGAATGAAAAATTAAAAATTAAGTGTCGAGTCTCATGACATCGCGTACTCATTTTTGTGCAAAAATCCAAGAAATTCGACGAATTCTTAGTGCGCGATGTTATGAGACCTGACAATTAAGAATTAAAAATTTTGGAGGGAAAGACTGAGGCGCGAACAGCAACAGTCAATGGTCTGCTCTTCATCTGCATGCTCAATTCTTCATTGTTTTACCCTCGTCGCAGTGCTTCGGTCACTTGTAGTTTCGCTGCTCGGCGCGCGGGGAAGAAGCCGCCGATGAGGCCCATTGCTACTGCGAGACCGAAGGCGATGAGTAATGACACGGCAGAGACACGTAGGGTTACCACCGCAGTGGAGAACGACGGCAGTTGAAATGCGACGCCCTGCATGAATCGATTCACCAACTCGACGGCTCCTATTCCCAGAATTACGCCAATGACATAACCGAGCAACGCCAGGCATAACGATTCACTGACGAAAGAAACCAGAATAGAACCACGACTGAACCCGAGCGCACGTAGGGTACCAATTTCCGCCGTACGATGAGCGACTGCAGCGAACATCGTATTCATCGCACCGAAGATTGCGCCGGTTCCCATAATGATCGCCAGCAGGATCGTTAGTGCATACAACGCTTTGGCTCCTTCGGCTTGTTCTTCGTAGTAGACGATTTCCGGCTTGGCATCGAGCGAAATACGCGGGTCCTCGGCGATGCGGCGGACCAGCGTTTCCTGGTCTGCTCCGGAAGCTGTGACTAATCGCACTCCTGAGCAACCAGCGGCATTCCCGTCCTTGAATAAATCACCAACATCGATCCACACCTCTGACTCGAAGGCTGAACCGTCAGCGGCAAAGAGCCCGACAATTTTCCATGCCCGATCCCCGAAACTGAGGGTTTCGCCAAGGCCAAGACCTTGATAACGCTGCGAAGCCGCTACGCCTACGACCGCCTCGCGCACTGCTGGAGTTGGTGCCCGGCCCTCAACGATGCGCAAATTATCATGCACCAGGAAACCCATCGGGGTCACGCCCCGGACGAGGACCATTTCTTTTCCGCCCTTTTTGGTGGGTAATTGTGGTTGAGAAATGAACTCGGGGGACACTAACGGTTCTCCCGTTGGGGTCTGGGCGACACCGGGAAGATAGCGCAAGGCTTGCACGGCCTCGCGTGAAACAAAGCTCATGACGTCGCTGGTGGCGCCTTTGCGCATGGCGATCAACTGGTTTGGGTCTCCGGCGGAGATCAACATTTGTCGCAGGCCAGAAACGAGCGAGAGCAGGAGAATGGTGACGAGCACAACTAGTGCGATGCCGCCCGCTGTCGCTAGCGTCGTCATCTTGCGCACGAGTAAGTTACGGAAGTTGTATTTGAGGGGAACACTCATGGCTTCGCCAATTAAGAATTAAAAATCAAGAATGAAGAATGAAGAATGAAGAATGAAGAATGAAAAAGAGTGAGAAGAGAGTTCTCTTCATCTTAGAATTTTACATTTTACATTATCTTCAGGTGATTTGTCGTAATGCTGTCGCTACGTTCAACCGTGCCGCGCCACGTGAGGGAATCACTCCCGACAAGATGCCGACAAACAGAGCGATAAATATGCCCTGAATCATGACCGACACCGGCATTAGAAACAGCGAGAGTGGACCCAGAAACGGAGACCAGGAGCTTTTTCCAGCATTGAGGATGAGGTACGCCGGCAAGGCGCCCAACAGACCACCTAAGCTCGCAATTAAGAGTGCTTCGCTCAGGAGCAAGGAAAAAATCGTGCGCCGAGGAAATCCGATGGTCTTCAGCGCTGCCACTTCGCTGATCCGTTCTCGTACGCTCATCGCCGCGGTGTTCGCAGCAATCAGGATAATCGCGGCGACTACGAGGAAGCGGACGAACATAATCACCTGAATAATACCGTCGAATGAGCTCAAGTAGGCTGCTGTAAACGCGTACTGTGTCTCTGTCAGCGTTGGGTGAGACGAATTGCGAAATTGTTCATCAATTGCAGTGCTCACGCTTGAGAGATTCTCCGGCGCGTCGACCATCACGACCAACTGGCTAATCCAACCAGTTGCGCCCAAGTTTTCATAAGGACGCAGTGCCTCCTCAAAATACTCGCGTTGGAACAGGAAGAGAGTTGAGGACATTGGGCTCACGTCAGGAATGGTGCCGACGATTTTGAAGGTCAAGCTGATGTTAAACCAGACGCTATTACGCAGGGTGACTTCGTCGCCAACTTTCCAGCCGAATTTCTCCATCGTGCGAATGCCAATCAGCGCGCCATTGCGAGTTTTCTGAAATAGGGCCAGTTCTGTTGGATTAAATTGGTACTCACCCAGTGTCTCACCGAAGGTGCTGGTATCTACAGCATAGCTGGGAAAGAAGTCCTTCGCCTCTGTGTAGATGCCCCCGAACCAGGTCAGATGCGTGACTCCCTCGACGTGGGCAATGCCGCGAACACGCTGAGCGTACGCGACTGGGAGATTCTCGTACGCAATCCCATACTTGTGGTGCACAACGAGCCGTCGGCCATGAGACGAGCCTGAAAGAATCGAATCCCGCACTGACGGAAGCGTCATCACCGCGCACACGAGGAAAATAGAAAACGCAATCGCGAGTGTCGTGAGAAGCGTCCGCGTGCGATTGCGCCCAAGATTGCGTCGAATGAGAGTCCAGGTGCTCATATGAGAAAATGCAAAATGGAGAATGAAAACAACGAAAAGAACTAGCGAACAACAAGGCAATGGATATTTTCTGGTCTTCAATTTTTAATTTTTCATTCTTAATTCTTCATTCTTTGCCTCTCCGTTCACCAACACGCCTTTATCCAGGTGAAACGTCTGATCCACATAGCGCTGCGCTCGCGGATCGTGCGTAACCATGACGATGGTCTTATGAAACTCGTTCTTCAAGCGGCGTAACAGGTCGAGAATGTCGTAGGCATTTTTTGCATCTAAGTCGCCGGTTGGCTCATCTGCTACGAGTAGGGCAGGATCGACGACAATCGCTCGTGCAATCGCCACGCGTTGTTGCTCACCACCGGATAGCTGGTTTGGACGATGATGTTTCCGCTCAGTTAGCCCGACGATATTCAAGGCGGTCTCTACATGTTTGCGGCGGTCGGATTTCGACAAGCGTGTGAGGAGCAAAGGCACTTCAACATTCTCGGCAGCACTGAGGACGGGAAGCAAGTTATAGAACTGAAACACAAACCCTACGTGCGCTGCGCGCCACGCCGCGAGTTGGTTTTCACTCATCCCACTGACGTTTTGCCCATCGACGAGAATGTTCCCGGAAGAAGGTTGATCCAGTCCAGCGATGAGGTTCAGCAGTGTCGACTTTCCCGAGCCAGAAGGCCCCATCAGTGCCGCAAAAGTCCCATCTGGAATCTGTAAGTTGACTCCTTCGAGTGCATGCACTTCATCGGCGCCACGACGATAGATGCGCGAGACCTGATTGACCGCGATCATGGCAGAATCCCCTCTATCAACGTCTATACTCGTGTAGCCCTAAAGGTGACAACACTCTTGTTGAGTGTTGTCGACGACAGAGAGGGTAAAGAGAGAAAGGGCGGTTTTACATCCCCCTGTTCGCTTCACTACGGTAACGACATACCGCACCAGTTTCAATCCGTGTAGCGAGATATTGCCCGACGACTGGATTGGCAGCAGCGACTTGCGCAAGCGCACGTTTGACCGCTTTTCTGACTGCCGTACGAGCCCGCTCTGGTACATCAGCAAAGGATCGCGTTCGTCCTCCGAGACCGATGGCACACGCAAGCTCGTGCGTAAGTGTATCAAGTTCGTCTTGTTCTTCCGACAGGAGCACTGGTTGTTGCCTGAGCGTGCAAATGCGTTCCCGTACCGCAGGCAGAGTCTTGGTATCCATAACTTCCTGGCCACCATTGATAGGCGGTGCGGTTCCCTCGTCGATAACGAGCGTGACCGCTGCTATATCCTGATCGGGCGCCGTGACAAGCCGGGCGATATAGCGCATACCAACTAAGTCCGGAACGGTTGCTACGTGTTCGCCCAGTGCGATACGCCAACCGCCTTGTGGTGCAGACGTAACACTGACCGAAGGTATGGATACTGAACGAGTTTCTCGTAAGGCGACCAGGGCCTGCTGCCAGCGTGCAACCAGACCATTCATTCCCAAGGCGGTGCCTTCTGCTATTGCTTCAGTCATGAGCACGCGCCCACGCGATTCATCCCCAGTGCTGCCACGCTGGAGGAGCGCTAATGCGAGTTCCGCTCGAGCTTGCGTTGCCGCTGGTCGATGCCCGAGGCGCTCGTTCGCTGCAATTGCTGACTCAAAGTGTTCTATGGCGAGGTCAATCTGTCCACAGGCTAACGCAGCAACACCTAACGGACGGTGAGCAGAACCGAAGCACACAACCGCCAGGGAAGCCATGATCGGCAAGTCCGCATAGGGCAAGAGTGCAGCATAGGCGGCGTGGGCTATCTGTTTGTCCTTGAGTGCTGCGGCAATGTCGATGATGGCTTGCATGGTCAGCAACCAGGAACTCGTAGGTACGATGCTCTCGAGACCATCGCGCTTCACACGCTCTAATATCGCCCGAGCTTGATGAAGATCTCCTCGCCGTAGCGCGAATAACGCAGCAGCCATAGTAAAGGATTGATCACGCTCGGTGACGACAGGCGAGGCTGCTACTGATGCGGCAAGGTCAGCGAGTTCTGTTTCGCGTCCTTGAAAGAAGCGAATCGCTGCTAAATGTGCGCCATAGTACGCTAACGCATCAGCATCGCCAGCTTCAGTGCCGAGCGCATAACAGGCGGTTGCCGCCTCCTCGGCTTGGGCGAATTGGCCGGCGCGGATGGCAAGCATGACTTCCATCGCCTGCACGATGAACAGAATGCTCTGACAGCGCAACGTGTCTGCACGCAAGCGGAGTTCTGTCAGTGCGATAGTGGCTGAAGGGTCGGCAAGCAAGAATAAATCCGCAGCGCGCCAGCAGAGACCCATCAAGGAGAGGAGTTTGTCGTGAGCGTTTGCGGCTGTAGCGATCAGCTCGTTTGCGACAGCAAGCCGAGGTTTCGCGTGTGCTGGGGTGAGGAGGGTGTGGTGATACAGAGACAAGGCTTCAGCAAGTGCACGGGCGTCACCGGTGCTACGAGTAGCATGTACCGCTTCGCCGACTGCATCTTCTGATCCGCCGCGGTACACACTCTCGGCGGCGAGTCGAACGGAGAGTCGCGCACGGAGCACGGCAGCGTCAGCAGGAAGAGCCTCACACGCACGACGTTGGAGCGCACTGACGCGCTCTGCTTCTTCAGTGAGGCGATGCTCCCGTACCCATACGCCCCCAAGACCTAATGCCGCACGTGCTAAAGTTGATACATCATTTTCAAATTCGGCAAGTTGCGCGGCGCGGTGAAACAGTGGGCGTGCTTCGGCAAGGAGTCCACACGCCAGAACTGCTTCCGCATGCTCGACTATCAGAGTGGAAAATGGTCCTGGGAGTGCGGCTGCATCGTGAAGTTCAATCGCTCGCCCAAGGAGACTCGTCGCTTGTTCGAAGTCATCTGCTCCTTGCAACACCACCGCTGCCTCACGGGCGATGTGGACGGCGGTAAGGGCATCCTCTGTAGAACGTCGAGCGGCAGTGAACGCGTGGGAGACACGACGCAGGACACGGTCTGGTGCTGAGCCAGTCAAGAGCTTTGCAGCGCGAGCGTGCACAGCGAGACTTTCGTGCGGCTCAAGCGTCGTCAGAGTCGTGTTGCGCAGCCGTTCATCAGCAAAACGGAAACGATCTCCGCGCTGCTCGATTAAAATTCCCACGGCCACCGCGCGTGTGAACGTGATAGCGACCTCTTGCGGGGGAATGGTGGCGACACGAGCGACTTCATGCACAGAGACTTCCATGCCAAGCAGTGCCGCGATGCTCAGGAGTTGTTGTTCTGGTTCCGAGAAATGCCTGATCCCACTGGTCATGTCACGAGGTACACGATCGGTTAGCTTCGAGAGAGCAAGGCGGCTGACCTGTTTTGGTGGCGAATGCGATAGCGCGTTACGAGTTGTATCGACTAACCGCTTGTCGTCTTTTGTACGGAACATGAATTGAATTATCCCCCCACGGCTAGCGTGCTGTCGTTGTGCACCTTCAAGCATGAATCCCCCGCACCGCGTAGTCTACAGTGTGATGCTGTTACTGAGAACATCAGAGCAAGGTTGATACCAACTCTACCTTTGCACAAAGTCCTGAAGTAACGCGGATATTTTCTTCTCTTAGACAGAAAAAGACGACACCCCTGTCGCGACAGTTGACACTTCGTTGAGAAGTGCGACAGCCGCCGCCGCCGTCTCTGCGGCACTGTGCCGTCGCATGGCACACCCCCGTCACGCCTAAAGAGCAAAAGTCAGCAGGAGAAGAAGAATGGGCACCTTAGAAACCCGCAGGAGCGTACGAATCCGTTGGCCGTGTGCAGACTGTACTGAAGCAAGCGTCACTGCATGCTGCAGCTCACTATCTGTCTAAGACACCCTCGAACGAACAATCAATCAACCCAAGAAAGGCAAAGTAACTATGAGACTCACGCATCCGATAGCGATGAAACGTGCCGCGCTTGTCATTCCCCTGTTCCTCAGTGTCCTTGGAGGAGCAGTGTCTGTCCAAGCCGCAGCGAAGACCGAACTTGAAAATAACGGCTTTAACTGCGCCCAGGTGGGTGGCCTTCCTGGCATCAAACCGGCCACGAGGTGTGAGAAGTGTGAAACCAATCCGCAGAGCGGCACGGTGAAATGTGATGTCTTTTACTGCGATGAGGGTGGAGCCAACTGCCATCCCCAAGCGACACTTACCACGACTGATCCGCAAGATGCGGACCTTGACCACCCGCTGGTGGGGCTTGGAGACATCAATGCCGATGCGGTGGCTGATATCGCGGTGGGTGACCCTACTCATGGTCAGATCATCGTCCTTTCTGGAGCTGGAAACGGTGTGTTGGCTATCGTGAAGAGTGAAAAGCCAGACCCCCTAATGCCCTTTGGCCAGTGGTTCTCCGGGGTTGAAGATCGCGACGGTGATGGAATCACTGATCTTGTTGTTAAGGAATCAAGCGATGGTCCACTTTCACTATTCTCACCACTTAGTGGAAAGAGACTAAGCGCACGAAGAACTGCAGACCCTCGTTCGGAAGAAGCAGCTTTGACAGAGCCCCTGGGACAAGTTGCCGGTGATACGGTGGTCGGTGACCTCAACAAAGACGGAGTTGCTGACCTTGCGTTGGTTGATGCCACTCAAGGCCAGGTGTTGGTGTTCTCGGGAGCTGATGGTTCGCTGGTGACGATCTTACCTGTTCCTGAGTTACGCGATTCAGTGAGCACGAAGAGCCGCACCTCTACAACCAGTACGACCAGAGCTGCTTTTGCCAACACGTGCGTAGAACGAACCAAGTACGTTCAGTCGGGAAGCTGGCGAACGCTTGAAACGCTGTGGAATGCTGCTGCGCAAGGACGATTCCATACCCCCGCTGGTGCACAGATCAAAGTACGGCGTGGTGCCGGTTGGTTTGGCTGGGACACGCAGAAGCAAACCCTTGATGGCGTTAATACCAAAATTCTCTCAGTCGGCTCGTCGGTGATTCCTTCACGCATGCAGATGAAGGTTTCGCAAAGTATGTATGTCACTTACGGTTACTGCCCAGTTGGGCCGTAACTCTCCACACCGATCAGCGCGTTGCAGCATTTTCTTAGTTCTCTTCATCTACTGCCAGTAACCATGGCAACCAAAAAAACTTCGTATCGGTGTGCTGCTCCGGTAGCGTACCGGGAATAACCAAAGAAAGGAAGAATAGTCATGAAACTCACGAAAACTTTACGGATGTTCGGAATGATCGCAGCACTCATCGGTATCACGACAGTCCAGTCCTTTGCGCTACCCGCAAACGAGATCGAGACCACCTACTATTCTAACGCCAGTATGACGGACGAGGTCGGTTACTCCTTCTTGGGATGTGATGGCAGCAGGGGCAGAACCGGAAAAACCAGCAGTTTTAAGATGACAACGAAACGCGCGTGCCACTCTGGAGGATCAAATCCAGGACAGGGCCCTCTCGGGATGTGTTACACCCAGATGAATAATGGGAGCTCTAGTTGTTGCACCTTCATCTCGGGCGAGTGCCCAACCTTTGAAGGGATCATCATCACCGAAATCGGTCCCCAAAAGTAATCAATCATCACCGGTTCTCACAATAGCTGGGAGCCGGTATCTGCATCCGCTAAAGGAAGAGGGAGACATTTTGTGAACACGTACCTTTCTATGACAAACACCATTACGAGCCTTGTGCTTGCTTATTTGACCTTCATAACATCATTCACCTCGGTCGCGTTTGCAGCCGTGAACCTGCCGAATACCACTACGGTCTCCCAGACGGGAGTACTTATCGGTGGTGGAGGAGCTGGGGGCGGACAGGACCCTGGACCTGATGATCCAGCCAGTAAACCTCGTACGCCAGGGCAGCCTGTTCTGGTTGATCGCACTGCGAGTTCCATCAAGCTCAAGTGGACCGACAACTCATCTTACGAGCAAGGCTATAACCTCTACCGCGGCGCTGGCTATAGCGGTCCGTGGACGCGGATTGCCGTTTTCGGTGCTGTGCCGGGGAACACCTCAGTAATGGAGTATACCGACGTAGGGTTACCGCGAGACACGCGATACTATTACCGAGTCGGTGCGTATAACTTTTTTGGTGAGTCGTTTTCCACACCGCAAACCTTTGCGACAACTGATGGGCGCATAAAGGTCAATCGGCTGCAAGTACGTTTACGTATTGCGAATGTCTCGGACGCTGACACCGATGATGATGTTCATGTGTCGGTGAACGATTTCAATATGAACCACGGCACGTGGCTTGACTATGGGCGAGATGACTTTCAGCGTGGCGATGATTTCACTTTTGAATTGCTGCCCGAAGGTGTGTCCGATCTCAGTGACATTAATGATATCTTTATCTTCAAAACTGGTAGTGATGGTATGTGTCTCGCGGGGTTGTCCCTCCTCGTAAACGGCGGTGAAATCTATACGCAAGACTTTGGTGCGACGTCTTCTACATGCCACTGGATCGACGGCGGGAATGGCGTTGGCAATTACTTTGTGGTTGGACGCAGTACGTTACGCGCGCATCCCCTCTGGCAGAACTTTGTCGCTCCAGTGAAGATCAGTGTTCAGAAGCGAGAACTCGGTGATCTCGTCGAGGGAATCGTGGGTAATATCATTCACGATGACATCTCGCTCGATCTTCCTGTGTATATCGGGAGTGCCAATCCGTACTGGGGACAACTCCACGATGATCGCGCAGTTGAGGTGTTCCGTAGAGATACAAGCTCCGTTCGTGTCAGGTTCAACTTGGGTATTGGTCTTATTGTTGATGATCCCAGTGTGACTATAGGCTTCGCGGCGCGATTTACCGGTGTGTGTCGAACGGCGACGACTCCACCTTCCATACGTATAACTCTTGAGGAGTTCGGCGCTACACCGCGCTTTGGGGTGATTAGCCAGGCGCTTACTATAGGGCTGATCAATCTGGCAGAGAATACCGTGGCGGCCAAAATTGATCAGAGCCTCAAAGGAATGCTCCCGCAGTTTGAGCGAGACTTTCCTATCGACATCAAAGATATTGCCTGCGTCACTCCAAGTGTTGATGCTGATGGAAACGTCAACTTTACTGTCACTCAAGTGCCAAGAACTAGCGGGACGACCACTAGCGGAACGAAAGTGACAGGAACGTTCGGTACCACGGCCACAAAAACTCTAACGAGGTAATCAAGACTCGCAAAGAGTAACGCACGGAGGGTTTGCTACACGGCAAGCCCTCCGTTTTCAAACGCCTCTCCCAGCCAGAAATCCGATAGGGAATTCGCGCCGCGTGTCCTCGATTCCTATCATCAGCTGCAGACGGGGAACTCGACCGAAGGAAGGAAACAGGGATGAACACAAAACTTTCTGAAGCAGCAGCCAAAGCGATTCAGGCCATCGCTTTCAACCTCACTCTTCTCAGCCTTGGGCTGTCGAGTTCGCCCGCGCACGCAATTCCAGCGAACGAACCTCCGCAACAGGAAGATTCGCTTGACTGCTTTAGCGACTTACAGGGCGCTATTTCCAACACCCCGCAGGTCATCAACCTTGGGCAGACCGCAACTCTCCGTTGGAATGTCACGGTTCCTAGTAGCTGTACCGGCAAAGGGGTCAAGCTATATGTCAATAATCAGCTTGTGTCCTCTACCGGAAGCCAGAACATTCAACCGAGCGCTGACACGAGCTATCGGCTGCGTGCTACGTTGCCTGCGGTGCACGGCGGCGGGGAACGTACGCTGGCTACCTCCGCTATTAAAGTGAACCTGCCCCCTACAGACCCCAACCTGTCTTTCTGTCCGTCCTCGATCTATTGGGATGCCGACCGTGATGGCATTAACGACAGCAAAGAAGACTGTCTTTTGAATCACTACGCACCAGTCCTGTATATGCCGTTCGATTACGACTGGATCAAACCGGCCAACGTCGATTGGTATCTCGCGCGCACCACGCTACGCTTTCATCATAATAACTGTAGCGACGATGAGGTCCTCGCGCTTGGTGCGGTTACGCAATCGAGTCTGATTAACCAAGCTCACTCTCCTAAGGAAGGCTTTTGGGATGGGTGCGATCATAAGAATTGGGTAATACAGTCAACGTATGATCGTTTCTTCGACGAAGATCAGCACTTCTTCTTGCAAGCGCCGAACGACGCGACCCACCGCGGCAGCTCAAACCCGACGCAGTGGAAAGTGTACGGACATGTCTACAAGAATTCGATTGGCGGGCTGAACCTCCAGTATTGGTTCTTTTACCCGTACAACGATAACGTCGCATCGTTTAATCATGAGGGCGACTGGGAATCCATTATTGTACGATTAAACGGCGCGTACACAGTCAACGGTGTCTATTTTTGTGGGCATGGAGACTGCTCAACTTACAGAAGTGCAAACAACATAAGTTGGTTTGACAACACGCACCCGATCGGCTGGGTGGCAGATGGCAGTCATGCGACGTACCCGAGCGAACTGGCCTGCGACCTTGCTCCTGTCGAAGAGGAAGGAGAGCCTCTCCTGAACTGTCAAACCAAGGATGCGTACCGCTGGTTCACCTGGGCCAACGGTAAACTGGGACGGTCTGGATACCAAGGCGGAGGTGTTGTGAACGTAGGTGAAAAGAACTTTCCGCTCAATGGTCAGTTGTTCATCCGGTACTACAGCCGCTGGGGCGAACTTGGAGAAACCTCTGTAACATCAGGTCCACGCACTCCTTCGTTTCAGTCAAACTGGAAGTTAGATGCGCAGTAGCGTGTCTACCGTCTAGGCATGGCACCAGTAGAAGTTGCCAAAGTCGAACGCAGGGATTATTTCCTCACTGGCTGTGCACAAGAACGTCTTCAGTAAACACTGATCAGACTCGTAGAGCGGCCAGTTACGGAAAGTTCGCCGCGACAGTGCGCATGCAGCATGTTCCGAGATTTTCTCATCTACTTCCAGTATCACACCTCAAAGGAGACGGTTTGTGAACACGAAGTTTTTTGCAAAGCTGATCAACCTTGGCATGGTCAACTCCATGCTTTTCAGCCTCGGGCTGCAGATCACGCCTGTTCATGCACTTCCGGCAAGCACCCCTTCCAGTCAAGAGAAGGCGATTGACTGCCTGGGTGATCTGCAAGGTACGCTCTCCGTCACACCGCAGCCTATCCGTCTTTGGGAGACTGGGGCACTGCGTTGGAACGTTACCGTTCCCACTAGCTGTACTGGGGTCGGGATCAAGCTGTATGTTGATAGCCAGCTCGTTTCACCCACCGGCAGCCGCACCATTCAACCCATTGCCGATACAAGTACGAAGCTGCACGCGACATTGCCCGCTGTGTTAGGAGGTGGGAGGCGTACACTTGCAACCGCCAGTATCAAAGTTGATCTGCCCGAACCTCCGACAATCATCTCCATCTATGCGAACCATATGGAGCCCTTGCTTCTGCAGGCGCTGCGAGAAGGGAATAAGCACATCCGTATTGAAAACCATGTCGAGTTAGATTTGACCGGTTGGGAGGCTCTCCCCATCGCCGGAGGAGTGACCTTAGAGGGTGGACGGACGCCACGACACCCAGGACCACGGCTGTATACGACGATTCGCCCGGCGGTACTATTCGAAACGACCGGCGACAATATCCGTATCACCGGCGTTCGTATCGAAGGACCTGACCACGTCGGGGTAGTGCCCGATGGAGACAACAAAGGGATCGGAATCTTCGTCAGTGGCGATATCAACATTGAGATTGATAACAACGAGATCTACGGTTGGAGTCAGGCCGCAGTGCGGGTGAACGACTGCGATGGGAATGAGGGGTGTCAGCCTGGAGGGAGGATGCTTCCCTCAGAGAACCCGACCGTGGTACGCATCCACGATAACTTCATCCATCACAACCAGCATGAAGGCAGTAACGGTTATGGCGTGTCCGTGAATGCTGGGGCCTTCGTGTTAATCGAGCGCAACGTGTTCGATTGGAATCGGCACGCCATAAAAGGCGCCGGAGAAGCCGGAACCGGATACGCGGCATACCGTAATCTGGTGCTCAAGAATGGCGGATACCACGACACGTATTGCGTTCCACTCTACATTTGTCCTGGTGGAATCCCAGTCTATCATCACTACACTCATCAGTTCGACGTGCATGGCACGGACACCTGCTTTCCAGGGCATGCGAACTGCGGCGACGCCGGGCATTCGATGTTTATCCACTACAACACCTTCCTCTATACCGCTGGGAACGCGATCAAGCTGCGCGGCATTCCCGAAGAAGGGATGTTCATTGGCGCCAACGTTTTTGCCCATAATAACTGGGAGGATGCCGTGGTGGCGACCCAATTCATCGGAACGTACGCGGAACCCGGCAATGTGTTTGGTGTCGATGCCAGTACGGATCTGGGCGTCTGTGATTTCGATGGCGATAGCTTGCCCGATACCTTCATGGCGACCGGAGCGACCTGGTGGTTTTCCAGCGGTAGTGACAGACCCTGGGTGTATCTGAATACGTCAACCAAGCGTCGCTCTGAAGTGACACTGGGCCACTTCGATGGTGACAACCGTTGTGATGTCCTGGCCGACGGAGTCATCTATCCGGGAGGCAAGCCTCAGAAACTGCCGGTGAATCGTGTTCCGCTTGGAGGGGTGTTGACCAGTACGTCTCTGAGCCATTGAGGTTACTTTCATCTGGGGAGCGGTGTACGAACCGCTCCTGGTTCTTCTTTTAGTCTCTTTCCGCGTTTAGATCTCCCTTTGTTTAGCGAGACCTCACTCCTCAAACAACGGCGCTTTGGCTTTGGCGTAAGTAATCTTGCGAATTAGTTTGTCACCCTTAAAATGCAACAGATCGAGTCCACGCCATGAGGTTGGTTGGCCTTTCACTGACAGTGTACAGCGCCAACTGGCCATGACTTTCCCGGTCTCAGCATCGATAAACAGATCTTCATCGAGAAACTGCATGTTGCCAAACGTGCCGGTGAACTGTGGCGTAAACGCAGAACGAATTGCCGCGAGGCCTTGATTGTGTTTACCGTTAAACTCGTCGTAGACCGCGTCAGCGGAAAAAAACGACATGACCGCATCAAGGTCATGCCGATTAAATGCCGCCATGAAACGATTAGTGAGATCGAGGAGATGTTCTCGTTGGGTTTGCATCATACCCTCCTTACTGCAGGCACAATTAGCAATTTTGCGAGATCATGAGGAGGGGGAGTCTGTCATAGGGAGGAGCGAAAAACAGCGAAGCCATCTCTGCATAAAAACAAAGATTGCTTCGCGTAGTTTATCCTGAGCTTATCGAAGGGGTCGCAATGACGCCGGTTACGCCTTGCTCCGCGCCAATTGCTCCTTAGCGGCGGCGATCACATTGGCGGCAGTGAAACCGAACTTTTGCTGTAACTCCTTGAGTGGCGCAGAGGCACCAAACGTTCTCATGCCGATGATCTGCCCGCTCCAACCCACGTAGCGTTCCCAGCCAAAAGTTGAAGCCTGTTCGACGGCAACCCGCGCGGTGATCTCTGGCGGAAGTACGCTGACCCGGTACGCTTGATTTTGGTACTCGAAGATTTCCCACGATGGCATGCTCACTACGCGAGCGTTGATGCCTTCATTCTTGAGCTGCTCGTACGCTTGCAGGCACAACGAGACTTCACTCCCGCTTGCCAGGAGAAGCACGTCTGGTTTCCCGTTTGGCGCATCTGCCAAGACATAGGCTCCGCGAGCAACGCCAGACGCAGCTCCGTACTTGGTGCGATCAACGGTCGGCAATGCCTGTCGACTCAAGACAATCGCTGCTGGCTCGTGATGCTGTTGCATAATATACCGCCACGCTTCGACGGTTTCGTTGGCATCCGCGGGACGTAGCGTAATCAATCCCGGAATTGCGCGGAGTGATGCTAACTGCTCGATCGGTTGATGAGTGGGCCCATCTTCGCCTACGCCGATCGAGTCATGGGTGAAAATGTAAATCACTGGGATTTCCATCAAGGCGCTCAAACGGATAGCTGGGCGCGAGTAATCACTAAAGATCAAAAACCCTGACCCATAGGGGCGGACCTTGGCGAGTGACATGCCGTTGAGGATTGATGCCATGGCATGCTCACGTACGCCGAAATGAAGGTTGCGACCACCGTAGCTCTCTGCCGTGAAGTCCCCAGCCTCAGGAAACGTGAGGCGCGTTTTGGTCGAAGGGGCGAGGTCAGCGGCGCCACCGATGAGCCATGGGACGTTCTGTGCCAGCGTGTTGAGGATCTGCGCTGAGGCATCACGCCCAGCGACGCCTTTGGCATCAGTTGGAAAGGCTGGCAGATTTTTATCCCAGTCCGTTGGCAGCTGGCGACGTTGCATCTTGTAGAGTTGATCTGCCAGGTCAGGGTATCGACTTTGATAGTCCTTGAACTTGGCCATCCAGGCCTCGCGCTGTTCACGTCCACGATTGCCGATCCCTTGCTGGAAGTGGTTGTACACGCCGTCAGGGACAAGAAATTTCGCGTCTTCTGGCCATTCATAGTTCCGTTTGGTGAGTTTGATTTCTTCTTCGCCGAGGGGCTCTCCATGCGCGGCGCTGGTGTCTTGTTTGTGCGGAGCGCCGTAAGCAATGTGGCTGTCAACCATAATGAGTGTTGGACGGTCAGTGGTTTTTTGAAAAGTGGTGAACGCACGGGCGAGCATCTCCAGGTCGTTAGCATCGCCCACGCGCGTGACATTCCACCCATAGCCAATAAAACGGGTGGCGATATCATCACTGAATGCCCAACTGGTGTTACCTTCGATGGTGATCCGATTGTTGTCGTAGACCCAGCACAGATTTGATAACTGCAAGTGACCAGCGAGCGAAGCTGCTTCCCCTGAGACGCCTTCCATCATGCAGCCATCGCCGCACAGGGCATAGACGTTGTAATTGAACAGATCGAAGTCCGGACGATTGAAATACGTCGCCATCCACTTGCCAGCGATGGCCATGCCAACACTCGTGGCGACGCCTTGCCCGAGTGGACCTGTCGTGGTCTCTACACCCGAAGTCCAGCGATATTCTGGGTGGCCAGGTGTTTTACTATCAAGCTGGCGAAAGCGCTTGATGTCATCGAGCGTCACTGAGAGTTGGCCGAGTGTTTCGTATTTGGGATTGACCGCTTTCACCCCTGTGAGATGCAGCATGGAATAGAGCAACATTGAAGCGTGGCCGATGGAAAGAACAAAGCGATCGCGGTTCGGCCAGATTGGGTCATTTGGGTCGAAGCGCAGAAACTGCTGCCACAAGCTGTAGACGACCGGAGCCATCGCCATCGCAGTTCCTGGGTGCCCGGAGTTGGCCTGTTGGACGGCGTCCATTGACAGCGTACGAATTGTATTGACGGATAACTGATCGAACGATTGTGTTGGTGCCATGAGTCCCCCTTCCTCACTATCCTTTAATTATAGCAATTTGCTACGCGCTGAGTCCAATTCATGCTGTGAGAAAAAATAACTTGCCAAACGCCACCGCTGCAGCGCGATTCACTGTATGTAATTTCCAATACGAGGTGCTTGTCAACCCAACGTTCCATCCGCTAGGGTGCAACGCGAAAAAAGGAGGGACCGTGCTACACGATCATCGCGTACCACCATGCGGGCACTCTCGCTCAACGATGACGTGGAAGAGATTGCTTCACTTCGACTTGTACGTAAGTGCTGACTGATTCTTTCAAGGAGAATACATGTTTACACTTCTACCTATTGCTTCACGCATTGTTCCTGCTGTCGTCGCACTGACTTGTCTCGTCCTTGGTTCGCCAACCTTATGCGCATGGTATCGTGTTGGTGCGTAATGTGGTTTCTGGGGCACCACGGTATATCCATCAAATGGATCGCATCCGTAATAATGTTGAGGTCTTTAAGATTGCCCCGCCGTGGGGCAATCTCGATTCCCGTCACGAAGGGACGTACGACCTGACGACGACCGGTGCTTGCGGGACAACGCTCGGTGCGACCACCAGTAACGATCCCACACCAGACCTTGGCGATTTGTCGGTCGGAGGTGTTCCTGACGGGAAGCGCATTTATGTTGCCTTGCGGGGGCCATTTCCGCTGACCGTTGCCCACGCCGCAGATGGGAGTTGCCCAGGATTGGACATCATTACGCTCTCCGCAAATCGTAAGAGAGGTGCACTAACGCATGTGTTACCGACGACGGTCCTAAACTTCGGTGCAACACGAAACCTCAGCGATCCGCATGCGGCGATTGTACGTATTAAGTGACTCTCCGGTTAACGACAAAACGGAGGATCAGGAATCAGAAAACGAATGGACGAATGGGTGATTCGGTGTCAAGAGTGTTCGGCACTCGCTATGCACGTATGCAGAGGGGGCCCTTCTCCCCGCAGGGGGAGAAGGGCAGGATGAGGGGAGAAAGCGTGGGTGTGGCTCGCTGCGTAGCGCATCATCCTCACCCTAGGCCCTCTCCCTGGGAGGGAGAGCTCATAAGGGTAGGTTTTTTATCCAAGCCACAATTGGCACGGATTTCCCGTCGTGAGGAGCCGCGTGTTCGTCCTGCCCGCGCAGGCGGGCATCCAGGAGCTTCACCCCTGAACGATTGCGTATTCTCCCTGGATTCCCGCATTCGCGGGAATGACGTCTCGTCTTTTCTCCGCGTAAAAGCCTACCCCTAAAAGGAGGGGAGTGGCAGCTGCCGCCTGTCGGTGGTCAAGTTTTGTGCCGAACAGTATTGGATTCGGTGCAGGCTGGGATAAGCCTGTCCTGAGCCTGTCGAAGGGGCTGCAGGCCGTTCCCAGTATGATCCGCCGGGAACGCTGCGTTTATTCCGGCCTACTTTCTTGAGGTCGTGTGTCGGGTGGGCAGTGCTCTGCCACCCGACAAAAAATTCACAACTCACAACTTGCTACGACTGCAAACTTCCTCCACAACTCGATCCTGCTCCAGCCGTGCATCCGTAACAGTGAGAGTCAACCAAAATCGCTCTCTTCTGCAACGCTTGCATCAGTTCAGTCGCAGGCTTTTCACCTAAGCGAAACGGTCTGCCATTCCCGACCTTCATATCGAGCATTTGGTTGAAGTCGCAATCATAGAGATACCCATCCCACGAGATACTGACCTGGCGCCGACACATGAGGCCGTCAAGAGTTGTCGGATTAAAGGAATGCGCTAGCAATTCCATATAGGCTTCGGCTTTCCCCTCACGTTGCAGCGCATGCGCAAAGCGCGAGATGGGCATGTTGGTAATCGTGTACAGATGATTGAAAGCAATGCCAAAATTGCTGCCAAGTTCGCGTTTATAGTCCTCTTCGAGTTTTGCTTGCGGCGGGGGAAGGTGGGCTCCAACGGGATTGTAGACCAGGTTCAGCGTCAGCCCAGAGCCTTCTGAACCGTAACCAATACGGTTCAGGCGTTTTAACGCGTCAATGGATTTTTCAAAGACGCCCTGACCACGCTGCTTGGTTACGTTCTCCAGCGAATAGCAGGGTAAACTGGCGACGATTTCAACCTGTTGGTCGGCAAGGAATTGCGGCAGGTCTTCTTGACCCGGCTCAAAGAGAATCGTTAGATTGCAGCGATCAATAACATGGCGTCCTTGACGGCGATTCTGTTCGACCAGCCAACGAAACGAGGGGTTCAGCTCCGGCGCTCCACCAGTGATATCCACGGTTTGTGGCGTAGCCGTGCGGATGAAGTCGAGAACCTGTTCCGCGGTCTGACGATCCATGATCTCCGTGCGTTTCGGGCCAGCCTCGACATGGCAGTGCAGGCAGGCCTGATTACACAATTTGCCAACGTTGACCTGCACGGTATCAATGGCAAGCCGGTGCAGGGGGTTTCCCTGTTGCCGGATGTGCTGGGCAAATGGAGTAACCGTTGAGAACATGCTCACCTCATGTTTGTTATGGTGCCAACGCGATTGATATATCCAGGACTTACGCTTGAGGACCACAAGTATCATTTTAGGGATATGATTACCAAGAAGCAGTACGTCGAATATTTGGTGAGCACGCCGAAGAATTGCACCTGTACGTATCTGGCCGAGCATTTGGAAGA
>Ga0194132_10000922_pt1 | contig 60210 bp, 56 predicted proteins | sample TA2KigOf80mmetaG_FD_148612 | JGI IMG/M metagenome (GOLD analysis project Ga0194132, IMG submission 148612) | Freshwater microbial communities from Lake Tanganyika, Tanzania - TA2015054 Kigoma Offshore 80m | ecosystem: Environmental > Aquatic > Freshwater > Lake | place: Tanzania: Lake... | reverse complement strand
CGCGGCACCTCTTTCGTCTCGATCAAGCAGCTCCGGGAGCACATCGATGCTTTCATCCAAACCTACAACCAGAACGCCAAGCCGTTCGTCTGGACCAAGACAAACGTCCATCAACGCCGCTTCAAAGACCGACGTATCAGCCAATTGTGATTCCGGGTACTAGTTCGCCGATCACACGGCGCCACCACGCCCGGTACGACAGGTTCTCCATCACATGAGCACGCGCTGCCGTCACGATCGCCCGTCGCGCCGCGTCGTTGCCTAGGTAGCGGCGAATCTTGGCCGCGAGATCCGTCGGATCGGTGAAGGGGACATAGTGGCGATAGGGCGTGAGATAGCGGGGGGTGACCTCGTTCTCGCTCTCGAACAGGAGCGCACCGCACAGAATGCTCTCGATCACGCGACCTTTAAGCTGATGGGCGCCCGCGGTGGTCTTCGAGAAGTTCAACGTGATCTTGGAACGGTTGAGGAATTGCACATAGTCCTCGTCGGACACGAATCCGGTCTCGTCGCTGCCGTGAACCTCAATCGGCGCACCGATCTTCCTCGCCTCGACGATCGCCGCGCGCCGATCCTCATAGTGATGAAGCTTGCCGATGAAGCCGACATCGATGTCGCGTTCGATCCCGAGGTCGCGAAAGAGCCGGCCGTCGCGCGGCGCCCACAGATCGAGCACGGTCCTGCCCGGCACGCGCTTCGCCAGCTCCGCGCCGTTGCCGTCCCACGAGGCGGAAATGTCGCCGATGGCGGCATATCCGGCGATCAGCGAGGTCTGGAAAGCGTAGCCGAGGTCGGCGAAGGAGAAGATCAGCCTCGGTCCGTATAGAAGCCGCGCCGCGTAGAGGATCTCGACGCGCACGTTGAAATGCATCGTATCGAGGAAGACGTGAGGATGAACGTAGATGAACTCCGGGCGGATCTCCGCCACCTTCTCCAGGAACTTGATGTGGCAGGTCAAAGGGTCGTCATGGGCCATCTTGTCGAAATGAACGTAACAAATGTCGAATCCGGTTACGTCGCAGAGATTCCGCCGTTCCGACTCGATCACTTCCGCGTTCGCCGGCTGCGCAGGATTGCCGGTCTCGAAGAGCTGTCGGACGACCAGGCCGCAGCGTCTCTGCGCAGCGGTCATCTCAGGATTACGGCTTTGCTTGAGCTCATCGCCGCGCAGATTGGCACAGGGACGGGGTGTCCCAGAAGGCCGAACCTGATCGCTGGCGCCTAGGCGCGCGCCGCTTCCGGAGCATCCGATAGCGGCCGATCGAGCTTCGCCAGCATCTCCTTCGGCACCACCTGCCAGAACCTGGCGCGCTCCAGGCGCCAGTCGACGAGCAGGCGCTCGGCGAACTTCGATTGGGTCTCGCGCTGGTGCTCGGCGATCAGGTCCTTGAGCACGCTCTCCCAATGGCCGGAGGCGAGGCGCTGGTAGATCAGCGTGTCCGGGTTGACCGCATGGGCGAAGGTGTCGTCGGAGTCGTAGACGAAGGCCATGCCGCCGGTCATGCCGGCGCCGAAGTTGTCGCCGACGGGACCTAGGATCGCGACCATGCCGCCGGTCATGTATTCGCAGGCGTTCGAGCCTGCGCCCTCGACCACGGCGATGGCGCCCGAGTTGCGAACAGCAAAGCGCTGCCCCGCCTGGCCCGAGGCGAAGAGCCGCCCGGCAGTGGCGCCGTAGAGCACTGTGTTGCCGATGATGGTGTTGTGGTTTGTCACCAGCGGGCTTGCCGTCGTCGTGCGCACGACGATGGTGCCGCCGGACAGGCCCTTGCCGACATAGTCGTTGGCGTCGCCGAAGACCTCGAGCTTGAGACCTTGCACGGCAAAGGCGCCGAGCGACTGGCCAGCGGAACCGCGGAGCCGGACGGCGATCTGGCCCGGCTGCAGGCCCGTCATGCCGAAGCGGCGGACCAGCCGGCTCGACAGCTTGGTGCCGATGGCGCGATGCGTGTTCCTGATGTTGTAGGCGAGCTGCATCTTCTCGCCCTCCTCGAGCGCGGCCTTGGCGTCGCGGATCATCTGCGCATCCAGCGTCTCGGGCACCTCGATGCGGCCCTCGACGGTGCAGTGGCGGGCCTGGCCGCCGGCATCCGCCTGGATTAGGAGCGAGTTCAGGTCGAGGTCGTCGAGGTCGCGTCCGCCGCGGTCGATCTGCGAGAGGAGGTCGGTGCGGCCGATCACCTCGAGCATCGAGCGCACGCCGAGCGAAGCCAGGATGTCGCGCGTTTCCTCGGCGATGAAGGTGAAGAGATTCACCACCTTCTCCGGCGTGCCCTCGAACTTGGCGCGCAGCTTCTCATCCTGGGTGCAGACGCCGACCGGGCAGGTGTTGGAGTGGCATTGACGGACCATGATGCAGCCCATGGCCACCAGCGAGGCGGTGCCGATGCCGAATTCCTCGGCCCCGAGGATTGCTGCCATGACGACGTCGCGCCCGGTCTTGATGCCGCCGTCGACGCGAAGCCGAACGTTCTGGCGGAGCCGGTTGAGCGTCAGCACCTGATGGACCTCGGAGAGGCCCATCTCCCAGGGGATGCCGGCATACTTGATCGAGCTCTGCGGCGAGGCGCCGGTGCCGCCCGAGTGGCCGGAGATCAGGATCGTATCGGCTTTCGCCTTGGCGACGCCGGCGGCGATAGTGCCGATGCCGGAGCGCGCCACCAGCTTCACGCAAACGCGCGCATCCGGGTTGATCTGCTTCAGGTCGTAGATGAGCTGCGCCAGATCCTCGATCGAGTAGATGTCGTGGTGCGGCGGTGGCGAGATCAGGCTGACGCCGGGCATAGAGTGGCGCAGCCTGGCGATCAGGCCCGAGACCTTGATGCCGGGGAGCTGGCCGCCCTCGCCGGGCTTGGCACCCTGGGCGACCTTGATCTCGATCTCGCGGCAGTTGTTGAGGTACTCGGCGGTGACGCCGAAGCGGCCGGAGGCGATCTGCTTGATCGCGGAGGAAGGGTTGTCGCCGTTCGGGCGCGGCGTGTAGCGCGCCGGGTCCTCGCCGCCTTCGCCGGAATCGGACTTGGCGCCGATGCGGTTCATCGCGATCGACAGCGTCTCATGCGCCTCGGGGCTGAGCGCGCCGAGCGAGATGCCGGGTGCGACCAGACGCTTCCTGATCTCGGTGATCGACTCGACCTCGTCGACCGAGACCGCCTGCGTGGTCGCGGTGAAGTCGAGCAGATCGCGCAAGTGGATCGGCGGCAGCTTGCGCGTCGCCTCCGAATACTTGCGATAGGTGTGGTAGCTGTCGGTCGCGACGGCGGTCTGCAGCGTGTGGATCAGATTGCCTTCAAAGGCATGTGCCTCGCCCGAGCGGCGGAAGCGATAGAGGCCGCCGACCGGCAGCGCCACGGGATCCTCGGAGAAGGCGCGTTGATGCAGCTCGATCACTTTGCGCTGCACGCCGGAAAGGCCGATGCCGGAGATGCGGCTGGTCATACCCGGGAAGAAGTCCGCGACGAGCGAACGCGACAGCCCGACGGCCTCGAAATTGTAGCCGCCGCGATATGAGGAGATCACCGAGATCCCCATCTTGCTCATGATCTTGAGCAAGCCGTCGTCGACCGCCTTCTTGAAGCGGCGGATGCAGTCATCCAGCGTGAGCTGGCCGAAGAGGCCGCGCGCATGGCGCTCGGCGATCGCCTCCTGAGCCAGGTAGGCGTTTACCGTGGTGGCGCCGACGCCGACCAGGACTGCGGCATAGTGCACGTCCAAGCACTCGCCGGAGCGTACGTTGAGCGAGGTGAAGGTGCGCAGATTCTGGCGCACCAGGTGCGAGTGCACGCCGCCGGCGGCGAGGATCATCGGGATCGGTGCGCGGTCGGGGCCGATGCTCTTGTCGGTGAGCACGACGTGGGTGCAGCCGGCGCGCACGCCGTTCTCTGCCTCGCGCTGGACGCGCTGGATCGCCTCCTTGAGGCTCAGATCGCCGCCGCGCGGGTCGAAGCTGCAATCAACCTCGACCGCGGTATCGCCCATGTAGTCGCGCATCGCCTCGAACTCGGCGTTCGAGAGGATCGGCGATTCGAGCTGCAGCAGGTGGCACTGGCTCTCGTCCTCGTCGAGGATGTTGCCGAGATTGCCGAGCCGCGTGCGCACGGTCATCACCCGCGCCTCGCGCAGCGAGTCGATCGGCGGGTTGGTGACCTGGCTGAAGTTCTGGCGGAAGAAATGGTGGAGCCCGCGATACTGGCGCGAGAGCACGGCCAAGGGCGTATCGTCGCCCATCGAGCCGACGGCCTCCTTCGCTTCCTCGACCATGGGATGCAGGATCAGCTCGACATCTTCGAGGCTCCAGCCGACCGCGATCATGCGCCGGCGCAGCGCCTCGCGGTCGAGCTCTCGGCGGTCGCGGTGATTGGCGCGCACGATGTCGTCGATGCGCGTGATGTGCTGCACCCAGTTGCCGAAGGGGCGCGAGGCGGCGAGCGCGTCCTTGAGCTCACGGTCGCGGTAGAGCTTGCCGTTCTTGAGGTCGACGCCGATCATCTGGCCCGGATCGAGCCGGCCCTTGCGCAGGATCGTGGTCTCATCGAGGCGCACCATGCCGGTCTCTGACCCGGCGATGACGAGACCGTCCTGGGTCACGGTGTAGCGCATGGGGCGAAGCCCGTTGCGGTCCATGCCGCCGATCACCCAGTCGCCGGCATAGGCGGCGATCGCCGCCGGCCCGTCCCAGGGCTCCATCACCGAGTTGGCGTAGGAGTACATCTCCTTGAGCGCCTTCGGCATCGGCGCGTCGGGGGCCCAGGCCTCGGGGATCATCATGATCTTGACCATGGGCAGGTTGCGCCCGCCCTGGCAGAGCAGCTCGAAGACGTTGTCGAGCGCGGCGGAGTCTGAGCCGCCCGGCTGGATGATCGGCTTGAGATCGTTCAGCGTCTCGCCGAACAGCGAGGAGGCGAGGCGGGCCTCGTGGCTCTTCATCCAGTTGACGTTGCCCTTCAGCGTGTTGATCTCGCCGTTATGCGCGAGCACGCGGAAGGGCTGCGCCAGCCGCCATGTCGGGAAGGTGTTGGTCGAGTAGCGCTGGTGATAGATGGCGAAGGAGGAGACGAAACGCGGGTCGAGCAGGTCGGGATAGAAGGCCGAGAGCTGCTCTGCGAGGAACATGCCTTTGTAGATCAGCGAGCGCGACGAGAGCGAGCAAACGTAAAAGTCAGTGATGTTGGCAGCGGTCGCCGCCTTCTCGATGCGGCGGCGTACGACATAGAGCTCGCGCTCGAGCTCTTCGACCGGCGCGCGGCGGTCGTTGCCGATGATGATCTGCTCGATCTCGGGGCGCGTCGCATTCGCTTTCTCGCCGATGATCGAGACGTTCACCGGAACCTGGCGCCAGCCATAGATGGTGTAGCCGAGCTTGAGGATCTCCTCCTCGACGATGCAGCGGCATCGTTCCTGACCGTCGAGGTCGGTGCGCGGCAGGAAGATCTGGCCGACGGCGAGATCGCCGTCATCGGGCTCGTATCCGAGGTGTGCGATATGCGCCTTGAAGAAGTCCTGCGGCACCTGGATGTGGATGCCGGCGCCGTCTCCGGTCTTGCCGTCGGCATCGACCGCGCCGCGATGCCAGACCGCCTTCAGCGCATTGATCGCGGCATCGACCGCGGCGCGCTTCGGCTTGCCGTCGATCGCGGCAACGAAACCGACGCCGCAGGCATCATGCTCGTCCTCGGGCCGGTAGAGGCCGTGGGCTGCGAGATGAGCGGCGTTCTTGCGCCAGGACTCGACGAATTCCCGGGTCATGCGTGGGCCTCCGACGGGACGCGCGGCTGCGTGCGGGCGACTTGGGGCTGGCTCAAGGAGCGGTGGATCGAGGCGGCGGCGTCGCGGCCGTCGCGGATTGCCCAGACGACGAGCGAGGCGCCGCGGACGATGTCGCCGGCGGCGTAGACGCCGGGCAGACTCGTCTCCATCGTCCGGTGGTTGATCTTGATCGTGCCCCATTTCGTGAGCTCGAGCGCGGGTTCGCCGAACATCGCCGGCAGATCCTCGGGATCGAACCCCAGCGCCTTGATCGCGAGATCGGCCTCGACGGTGAAGTGCGAGTCGCCGATCACCCGCGGCATCTGGCGCCCGGTCGCGTCCGGCATGCCGAGATGCACGCGCTGCGCGCGCACGCCGCGGACATGGCCGTCGCCGAGGAAGGCTTCCGGTTGCGCGAGCCAGACGAACTCTACGCCCTCCTCCTCGGCGTGAAAGACTTCGCGCTGCGAGCCAGGCATGTTCTGGCGGTCGCGGCGATAGAGGCATTTGACCGACTTGGCGCCCTGTCGCACGGCCGTCCTCACGCAATCCATCGCGGTGTCGCCGCCGCCGATGACGACGACGTGCTTGCCGGCGGCGTTCAGCGTGCCGTCCTCATAGGCCGCCACGCGGTCGCCAAGGCCGGTGCGGTTGGAGGCAATGAGGTAGTCGAGAGCCGGCACAATGCCCGACAGGCCGACGCCGGGGGCCTGGATGTCCCGCGCGCGATAGACGCCGGTGGCAATCAGCACGGCATCGTGGCGCTTGCGCAGATCGGCAAGGGTGATGTCGCGGCCGATCTCGATGTTGAGCGTGAACTCGACGCCGCCTTCGATCAGCCATTGCGTGCGGCGCTCGACCACAGGCTTCTCGAGCTTGAAGTTCGGGATGCCATAGATCATCAGGCCGCCGACGCGGTCGTGGCGGTCGTAGACATGCACGCGATAGCCCTTGCGGCGGAGCTGTTCGGCCGCGGCAAGCCCGCCGGGGCCGGCGCCGACGATGCCGACCGACTTCCTGAGATCGCGCGGCGGCCGGATCGGCTTGATCCAGCCGTTCTGGAAGGCCTGGTCGGTGACGTACTTCTCGACCGTGCCGATCGTGACCGACTCGAAGCCCTTCTCGATGACGCAATTGCCCTCGCAGAGCCGGTCCTGCGGGCAGATGCGCCCGCAGATCTCGGGGAAGGTGTTGGTCGCCGCGGCGACCTCGTAGGCCTCCTCGATCCGCCCCTGGGCAGTCAGCATCAGCCAGTCGGGGATGTTGTTGTGGAGCGGGCAATGCACCTGGCAGAAGGGCACGCCGCATTGCGAGCAACGACCGGCCTGCTCGGCGGCGCGGCCCGCCTCGAACTCGGCGTAGATCTCCTGGAAGTCGGATGTCCGAGCCGCAGCCTGCCGTTTGTCCGGCATGTGCTTTTCGACCGAGACGAAACGAAGCATGCGCTGGCTGGTCGCCATCGATAATTTCCGGAAAGCTAGGCGGCGAGAGGAAGGTCAGCATGGCCGACCCATTTGGCCTTCGCTACCGCAAAATGAAATATAGGTCAGTTAGACTGTCTTAATTGCAGTTTTCAAGATAGGAACCGGCGGGCCATCGAGCTGAAATGGGAGATCTCTCGCCTATTTAGTTCCATCTCGGATCTAATGTTTTTAAATAACTGATCCTAAAAAGAAAAGAGCGCGACCGAAGCCGCGCCCTTTCTGACGATCCGCGGGTGGGTTTAGCAGCCGTCGCGAGTGCTGATGCCGAGCGACATCGGGTCCGTGGCGGAAAACCGGCTGAGCTCGCTGCCGCCGTTGAGCGCCAGGACCTGCTCGAACATCGGCTGCATCGCCTGGCAGTAGCCGGGCTTGGCACCGCGCTGGCCGGCATCGTTGGCGATGCGCGTCATGTAGCGGTCGAGCTGTGTCTGGTTCTTGAAGTGGCTCTTCAGGACATTGGCGTTCTGCGTCAACGGCGAGCTGAACTGCATGATGAAGGAGTTGTACTTCGAAGAGAAATCGTAGCCCGGCACGTTCCGGCACTGAAGAGCCGCGACCATCAGCTCGGTCTGCACCAGGCGCATGTGCATCGCCTCGACGACCGGGCTCGGACAATTCGACGAAGCGGATCTGGCGCTCTGAGCCAGAGCGGGTTGCGCAAGCCACGCGACGACAGCCGCGGCAGCGGCGGCACGCGTAATCCGAACGCCTATCATAGGTACTCCCCCCGAATCGCAGTGTGCCTCCCCTCACGCGCAACAGTGATACGCAGAGCGTGAAAAGCGGTCAATGCAGTCCTCGGCCGGCAACGCGTCAAACGTCACTTCAACCGGGCAAGCAGCGCCTTCTCGCGGGGCAAGCCGAGCGCGTCCCAGGTTTCGACGAGGGCCGAAACGAGCGCCGCAACCAGCGCGTCGTCGTGAAAGGGCGATGGCGTGATGCGCAAGCGCTCACTACCCTTAGGTACGGTCGGATAGTTAATCGGCTGGATATAGATGCGATGCCGTTCCAGCAGCCGGTCGCTCGCGGCTTTGCATAGAGCCGCATCCCGCACCATCAGCGGCACGATATGGCTCGTCGCGTTGAGCACCGGAAGGCCCGCCTCGCGCAGCGCGCGTTTGCAGGCGATCACACGCTCCTGGTGGCGGTCGCGTTCGACCTGGCTCGCCATCAAATGGCGAATCGAGGCGGTGGCGCCGGCAGCGACGGCCGGCGGCAGCGCTGTGGTGAAGATGAATCCGCTCGCATGACCGCGGATCGCGTCGATGAGCGGAGACGATCCGGCAATGTAGCCGCCCATGACGCCGAAGGCCTTACCCAACGTGCCGGAGATGACGTCGACGCGCGCCATCGCACCGTCGCGCTCGGCGACGCCGGCGCCACGCGCGCCATAGAGGCCGACCGCATGCACCTCGTCGAGGAAGGTGAGCGCGCCGTAACGCTCGGCGAGATCGCAGATCTCGGTGATCGGCGCGATGTCGCCGTCCATCGAGTAGACGGACTCGAAGGCGATGATCTTGAGCCGGTTCGCCGGCTCCGCCTTCAGCAGGGATTCGAGATGCTCGACGTCGTTGTGGCGGAAGATCTTCTTCTCGGCGCCGGAATGCCGGATGCCGGCGATCATCGAGGCGTGGTTGTCGGCATCGGAGAGGATCACGCAGCCCTTGAGCAGGCGGCCGATGGTCGCGAGCGCCGCATCATTGGCAACGAAGCCCGAGGTGAAGGCGAGCGCTGCGTCCTTCCCGTGCAGCTCGGCCAGCGTGCGCTCGAGGATCGCGATCGGATGGCTGTTGCCGGAGATGTTGCGCGTGCCGCCGGCGCCGGCACCGTAACGTTCGAGGGCCGCCTTCATCGCGCCCAGCACGACCGGGTGCTGTCCCATGCCGAGATAGTCGTTCGAGCACCAGACGGTGACTTCGGGCGCGTCGGCCCTCGAATGGTTGAGCGCGCGCGGAAAATTGCCGGCGCGCCGCTCGAGCTCGGTGAAGACGCGATACCGCCGCTCCGACTTGAGCTGGTCGATCGCCTGCTGGAACAGGGCGTCGTAGGTCACGCTCCCCCGGCCTTTCCTCTCTCCGACCCTTGACCGCCCCCGCGGTCGCCGGTCACCGTGCCGCACCCGTCACCACCGATGAACGGAGCGGAGGGCATGGTTAGTCCACTGGTAGCGCCGACGGCGTCGGCCCGCAATGCGGCGCATTGGCCGGGGAGCAGGCGATGACGGCTTGGCCCAAGGCCGATACGGTCCTGGCCGGCGGGCGGATCTGGCGCGGCCTCGGCCTTGCTGAGACCTCGGCTCTGGCGCTGTGGAAGGGCCGCGTGCTGGCCGCCGGCGGGGACTCAGACCTCGACGGCCTGATCGGGCCGGAGACGCGCCGGATCAATCTGCGGGGCCGGCTTGCCGTACCCGGCTTCTGCGACGCCCACGAGCATTTGATCCCGATCGGGCTCGGCCTGGTCGAGCTCGACTTCAAGCCGCCCAAGGCAACGACGATCGAGCAGATCATCGCCATGGTGAAGGCGGAGGCGGCGCGCCTCGGCCCCGGCAAATGGGTCATCGGCCGCGGCTACGATCACTTCCATCTCGACGTGAAGCGTCACCCCCTGCGCGAGGAGCTCGACCGTGCCGCGCCGAACAATCCCGTCTACATCCGCCGCACCTGCGGTCATATGGGTGTCGCGAATTCGGCGACGCTCAAGGCGGCGAACATTCCCGAAGGTGTCAACGACCCGCCCGGCGGCGCCTTTGAGCGCAAGGAAGGCAGGCTCACCGGCCTTGTCCAGGAGCGCGCTCAAGAGGTCGTCTACCGCGCCATGCCGAAGCCGAGCCGCGCGCATCTGATCGATGCGCTCGAACGCGCGAGCACCCACTGCCTGAGCCAGGGCATCACCAGCGTCGTCGACGCCGGCGTCGGTCTCCGTGCCAAGTTCCAGGAGTGGTTCGCCTATCAGGAGGCGAAGCGCAGCGGCCGGCTGCGCGTGCGCTCGTATCTCAGCTTCACCGGCGGACCCGACGGCGCGCTTGCCGACGCGAAGGAAGCGGGCCTCGTGACCGGCGTCGGCGACGAGTGGATGCGCATAGGTCCGGTCAAGTTCTGGGCCGACGGATCGGCCGGCGGCCGCACCGCGGCGATGAGCGAGCCCTATCGCTGCTGCGGCAGCGAGAAGGGCATGCTCTGCTTCGAGGATCGCGAGATGGAGGCGATGGTCGCCGAGGTCCATGAGGCCGGATACCAGGTCGCGATCCACGCCATCGGCGATGCCGCCATCGAGCAGGCGATTGTCGCCGTCGACAAGGCGCTGAAGAAGCATCCGAAGGAGGACGCGCGGGCGCGCATCGAGCATTGCGGCTTCGTCACCGACCGCCAGATTGCCGAGATGAAGCGGCTCGGCATCATCCCGGCGCCGCAACCGATCTTCATCCACGAGTTCGGCGATCTCTATGTCGATGTGCTCGGCGAGGCGCGCTCGGAGGCGTCATATCCGATGCGGCGCTGGCATGAGCGCGGCCTGCGCCCCGCCGCCAGCTCGGACGCTCCGGTCTGCTCCGACAATCCGCTGATCGGGCTGCATGCCGTGGTCACGCGCAAGACCGACCGCAACCGCGTGCTGGGATCGGCGGAGACGCTGCCATTGGCCGAGGCGCTGCACACCTACACCGCGAACGGTGCCTACTCGGCCTTCGCCGAGAAGGAGCGCGGCACGCTCGAGCCGGGCATGCTCGCCGACATCGCGGTGATCGATCACGACGTGTTCAAGAGCGAGCCGGCGGCGCTGCTGGAGGCCAAGGTCGACCTAACCATCGTCGGCGGCGAGGTGCGGTACGACCGGCTCGGAGAACTATAACCCTTCGCGGCGGGTCGCTTCGCGTTGACACCCGGGAGGGGCGTTCCTAGCTTTTCCGCATGATCCGTCCCTTCACCGACTCGACGGCGAGCCTCGGCGACGGCGCCACGCTCGCCCGCAATCTCGACCGCGATGGCTATCTCTTCCTCCGCGGCGTCATCCCGCGCGAGGAGGTCATGGCGCTGCGCCGGCCGCTGCTGGAGCGCGCGGCCAAGGCCGGGTGGCTGAAGTCAGGTTCGCCGGTCGAGCTGGCGCTCGCCGACTCTTCCGAGGCCTGCAAGGACCCGGAGCCGCGCTATCTCGAGCATTTCCGGCCGATGTGGACGATGGAGGCGCTCCATCGCATGAAGCATCACCCGAAAATCGTCGGCCTCTTCGAGCGGATCTTCGGCGAGGCGGTGCTGGTCCACCCGATGTTCGTGCTCCGCAACATCTTCCCGCAGACCCCGTCCTTCGATTTCACCACCGGCTCGCATCAGGACAAGATCCATATCGGCGGCGGCACCAGCTATGCCTGCTGGTTCTCGCTCGGCGACTGCCCGACCTCGAAAGGTGGGCTCATCGTCGCCGCGGGCTCGCACAAGCAGGGCGTGCTCGATTTCGAGCTGGCGCCCGGCGCCGGCGGCCTCGAGGTCTCGGAGAAGTTCGAGGGCCGATGGGTCGGCGGCGACTTCAAGGCAGGCGACGTCCTCATTTTCTCCGACACCACCGTGCACAAGGCGCTGCCGAACAAGAGCGCGGAGCTGCGCCAATCCTTCGATGCGCGCTACCAGCGCCTCTCCGATCCGGTCGCCGAGGTCTCGGTCCTGCCCTATGCCGGCATGTTCACCTGGGACGAGGTCTATGCCGGCTGGCAGAGCGCCGAGTACCAGTACTACTGGCAGAGGCAGGGCGCCAATGTGGTGCCTTTCGACACCCGGTACTATGAGAAGCGAGATGCCATCGCCTTCGCGCATGCCGCGAGGGGCGACCTGCTGGCGCGCGACACGCTGCTCCGCATCGTCCAGCGCGACAAGAATGCGGAGAAGCGCGAGCGCGCCTCCAAGCTGCTCGCCGAGCTCGACCGGCGTTACACCGGGAAAGCGGCCGACTAGGCTCGGCGTACGCTCGTGTAGCGGACCGCCATGACGACGGCGATCATCGCGAGGTAGCTTGCGGCGATGATCGGGGCGATCCAGGTGGACGCGCCCCGGTCGAGGATCGCCGCCAGCGCCAGCGGCACCAGCGCCGACCCCAGATCGTAGCCCGAGTAGACGAAGCCGAAGATGCGCCCGCGCGTCTCCGGGGTCGCGATCGCGCGGACGATCATGTCGCGCGCCGGGCCGGTGAGGCCGGAGGCGAAGCCGGCGAGCCCGAAGGCGGTCGGCAGCAGCACGGCCGGGATCGGCTGCGCGGTCGAGACGTAGATCAGCGCGCCGGCGACGACGAGGCCGGCGATGATCACATGGTCGTGGCGGCCGGCGCGATCGGCGAGCCAGCCGCCGAGCAGGAGCCCGACGGCGCCGCCGGCCTGCTGCGCGCCGATCGCCGCGGCGGTGATCGCCAGCGGCGTGCCGAACTGCTCGAGCAGGGCCGTCGGCAGGAACGCCGTCGTGCCGATCGCCGGCAGGGCGCCGAGGCCGAAGAAGACGAAGGCGGCGATCACCGATGTCTGCAGCAGCACGCCAAGGCCGGCGCTCTGGCCCGGCGTCGTCGGCTTGCCGGCCGAGGTCGGGGTCGCGAAGTCGTTGCGGCGGACAAGGATGTAGAGGCCGGTTAATGCTGCAAGCAGCACCGGCGCCAGGATCGCCACGTTCCACGGCATAAAGGCGGCGAGCGCCAGCATGGTGAGCGGTGCTGCCGCATAGCCCGCGGTGCCGGCGAGCCCGTGGAGCGAGAAGGCGCGGCCGATCTTGGTCGGCTCGATGCGCGCCGACATGATCGAATAGTCGCAAGGATGGAAGATGCTGTTGCCGAGACCGGCCAGCGCCATCAGCGGCAGCAGCCAGGCATAGCTCGGCGCCAGGGCGACGCCGGCGAAGCTGGCAGCGAGAAGGAACAAACCGCCGGCGAGGACCTTGGCCGCGCCGTAGCGATCGACGGCCACGCCGACCACGGCCTGGCTGCAGCCCGAGAACCCATAGAAGATCGCGACCAGGAGCCCGAGCTCGGTGAAGCTGACGTCGTAGTGCGCCTTCATCAGCGGGAACAACGGCGGCAGGATGAACTGGAAGAAGTGGCTGCAGAAATGCGCGATGCTGACGGGCGCCAGCACGCGGGCGAAGCCGAGGGTCGGAAGGGCGACGGCCGGAGGCGCGGCAACGCTGGTCATGGGAGGCCTTGCGGTTCGGTGAGTGTCATTCCGCCGGCTGAGCCGCGGGTTTGGGCGCGACCTCGTCGGGGCGGTGCGGCATGAAGCAGGCACCGATGAAGACGAGAGCGCCGAAAATCGCAAGCGCCAGGAACACCGCGCCGAAGCCGCCATCGGCGCCGGTGCCGTGCAGCACGGCAACAAGAGGCACCGCGAGCGCGCTGGCGCCGAAGGAGACGAAGTAGCGCACCGAATAGGCGCGCGCGCGCCAGCGGTCATCCGTGTACTTGGCGACGATGGCGTCGTTGATCGTAACCTGGCCGAAGACGGCGAACATCATGCCGATGCCGAAGGCAACCATCGCCCAGTCCCAGGCATAGATCGCGAGGAAGAGGCAGGGTGCCTGCAGGGCCGAGAGCGGCATGAAGACGGTGCGCAGGCTGTGGCGGTCGACCAGCCGGCCGACGATGAGCTGCGAGGTCGCACCGATCGTGTAGACCGCGAACGCAAAGGCGCCGACACCGAAGGGCGAGGATGCCAAGCCCGTCAGGCGCTCGTCGAAGACCTTCGGCAGTGTCACCGTGGTGGCGTTGAAGACGATGCCGCCTGCGACCGTGACCAGCGCCAGCACGGCAAAGGCGCGGATGACGGTCGCGCGGGGAAGGTCGGCTGCCTTCTTTCCCGGCCGCTTCGGCACCGCGATGTCGGGCACCATCGCGAGGAAGGCGACACCGACGCCGATCGAGATCAGGCCTGGCACGACAAACGCCACCTGCCAGCCGACATACTGTGTAAGTCCGCCGGCGACCAATGCGGCGAAGGCGACACCGAGATTGCCCCAGACGCCGTTGACGCCGATCTCCCATCCCAGCTTCTCCGTCTCGGCATGCGATGTGAGCATCGCCGTGCCGACGGGGTGGTAGATCGAGGCGAAGAGCCCGACCAGCGTGAGTGCCGCCGCGATCATGAAAGCGGTCTTAGCGAAGGCAACGAGCACGGTGGCGACGCCGATGCCGATGAAGAAGATCGCCATCATGTTGCGCCGGCTCCATTTGTCGCCGAGCCAGCCGGATGGCAAGGAGCCGGCACCGAAGGCGATGAAGCCGCCGAGCGAGAGCGCCAGCATCTCGCCATAGCTCATGCCGAAGGTGCCGATCATCCCGAGCAGCGCCGTCGGGAAGATCAGCAAGTGCATGTGGTCGATGACATGCGCGGCATTGATGAAGCCGATCACGCGGCGCGCGTGGCGACGGTCCATGGCGATCCCCCTCAAGGAAAGATGCTGCCTGGAGCCTAGCTTGTCCGGTACGATGTGTCCTGACAGATACCGTCGAGATTCGGACAGATGGCCCGCCGCAGCACCGATGCCGCCGACTACCAGGAAGTGCCTAGCCCCGTCGCCGCCATGCCCAAGGAGTTCGCCGACGGCCACCACATCCTGCCGCACCGCCACCGCAGGGCGCAGGTCGTGCATGCGATCGGCGGCACCATGCGGCTTGCAACCGAGACCGGCGCCTGGGTCGTGCCGCCGCGCCGTGCGGTCTGGGTTCCAGGCGGCATCGAGCATGAGATTCGCATGGTCGGCCCGGTGTCGATGCGCACGCTCTACATCGAGCCCGACGCAGCGCCGTTCATGCCGAGCACGCATTGCGTCGTCGTCGAGGTCTCCGCCCTGTTGCGCGAGCTGATCTTGGCCATGGGGGAGCAGCCGGTCGACGTCACGCCCGATCGTCGGGCCGAGGCGATGATCGGCCTTATCCTGGACGAGCTTCGCCGCGCGACCGAGCTTCCGGTCAGCATCCCGCTGCCTGCCGATCCGAGGCTCCTCGGCCTTTGCCATGCGATGCTCGACGACCTCGCTGCCGGGGAGACGCTGGAGGCCTGGGCCGAACGGCTGTCGGTCAGCGGCCGCACCTTGGCACGGCTCTTCCGCCGCGAGACAGGACTCTCTTTCGGCGCCTGGCGCCAGCAAGCCCGGCTCGCCGAGGCGATTGCCGCGCTCTCCCGCGGCCGATCGATCGCCGAGGTCGCCGCGAGCCTCGGGTACGGCAGCCCGAGCGCCTTCACCGCGATGTTCCGCCGTGTCCTTGGCGAGGCACCGAGCCGGTATGTGAGAGCGCCCCGAGCCCCCTCTCCCGGCGGCGAAGCCGGCGGGGGAGGGTTGGGGTGGGGGCCCGAGCGAAGCGACGGTCGTTCTGACTATGGCATCATCTGATGCGCGTCGGCGCCGAGCAGAGACCGTTCCAAGCGCCGCCCCTCGCTTCGCTCGGGCCCCCACCCCAACCCTCCCCCGCCTTCGGCGGGAGAGGGGGCACGACGCGGATGCTACGAGACCATGCCCCGTGTTAGCGTCACGCCAACCTGACGAAGCCCCGGGCAAGGGGCCAGGCGGGAGGCAAAAATCGGGGCTGGCAACTGCGCCGCGCTCCTTCTCGTTTTAGGGACAGTCTATGAGCACGACCGTCGTCAAGAACGCCGCCTGGGTCGTCGCCTGGGATCGCGGACAGAAGCGCCATGTCTATCTGAAGGGCGCCGACGTGGCTTTCTCCGGCTCCTCGATCGCGCATGTCGGCAAGAACTACGCAGGCCCCGCCGACAGGACGATCGACGGCCGCGATCTAATGGTCATGCCGGGCCTCGTCGACATCCACTCGCACCCGACATCCGAGCCCGGCAACAAGGGCCTGCTCGAGGAGCTCGGCAGCCCGCGGCTCGGCATGAGCTCGCTCTATGAATTCATGCCGATCTTCCGCCTGCCGCCGGAAGCCGCGACCGCAGCGACGCAGGTCGCAATCTCCGAGATGCTGAAGAGCGGCGTCACCACCTATGTCGACATCTCCGCGGCGCGTCCGAACTGGGCGGACGAGGTCGCCGCGACCGGAATCCGTGCCGTGCTGGCGCCGGCTTTCCGCTCAGCCTCCTGGTCTACCCCGGACGGCAAGACCGTGAGCTATCATTGGGACGAGCCGGCCGGGAAGAAGGGGCTCGATGCCGCGGTCGACCTCGTCAAGCGCGCCAACCAGCACCCGAGCGGGCGCATCTCGGCGATGCTGGCGCCGTCGCAGATCGACACCTGCACCCCCGACCTGATGCGCGATGCGCGCGATGCGGCGCGCGATCTCGGCGTGCCCTTTCAAATCCACGCGGCGCAAAGCGTGGTCGAATTCCAGGAGATCACGCGCCGGCACGGCCTCACCCCGATCGAGTTCCTGGACTCCGTCGGCGTGCTCGGCCCGGACCTCATCATCGGCCACGGCATCTTCCTCAACGACCATCCGTGGCTTCACTGGCCGGGCTCGAACGACCTGGCGCGCATGGCCGAGAAGAAGGTCACGATCGCGCATTGCCCGAATGTCTTCGTCCGCCGCGGAATCGTGCTCAACTATGTCGACCGCTACCTCAAGGCCGGCGTCAATATCGGCATGGGCACCGATACCTTCCCGCACAACATGATCGACGAGATGCGTTGGGCGGCGACGCTGGCGCGCGTGATGGCGCGCGACTTCCGCGGCGGCTCGACCGAGCAGGTCTTCACCGCCGCCACCTATGGCGGCGCCAAGGCGCTGAAGCGCGACGACATCGGCCGTATCGAGGTGGGCGCGAAGGCCGACCTCGCGCTGGTCGATCTCACTCATCCGTATATGCGCCCGGTGCGCGAGCCGCTGCGCAGCCTGATCTACTCGACTTCCGACCGCGCCATCCGCGACGTCTTCGTCGATGGCGAGCAGGTGGTGAAGGACGGCAAGGTGATGACCATCGATGTTGAGGCGGCGCATGCGGTGCTGACCGAGGCGCAGGCGCGCGGCCTTGCCGGAGCGCGCGATCGCGACTATGCCAAGCGCACGGTCGACGAGATGTCGCCGATGGTCTTGCCGGTCGCGGGATAGTCAAGAGTGAGCACGCAATTGAACCGGTCGAGCGAGCCGCTCCTCAAGGTCGAGGAGCTGCATACCTATTTCGGCAAGGGTGAGCGCGAGTTCCGCGCCGTCGACGGCGTCTCCTTCGAGTTGAAGCGCGGCGAGACGCTGGGCATCGTCGGCGAGTCCGGCTGCGGCAAGAGCGTGACTTCGCTCTCGATCATGCAGCTGATCCCGAGCCCGCCGGGCCGCATCGCCGGCGGCGCCATCTGGTTCGAAGGCGAGGACCTCACCAAGAGGTCCCAGGAGGAGATGCGCGAGATCCGCGGCAACAAGATCTCGATGATCTTCCAGGAGCCGATGACCTCGCTGAACCCGGTCTATACGGTCGGCGACCAGATCATCGAGGGTATCCGCCTGCATCGAGACATCTCCGCCGCCGATGCGCGTACCCGTGCGATCGAGATGCTCCGCCTCGTGCGTATCCCAAGCCCGGAGAAGCGCATCGACGACTATCCGCACCAGCTCTCCGGCGGCATGCGACAGCGCGTCATGATCGCGATGGCGCTCGCCTGCGAGCCGCGCCTGCTGATCGCCGACGAGCCGACGACGGCGCTCGACGTCACCATCCAGGCGCAGATCCTCGACCTGATGCGCAAGATCCGCGACGAGACTGGCACCGCGATCATGCTGATCACGCACTCGCTCGGCGTCGTCGCCGAGATGGCGGACAACGTCGTCGTCATGTATGCGGGCCGCATCGTCGAGAAGGCGGACGTCAAGACCATCTTCTCCGATCCGCAGCATCCCTACACGCTCGGCCTGCTCGGCTCGATCCCGAAGCTCGCGGTCGAAGAAGACCGGCTTGCCACCATTCCTGGCACGGTTCCGAATCCGCAGGCGATGCCGAGCGGCTGCCTCTTCAATCCGCGCTGCCCAATCGCAATCGACAAATGCAAGGCCGAGGTGCCGCCCTTGACCGAGATCTCCCCCGGTCATCTGACCGCCTGCTGGCGGGCGCCGCTGCCTTCCGGAGACGCGTGAGATGGCGCTCCTCGAGGTCAAGGACCTGGTCAAGCACTTTCCGGTCACACGCGGGCTGTTTCTCGGACAGAATCTGGGCTCCGTGCGCGCCGTCGACGGCGTCTCATTCGAGGTCAATGCCGGCGAGACCCTGTCGCTGGTCGGCGAGTCCGGCTGCGGCAAGTCGACCACGGGGCGTGTGCTGCTGCGGCTGATCGAGCCGACTGCCGGCGCGGTCCGCTTCAATGGCGAGGACGTCTTCAATCTGCCGAAGTCCGAGCTCCGCCGCCTCCGTCGCGAGATGCAGATCATCTTCCAGGACCCCTATGCCTCGTTGAACCCGCGCATGACGGTCGGCGAGATCATCGGCGAGCCCTTGAAGATTCACGGGCTTGCCGAGGGCGAGGCGAAGCGCGCACGGGTGAAGGAGCTGCTCGAGCAAGTTGGCCTCTCGGCTTGGCACGAGCGCCGCTATCCGCACGAATTCTCCGGCGGCCAGCGCCAGCGCATCGGCATCGCGCGCGCGCTCGCGGTCGAGCCCAAGTTGATCGTCTGCGACGAGCCGGTCTCGGCCCTCGACGTCTCCGTGCAGGCGCAGGTGGTCAACCTGCTCGAGGATCTGCAGAAGCGTCTCCGGCTTTCCTATCTCTTCATCGCGCATGATCTCTCGGTCGTGAAGCATGTCAGCGACCGCATCGCCGTCATGTATCTCGGCAAGATCGTCGAGCTGGCACCGACGCGGACCCTGTTCGCCGCGCCGCGCCACCCCTATACCCAGGCACTGCTCTCGGCGATCCCGGTGCCGGATCCGACGGCGCCGCGCGAGCGCCTTCTGCTCGAAGGCGACGTGCCGAGCCCGATCAATCCGCCCACCGGCTGCCGCTTCCACACGCGCTGCCCGCATGCGCGCGAGCGCTGCAAGGCCGAGGAGCCAACCTACGAGACGCTCGAGGATGGCAGCCATGTCGCCTGCCACTTCCACCGCGAGATCCCGCCGGTGACGCCGCCGGCGGCGCGCGCCACGGCCTCTGCCAACGCCTATCTAGGTCGGCTCAAGGCCGTCTACAAGCGCCAGGCGAGCACGCCGGCATGAGCGCCGAGCTGGTGATCCGAGGCGGCACGGTCGCCACCGCCGCCGACACCTTCGCGGCCGATATCGCGATTTCCGACGGGCGCATCGTCGCTCTTGGCAAGGATCTGAAGGGCGCGCGCGAGATCGACGCGCGCGGTCTCCTGGTGCTGCCGGGCGGCATCGACAGCCACGTCCATATCGAGCAGCGGTCGTCTTCCGGTGTGATGACCGCCGATGATTTCTATACCGGCACGCGCTCGGCCGCGGCCGGCGGCACGACCACGGTCATTCCTTTCGCCGCGCAGCAGCGCGGCATGAGCGTGCGCGAGGTCGTTGAGGACTATCACAAGGCGGCGACGCCGAAGGCGGTGGTCGACTACGCCTTCCACATGATCGTCTCCGATCCGACGTCGCAGGTGATGGGCCAGGAACTGCCGGCGCTGATCGAGCGGGGATACACCTCCTTCAAGGTCTACATGACCTATGACGCGCTCAAGCTCGACGACCGTCAGATGTTGGATGTGCTGGCGCTGGCGCGCGCGCATGGCGCCATGACCATGGTCCATGCCGAGAACCACGACGTGATCTCATGGCTCTCCGACCGGCTGCTGGCGGGCGGTCACACTGCGCCCAAGTTTCACGCGGTCGCGCATGCGTCGATCGCCGAGCGCGAGGCGACGCATCGCGTCATCACGCTTGCCGAGATCGTCGACGTACCGATGCTGCTCGTCCATGTCTCGGCGCGCGAGGCAATCGAGCAGATCCGCTGGGCGCAGGGGCGGGGTCTCAAGATCTATGCCGAGACCTGCCCGCAATATCTCTTTCTCTCGGCCGAGGATCTCGACCGGCCCGGCTTCGAGGGCGCGAAGTGCATGTGCTCGCCGCCGCCGCGGGACCGCGACAACCAGCGCTATGTCTGGGAAGGGCTGAAGAGCGGCGTCTTCCAGGTCGTCTCTTCCGACCACGCGCCCTATCGCTTCGACGGGCCCGACGGCAAGAAGAAGCACGGCCCCAATCCGCCCTTTAAGATGGTTGCCAATGGCGTACCCGGCGTCGGCGCGCGGCTGCCGCTGCTCTTCTCCGCCGGCGTCGGCGAGGGCCGGCTCTCGCTGAATCAGTTCGTGGCGCTCGCCTCGACCAACCATGCGAAGCTCTACGGGCTCTATCCGAAGAAGGGCACAATTGCCGTCGGCTCGGACGCCGACCTCGCGCTCTGGGACCCGAAGAAGGAGGTGACGATCACCGTCGACCTGCTTCACGACGCCATGGACTACACGCCCTACGAGGGCCGCGCGGTGAAGGGCTGGCCGGTGCTCGTGCTCTCGCGCGGCGAGATCGTCGCCGAGGACGGTAAGGTGAGCGAGAAGGCTGGCCGCGGCCGCTTCCTGCCTTGCGAGAAGCCGTCGGCCGCAGTGCCGCTCGGCCGGCGCGTGCATGGCTTCGAGCCGTCCTCCGGCAAGTTCCAGGCGGAGCGCCTCTCATGAGCCGGATGTTGACCATCGGTGCTGCTCAGCTCGGGCCGGTCGCCCGATCGGATTCGCGCGCCCATGTGGTCAAGCGCATGATCGCGCTGCTCGATCGTGCCAAGGCGCGCGGCTGCAGGCTTGTCGTCTTCCCGGAGCTGGCGCTCACCACCTTCTTCCCGCGCTGGTTCATGACCGATCAGGCCGAGGTGGATGCCTTCTTCGAGCGCGAGATGCCCTCGGCGGAAACCCGGCCGCTCTTCGAAGCGGCTGCGGGCCGCGGCATCGGCTTCTACCTGGGCTATGCCGAGCTGACACCCGAGGGCCGGCACTACAACACGTCGATCCTCGTCGACGATCGCGGAAGGATCGTCGGCAAGTACCGGAAGGTGCACCTGCCGGGCCATGCCGAGCACGAGCCGCAGCGCGCCTGGCAGCATCTGGAGAAGCGCTACTTCGAGGTCGGCGATCTGGGCTTCCCGGTGTGGCGGACCATGGGCGGCGCCATGGGCATGAGTATCTGCAACGACCGGCGCTGGCCCGAGACGTTCCGCGTCATGGGGCTTCAGGGCGTCGAGCTCGTGATGCTTGGCTACAATACGCCCGATCGCAACGCTTCCGCCTTCGAGCCCAATCACCTCCGCATGTTCCACAACGACCTCGTGCTTCAGGCCGGTGCCTACCAGAACTCGACCTGGGTCGTCGCCGTCGCCAAGGCGGGCCTCGAGGAAGGTGTCGGCATGATCGGCGGAAGCTGCATCATCCAACCCTCGGGCGAGGTGGTGGCGCGCGTCTCGACCGTGGATGACGAGTTCGTCGCCTTCGACTGCGACCTCGATCTGGCGCGCATGGGCAAGGAGACGATCTTCAACTTCGCCCGCCACCGGCGGATCGAGCACTATGGCGTGATCACCGCCCAGACCGGCGCCATCGCGCCGCCGGAGTAAGGCCATCGAACCGTCACCGTTCCAGGCTATCTGGGGAGCGGGACGAAGGAGTCGGAATCGTGAGGACCGCCTGTTCCGCGCTGCTGCTGGCGCTGACCGTGACGGTCGGGGCGGCCGGTGCGCGAGCGCAGGCGCCGATCTCCGATCCGGGCGCCTTCCGGCCGCTGACGGTCGGCTCCGACCTGACCTTCCCGCCCTTCGCCTTTCGCCAGCCCGACGGCAAGATCGCAGGATTCTCGGTCGACGTCGCGTGGGAGATCGCCAAGCGCCTCGGACGCCCCGGCGTCGACGTGATCGAGACGCCGGTCGCAAGCCTGTTCCCTGGCCTCAACGCCAAGCGCTACGAGTTCATCGCCGCGCCGATCGTCGTCACCGCCGAGCGCGCGCCGCAGATGCTGTTCACCGAGCCCTATATGTCGATGGGTCTCGGCGTCCTGGTCCTGGCCGACGATCCGGGCCTCAAGGCACCGGAAGAGCTCAAGGGCAAGACCGTGGCGCTGCTGCGCGGCGGAGCGGCCGATGCCTGGGCGACGGAGAATGCCGGCCGTCTCGGCTTCGAAGTGCAGCGTCTCGACCGCGCCGCCGATGTGCCGATCGCCGTCGCCGAGAAGAAGGCTCAAGCCGGGCTCATGGACCTTCACGCCGCGTTGCAGGCGGTCAAGCAGGCGCGCGAGGTCAAGAACGGCCTGACCATCCTGACCGGCCGCGTCGTCGCTTTCGCATTCCGCCTGGACGATGCCGCGTTTCGCAACCGAGTCGAGCTGATCGTCGAGGAGATGAAGAAGGACGGCTCGCTCGCCGGCATCTATCAGGCCTGGTTCGGCGCGAGGCCGCCGGAAGGCTCGGCGATGCTGACGACCGACGAGGCAAACTACGGTGCTGCCGGCTTTCCCGGCCACGGACCGAAATAGCCCGCGCGACGATACGCGCAGGAACGCGACGCCGGCGCGTGCGCTAGAGTCGCCGTCATGAAGCTCGGGAAGGATCGCGACCTTCGCCTCAAGCGCCGCAAGGCAGCCCGCGCCGACCCGGAGGTCGACCGGCTGGTGGCGCAGGCGATGCAGCGGCATGCGACCGGCGCCTCTTCGGAGGCACGGCGCTTGGTTGAGGCGGCCCTCGCACGGCGGCCGGATTATCCGGCGGCGCTCAACGCGCTCGGGCTCGCTCTCGGCGCTCTCGGCGAGCATTCGGCAGCGGTCGAGAAGCTGACCGAGGCGACCGCGCTGGCGCCGTCGGTTGCGGCCTTCCATGTCAATCGGTCGCGGGTCTTGCGCAGCCTGCTCCGGGCGCGCGAGGCGGTGGCGGCGGCGCGCGAGGCGGTTCGCCTCGAACCGGCGAGCAGCGACTATCAGAACTCCCTCGCGGCGGCGCTGCTGGAATCGGGTCAGGCGGAAGCAGCGATCGCGCCAGCGCGCGAAGCCGTCCGCCTCGACCCCGGCCTCGTCGAGGGCTGGCGCAACCTCGCGAATGCGCTAGCGCGAGGGGGGCCGCCGACGGAAGCCGAGGCGACCTACCGCCGCGTGATCGAGATGGCGCCGCATTGGTTCGATCCCTGGATGGGACTCGGACGGCTCTACCTCTCGGCCGATCGGGAGGAGGAAACGATGGCGGCGTACCGCCGCGCCCTCGAGCTGCGGCGGCCGACCCGATGGTGGCCGATTCCAGGTGCAGCGGTGCCAAGGCCGCCGCAGCCGGCCCTCGCCAACACGGTCAAGCTTCGGCATGACATCGAGCAGTTTCGCTGGTTGGCGGAGCGTGGCCGTCTTCCGGCCGGCGCGGAGACGTTGATCCCGCGCTACGAGCAGACGCTGGCGCAGTTCATTGCAAGGCATGGTCGCGATCCTAATGCGGCGCTGACCTGGGATCAGTGGGAGGCGATCGGCGACGCCTTCAATCGCGTGCTGGTTTGGGAGCCGCCGTCACCCGTTCAAGGATCTGCCCTGGGATCGTTCGACCGCGCGGCGGCAGAACGTCAGTACGGCGTCGGTCCCGGCATTTGCTGGGTCGACGATTTTCTCAGTGCCGAGGCCCTGGCGGCGATCCGGCGCTTCTGCCTGGAGTCGACGATCTGGAGCGACATTGCGCATAACTTCCAGGGCGCGGCGGTCGCGCGCGCCTATCTCGGCTCCTACCTTCACGACGGCTTCGTCGCGCCGATCCTGCTTCAGGTGCAACGCGAGCTGAGGGAGGCAATGCCAGCGGTCTTTGCGAACCGCCGGCTCGGGCATATGTGGGCCTACAAGTACGAGGCCGAGCTGCAAGGCATCGGCATCCATGGCGACGACGCCGCTGTGAATGTCAATTTCTGGATCACCCCCGACGAGGCCAATCTCGATCCCGGCGGCGGCGGGCTTATCGTCTATCCGGCGGAAGCGCCGGCCGATTGGAGCTTCGACGAGATCAACCTCGACGCCGATCGGATGTGGCGCTTCGTCCGAGAGAGCGGTGCGGAGCCCGTCAACGTTCCTCATCGCCAGAACCGTGCGGTGATCTTCAACTCGGATCTGTTCCACGCGACGGCGCCGTTGCGCTTCCGGCCCGGCTACGAGAACCGTCGGATCAACGTCACCATGCTGTTCGGCGGTCGCGGCGGATGACGCGGGTCGATTCCGAGGTCGAGAGCCTGATTGCGCAGGCGGCCCAGCGTCATGGCGCCGGAGACGTTCTCGGCGCACGCCGTCTGGTTGAGGCGGCGCTGGCGCGCAAGCCGGACTCGCCGGCTGCTCTCAACGCCTTCGGCCTGGTGCTCGGCGCCCTCGGCGAGCTTGAGGCGGCGGCCGAGAAGCTTGCGGAAGCCGCGAGGCGCGCGCCGTCGATCGCGCATTTCCACGCCAATCTGTCGCAGGCCCTGCGAAGCCTGCATCGTACGCGCGAGGCGGTCGCGGCAGCGCGCGAGGCCGTCCGGCTCGAGCCGGAGAACGGCATCTTTCACGCCGTCCTCGCTGCGGCCCTGTTGGCGCATGGCGATGCCGCCTCGGCTGTAGCCTCGGCCCGGGAGGCGGTACGCCTCGTTCCGGGCCTCATCGAGGGCTGGCGCAACCTCGCCGATGCCTTGGTGCGAGCCGGCACGGCGGCCGAGGCCGAGGCCGTCTATCGTCATGTGATCCGCATGGCGCCAGGCTGGGCCGATCCGTGGAACGGGCTTGGGCGTCTCTATATGGCGGCGGGGTCCGACGCGGAAGCGATGGATGCCTTCCGGCAAGCGCTTGCGCTGCAGCGATCGACCCGCTGGTGGCCGGTCCCCGGCGCTCCGGTTCCGCGGCCGCCGCAGCCGAGCTTTGCCAATACGGTCAAGCTGCGGCACGACATCGAGCAGCTTCGCTACCTGGTCGGGAGGGGCCGCTTGCCACCGGATGCCTGGTCGCTGATCCCCGCCTACGAGCGGACGCTGGCGGAGTTCACCGCTCAGCACGGCCGCGATCCGAATGCGGTGCTGAGTGCGAGCCAGTGGGAGGCGGTCGGCGACGCCTTCAATCGTGTGCTGCTCTGGGATCCGCCGGCGCGCGTCGCGGGGTCCGCATTGGGCTCCTTCGATCGCGCCGCAGCCGAGCGGCGATACGCGGTCGATCCGGGTATCTGCTGGGTCGACGACTTCCTCAGCGCCGAGGCGCTGACGGCGATCCGGCGCTTCTGCCTGGAATCGACGATCTGGAACGACATCGCCCACAACTACCAGGACCGCAAGGTCGCGCGCGCCTATCTCGGCTCCTACCTCCATGACGGCTTCGTCGCGCCGATCCTGTTCCAGGTGCAGCGGGAGCTGGTCGAGGCGATGCCGTCGATCCTCCGAGGTCGACGGCTGATCCATATGTGGGCCTACAAGTATGAAGGCGAGCTGCAGGGTATCGACATCCATGGCGACGATGCGGCCGTGAATGTGAATTTCTGGATCACACCCGACGAGGCCAATCTCGATCCTGAAGGCGGAGGGCTGCTCGTCTATCCGGCCGAGGCGCCGAAAGAATGGAGCTTCTCCGAGATCAATACCGATCAGGCGCTGTTGTGGCGCTTCGTCGACGAAAAGGGTTTGAAGCCCGTCAACGTTCCCTATCGCCAGAATCGCGCGGTGATCTTCAACTCCGATCTCTTGCACGCGACCGCACCGCTGCGCTTCAAGCCGGGCTACGAGAACCGTCGGATCAACATCACGATGCTGTTCGGAAGCCGCGGCGAGTGAGAGCAGCCCGACGCGTCAATGCCTCAGCGTCGCTCGCTGCGTCGCGACGGCGATGTCCTCCGTGCCGATGCTCAGCAAGGCGGCCCATTCCGGAAAGCCGCGGCGAACGAGAAGCCGGGCTTCCACGCGCGTCTCGCCCGGGACGCCGAGGCGGAACCGCCAGGTCGAACGGTCGCGTTCGCCAGCCCGGATGCGCGTATCGGTGACGGCGTTCGCGTCCGCCCAAGGTAGCGACGGGTGGCCGGGTGAGGCGGGGTCGAGGAAGAGTTTGGCGTAGGCGCGGCCCGGCTTGCCGCGGAGGCCGGCGCCCGCCCAAGAGGGCAGGGTCGGTCCATCGATCATCGCGAGCGGCCGCCCGTCTGTCTCCGCATTCAGGCTCAGCAGCATGTGGCGCAGCGGCGAGCCGGCCGGCAGGCGGTGGCCGGCGCCGCGATTGGTGATCTCGACGGTGACGACGAGCGCCTCGCCGTCGCGATGCGCGGTCATCGCTGTCTCGACTGCCTGGCCAAGCAGGTCGGGTGTGCGGCTGTCATGAAAGCGATGGCTGGAGAGCGTCGCCGGGTTGCGCGCGACTCGGCCGGGGCCGAGCTCGGTCATCGTCGTCGCCTTGCCGTCGCCGCGCATGTGGCAGGACTGGCAGGTGATGCCGGCGGCGACATAGCGGCTCTCCTGCCATTCCTCGAACTCGGAATAGATGGCGCCGGCGCCGCTCCGCGCCTGGTGGCAGGCGGCGCAGTAGCGGCTCTCGGTGAAGACAGGAGCGAAGGCGTCGCGTCCGCGCGGCACGTCGTCGAAGGGCCCGAAGACGGTCTGACGGCCGAAGGGCGGACGACGCAGCTCGACCGCGCGGACGCCCGTCACATTTCCGGTGCCAGGCCTTGCCTCGACGATCTTGTGGCAGAAGTCGCAGCCGATGCCCTCCTTGGCGACGTCGGCAAGGCGCCTCGGATCGTCGTCCGGCGCCATCGGCACGTGGCAGGTGCCGCAGCCCTCCGAGTTCACCTTGCCGGCGGCAAGTCGCCGGCTGCCGTCGAGGAAGGCGAGGAAACGCGGATTGGTCGCCGACCGCGCATGCGCCGATTCCTGCCACTCGGTAAGCGCACGGCGATGGCACGCCCCGCAGGGCTCGCGGCCGAAATCGGTGCGTGGGGCTTGATCATCCTCGGGAAAGGCGGTGACCCAGGGATAGGTCGGATCGTCGCCGGCGGGAATCGGCGGGAGCTGGATGCGATAGGCCCTGATCCCGTGCTTGACGATGGCGCCGCCGATGATGTGGCCCGGGAGAGCGGCGGTGATCTCGGCATCGGGCGTTGTCGACGGATCGGCAAGCGTAAAGCGCCCCTGGGCGTCGGTGAGCACGAAGGAGGGCGAGGTGCGCAGCCTGACGCGCGCGCCCTCGACCGGCTGGCCCGAGGCATCGACGACCGTGCCGGTCAACATCTCTCCCGGCGCGGCGATGAGGAGTGCGGCAATGAGAAGCGCGAGGCGTCTCATGGCGCGAGGTGCCGGCTTACTCGGCCGCCTGCGCCGGCTTCTTCCCCGGCGCCGCCGCGGCGAAGGCGCCGGTGTAGGGCTTCGCCCTCGGTTCGGCATAGGCGCCGGCCTTGCTCGTCCTGACGCCGAGCCCGACCAGGGCCTCGGCCATCCTGACCGCGGCGGTGACGCCGTCCAGCACGGGCACGCCGGTCTCGTCGGTAAGCCGATGCGCGAGCTCGACCATGCCGGCGCAGCCCAGCAGGATCGCCTCGGCGCCATCTTCTGCGATCGCCTTCTCGACCTCGCGCTTGACCTTGTCGGCGGCGCCCGAACGCGGATCTTCGAGCTCCAGCACCGGAACGCCGGCGGCGCGCACCTTTTTCAGGTGATGGGCGAAGCCGTATTTGCGCGCGAGCGCATATTGCACCGGGACCGATCGCGGCAGCGTCGAGATGATGGTGAAGCCGGTCGCGACCAGGCTGGCGGCATGCATCGCCGCCTCGGCGATGCCGAGCACGGGGCCGGAGACGATCTCGCGCGCCGCTTCGAGCCCGGGATCGCGGAAGCAGGCGATCACATAGGCATCGAAGCCCTGGGGCTCGCCGGCGCAGATCAGCTCGAGCATGCCGGGCACGCAATAGGCGGAGTCGTACTGGCTCTCGATCGAGACCGGACCTTTGTCCGGATTCAGCGTGACGACCTCGGTGCCCGCGCTCGCGACGGTACGGGCGGCATGGTCGATGGTCGCCGTCATCGAGGCGGTGGTATTGGGGTTTACGACCAGGATGCGCATGGCCACCTCCGTCGATGCGATCAGCGTGCCTGGCGTTGCCTCACCCAGTCGCGCTGCTCATCGGTGAGCTGAAGACCGAGGAGCACGCGCCAGTTGGGCCCGGTGCCGCGGTCGAGCATCGGAATGCGCTGGACCAGCTCATCGGCCAGAATCAAGCGCGTCGAGTTGCCCTTGAACTCGACCTCGGCGTCGAAGATCTCCTTGGCGACGATCTGACCGGCCGGGTTGGTGACCGCGGCAAAATACTGGAAGCCTGCCTTGCTCGCGGGCATGGCCGGTCCGCGCTGCGCCTCGATCTCGACGTCGACCTGGACCTGGGCGGCCTCCTTGTCGTAGCGGCAGCCGAATGACAACCCGCTGAAGCGCGCCTGTATCTCGACGTCGGTGAGGTCGCGCCCCCGCCCGGGACGGAAGCGCACGAGCTCGGAAAGCTCGTTCAGCACGACCACGCGCGGACAGGCGTCGGGCGCCGCCACCTGGGACGATGAGCAGCCGGAGGCTGCAAGCAGCAGCGCGGCGCCGAAAGTGCGGAAGAAGAGAGTCACAGACGGTTGTGCGAGCCGTCGCAGAGCGGCTTGTTCTTCGTCGCCTTGCAGCCGCAGAAATAGTCCTGCCCGATCTTCTCGGCGCGGTACTGCACGGGTGAGAGGCCGACGGCGTTGTGGCTGCCGTCGCAGAAGGGTTGCGTCTTCGACCGTCCGCAAGCGCACCAGAAGTAGGTTTTTCCTGCCTCGACGGCGACCGGGTAGGGTGCCCGTTGCGCAGGAATCGGATCGGCCATGAACGTGCTTCCTTCCGCTCTCGGCGTGTACTAGGGTCGCCGCGACTTTAGTTAAGGGGCTCGGCCGACACAAGGCTGTGAGGCCCTTCGGGAAATCGCCGTGAGCCCGACTTCCGATTCAGCCTCGTTGACCGTGCTCCTCGCTAGCCCGCGAGGCTTTTGCGCCGGGGTCGATCGCGCCATCCAGATTGTCGAGGCCTGTCTTGCTAAGTATGGGCGACCGGTCTTCGTGCGCCACGAGATAGTCCACAACCGCTTCGTCGTCGAGTCGCTGGAAGCCAAGGGCGCCGTCTTCGTCGACGAGCTCGACCAGGTGCCGGACGGCGCCCCGGTCGTGTTCTCCGCGCATGGCGTGCCCAAGGCGGTGCCGGCGGAGGCCGACCGCCGCAAGCTCGTCTCCGTCGATGCGACCTGCCCGCTGGTGACGAAGGTGCACAACGAGGCCGAGCGCCAGCATCGCGGCGGCCGGCATGTGATCCTGATCGGCCATGCCGGCCACCCGGAGGTGATCGGCACGCTCGGCCAGTTGCCCGAGGGCGCGATGACCCTGGTGCAGACGGTCGCCGATGCCGAGCGTGTCGTCGTGCCGACGCCGGAGCGGCTGGCCTACACTACGCAGACCACGCTCTCGGTTGACGAGACGGCGGCGGTTATCGAGACGCTCAGGCGACGCTTCCCGGCGATCGTCGGTCCTCGCCGCGAGGATATCTGCTACGCCACCACCAACCGCCAGGCGGCGATCAAGGCGATCGCACCGCAGGCCGACGCTGTGCTCGTGATCGGCGCCCCCAACTCCTCGAACTCTCGCCGCCTTGTCGAGGTCGCCGAGACCGCGGGCTGCCGCAAGGCGCGACTGCTTCAGCGCGCATCCGAGCTCGACTGGTCCTGGCTCGAGGGCGTCGATCGCCTCGGCATCAGCGCCGGCGCCTCGGCGCCCGAGCTTCTGGTCGAGGAGCTGATCGAGGCCCTGCGCCGCCGTCGCCGTGTCTCGATCGAGGAAGTCACCGTGGCCGAGGAGAATGTCTCCTTCCGTCTGCCGCGTCAGCTCGTGGCCTAAGCCGGGCGTATGGCGGTCTACACCCAGGTCGGCGACGAGGATCTCGCGCGCTTCGTCGCCGAGTACGACATCGGCGAGGTCGTCAGCTTCGCCGGCATCGCCGAGGGTGTCGAGAACTCGAACTTCCTCGTCCGCACGACGAAGTCCTCCTACATCCTGACGATCTACGAGAAACGCGTCGCGCCGCAGGACCTGCCCTTCTTCGTGGGACTGATGGAGCATCTGGCGGCCAACGGGCTACGCTGCCCGACGCCGATCCGTGCGCGCGACGGCGAGGCCCTTCGTCGTCTCAACGGGCGGCCGGCAGCGATCGTCTCGTTCCTCGAAGGTCTGTGGCCGCGGCGGATCACCGCCGCGCACTGCACCGGCGTCGGCGACGCCCTAGCGCGTCTGCACCAGGCGCAGCAGGGATTCGCCATGCGCCGTCTCAACGCGCTGTCGCTGACCGGCTGGCGCTCGTTGGTCGCGGCCTGCGAAGTGCGCGCCGATGAGGTTCGGCCTGGCCTGGGCGCCGGCATCAAGGCGGAGCTGGCGTATCTTGAAGACACTTGGCCGAAGGACCTGCCCGAGGGCGTGATCCATGCCGATCTTTTTCCCGACAACGTCTTCTTCCTCGGCGACAAGCTCTCGGGCTTGATCGACTTCTACTTCGCCTGCAACGACTTTCTCGCCTATGACCTCGCAATCTGCCTGAACGCCTGGTGTTTCGAGCCCGGACATGCCTTCAACGTCACCAAGGCGCGGCTGCTTGCAACCGCCTACCAGAAACGCCGACCGCTCTCGGCGGTGGAGACGAGGGCGCTGCCGGTGCTTTGCCGCGGGTCGGCGCTGCGCTTCCTTCTGACGCGTCTCTATGACTGGCTCAACCATCCCGAGGGCGCGCTGGTCCGGCCGAAGGACCCGCTCGAGTATTGGGCCAAGCTGCAGTTCCATCAGCGCATCGGCGGACCCGAGGGTTACGGTCTCGATCCGGCATGAAGGAAACCGCGCGAACCGTCGAGATCTTCACCGATGGCGCCTGCTCGGGAAACCCGGGTCCCGGCGGCTGGGCGGCGCTGTTGCGCTACGGCGACACCGAGCGCGAGCTCTCCGGCGGCGAGACCCAGACGACCAACAACCGCATGGAGCTGATGGCGGCGATTCGCGCGCTGGAGGCGTTGACCCGACCGGTCAAGGCGCGTCTTCACACCGACAGCCAGTATGTGCGCGAAGGAATCGCCTCCTGGCTGCCGCGCTGGAAGGCGCGCGGCTGGAAGACCGCAGACAGGAAGCCGGTGAAGAACATCGACCTCTGGCAGCGGCTGGACGCGGCCACCGCGCCCCATGAGGTCCATTGGATCTGGGTTCGCGGCCATTCGGGCCACCCGGAGAACGAACGCGTCGACCGGCTGGCGCGCGAGGCGATTCGGGCGCTTGTCGAAGGCGTAACCGAGCTCGATTGAAATCGGAATAGGGGCTGCCCATATGGTCGGCATGGCGCTTGGAACGCGCTCCTTGCAGATGGCTGAAATTGCGCGAACGGGCCGCGCCCAAAAGGGCGTACTAGCCCCGGCGACGGTCGCCTAACCCCTCAGCGCCCGTCTGCCGGGGCGCCCCTTTTCTTTCCTTTCTCGATGCCACGAGCCCCGCCGGGTGAGGTCACCCTGGAGGGCGACTAAATGACCCGTCGGCCTCGACTGCCCACGCTTTAGTCCGCGTCGGCGGCAGCGTACACGGGCACGACATAGGGTCCTTCGGGAATGACCGCGACGCTGCGGTCGCGGCTGCGCCCGATGCTCTCTCCGATCGCCGTCTCGACCGAACGGACCGCCTCGACGCCGGTGATCGACAGCTCCTCGGGCCCGAGCCCGGTCGTGTAGAGCTGGATGCGGCCGCGACGCATCGGCTTGAGCTGCATCTCGGTCTGCCACTCGTCGATGTCGGCAAGCGACTTCGCGGTCAAGGTGGCGAGGAAGCGGTCGGGACCGAGCTCGACCAGGCGCTTCTGCGCCTCGCGGAATTCCGGCGAGCCGAACCCTTCCGAGCATGCCGAGGCGATGATGAGCGTGCCGCCGGGGGCCAGGATGTCGAGCGGCGTCACCATGCCCTTGACCGTCTGGTAGTAGGTCTTGTCCAACGGATAGCCGGCAGCCGAGGTCACGATGGTCGAAAAGCGGCGATCGATCGGGATTCGCGTCGAGGCCTCGACGAAGGCGACCGCGGCGAGGTGGCTCTCGATGATCTCGCCGAAGGAGACGAAGGCGAGGTCGCGCTCCTCGTCGATCACGGTGTTGAGCGCGTAGACATCGCCCAGCATGCGGACGATCTCGAGCTGCTCCTCATGCAAGGGGTTGCCGACGAGATTGCACTGGATCGCCAGCGGATCTTCCATGAAGCGGGCGGAATGGAAGGTGCGGATCGTGGTGTGGTGAGCGACGCCCGGGGCGACCACCTTGCGGCCGCCGGACCATCCCGCCATGAAGTGCGGCTCGACCAGGCCCGTGGCGATGCGCAGCTCCGCCTCGACAAAGGCGCGGTCGAGCTTGACCGGCGTCCTGCGCTTGGCGGTCAAGCCGAAATCGACATGCGCGCCGTCGTCGCGGGCGTCGTGGTTCACGACCCTGACGGTCTTCATGACCCAGGGATCGCCGACCAGCTCTTCCAGCTCGGCGCCGAGATTCGGCCGATGCAATCCCGTCGCCACGAGGACGGTGATGCCGGCAGCCGGCATCCCGGCAGACATCAGGTCCTCGATCGTCGGCCGCAGGAACAGGTGGTTGGGAACTGGCCGCGTGATGTCGCAGATGAGGATACAGGCGCTCTTCTTGCCGGCAGCGAGCGCCTTGAGGGGCGCAGCGCCGATCGGCCGGTCGAGGGCAGCGCGGATCGCGGCCTTGGGGTCTGCGATCCTCGGCAGCGGCCGCTTGCGGATGACGTGAGCCTCCGCCTCCGCCGGCAAAGCCACGGCCAGATGCTTTCGCCCGAAGGCGATCTCGACTTTCGAGCCGGTCACGCCGACCTCCCCATCTTGTCGGCGGCACGGAGCGCGCGGATCGCCGCGCAAGCCGCACCGTAGCCATTGTCGATATTGACCACCGGGACGCCCGGGGCGCAGCTGACGAGAGCTGCGTGGAGCGCAGCCTCTCCACGATTGGCGACGCCATAGCCGACCGAGGTCGGAACGCCGATGACGAGGCCGGGCACCAGCCCGCCGAGCACGCTGATCAGCGCCGCGTCCATGCCGGCGACAGCGATAACGACCGGATGCCGCACGATCTCCGGCGCGCGCTCCATGAGCCGCCAGATTCCGGCGACGCCGACATCGTAGATCTCGCTCGCCTTGATCCCGTGATATCCGAGCGTGCGCACTGCCTCGCGGCAGACGCTCATATCGGAAGTACCGGCACCGACCACGGCGACGCGGCCGCTTTGGCCGGGTTCGGCGACGCTGCCGAAATAGGCCGTGGCTGAGAGCGCTTCATAGTCGAGCTTCCGCCGCGCCTCCTCCGGAAGCGCGGCAAGCGTGCCGGGGGAGAGCCGGGTCAGCAGCATGGTGCTCCCGCGCTGCTCCATGCGTGCGAGGATTGCCGCGATCTGACCGGCGGTCTTACCGGCGCAGAACACCGACTCGTCGAAGCCGAGGCGCCGTGCGCGGTCGAAGTCGAGGTTGATGCCGGCCTCGTTCATGGCGAAGGCGGCCTCAGAAACGCGCCGCCCATGCGATAGGCCTGGAAGGTGATGAGGCGATCGCCGCCGCGCTTACGTGCGATTGCCGCAACCGCAGCCGCAAGCGTGTCCCGCTCCGTCGAAGCCAGCCGGTCCAGGCTCGCTTCGTCGAGCTCGATGACGAGGCCCGTACGACGGAGCCGGCAGCGCACCGTCGATGCGCCGAGATGGTTTCCGACGAGCTTCTCGACTTTATGCACCAGAGCCAGCTCGTCCGGATCGATGGCGATCCCCGTCTCGATGCGGCTCGAGAGGCAAGGCGATGCCGGAAGCTCGGCGATCTCCCCCAGATCGAGATGGCGGGCAATGGCGCGCACGCCGGCCTTGTCGATGCCGGCCTCGACATAGGGATGGCGGACGCCGTGGTCCTCGGCGGCCTTGAGGCCGGGGCGCCAGTCGGAGAGATCGTCGCGGTTGGTGCCGGAGACCGTCACCGCACCGGCCGCCGCCGCGATCGGCGCGATCCGCGCGTAGAGGTTGGTCTTGCAGTAGAAGCAGCGGTCCGATGGGTTGGCGCGATAGCGCGGGTCCTCGAACTCGCCCGCATCCAGAATTTCCAGGCGCCAGCCCTCGCTCGCCGCCAGCCCACGTACGCGATCCGTCGCCTCCGGCGGTACGGCCGGGGACACCGCATGCATCATCATCGCCCGCGCGCCCAGCCGCCGATGGGCAAGCGTCGCAAGCGTGGTGCTGTCGACCCCGCCGCTGACGGCGACGGCGACCGGGCCGATGCCGTCGAGCACGGCAATCAGGGCATCGGCGAGCTGTGCGGCGTCAGGCATCTTTCGCTTCGCCGGCAAGCGCCGCCTGCTCGATCCTCTGGCGCCGCCGCGACCGCTCGCGATGATCGCCGGCGGCCGCGAGGTCGTCGACATCCGCCTTGGCGGTGACGCTGCCGTCAGGCCGCACCGCGCTCTTGACGCGAACCGTCCCGCCGCCGTCGTCCATCGATGTGATCTTCCGCGGCAGGGTCCGGCGGCGCACGCGCTCCATCCTGACTCCGAGCGTCGTCGTCTCGGCAAAGCAGCGATCCGCTACCGCATCGGCTGACGCAGCCGAGGCCAGCACCCGGATGCTGGTCACCATACGGCCCTTCTTGCCGAAGGCGGCGGACTGCACCACATCTATCACGCCGGGGAACGCCCGCAGCCGATCGAGGCCGATCGCAAGATCCTCGGGCGTCTGGTCGTCGACCTCGAAGCTGATGACACCGATCTCGTCCTCCGATGGCTCGGGCTCGACCGACTGCAGCGCGAGAACGCGCAGCACGTTGCTGATGCCCTCGAAGCGCTTGGTGCCGAAGCCGTAGCCGACACTGTCGTGACGAAAACGGCCGCGCGGCAGGCGCGGCGTCGGTGCCAGGTGGCGGATGATGGCGGCGCCGGTCGGCGTCACCCGCTCGCCTGGCCTGCCGTCGTCGAAGACGACGAAGCCTTTCAGCAGCAGGACCACCGCCGGCGGCGGCACCGGCAGATCGCCATGCTGCGTCCTCACCCGGCCGGAACCCTGCGGCAAGGGCGCTACGGACCAGGAAACTGCCCCAGCGCGCTCGATCAGGAACGCCGCGGCGACGATGTCGACGATCGAGTCCCAGGCGCCGATCTCGTGAAAGGTAACGTCGTCGACCTCGGTGCCGTGCACCTTGGCTTCCGCCTCGGCCAGGATCTCGAAGATCGCGAGCGCTCGATCGCGGACCGCGGCGTCCAGGGCCGAGCCATGCAAGTAGCGGCGAATCTCGCGAAGGGAGCGATGATCGTGGTCGTGCTCGCCCTCCGGCTGCGGCAGGGAGACATCGAAGCGGGCGCCGGTCAGGATGCCGTCGTCATGGTCGATCAGCGTCGCCCTCACCTCCTCGGGCAGCTCCAACACGCCGATCGCCCGGAGCAGCGGCCCGGCCAGATCGGGAAAAGCGTTCAGCATCGCGGCCGCGAACATGTCGCCGGCGATGCCGCCGATCGGGTCCAGGTGGATATGCAGGCTCATGCGCGTCGGCTCGGGGCCGGTTTCCGTCTTCGATGGCAATGTGCATCATACCCGGCGGCGGGAACTTGCCTAAGCATTCCTGGAGGCGACGATGCCGATCGAGAAACGGGTCTTCGGCCGAACCGGCCATATGAGCTCGGCGGTGGTGTTCGGCGCCGCGGCGCTGGCGCGGGTCGACCAGGGCGTAGCCGACCGCGTGCTCGACCTGCTGATCGAGCACGACGTCAACCATATCGATACCGCAGCCAGCTACGGCGATGCCGAGCTTCGGATCGGGCCTTGGATGGACCGCCACCGCAAGCGCTTCTTCCTGGCGACCAAGACCGGAGAGCGGGACTACGCCGCGGCACGGGACAGCATCCTTCGCTCGCTCGACAGGCTGAGAACGGATCATGTCGATCTGATCCAGCTTCACGCGCTCATCCACCCTGACGAGTGGGAGCGCGCGCTGTCGGCCGACGGTGCGCTGAAGGCCTGCATCGAGGCGCGCGAGCAGGGGCTGGTCAAGTCCATCGGCGTCACCGGCCATGGCTGGAACGTCGCTGCCATGCATCGCCGCAGCCTGGAACGATTCGATTTCGACTCGATCCTGCTGCCGTGGAACTGGTTCGCTGCTCAGCACAAGACCTATGCCCCGGATTTCGAGCGTGTGACAAAGCTCGCCTCCGAACGAAGCCTCGCGGTGCAGACGATCAAGGGTGTGGCGAGGGGGCCCTGGGCGGCCGGCGCCAAACGCGACCGCACCACCTGGTATCAGCCCCTGGAGGCGATGGACGACATCCGCCCTGCGGTGCACTGGGTCCTGAGCCGGCCGGGGGTGTTCCTGCTGTCGGCCGGCGATGTCGCGCTCCTGCCGTCGATCCTGGCCGCAGCGGCGGAGCTGGTGGTGAAGCCCTCGGATGAAACCATGGCCGCCTTGAGCGCGCGGACCGGGCTGGCCTCGATCTTCGGGATTTGAGTCTCAGCGTCTGCGCCGCAGCAGCACGTAGAGGGCGCCGGAACCGCCATCCTTCGGCTGCGCCGGCGCATGGGCGAGCACCAGCGGTTTCAGCGGCGTTTCGGTCAGCCAGCGCGGCACGGTCGCGCGCAGCACCCCGCCGCCGGTGCTGCCTTTCCCGGTGATCACCAGCAGCGCGCGCTTGCCGTCGCGGTGCGCGCGCTCGATCGTCGAGACCAGCCGGCGCCAGGCGGCATCCTGGGTCATGCCGTGGAGATCGAGGCGCCCCTCGATCTCGCGCTGGCCCTTGCGGAAACGTTCGGCGGTCCGCTTGTCGATGCCGGGCGCCAGGCGCGCGCCGACCTCGACGGGTGTCTTTGCCGGCGGTGCCGGGGGAGGCGCGGGCGGCGGTGGCGCCGGCACGCATCCGGCCTTCCTCGCCTTCGTCGGCGTCTTCGGCGGCTCGGATTCTTCGGGCACCGATGGGTCCGGCTTCCGGCCGCGACGCCTCAGCGGCTTGGCGTCGACCATCGCCTTGGCCCAGAGGGCGCGCTCCTCGGGCGTCGGCTTGCGAACCATCAGCCCTCGATCAGCACCACATGCAGGCGCCGCGGCCCGTGCGCGCCCATCAGCAGGCGCTGCTCGATGTCGCCGCTGCGCGACGGCCCGGTGACGAAATTGACCGTGCGCGGCAGCGACCCGCCGTGCTTGGCGCGAAGGCGCGTCCACGCCTCTTCGTAGGGGCCGACGACCTTGCTCGCCGGCAGCACGACGACATGCGTCTCCGGCAGGAAGTTGAGCGTCGAGGGGTGGTCCGGTCCCGAGGTCATCATCAGCGTGCCGGTCTCGGCGATGGCGGCGAAGGCGCCGGTGACGCTGACCTGGTCCGCGCCCTCGGTCTTGCCGCGACGGATCGAGAGCGTCGGCCGCTCGCTCCACGGGATGGCATCGAGCTCAGGGTCCGGCGCCATGACGAAGGCAGCAGGCAGATTCTGGCTCGCGAGATACTCGGCGACGGCGCCCGGCACCTCGCGCGCGCTCTTCACGCGGGTCAGGGTCGCCGCCGCGCCCTCCGCCATCGTGGAGAAGAGCTCGATGACGGCCTTGGCCTCGCCGCCCGCGCGGGCCGGGATCAGGTTGGGCTTGGGATCTCGCAGGCGCGCTTCGATCGCCGCGGCCTTCTCCGGCGGCAGCGGGCCGCGCTTCAGCGCACGGCGGATCGATCCGAGAATCTGCGAGCGAGCCTCGTTCATGCCCGGCTCCGCTTCCGCCACTGGCTCATGAAGGTCTGCCCTTCCGGCGCGGGGAACTCGCGGCCTCTGGTCCAGCCCGAGGCCAGCGGCAGCCAGCCGTAACGACCATGGGCACGCCCGAACAAACCAAGCAGGCGTGCAGCCAGGCCCGTCGCCAGGCGGTAGAGGCGCGGGCGTTTGGCGAACCACGCCCAGAAGGCGAGGCCGGCACGGACCGAAGGAGGAGAGAGGTGGCGCTCGAATTCGCGCTCGCGCCAGTGCCGCATCATCTTCGGCAGCGGGATGCGCATCGGGCACACGCTCTCGCATCGTCCGCAGAAGGTCGAAGCGTTGGGCAGGTGGCCCGACTCCTCGATGCCGATCAGCGTCGGCGTCAGCACCGCGCCCATCGGTCCCGGGTAGACCCAGCCATAGGCGTGTCCGCCGACCGTGGCATAGACCGGGCAATGGTTGAGGCAGGCCGAGCAGCGGATGCAGCGCAGCATGTCCTGGAACTCGGTGCCGAGAATGTCGCTGCGGCCGTTGTCGAGGAGGACGACATGGAACTCCGCCGGCCCGTCGAGGTCGTCGGGCCGACGCGGGCCGGTCGAGACCGTGGTGTAGACCGAGAATTCCTGCCCTGTGGCCGAGCGCGCGAGCAGGCGCAGGATGGTCGCGGCGTCCTCGAAGGTCGGGACCAGCTTCTCCAGGCTCGCCAGCACGACATGCGCCTTGGGCAGGATCTGCGTGAGGTCGCCATTGCCCTCGTTGGTGACGATGATGGTCGAGCCGGTCTCGGCGATCATGAAGTTGGCGCCGGTGATGCCGACATCGGCCGCAAGGAATTTCGGCCGCAATACGCCGCGCGCCTCCTCGAGAAGCGCGGTCGGCTCCTCCATCGGCCGGTTCGGGTCGAGATGCGTGTGCGCCTTCTGGAAGGCGTCGATCACGTCCGTCTTGTTGAGGTGGATCGCGGGCGCGATGATGTGGCTCGGCGGCTCGCCGCGAAGCTGGATGATGTACTCGCCGAGATCGGTCTCGATCGGCTCGATGCCTTCCTCTTCGAGGAAGTCGTTGAGCGCGATCTCTTCCGCGATCATCGACTTGCCCTTGGTCACGGTCTTGGCCCCGACGCCGCGGCAGATGCCGAGGATGGCTTCGCGCGCCTCCTCGGCGCTCCGGCACCAATGCACCTTGCCGCCGGCTTCGGTTACCTTGCGCTCGAAGCGCTCGAGATAGAAGTCGAGGTTCTCGAGCACATGGTTCTTGATGTCGCGGGCCTGATCGCGAAGCTGCTCGAACTCCGGCAGCTTCTCGACCGCGGCGAGCCGGCGAACCTGGAAGCCGGTCTTCATCATGCCGAGCGCCTTCTGCAGCCCGGGCTCGACGATGGCTTTCCGGACGTTGGCCTTGAAGGCGCGCGTGGTCGACTGCATCGAGCTAGGCCTTCGGCTCGCCGATCGGCGGCGTGTCGGTGACGCCGGCCAGCACCTCGGCGACGTGACGCACGCGCACGCCGGATCCCTGGCGCTGCAGCTTGCCGGCCATGTTCATCAGGCAACCCATATCGCCGGCGAGCAGCGTGTCGGCGCCGGTCGCCTTGATGTCGTCGGCCTTTTCCGTCGCCATGCGCTCGGAGATGTCGGGATACTTGACGCAGAAAGTGCCACCGAAGCCGCAGCAGATCTCCGCGCCCGGCAGCTCCTTGAGCGTCAGGCCCGAGACCGATGCCAGCAGCCGGCGCGGCTGGCGCTTCACCTTGAGCTCGCGCAGGCCCGAGCAGGAATCGTGATAAGTGACGGTACCGGAATAGGCCGCCCCCACCCGCTCGACCTTCATCACATCGACCAGGAATGAGGTCAGCTCATGCGTCCGCCGCGCCAGATCCTGCGCCTTGGCCAGGGTCTCCGGCTCGTCGGCGAACAGCGCCGGGTAGTGCTCATGGATCATGCCGGCGCAGCTTCCTGACGGCACGACGACGTAGTCGTATCCGGCGAAGGCCGCGACGACGCTGCGCGCGATGTCGCGCGTGTCGCGGCGGTCGCCTGAGTTGTAGGCTGGCTGCCCGCAGCAGGTCTGGGTCTCAGGAACCTCGACGCGACAGCCGGCGTTTTCCAGGAGCCTGATCGCGGCAAAGCCGACCGAGGGGCGCATCAGGTCGACGAGGCAGGTCACGAACAGGCCGACGCGGGGCGAGGCAGCGGGCATTTGGGCGAGCGCCATTCGGATCTAAGGGCAGGGCGGCTACAATGGCCATCGGTCGTCGATCGGATCAAGGGCGAAGCGGCGTGAAGCGAAGCGGCGTGCTCTTCCCGCTGATCGGCAGCTTCTCTCTCGGGGCGGCAGTGTCCTTCGGCGGCGTCGTTGGGGCCGGGCGGTGACGGCACGCTTTGTCCTCCTCGCTGTCGTCTCCTCCGACGGCTTCATCGCCCGCTACCCGGGGCACCCGCCCTGGGAGTGGGCGAGCCCGGAAGAGCAGGCGCGCTTCCGCGCCACGATGGATCTGGTCACTTGGTCAGTGCTCGGCCGCATCACCCATGAGACAGCCCCGCGCCCGGAGCGCAAGCGCATCGTTTTCACCGGCGCGGTCAAAAGCATCGCCTGGCTCACGCCCAACCATCTCGCCTTCAACCCAGCCGGCGCAACCTTCGACGAGGCGTTGGAGATCGCTCGCCCTGAGGGGCTCGTCGCCGTCCTCGGCGGCACGCGGGTGCATGACTACATGCTCGGGATCGGCCGCGTGGACGAGCTTCGTCTTTCGATCGAGCCGGTCCGTTTCGGCGAGGGGCTGGGGATGTTTACCGGCGTCGCTTGGCTCGGCCTCGACGACCATCTTGCCCGCCACGGTATGGCGCGGGCCGGCGAGGACGAGAAGTTCAACGACTTAGGAACGGTGGAGAGGCGATATCGGAAGATCGCTGCTAACGCGTTGAGGCACGCTCGCTGATCAGAGCCTGGAACTGACGCTCGAGGAAGGCGTCGAAGGCCGGGTACTGGCCGGAGTCGAGGTGGAAGAACTGGGCCGCCATCTCTTTGTCGTTGATCCGGACGACGACCGCGCCGCCGTCGATGACGATCTCGGGGTTCGGCAGATCGAGAAGATGCAGGCGGAAGTCGAAAGAGGCGCCGATCTTGTGCTCGCCGGCATAGGGCCGGATCAGCAGGCCTGAGGCGCTGACGTCCCACACCTCGAAGCGGCGGCCGTCGATCAGGAGCCAGCCCTCCTTGGGCCGGACCCGCGGGTCGAGGCGCCGATCGGCGCCTTGGCGCTTCGTCTCGCTCATCGCGCCCTCCCTTGCCTCGGTCGCAAGCCCACCACATCGCGCCGAGGTTTACAAACGGCTTATCTTTTTCCCTCTCTGCGTAGCGCCCATTTGATCGAGGTCTGGCCGTCAAGCACACCGGTCACCAGGAGGTGTTGCGTCCGCTTCATCTCGTCCGGCCGTCCGAGATAGACGGCTTCGCCAAGATCGAGGCGGCCGCCCGAAACCCGAAGCCTGAAGCCGCTGCCCGAGGGCAGCTTGAGGAGCGCCGCCGCGGCGTTCTGCGCGAGCGAGACCTGCACACGCGGATGCAGGTGGAAGCGGAGCTGATAGGGCTTGCCGGCGGCCCCGGTGACCACCTCCTCGCCACGCAGGTCTTCGCCGTCGGCCGAGAGGTAAAGCCGGCGTTGGTGGCTGGCGCCGAGACGGTCGGCGTAGCCGTCATGCGTGGCCTCGAACCAGATCTGGCCGTCCGAATCCTCTCGCCCCTTCACGATCGAGGACGCCGGCGCTCCGGGCTCCAGGTGAATCGCGTTGGTATCGTCGATGGTCAGCGTCGAGTGCGCCGCGGTCGCACGCTGCGCGGTCGCCCAAGCCTCCGGCAGCAGGGCGGACCCGCCCAGGTTGACAATCAGGCGTTCGCGCCCGATCGACAGCTCGAAGGACAGCGGGCCCGCATAGACCCGGCCGTCGGTGGCGACGGAATCGCCGCAGTCGATAAACACGGTGGTCCGCCCGGCATGCAGGCGCTCGATGCCGAAGTCCGGCGCACCGACCGCGAGCCGGGGCCGGCTCTCCGACTGCTGAATGACGGCGTCGATCAGCGGGCCCGGCTCCTCGTTCGAACCGTTGAAGAGCGCAAGCCCGCCATCGCCGTGACGGAGATAGCGGAGCATCGCCACCATCGCCTCGATCGCCTGCACCAACGCGGGCGGAGGCGTTATGCGCGCGAGCCGGAGCGCGTGGCGGATCTCGATCAGGTCACGAAGGGCCGCGAGGTGCACCGACGGGCTGCGCGAGCTGTGCCCGCCATCGGCGAGGACCTGCTCGGCAAGCGCCGCTTCGAGTCGCATCAGGGCCGGCATCAACAGGACTGCGAGTCCCGTCAACCCGACGGCGGCGAGCACGACCCCCTTGATCGCCGCGATCCGATCGGCACCTGCCGGAGCATCGTCGATCGTCCGTGCGAGATGACGGGCCTGGGCGGCGAGGCTGAAGAGGACGCGTTCACGGAACTCGTCATCGGCCGAGGCGCAGAAGAAGCCATGATGGCCGAGCCAGGCGGCGATTCGCCGGCCGGTGACATCGGGTCGCCAGGACAGCGGGTCCCAGCGACGATATCGGTCGAGCCAACGACCGACCAGCTCGCGCGCACGCCTTCGGCCGAGATCGCCGCCGAGATCGCGAAGGTCGGCGAGCCAGTCGAAGCTGTCGAGCGCCGCGCGCCAATCGGACGGCGCGTCGATCGGCGTCCAGCCGGAGCCGGGGAGGGTGAAGGCGCGGCCGCCGAGCGCCAGCTCGTCATCGACCAGCGCTCGCCCTCGTGCGGCGTCGCCGGGCCAGAGGCTCGTCAATGGCGTCGCGATGTCGACCGGCCGCCGCGGCCGGATCATCCAGCGATAGATCGGCGTACGAAAGAGGAGCCGCCGGAACCCGCTCGCTTCCGCCATCAGCCGCGAAGCTTCGCCAGATTGTCAGCGTATCGGGAAGCGCCGCCGGCGAAGGCGGCGGTGCCCGCCACCAGCACATCGGCGCCGGCGGACACTGCCTGGCGTGCGGTCTCGGCGTTGATGCCGCCATCGACCTCGAGATCGATCCTGCGGCCGCTCCTGTCGATGCGCTCGCGCAGGGTGTGGATCTTGTCGAGCTGGCTTGAAATGAAGCTCTGGCCGCCGAAGCCCGGGTTGACCGTCATCACCAGAACGAGATCGACGTCGCCGAGCACATAGTCGATCGCCTCGGGCGGCGTTCCCGGATTGAGCGAGACGCCCGCCTTCTTGCCGAGCGCCTTGATCGCCTGGAGCGTGCGGTGCAGATGCGGTCCCGATTCCGGATGCACGGTCATGATATCGGCGCCGGCCTCGGCGAAGGCCGCGATGTAGGGGTCGACCGGCGTCACCATCAGATGCACGTCGAAGATCTTCCTCGAATGCGGCCGGAGCGCCTTCACGACCGATGGGCCGATGGTAAGATTCGGCACGAAATGCCCGTCCATCACGTCGATATGGATGTAGTCGGCGCCGGCCGCGTCGATGGCGCGCACTTCCTCGCCGAGGCGCGAGAAGTCGGCGGACAGAATCGACGGCGCAAGGCGGAGAGCCATGAGGGGTGTTTATCAGCGCCCTCGAAGCCTCCGCAAGCGCCAGCCTCGTCTCGCGAACGCGAATCGGGCGCGTGCGCTACCAAGCCGGATCGATCGGGCGGACGATGCCTTCAGCCGCCTCGATGACCTCGCCTGCATCGAGCGCAAGATCCTCGCGGAAGCGGCCGGGGACGATCTGCACCCCGGTGCGAAGCGTCCCATGCGAGCCGACCGGCACCGCCAGGCCGGGAAGGCCGAGCGCCGGCGCAAGGAAGCTCACGCGCAGCGAATCCAGGATCTTGCGTTGGCCGTCCAGGGTCAGATCCTGATCGACCGGCGGCGGCAGATCGCAGAGCGTCGGCATGACCACCGCCACGTAGTTCTGGAAGAAGGCCTGCCAACGGAAGAGGTGCAAGTCGCGCTGGGCAAAGGCCTCCAGCACTGCATTCGCGTCGTTGGGCGGCGGCGAGAGCTCGCGCCACAGATGCAGGGACTTGACCGCGGCGGCATCGCCGTACTTCTCGATGGTCGGTGCGAGCGGTCGGAACACGTCGCCGGCGCCGATCACATGCCAGACGCGGACCACGTCCTCGACGTCGGGAGGCAGCACCTCCTCGACGACGTAGCCGGCGTTCGCGAGGTGGCGGCCGGCGCGGCGGACCGCCTCAGACTGTGCCGGATGGGTGAAGCCGCCGGGAATGATCGGCGCGATGGCGATCTTCAAGGGACGGGGCGGCGCCGGGCCGGTGATCGGCGCATCGACCCAGCGCGTGTCGCGCTGATCGCCCTTGGCCATGACCGTGAGCGCGAGGCGGGCATCGCGCACCGTCCGCGCATGCGGACCCTGGGTCGCCATCAGGAGAGCGCCGATCGGCCGCGGCGCCGTTGCCGACGGATTGAAGGCAGGTATGCGTCCGAGGCCGACGCGAAGGCCGACGACGCCGTTGCAATAGGCCGGGATACGCACCGAGCCGCCGATATCGTTGCCTTGAGCGATCGCGCCCATGCCGGTCGCGGCCGCGGCACCCGCGCCGCCGGAGGAACCGCCGGGGCCGATGCTGCGGTCGCGCGGGTTGTAGGTGCGGCCGTGAAGCGCGTTGTCGGAGAAGGCCCGCATCGAGAAGGCGGGCGCGTTGGTGCGGCCGATGAAGATGGCACCGGCCCGGCGCAGATTGGCGACGACGGGCGCGTCCTCGGCGGCGATCAGGTTCTTGTATTCCACGGCGCCGTTGTCGGTCGGGTGGCCTTTCTGGTCGGTATTGATCTTGGTCGTGACCGGAACCCCGTGCAGCGGACCGAGGTCGTCGCCGCGCTTGCGGGCGTCGTCGGCGGCATCGGCTTGGGCCAGCGCCTCGTCATCCATGCGCCGGACGATGGCGTTGAGCTTGGGGTTCACCGCATCGACGCGCTTGAGGCAGGACGTCACGGCCTCGCGGGCGGAGGCCTGGCCGAGACGGATCAGCCGTGCGAGATCGGTCGCGTCGTATTGCCAGAGTTCCATGCCGTGTCGGCTCCCCCGCCGGATTGCGACACGCATCAACACCCGGCCGCCGCCCGCCGTCAAACCTTCCGCAGGCGCGCCGCGAAGAACCCGTCCATGCCGCCGCGTTCCTGCCAATGGCAGGGAAGGGTCCGCAGGAAGCCGTCGCTGGCAAGCTCGCTCGGAACGTCGGTCGGCGTCACCGGCACCAGCTCGACCGGCGCTCCCGTGTCGAGGAGGCGCGCGATTCGCTGCGGTCCTTCCTCGGGCTCGAGCGAGCAGACGCAGTAGACCAGCATCCCGCCGGGCGGCAGCAGCGAGACGGCGTGGTCGAGCAGCCGGTCCTGGACTGCGGCCAGGCGCGTCACATCGCTCGGCGATTTGAGATGCGCGACATCGGGATGCCGGCGGAGCGTGCCCGTCGCCGAGCAGGGCGCATCGACCAGGATGGCGTCGGGCGGCTCGGCCGGTCGCCACGCGGTGGCGTCGGCAGCGATCAGCTCGGCCCCGACCTTCAGGCGCTGCAGGTTTTCGCGCACGCGTTCGAGCCGCCTGGCCGAGCGGTCGACGGCGGTGACGCGTGCGCCGGCCGCGGCGAGCTGAAGCGTCTTGCCGCCCGGAGCGGCGCAGAGATCGATGACCCGGCGCCCGGCGACCTCGCCGAGAAGCCGGACGGGGAGCGCGGCCGCCGCATCCTGGACCCACCAAGTGCCGTCGGCGAAGCCGGGCAACTCGCCGACGACGGCGGTCTGGCGCCTGAGCGTCCCGGTCGGAAGCAGCTCGGCCTCGAGCCGGGGCGCCCATAGCCACGCATCCTTGCGGACGGAGAGATCGAGCGGCGGCTCGGTGAGATGGGCCTCGGCGATGGCATGCGCCGTTTCGGTTCCGTAGGCGCGGCTCCAGGAGTCCCACAGCCAGTCCGGCGTCGACAGCCGGGCGGCATCCTGCGCCTTGATCATCTCGGCTCCTTCGCGGGCAGCGCGGCGAAGCACGGCGTTGACCAGGCCCTTGAAGCCGTCGAAGCGCCCCTGAAGCAGGCGGACGCTGGAGTCCACCGCGGCATGATCGGCGGTCCCGAGGATCAGGAGCTGGGCCAGGCCCAAGCGGAGCGCGTCGACGACCGGCCCGGCTTTGTCGGGCAGCGGCTTCTCGACAAAGGCGGCGATCAGCGCGTCGAGCTGGCCGAGCCGGCGCAGCACGGTTGCCACCAGCAGGCGGGCGAAGGCACGGTCGCGGGACTCGAGGCCGTCGACGCCGCCTTCGGCCAGGGCCTCGTCGAGAGGCCGTCGCCGTCGCAGGACGTCGTCGAGAAGCGAATGGGCGACATCGCGGGCGCCGCTCACCTTAAGGCGGCTCGGCTCAGCCCCAGGGCCCGCGACGGGAGGCGGCGTAGGGCGAGGACGGCACGCTGCCGCCGCGGCCGCTCATCTGGCCTGCCATCTCGCGCAGCGCGGCGATGCGGTTCTCGGTCGAGGGGTGGGTCGAGAACAGGTTGTCCACCGCGCCGCCATGCAGCGGGTTGATGATGAAGAGATGCGCCGTTGCTGGGTTGCGCTCGGCCGTGTCGTTCGGGATCGCGTGCGCCGCCTGATCGATCTTGGCGAGCGCGGAAGCGAGCCACATCGGCTGGCCGGCGATCTCGGCGCCCATGCGGTCGGCCTCGTATTCGCGCGTCCGGCTGATCGCCATCTGCACGAGCATCGCGGCGATCGGCGCCAGGATCATCAGCAGGATGCCGCCGATGGCGCCGAGCGGGCTCGAACGGTTGTCCGAGCTCGAGTGGCCGGCGAACATCGCCATGTTGGCGAGCATGCCGATGGCGCCGGCGATGGTCGCGGTGATCGTCATGGTCAGCGTGTCGCGGCTCTTCACATGCGCGAGCTCATGCGCCATCACGCCTGCGACCTCCTCGGTCGTGAGGTGGCGCAGCAGACCGGTCGAGGCCGCAACCGCGGCGTTCTCGGGATTGCGGCCGGTCGCAAACGCGTTCGGCTGCTCGGATTCGATGATGTAGACCTTCGGCATCGGCAGGTTCGCGCGCGCCGCCAGCCGCGCGACCATGTCGTAGAACCACGGCAGCGTGCTGCGGTCGATCTCCTGCGCGCCGTGCATGGAGAGCACCATCCTGTCAGCGTTCCAGTAGGCGAACAGGTTCATCGCGCCGGCGATGCCGAGCGCAACCAGCATGCCGCCCGCGCCGCCGATCACGAACCCGATGGCAAGAAAGAGGGCGGTGATGGCCGCCATCAGAAGGAAGGTACGTGCGTTCATCTTTCCTCAAGGGCCGGATCTTAAGGGCCCGACACCGGGAAAGGTGGCCCGTCGGAGCCGTACCTTCAAGGCTTGGCGGGCCATCTCCGGAGTCCTATAAGGGCGGATATGACCAGTCCGGCCAAGACCTTCCGGGAATTGCGACCGCCGCCGCCGGCGCCCCGCCCGAGGCAGGAGAGCACGGCCCCGCCGCCGCCTCCGACCGGCGCCAAGCGGGCGCAGCCGGACGAGATCGGCGGGCCGACCGGGCTCGAGCCGACGCGGTACGGCGACTGGGAGCGGGGCGGGCGCTGCACCGATTTTTAGGCCCGCGACGGAATGATTTCCGCGGCGCTTGCGTTAGACTGATCTCAAATGCGCGTCGCGCCGTAAGCGTGACAGGGAGGGCCGATGGTTAAGCCCGGATTCTGGCTGATATGCACCGCGTGGACCGCGCTGGCGGCGGCGAGCGCTTTCGCCGCCAAAGAAGTCGTTGTCGAGCAAAAGGATCTCGGCTTCCGGCCCAACAAGGTCGAGCTCAGCGTCGGCGATACGATCATCTTCACCAACGAAGACAATTACGGCCACAATATGTACTCGACGACGGCCGGCGGCGCCTTCGACCTCGGGCGCCAGGCGCCGGGAACGCGCGTGCCGCATGTCTTCCGCCGCGCCGGCACCTTCGAGGTGCTCTGCCGCATCCACCCGAAGATGCGGCTCGAGGTCGTCGTCAGGTAAGAGGAGGTCGGGAGCCCGGTGTCGATCAAGCTCAAGCTCGTCGGCGCCCTCCTCCTCGCAGCCCTTGCTGCGGCGTTGCTCGGTTTCTCCGCGCTGCTCACCACCTCGTCGATGGGCGACCTCGCGGTCACCCTCTATGACCGCCCGCTGCAGGCAATCAACTACGCGCGCTCGGCGCAGACCAACTTCGCGCTGCTTGAGCTTGCCGACCGCGATGCCGGAGAGGACATGAGCGAGTCCGAGATGCAGGCGCTGGTCTCGCGCGCCAAAGATCTCGACGACGATCTCCGGGTCGTCGACCAGCGCGGCATCTCGGAAGCGATCCACCCGCTGGTCAACGAGACGCGCGAGCTGATCCAGGTGTGGCGGCGGGCCGCGATCGACGCGCGCGTCGCCGGCGCCGGCCAGACCAGCATTCCGATGGGCGGCATGGCGCAGCCGACCGGCGCCGCCCGCGACGCGCTCGCTCTCCAGATCCGCGTGAAGCTCGAGACCCTGACGCAGCTCGCCGCCGACGACGGCTATCAGTTCCGCGAGGAGGCGGTGGTCCTGATCGAGCAGGCCAAGCGCCAGACCCTGATCGTGATCGCCGTCGCATTCGCGCTCTGCATCGTCGTCGCCCTCCTGCTCGCCCGCAACATCGTCGCTCCGGTCAACGACATGGCGGGCGCGATGGTCAGGCTCGCCTTCGGCAACCGCGAGGAACCGGTGCCGCATCTCGGGCGGCGCGACGAGATCGGGGGCATGGCCTCGGCGCTCGAGGTCTTCAAAAGCGCCGTGCTCGAGGTGAGCGAGGCCAAGGACCGGGCCGAGGCGGCGACGCGCGCCAAGTCCGAGTTCCTGGCGATGATGAGCCACGAGATCCGCACGCCGATGAACGGCATCCTCGGCATGACGCGGCTGCTGCTCGCTTCGGAGCTCGCCCGCGATCAGCGCGGCCAGGCGCAGATCGTGCTCGATTCCGGCCAGGCGCTGCTCACAATCCTCAACGACATCCTCGACTACTCGAAGCTGGAGGCTGGCAAGCTCGACATCGAGACCGTCGATTTCGACCTCAAGCGGGTTGCCGACGGCGTGACGGCGCTTCTCGAATCGCGCGCGACCGAGAAGGGCATCGGCTTCGAGACGACCGTCGATCTTTCGTTGCCACCCTACCTCCAGGGCGATCCGGGGAGACTCCGCCAGGTGCTGCTGAACTTGATGGGCAATGCCATCAAGTTCACCGAGAGGGGCAAGGTGGCGCTCCGACTCCGCCGGATCGACGCGCCCGAGGGTCGGATCGGCGTCCGTTTCGAGATCGTCGACACCGGCATCGGTCTCACCGCCGAGGCCAAGGCGAAGCTCTTCGGCAGTTTCACTCAGGCTGACTCCTCGATCAGCAGGCGCTTCGGCGGCACTGGCCTCGGCCTCGCCATCTCGAAGCAGCTGGTAGCGTTGATGGGGGGTGAGATCGGCGTGGACAGCGAGGTCGGCAAGGGCTCGACCTTCTGGGTCGAGATCGCGTTCGCGCCGGGAGAAAAGCCAAAGGAGGAAGGCCAGGCGACCGCGCTCGCCGGGCGGCTCCGGCCGCTCTCGATCCTGCTGGCCGAGGACAACAAGGTGAACCAGATGGTTGCCCTCGGACTCCTGAGACCCGCCGGCCATCAGATCGATGTGGTCGAGACAGGGGCGGATGCCGTCACGGCCATCGACTGGGGCAAGATCTACGACCTGGTCTTGATGGACATGCACATGCCGGTGATGGACGGGATCGAGGCGACGCGTCGCATCCGGGCCCTGTCGGCGCCGAAGAACGCGGTGCCGATCATCGCCGTCACCGCCGGTGCGATGGCCGGAGAGGTGCAGCGCTGCCTTGATGCCGGCATGAACGACTATGTCGGCAAGCCGATCAACCCGGAGCAGCTGACCCAGGCGATCCTGCGTACGCTGGGGCCGGAGGCGGCCGCGCGCGAGTCGGATGCGATGCAGGGCGAGGCCACGTCCTTCGATGTCGGCGCGCGTCTGGCCGAGGGCGATGAGGCCTTCGATGAGAGCGTGATCGCGGGCCTCGAGGACCAGCTCGGGCGCGACATGGTGCGCGAGCTGGTCGAGGAATACCGTTCGAGCGCGGCCGAGCTCGTGCAGCGCATCGACGAGGCGAGGCGGAGCGGCGACCTCACGGCGCTCGGGGATGCGGCGCATACGCTGAAGAGCTCCTCGGGCAGCCTGGGCCTGAAGCGGCTCTATCGGCTCGCCTACAAAGTCGAAGAGTCGGCGCGTCAGAGCCGGAGCGAATCGGTCGAGGCGGCGGCCGGGCTTTCGGCATTGGTGAGCGAAGGTCTCGCCGCGCTGGATGCACGCTATTCCGCCGTCGCCGGGGCGTGATAAGGAAGAGTCATGACCGGCCAGAAGCTCGACCCACGCTTCGCCAAGCTCACCGTCCTTCTCGTCGAGGATGACGGCTTTGCGCTCAAGCTCGCACAGAGCGTGCTTCGCAATCTCGGCGTCGGGCACATCATCCTCGCGCGCGACGGGGCCGAGGCGATCAGGATCCTGGATTCGAAGGCGACGAAAGCCGACCTCATCGTCTCCGACTGGAACATGCCGAATGTGAGCGGCCTCGACCTGCTGCGCCATGTGCGGACAACCTGGCAGCACATGCCCTTCATCATGCTCACGGGCCGCGCGACCGAGGACTTCGTGCTGGCGGCGAAAGAGAACGGCGTCAACGGCTACGTGGCGAAGCCGTTCTCGCCGGACCAGCTCATGCGCAAGATCCAGGCGGTCTTCAACGTCAAGCCGCCGGAGACACCATCCGCCTGATGCCCGACATCAACGTCCTCTTCATCACCGGCGACCAGTGGCGCTACGACGCGCTCTCCTGCCTCGGCCATCCGGTCGTCGCCACACCCCACTTCGATGCGCTCGCCCGCGACGGTGTGCTGTTCAAGCGCCACTTCACAAATGCGAGTCCCTGCGGGCCGAGCCGTTCGTCGCTGCATACCGGCCTCTACCTGATGACGCATCGCTCGGGGCGAAACGGTACGCCGCTCGATGCGCGCTTCACCAACTGGGCGAAGGAGCTGCGCAAGGCGGGTTATGACCCGACGTTGATCGGCTACACCGACATCTCACCCGACCCGCGCGTACACCCGCAAGGCGACCCTGCGCTCAAATCCTACGAAGGCGTGCTGCCCGGGCTTACGCCGCATCTGCTGATGGCAAGCGACCGCAAGGCCTGGCTCGCCTATCTCCGGCGCCACGGCTACGACGTGCCGGCGGTGGCGACGGAGCTCTACACGCCGCAGACCGAGGACATGGCGATGGCTGAGAAGCGCGGGCCGAGCTTTCCGCCGGCCGTCTTCAAGGCCGAGCACAGCGACACGGCCTTCGTCACCGACACGGCGCTCGAATTCATCGCGCAGCAGCGTGGCGCGTGGTGCCTGCACCTCTCGCATCTCCGTCCGCACCCGCCGTTCGTGGCGCCGGCGCCCTGGCACGATCTCTACAAGCCGGAGAAGATGCCCGGCTCGCAGCGGCAGAGGAGCGCGGAAGAGGAGGCGAAAACCCATCCCTGGATCGCGCACCATCTCGCCGGAAAGATGAGCGTGGGCGCGATGCCCGAGCATCATCAGCGCCAGGCCAAGGCGACCTATTTTGGCCTCATCGCCGAGATGGATCATCACCTCGGCCGGCTGGTCGGGCATTTGAAGAAGACCGGCCAGTACGAGCGCACGCTGATCGTCTTCACCTCCGATCATGGCGAGATGCTGGGCGACCACTGGTACGCGGGGAAGGACGGCTTCTACGATCCGGCCTTCCGCGTGCCGATGATCGTCAAGCCGGCCGGAGGCGGCGCCAAAGGCGCGGTCGTAGAAGAGTTCACCGAGCACGTCGACGTGATGCCGACGCTCTGCGATCTCGTCGGCCTCGAGGTGCCCGATCAGGTCGACGGCGTGTCGCTCAGGCCCTTCCTTGAGGGAAAGCTGCCGGCTACCTGGCGCCGCGCCGCGCATTTCGAGTACGACTTCCGCGAAGTAGTCGACGGAGCGCCGGAGCGCGCGCTCGGGCTCCGGCTGGACGAGTGCTGCCTCGCCGTCTGGCGTGGCGAGCGGTTCAAGTATGTGCATTTCGCCGCGCTGCCGCCGCTGCTCTTCGACCTCAACGACGATCCGAACGAGCTTCGGAACCTGGCCGGAAGCCCGGCGCACCAGGGAACGATGCTGGAGGCCATCCAGGCGCTGCTCTCCCACCGCCTGGTCCATGCCGAGCGCACCCTGACTGGCATCCACCTGACTTCCGAGGGCCCGATCCGGCGCCGCGGCCGCTGATCGCACTTCATTGAAATCATTGAAAACATTGGCGTTTGTTGATCTGCCCCAGGCTTGACAGGAGTGGGGTCGGCCGATATGGTCCGCGCGGTTTTCGGCGGATTTCCGCCGGAACGACGGGGGTTTCCGCGATCGGCAATGGCGACTGAGCCGCCCCCTCCGAGTCTCGACGAGCTGGAGCGGCGCCTGAAGCAGGCGCGTCCGGAGCAGGTCGGGGCCGGGGCGGATGCTGCCGATCGGCCGCGCGCGATGGGGATGGCCTTTCGCGTCTCGGTCGAGCTGGTCTCCGCGCTTGCGGTCGGTGTAGGCCTCGGTTGGCTGATCGACTACGGGCTCGGCACCGGACCCTGGGGGATGGTGGTCATGTTCTTCTTCGGCGCCGCCGCCGGAATGCTGAATGTGTACCGGGTCGTGGAAGGGTTGGGTTTCGGGCGCTGGTCCAAGGGACCGGCGGCCACGAAGGAAGAGGACCGAGGCGAACGTGGCTGAGAAGGCGATCGATCCGCTCCACCAGTTCGAGATCGTCAGGCTGATCCCGGCGAAGATCGGGAACCTCGACGTCTCCTTCACCAACGCCTCGCTCTGGATGGTCATCGCGATCGCCGCCGTGACGGTGTTCCTCATCGGCGGCATGCGCCAACGCGCGCTGGTGCCCGGGCGCTGGCAGTCGATGGCCGAGCTCTCCTACGAATTCATCGCCGGGATGATCCAGGACAATGTCGGGTCCTCGGGCAAGAAGTTCTTCCCGTTCATATTCACGCTCTTCATGTTCATCCTGTTCGGCAACATGATGGGCATGGTGCCGTACAGCTTCACCTTCACCAGCCACATCATCGTCACCTTCGCCATGGCCTTCGTGGTCTTCATCGGCGTGACGATCGTGGGCTTCGTCATGCACGGCGCGCATTTCCTGTCGTTCTTCGTGCCGAAGGGCGTGCCGAAGATCATGCTGCTGCTGATGGTGCCGATCGAGGTGCTGAGCTATCTGACGCGCCCCGTCAGCCTCTCCATCCGCCTCTTCGCCAACATGATGGCCGGTCACACCATGCTGAAGGTATTCGCGGCCTTCACCGTCATGCTCGGCATCTTCGGCGTCGCGCCGCTCGCCATCAACGTGGCGCTGACCGGCTTCGAGTTCCTGGTCGCGTTCCTGCAGGCCTATGTCTTCACGGTCTTGACCTGCATCTACCTCAACGACGCGATCCACCTTCACTGATCTTCAAACTCTAGAAAGGGCTAAGCTCCATGGATCTCGCTTCCGCCAAGATGATCGGCGCCGGTCTTGCCGTCATCGCGCTCGCCGGCGTCGGTGCCGGCATCGGCAACATCTTCGCTTCGCTGGTCGCCTCGATCAGCCGCAACCCGGCCTCGCGCGGCGAGGTCTTCCCGCTCGGCATGCTGGGCTTCGCGCTCACCGAAGCGGTGGCGCTGTTCGCGCTGCTGATCTCGTTCCTCATCCTGTTCACCTGATCGGCGTCTAGACGGAAGGCCGGGCGCACCATGCCCCAGCTCCACTTCCAGGACTTCCCGCCGCAGCTGGTATGGCTGGCGATCACCTTCGTCGTCCTCTACCTGCTGATGTCGAAGGTCGCCCTGCCGAAGATCGGCCAGGTCCTCGATGCGCGGGCGGTCAGGATCGCCGACGATCTCGACCGCGCGACCAAGCTGAAGGACGAGGCCGCCGGCGTGCTCGCCGCCTATGAGAAGGCGCTCGCCGATGCGCGGGCCCAGGCTCAGGCGACGATCAAGGCCGTCTCCGAGCGGATGCAGAAGGACGCCGAGGCCCGCGAGGGCGCGCTTGCTAAGAAGCTCGTCGCCGATACCGAGGCAGCCGAAGGCCGGATCAAGGCGGCGCGCGATCAGGCGATGGCGAGCCTGAGCCAGGTCGCGGCCGAGATCACGAGGGCGGCAGCCGAGAAGCTGATCGGCCAGCCCGTCAACGACGCTGTCGCTCAGGCGGCGGTGGCCGCTGCGGCGAAGGAGCGCGCCTGATGTTCAAGACGCCCGAGTTCTGGGTGCTGGCGGCCTTCGTCGTCTTCTTCGCGCTGCTCGGCAAGAAGCTGGTCGACATGATCGGCGGCGCCCTCGACGAACGCTCGGCGGCGATCCGCCGGCAGCTCGACGAGGCCGAGAAGCTGAAGCGTGATGCCGAGGCGGCGCTGGCCGAGTACAGGAAGAAGCAGGCGGACGCACTCAAGGAGGCGGAAGCCATCCTGGCGCTCGCGCGAAGCGAGGCCCAGGCGCTCGAGGCCGAGCAGAAGGCGCAGATCGAGCAGCGGCTCAAGCGCCGCGAGACCCAGGCGGTCGAGAAGATCGCTCAGGCAGAGGCTCAGGCGCTGGCCGAGGTCCGCGATGCCGCGGTCGACCTCGCGATGACGGCAACGCGACGCGTGCTGTCGGAGAAGGTCGACGGCAACGTCGCCGCCGGCTTGGTCGACGACTCGATCAAGGAGCTGCCGCGTCGCCTTCGCGCGTGAGAGTCGGCCGTACCGACGAGCTTGAAAGGCCCCGCATGGGGCCTTTCGCATTTCAGGGCCGCACGATCCGCTCGATCATCCGCGCAGCATCGGCGATCAGTCTCGCCGTTGCATCGGGGCGGTTGAGGAAATCGGCCCAGGCGGTGAGGTCGGCGATAAGCGAAAGCAAGCGCCAATCCGCCGGTATCTCGCCGCCCGCTTCGCGGTAGCCTTCGGCGACCGACTCGGCGAAGCCGTCGATCTCGCCCATTGGCGGTCGCAGGAGGTTGCCGAAGTCGAAGAACGGCGCTCCGGCGAAGGCGAACTCCCAGTCGAGGACAGCGGCGACGCGCCAGCCGGCACTCGTCGACCGCACCAGCACGTTGGAGCCGTTGAAATCGGAATGGGTCAGGCGTGCCGGATGCGTCCAGGCCTCCAGCCGCGGGCCTTCGCGCTCGGCGAAAGCAAGCGCGGCGGCGGTGAGATCCGGCCCCAGGCGCGCGCCGCCGACGCCGTCGACCAGGCAGAGCTGCAGGAACCCTTTGAGCCCGTCGCCGCCGGCGTCGAGCGGCTGGACGACGCGGAGCTCGGCATCGAGGAAGCCGGCGGTCGGAAAGGTGACAGCGTGAATCGAGGCCAGCACGCGGCCGATGTCGCGCGCGAGAACGTCGCGACGATCGCGCTCGAGCGTCGGAACGGTCTTGCCGAGATGCGCACCTTCGATCCACTCGACGATCGCGTAGGGCCCGCCGGTGGCGGGGTTCGATTCGTCGGCATGGAGGATCGCCGGCACCGGCACGCGGCCGGAGAGCCGTCGATGCAACGACCATTCCTTGCGCGCCTCGGCCGGCGCGCGCTGGTAAAGACGGAGCAGCAGGGGCTCGTCGCGGCCAGCGAGTCGCACCCTGAGATTGGTATTGGCGAGGCCGCCTGAGACCGGCTCGACCTCTTCGACACGCGCTCCGGCGATAGCCAGCGCGATGAGCGCCGCCGCCGCCTCGGCCGTGATCTCGAGAATCGGCGATCCGCGGTCCCATCCTTCACGCATGGCGCGACCGTATCACGGCACCCGTCTATAGTGTCCGCATGCGCCTGCCGTTCCTCGATCGCTGGCTGAAAAAGGAATCGCCGCCGCCGACGAAGCCGAAATACGCGCCGCGTCGCCGGCGCGTGCTGGTGACCGACGAGGATGACGACGATGAGGCTCGGCCTCCTCACCAGGGTTTCCTTTCGGATCGCAAGAGCCAGTTCATCCTGATCGCCGCGCTCGTCGCCATCGGACTCACCGCCGGCGTCATGCTGATCGAACGCCGCCTCGCCTCCACGGCGACCGATGCGAGCCCGGACCGGCCGGCGCAGGTAGCGCTCGGGCGCACGCTCTATCGTCAGCACTGTTCCTATTGCCACGGCGTCGACCGCGAAGGGCATGAGGAGTGGCGGCCGGATACGCCGGTCGCGGCGGGGCTCGCGCCGTCTCTGGATGAGCGCTCGCCGGCCGTCGATCGCACCGACCGGCAGATCTTCGAGTGGATCAAGTTCGGCGGACAACCCTTCCTGCCGGCCAGCATGCGCAGCCAGATGCCGGCCTTCGAGTTCAACCTGACCGACGCGCAGGTCTGGGGCATCGTCGCCTATCTCAAGAACCGCTGGCCTGAAGAAGCGCTAGCGCGCCACGAGCGCGCCAACCGGGGCGAGCCGTGAGCGAGTTCTGGCAGGTCGCAGCGCTCGCCGTCGCGACGTTGGCGACGAGCTGGATCGCGACGGGGCAGGTGCTGCGCTGGCTCGATCGCCGGCAGATCGTCGACGTTCCCAATCACCGTTCCTCGCATGTGCGGCCGACGCCTCGCGGCGGCGGCATCGGGCTGCTTGCCGCGGCGCTGCCGGCGCTCCTGGTTTTTGCGCTGGCGACGACGCCGATGCCGTGGCTTCCGCTGATCCTCGCGGCGGCGCTTCTGGCGCTGATCTCCTGGCACGACGACCGCGGCCATGTGCCGGCGCGCTGGCGGCTGCTGGCGCAAGCCGCGGCGGTCGCGGCAGGTCTCGCGGTCATCGACGGCCGCGTCTTCCAGGGCCTGCTGCCGGCTTGGCTCGACCCGATCGTGGCTGGGCTCGCCTGGATCTGGTTCGTCAACCTCACCAACTTCATGGATGGGATCGACGGCATTACCGGGGTAGAAGCGGCATCGATCGGCATCGGGATCGCGCTTGTCGGTGCGCCAACGGCGCCCGCGCTGATCCTCGCCGCCGCCTCGCTCGGCTTCCTCCGCTGGAACTGGCATCCGGCCCGCCTCTTCATGGGCGATGTCGGCAGCGTGCCGTTGGGCTACCTCATCGGCGCGCTGCTGCTGATGCTGGCGAGTGACGGGCAGTGGGCGGCGGCACTGATCCTGCCTGCCTACTATCTTGCCGACGCAAGCTGGACGCTGGCGCGGCGCCTGCTGCAGCGCAAGCGCGTCTGGGAAGCGCATCGCGAGCACTTCTATCAACAGGCGGTGCAGCGTGGCTGGAGCCATGCGCGGGTGGCGGCAACTGTCGGCATCGTCAATATCGGGCTCGTCGTCCTCGCTCTGCTGTCCGTCGATCATCCCTGGTCGGCGCTGGCCGGTGCGGCGTTCCTCGTCGGCGCGACGATGGCGAGATTCGGGCGGGCATGAAAGCCAGGCCGGCGATGTGGTATAGGCGCCTTCCATGAACCGCCGCTGGCCGGTCCGACGCGCTCTCGTGGTCGCGCTGCTCGACGCGGCGCTGGCCGGATTCGCCTATCTCGTCTCCTTCTACCTGCGCGTCGGCGACGACATCTTCACCTGGCCGGCTCAGGCCCTGTGGGGCGGGCTGGTCCTCTTCGTCGCCATCGCCATCGGCGTGGGCCAGGTCTTCGGGCTCGCGCGCCGCGTCTGGCGCTATGCCGGGCTCGACGACGTCGCCACGATCGGCAAGGTGGTGGCGACGGTTCATCTCGTCTTCCTGCCGGCGTTGTTCCTGCTTACGCGCCTTCAGGACTTTCCGCGCTCGGTCGTGGTCATCAACCTCTTCGTCATGGCGGCGTTCCTCGCCGCGCCGCGGCTTCTGACCCGGGTCTTGCGTGAGCGACGCTTCGGCGGCGTGCTGGAGCGCGACAGCCGGCGTGTGCCGGTGCTGCTAGTTGGTTGGGGCGACGCGGCAGAGGTATTCGTGCGTAACCTCGCGCGCGGCGACCGCGCCCCCTACCGTATCGTCGGCGTCGTCGACGATCGCGCCGACTGGCAGGGCCGCCAGGTCCTCGGCGTCGACGTGCTCGGCCGCGAGGCGGTGCTGGAACAGGTCGTCGAGGCGCTGGCTGCGCGGGACGAGCGTCCGGAACGGCTGGTGCTCGGCCGCGCCGAGGAGGACGGGGCGCATGTGCGCGAGCTGGTCGAGCGCGCGGGCCGCCTTGCGCTGCCCTTGAGCCGCCTCCCCGATCCGCGTCGCCTCGAGAAGGCAGACGCGGCCAAATCGGAGGTCCGCCCGATCGAGGCGGAAGACCTGCTCGGCCGACCGCAGCGCGTGCTCGACCGCTCGGGCCTGGAGCGCATGATCGCCGGAAAGCGTGTGCTGATCACCGGCGCAGGCGGCTCCATCGGCGGCGAGATTGTCCGCCAGATCGCGGAGCTCGCGCCGGCCCGTCTGACCCTGCTCGACAATGCCGAATACCAGCTCTACCTGATCGACCTCGAAGCCTCGGAGCGCTGGCCCGCACTCGCGCGCTCGGCGATCCTGGGCGATGTCCGCGACCGTACCCGCATCGACCAGGTCCTGGCGCGCGAGCGGCCGGACCTCGTCTTCCACGCTGCAGCGTTCAAGCATCTGCCGCTGGTCGAGGCGAATCCCAACGAGGGCGTGCTGACCAATGCCGTCGGCACGCGCGTCGTCGCGGATGCCGCCCTGGCTGCCGGCGTCTCTGCGATGGTGCTGATCTCGACCGACAAGGCGGTTAACCCGACCAGCGTCATGGGGGCGAGCAAGCGTCTCGCCGAGAGCTATTGCCAGGCGCTCGACGTCGCCACGCTCGGGCGCGGCGGTACGCGCTTCGTCACCGTGCGTTTCGGCAACGTGCTGGGCTCGACCGGATCGGTCGTGCCGCTGTTCCAGCGCCAGATCGCCGCCGGCGGCCCGGTGACCGTCAGCCATCCCGAGGTGACGCGCTACTTCATGACGGTGCGCGAGGCGGTCGAGCTGGTCCTGCAATCCTGCGAGCTGGCGCTGTCACGATCGAAGGATCAGCCGGGCGCCATCCATGTGCTGGAGATGGGTCAGCCGGTGAAGATCCTCGATCTCGCGCATCAGATGATCCGGCTCGCCGGGCTTCGGCCGAACGAGGACATCAAGATTGCCTTCAAGGGCCTCAGGCCCGGCGAGAAGCTGCATGAGGAGCTGTTCCACGACCAGGAAGACCTGATCCCGACCGAGCGTCCGGGCATCATGCTGGCGCGGCCGCGAACGGTCGACCTTGCCATCCTCGCGCGCGCGCTCGACGAGGTCGAGGATGCGGCACGGCATCGGCGGACGGCCGATACGCTGAGCCAGCTCGGCCGGCTCGTGCCCGAGTACAATGGGGTGCGGAGCCCTGAGAGCCGACGCGCCGAGCGCGCCTGAGCTATAGCTCCGACTTCTCGATCACCCAGGGCTCGCGGCGCGCGGACTCGGCCCAGGCGGCGAGCGCCGGGTCGGCCCACATCGTGTTCACATAGGCTTTGGCGTCGGCATCGAGCTCGACCTGATAGGTCACGAAGCGCGAGACGACCGGGCCGTACATCGCATCCGCGATCGAGAAGCTACCGAAGAGGTAGGGGCCGCCGGAACCGAAGCGCGCCCGGCAGTCGCGCCAGATCGCCGAAATCCGGTTCACATCCTCCTGCACGCCGGGAGCGCGGCCTTTGCCCGGCAGGTTGGCGCGCATATTCATCGGCATGTTTGTGCGAAGCGCCGAGAAGCTGGAATGCATCTCGGCCGAAACCGAGCGCGCGACGGCGCGGGCGGAGGGGTCCTGCGGCCAGAGCGCGGCACCGGGGAACTTCTCGGCCAAGTATTCGCAGATCGCCAGCGAGTCCCAGACCGTCAGCTCGTCGTCCTTCAAGGTTGGCACGAAGCCGCTCGGCGAGTGCTTGAAGATCTCGGCGCGCGTCTCCGGTCGATCCAGCGGGATCACGATCTCCTCGAAGGCGGCTCCGGTCCTCTTCAAGGCTAGCCACGGGCGCATCGACCATGACGAATAGTTCTTGTTGCCGACGATCAGGGTGAGGGCCATGGGAGGCGTCCGCGCTGTAGTGGCTGACACTGGTAGTTAGAGCATTTTCCGATCATTCTGGTTCATAGCCTGAGTTTCGAAAGTAGTTGGCGCATTCGTGTGGTGTGAAGGCGTCGAGAGCGTCAGCGATGGCCTGCCATAGGGCGTCCTTGGTTCGTGCGGCCACCTTTCGCAGATAGGCCTTCAGCTTGGCAAAGGCTTGCTCGATTGGGTTGAAGTCCGGGCTATAGGGAGGCAAGAACAAGCGCGTCGCGCCTGCCGCCTCGATGGCTTCGCGCAC
>Ga0194132_10000921_pt1 | contig 60296 bp, 61 predicted proteins | sample TA2KigOf80mmetaG_FD_148612 | JGI IMG/M metagenome (GOLD analysis project Ga0194132, IMG submission 148612) | Freshwater microbial communities from Lake Tanganyika, Tanzania - TA2015054 Kigoma Offshore 80m | ecosystem: Environmental > Aquatic > Freshwater > Lake | place: Tanzania: Lake... | reverse complement strand
ACTTGGTGACCGTCGACGAACTCTTGCCACGGGTCCTGCTGCGTCGCCTTCAGCGACAGTGAGATTCGCTCCCGCGTGAGGTCGACATCGAGCACCTGCACGGTGACCTCGTCGCCGACCTGCACGACCGAGCTCGGGTGGTCGACGTGCTTCCACGACAGCTCGGACACGTGCACGAGTCCGTCCATGCCGCCGAGGTCGACGAACGCACCGAAGTTGACGACTGACGACACGACACCCTGGCGCACCTCGCCCAGCTTCAGGTTGGCGAGGAACTCATCGCGCTGCTCGCGCTGCGTCTCTTCGAGGTACGCGCGCCGTGAGAGCACGACGTTGTTGCGGTTCTTGTCCAGCTCGATGATCTTGCACTCGAGCGTGCGGCCAACGTACGGGTGCAGATCACGCACGCGCCGCAGGTCGACGAGCGACGCGGGGAGGAACCCACGCAGGCCGATGTCGAGGATCAGCCCACCTTTCACGACCTCGATGACCGGACCGGACACGATCTCGTCCTTGTCCTTGAGCGCCTCGATCGTGCCCCATGCGCGCTCGTACTGCGCGCGCTTCTTGGAGAGGATGAGGCGGCCGTCCTTGTCTTCCTTCGTAAGGACGAGGGCCTCGAGCTCTTCGTCGAGCGTGACCACTTCATGCGGGTCGACGTCGTTACGGATCGACAGCTCACGCGACGGGATCACGCCTTCGGACTTGTAGCCGATGTCGAGCAGCACTTCGTCGCTGTCGATCTTGACGACCTTGCCGCTGACGATGTCGCCGTCGTCGAACTCGACGATGGTCTCGTCGACCGCATCCGAGAAGGACTTGCTGCCGAGGTCGTCGAGCACGACTGGCGCGTCCGGCTCCAGGACTTGGGTGAGAGTGGTGGTGCCTGCCTCGGCGCTGCCCGCCGCCGTGGCTTCCTCGGGGGCGGGCCCGTCGGTTCCCGCCTCGACTTCCTCCGACAACTGCTTCTTCTTCACCTTCGACGTCGTCGCTGCCCGGGGCCTTCCCGGTACGAGCGACGCGGATCCCGGGTCGGGAAACCGCCGGGTCAGGCTACATGGTCACGTGCTGCGCCGCCCCACCAGCAGCAGCTCCGGCGCGTCGAGATCGGGTGCTCCCGCGCGGTAGCGACCGGGCGTGACGCCGTGGACGACCTGCACGTCAAGGCCCGCGAGCGCCGCGAGCAGCTCGAGCTCGCGAGTCGTGAAGCACGTGGTCCACAGATCGAACTCCTCTTCGTTTCCGTCGGCGTCGCGGAGCATCGATCGCTCGTGCAGCACGCCAGTCGCCGCGTCGTATGTCTCCCCATCTTCGAGATGTCGCAGCGCGAACGGCGCGTGGAACGCCGACACCGCGACCGCACCGCCCGATCTGGCCGCCCGCACGATCCGATGGAACACATCCACCTCATCACGTCCGCCTAGCAACCCGAATCCACCTTGGCAGAGACAGATCACGGCGTCGTAGATCCCGTCGTACGCGAGATCCCTCACGTCGGCGACCTCGAATCGCGCGGGAAGGTGCTCGGCCTCGGCTGACGCGCGTGCCAGCGCGATGAAGTCGTCGGACGCGTCGACGCCGAGCACCCCGATGCCACGCCGCGCGAGCTCGAGCGAATGGCGGCCGGGGCCGCAGCCGACGTCGAGGACGCTCTGCCCGGACGCGAGGTCGAGCGCGTCCCAGAGGAAGTCCACCTCTTGGACCGTCCCTTTGGTGAACGCGTTGCGCAGGTAGGCAGGGCCTAGAAACCGCGCGAGGGGTCCAAACCAACAAGAACTGGGTACTACTGGGGCTTCGTCCGTCATCGCGCACCGCCCGAGCTCTGGCTCTACCTACCAGTAGTCGCGCATGAGCTCGCGCATCCACGCGGGCTCGCGCACTTCTCCCCTTGGTCCCATCTCGGGCACGTGCGGCTTGATGTCGAGCACCGGTGTTCCGTCGATCGCGTCGAGACCTCGGACGCTCAGCGACAGCCCGTCCACACCCAACAACGTGCATGTGCTCACACCGATGCGGTTGGGACGCGCCTTCGCGCGCTGAGCGAAGATCCCGACCTCCGGCCACTCCGGGTTGCCCCGTGGACGACGTGCGCCGAGGTTCACATCCGACTCCGTGACTTGATCGAAGAAGAACACCACGTCGAGGTGCGAGAACTCGTCGAGTCCCGCGACGACTTCTGGACCGAAGCGCTTCTCATCGAGCTCGATCATCGCGTCGACCGAATCCCACTCATCGTCGATCGGCTCAGTGCGTCCGCCTCGGACGTGTCCGATCGGATCCAGAGAGATGGATGGCGCCAAGCCGGCTACTTCGCTTCGGCCCAGTTGGGACCGAACCCAACGTCGACTGCAAGCGGGACTCGCAGCTCGGTGACGGACTCCATGGTCTCCCGAATGGCGGGTTCGACCGCAGCGTGCTCGTCGAGCGGCACTTCGAACACGAGCTCGTCATGCACCGTGAGCAGCATGCGCGACTGGAAGCCGCCGTCCTCGAGCACGCGGTCGACATCGATCATCGCGAGCTTGAAGATGTCAGCGGCCGAGCCCTGCACTGGCGCGTTCTGCGCCATGCGTTCCCCCATCTGGCGCACGCGGAAGTTGTCAGACGACAGCTCGGCGATCTGGCGACGGCGACCGAAGATCGTCGTGGTGTAACCGCGACCCTTGGCCTCAGCGACGGTGCGCTCCATGAAGTCCTTCACGTTCGGGAAGCCGTCGAAGTAGCTGTCGAGGATCTCGCGAGCCTCACCCGTCTCGATACCGAGCCGCTGCCCCAGACCGAACGCCTCCATCCCGTACGCAAGGCCGTAGTTGACGACCTTCGCGAACCGCCGTTGCTCAGAAGTCACGTCTTGCTCGCGCTCATCGAAGACCTTCGCAGCGGTCACCGTGTGCACATCGACACCGCGGTCGAACGCGTCGATCAGACCGGGATCCTCGGCGAGGTGTGCGAGCACACGCAGCTCGATTTGCGAGTAGTCAGCCGTGAGAAGACCAGCGCCTTCGGGGGCCACGAATGCGCGTCGGAACTCGCGCCCGTCAGCGGTGCGCACCGGCACGTTCTGGAGGTTCGGGTTCTCGCTCGAGATGCGACCAGTGGTGGTGTCGGTCTGCTTGAGCGTCGCGTGCACTCGCCCGTCATCACGGATGAGCGGTGGGAGCGCGTCCGCGTACGTGCCGCGCAGCTTCTCGACCTCGCGGTAGCGGAGCAGATCCGCAACGATCGGGTGGTCGTCAGCCATCTTCTGGAGCGAGTCGGCGTCGGTCGACGGCCCGGTCTTGGTCTTCTTGACCGGCGTGAGCCCGAGCTTCTCGAAGAGCACCACCCGCAGCTGCGGCGTGGAGTTCACGTTGAACTCCTCCCCCGCGTGACCCCAGATGCGGCGCATGAGCGCGTCGCATTCCTTGTTGAGCTCGGCGCTCAGCTGATCGAGGAACTTCCGGTCGATCGCGATGCCGGCGTCTTCCATCTTGGCGAGCACTCGCACAAGCGGCTGCTCGATGCGGGCGTAGAGCTCGGTGAGCTCGCGCGCCTCAAGCGCCTGAGCCAACACATCGGAGAGCTGGAGCACCGCGGCCGCACGACGACCCGTCTCTTCCAGCCCCGCCTCGCCATCGAAGTCGAGCGTTCCCTCTTCGACGTCAGGCGAACGCACTTCGAGTGACAGATACCGGAGCACGAGATCCTCGAGGAGGTACTTCCCCTCGCCCGGATCGAGGAGGTACGCCATGACCGCGGTGTCGTGCTCGAGCGTGCGGATATCGACGTCGAGCCCGTGGATGAGCTCCTTGGCGCGGTGCGCCACGAGCGGTGGACCGCCTGTCCCCAGCAACGCGTTGAGCGCGCGCTGGACGTCCTTGTCGTCGAGCAACCCCGCGTCGGCGTAGGTGACACGCGCATCACCCGTGGCGACGGCGATCCCCGTGACCTTCCCCGCGAAAGAGGCACCGTCCCACCGTGCGTCGAGCGCGTAACGCTCTGCTGCAGCGCCGACCTCGTCGAGTCGCGCCGCAAAGGCCGCGGCGTCACGGATCGTCTCGACCGACACCTCGAGGGTGTCGGCCATCGCTTCTTCTGCTGCGGCTGCTCCACCGACGGCTTCCATCATCCGCGGCAAGAGCGTGCGGAACTCGAGCTGGTCGAAGAGCACTCGGACCTTCTCGCGGTCGAAGTTGCCCTGCTTCAGGTCGCTCAGCTCGGCACCACAGTCGACATCGAGGCGCAGGATCGACATCTGCCGGTTGAGGAACACGCGATCGCGCATCTCGCCGAGGTTCTGGCGTTGCTTCGGCGGGAGATCGTCGAGGTGCTCGTAGATGCCTTCGAGGTTTCCGTAGGTGGTGATGAGCTTCGCCGCGGTCTTCTCACCGATGCCGGGCACTCCAGGCAAGTTGTCGCTGTTGTCACCGCGCAGCGCCGCGTACTCCGGGTACTGCGCCGGGGTCACTCCACCCGTGCGCTCGACGATGCCAGCCTCGTCGTAGAGCGCATAGTCGGAGACGCCGCGCTTGTTGTAGAGCACCTTCAGGTGTGGATCTCGCACGAGCTGGAACGTGTCGCGGTCGCCCGTGACCACCACCACGTCCATTCCGGCATCGGCCGCGCGCGTGGAGAGCGTCGCGATGACGTCGTCGGCTTCGACCCCGGGCACTTCGAGGACCGGCATCTCCAGTGCGTCGAGCACCTCGCGGATGAGCGGCAGCTGCGCGCTGAAGATGTCGGGCGTCTCCTTGCGCCCGGCCTTGTACTCAGGGTCGAGGTCGTAGCGGAAGTTGCCGCCCGGCGTGTCGAACGCGACACCGATGTACTGCGGCTGCTCGTCGGCGAGCACCTTGGTGAGCATCGACGTGAATCCAAAGACCGCGTTGGTGAACGTGCCGGCCGCGGTGCTCAGATCGGCGGGCAGCGCGTAGAAGGCGCGGTACGCCAGCGAATGCCCGTCGAGGAGGAGCAGCTTCTCCGTCACGCGCCGATCGTACGTCCGGCCTGTGACGACTCGGCCAGTTGCCTACGACTCAGGGTCCAGCTGCTGCCGCGGCGGCCTGCTTCAGCTTCTTCGTGGCCTTCTTGGCGATCTTGCGCAACAGGGTGGTGTCGGCCGGGAAGATCCGGGTGTGCACCACCGCGACGTTGTTCGCGACCCGCGCGTACACCGCGTGGCTGATATCGGAGACGCCGTCACCGAAGGTCGTCATCTGCACGGCGAAGCTCTGCTGGCCGATCGGGGCGATGGTGATGCTCGTCGGCTCCACGGAGTTGGGGATCTCGCCACCGAGCACCATCCACGACGTGCAGTCGCCGGTGGTCGCCGTCTGCATCGTGGTCATGAAGCTGGTCGCTTGCGCGGTCGGTGAGTTCCCGAATGCTTCTTGGAACGTGTAGTTCGTCTGCCAGATGAACCAGGACGGCTGGTCTGGAGACACCCTCCTCTGGAGCGTGTTCGTCACCACCGCGGAGACGCGCAGCTCTCCGGCCGCGTAGCCGTCGGTCGCGCCGCCGCACCACCCCGACTCGATGTCGTTCGCCTGCGTGTGCGGCTCGGGCTCGAGCACTCCAGCCGGCGCGTCTTCCCATCCAGGGTCACCAGGCACCTCCGCCGGCAGGAGCGTGGCCGCGTCGAGCTGGGCTTCGGTGAGCACGACCTCGACAGGCGGCGGCGCGGCTGCAGGCGCGGCGAGCCCCACCGTGACCGCGATCGCTCCGATGATCACGAGCAATCCCTTGCGCGAGCGGTGGTGCGTCATGGCTGGAGCTCCCCTTCGAGGATGCGGCGAGCGATGTCGCCGACCTTGACCCGACTGTTCATAGCCTCGGTTTGGATGAAGCGCCATGCACCCTGCTCGTCGAGACCGTGCTGATCCATGAGGCGCCCCTTGGCTCGATCGATGACCTTACGGGTCTCGAGGCGCTCTTCGAGGTCATGCACGCTCTGCTCCAGCGAGATGAGCTCAGCATGACGGGCGAGCGCGACCTCAACGGCCGGGATCAGGTCGCTCTTCTGGATCGGCTTCACCAGGTACGCCAACGCTCCCGCGTCTCGGGCCTCCTCGACGAGGTCCCGTTGGGAGAACGCAGTCAGCACCAAGATCGCCGCCAGCCGCTCGGCCGCGATCTGGCGTGCCGCCGTGAGACCGTCGATGCCGGGCATCATCACGTCGAGGATGACCAGATCCGGCCGGACCTCTTTCACGAGCGCGACGGCTTCATCGCCCCGGCCGGTCTCGCCGACAACGGCGTACCCCTCTTCCTCCAACATCTCTTTGAGGTCGAGCCGGATGATCGCCTCGTCTTCGGCGATCACCACGCGGCGGCGCTGGTCCTCGGCCATCGGGCCGTCAGTACCGAGGCTCAGTTCGCGGAGAGCTCGGCCGCCATGCGGTCGAGCAGTGAGTCCTGCTCGCGACCCAGCTCGGCGATCGAGAGCACCAAGGCGTCGCGGTGACGACCGAGCGCCTCGGCATGGCGGTGGGCGTCGCGTGCCTCCGCGTCGGCCAGGGGGGTCTCGGCCATGAGCGCCCGAAGGCGAGCGTCCTCGGCCTCGTCCTGGAGGAAGGCGAGCTGCTCCTCGGTGACACCCAGCTCGACGCGCAGGCGCTTCAACCGCTCGCTCACGTCGACGAGGCGACGCTCCAGAATCGACCGCGCCATAGGACGAGTAAGTCTATGAGGACATGAGCACACGGCATCCGATCTTCTTGGCCGATCACGACGAGCTCCGAGCGTCGGTTCGGCACTTCGTCGACACCGAGCTGCGTCCGCACGTCGACGACTGGGAGGCCAAGGGGTTCTTCCCTGACGACGTGTTCCGCCGCGCCGGCGAGCTCGGGTTCCTCGGCCTGCACTATCCCGAGGAATGGGGCGGCGCGGGCGGCGACCTTGCCGCGGAGGTCGTGCTGATCGAAGAGCTCGGCCAAGCGGGTTGTGGTGCGATCGCGATGGCGCTGGGCGTGCAGACGGACATGGCCACGCCCGCGATCGCGGAGTTCGGCACCGACGACCAGAAGGAGCGCTACCTCCGTCCGGCGATCGCCGGCACCAAGATCGCTGCCATCGCGATCACCGAGCCCGACGCGGGTTCGGACGCGGCGGCCATCAAGACCAAGGGCGTGCGCGACGGCGACACATGGCGTGTGAATGGCACCAAGATGTTCATCACGAATGGCGTGCGCGCCGACTTCCTCACCTGCGTGGTGCGCACCGGCGAAGAGGACGGGCACCGCGGCGTCTCACTGCTCCTCATCGACACCGACCTTCTTGGGGTGAGCGTGTCGCTCAAGCTCGAGAAGCTCGGGATGCGCTCGACCTCTACCGCCAGGGCGGGCAATCGATGCCGATCACCGAGATGATCAGCACCGATCGCGCCATCGACGTGGCCCGAGCGGAGGCACTCACGGCGAGCGCAGCCAAGTACGACCGCGCCCTCGCGGCTGAGCTCACCCGCACCGCGGCCAAGCTCGAGCGCGAAGAGGCGCGCCTGCGGGAGCTCAAGGCCTTCCAAGACGTGCTCGTCCTCCGGCTCGCCCGCGACCGCGAAGCCCTCGACCGGGCCCTCGCCAACGCGAACATCGCACTCGAGCGCGTCGAAGCCGTCGCGGCCTTCAAGGCCACGTTCACCGGAACCGACGCCGCCCCGGCTGGCGCGGTCGAGACCGGCGCGTCCGTGTGCCCGATCTACGGCGCGGTGGCATTCGTGAACGACTGGGGCGCACCGCGCTCGGGTGGGCGGACGCACCAGGGCAACGACCTCTTCAATGCGCACGGCACGCCCAACCTCGCGGTGATGGACGGCGAGATGGAGATGGAGATCGAGCTCGGCGGCATCAGCGTGTGGGTCCACGGCGACGACGGGGTGTCCTACTACGCGCACCTCCTCAAGATCGAAGGACTGCCGCGCCGCGTCACCCGCGGTGACGTGATCGGCTTCACCGGCGACACCGGCAACGCCGCCGGCGGCCCGCCCCACACACACTTCGGGATCCGCGCGCCTAGCGGCCAGATGGTGAGCCCCTATCCCACCCTGAAGGTCCTCTGCGGCTTGTAGCGTTCGTGGTTCGCCCGGGTGGCGGAACGGCATACGCGGATGGCTCAAAACCATCTGTCCGAAAGGGCGTGCGGGTTCGAATCCCGCCCCGGGCACCGCTGTCCCTTCTCCCCTGAGTCGGGTCCGACCCAACCGTTGAGAACCTCATCGGATTTCTTCGGGTCTTCTTGGGAAAGCCTCCTGACCAGCCCAAACGAGCGCGCGATTCTCCCTGGATGACTTGACAGATCGAACACCTGTTCGTATTGGTGGTGCTCGACGTCGGGGAGGCGTCGCCGAGCACCACCACTTCCCCTCAGAGAAGGTCCGCCCAGGCACGGGTGGAACGCCCCGATGGTTCGGGGGAGGTGTGTGTGCTGTTCGAAGAGCTCGACCAAGCGATCGCCACCATCGAGGCGTTCGTTCGCGACGTCGAGCCACGCACCTACGACGCTCGAGGCGCGGTCCGCGGAGTCGAACGCTTCGCGCGGATCGCCCACCTCGGTGAGGCCGGCACGGCCCTTTTCGGAACTCGTGCCGGCGAGACCGGTGCCTACCGCGAGTCGGGTGCGCGCAACGCGGCCGAGTGGATGGCGCGCAAAGCCGGCACCTCGGTCACCACCGCCGAGCGTGCCCTCGACACCGCGGCGCTGCTCACGGAGCTGCCGGCGACCGATGCCGCGCTTCGGTCCGGGAAGATCTCCCAGGAGCAGGCGAACGAGATCGCAGGTGCGGCGCGCAAGGACCCCAGCGCCGAATGCGACCTGCTGCACGACGCCAAGCAAGGCATCTCGCTCAAGGGCCTGAAGGACCGGTGCCGAGGGGTACGCGCCGCGGCCGAGGCCGACGACGAGGCGTGGGCGAAGAGGCTGCACGACAACCGTCAGCTGCGCCGCTGGATCGATGCCGACGCCGCCGCGTGCGGCATGTGGCGCATGTCGCCCGACAAGGGCGCCGAAGTCGACGCGGCGATCGACGCCGAGATCGAGCTCATCTTCAAAGAGGCGCTGTCGAACGGCGCGCTGCGTGAATCACGCGAGGCCTACGCCGCCGACGCGCTCTACGCGCTGATCACCCGCGGGCCGCGCAAGGCCACCGGCATCAACCTGATCATCGACGGCACGGCCGCCGAGTCAGGCGAACTGGGCACCATCGAGATCGGCGCGCGCTGCGAGATTGTCGGGGTCGGGCCGATCCCGGTCACGCTGGCCAAGCAGATGATGTGCGACGCCAAGGTGCGAGTGGTGCCGGCCAACGAGTCGCTGCTCCCCGAGCACTCCTCCGACACCCGGTACCTCCCGCAATGGATGCGCGACTGGCTCGACCAGCACTACCCGGTGTGCGGCCAGCCCGACTGCGACCACGACTTCCGCCTCGAGTACGACCACGTCCTGGCCCTCAGCGACGGCGGTCGCACGGAGCTTGAGAACCTGTGGCGCCTCTGCTGGTACCACCATCGCCAGAAGACCATCGGGGCACTCGTGGTCACCGGCGAGGCGCGGGACTGGCGCCTCGTCCCCACGCGCCCCTCTGCCGGATCGGGACCCGATCCCCCGTGAGACGGGGCGAAATCTCTTTGCTGTGGAGAGCGCGAATTCGACCACTCAAGGTGAAATCCGTCCCAGGACACTTCTTTCCCGATGATTTCCCTCCCGTTGGACCGCCTCGGAATGGTCCAGCTCCTGGCTCTGGCGCCCGTAGAATCGGCGGTTCGTGACTCCCCTCGCGATCGGTGTCCTCCCGCTTCTTGGCGGTCTGTGCGTCGTCCTTGTGGTCGGCCTCCTCGTCCTGGTGGCGTCCCCGTGGCGCCGCCACGACGCCGCGCTCGGCGACGATGTCCAGGCGCGGTTGATGCTCGGCGACGATCCCGAGGACATCGCACGCGACCTCGAGGCGCGTGCCCGGGGCACCGCCCCAGTGGCCGACCTGCGGCCGTCCGACGACTAGCAGCTGCTGACTAGCACTAGCGGTCGGGCGAGGCGTCAGCCAGCGCGAAGAAGAGGCGCGCCTGACACGCCACGGCCCCGTCGACCGTGGCGGTGCCTCCGCCCCAACCGCCCCGGGCGCTGAGCCGCTCGAGCTCGACGGTCATCACGAGCTCTTCGCCCGGGCGCACGATCCGCCGCCACCGCACCTTCTCCACGCCACCGAAGAGCGGGAGCTTGCCGCCGTAACGCTGATCGGCGAGCACTGCGATGGCACCGGCCTGAGCCATGGCCTCGAGCTGGATCACCCCAGGGAACACGGGGTTGCCGGGAAAGTGGCCGGAGAGGAAATTCTCGTCGCCCGTTACTCGATACCGAGCAGTAATGGACGATCCTGACTGGAACGCATCGACCGCATCGATGAAGAGGAACGGTGGGCGGTGTGGCAGCAATGCCACGAGCTCGGCGGAGTCGGGCAACGGCATCGCCCGGCAAGTTACCGCTGCGCTACAGAGCGCGTCTGACGTGTAACCCGCCTCGGAGCGACGCGGTCCTAGTTGAGGCGCAAGTGCGGAGAGGGCCTTCTCGCGTGGGAATCGCTGTCATCTTCCCTGGACAAGGGACACAGGTACCGGGCATGGGCGCGCCCTGGCGCGACCACGCGGCCTGGTCCATCGTCGAGCGGGCCGAAGCCGCGTTCGGTGAGCCGCTCGCCGACCTCATCCTCGACGCCCCGGCCGAGCGCCTCGCCCGCACCCGCGAGGCTCAGCTCTGCGTCCTCCTCACCTCACTGATCGCCTGGGAAGCCATCCGGGACGACGTAGCCGCGCCAGTCGCGTTCGCCGGGCACTCGCTCGGGCAGGTGACGGCGCTGATCGCCTCGGGTGCGCTCCCCCTGGAGGACGGCGTGCGGTTCGCGGCTCGGCGCGCCGAGCTCACGCAAGCCGCAGCCGACGCCCACCCCGGCAAGATGGCCGCGCTGCTCGGCGCGACCGTCGAACAGGCCGCGGAGGCGTGCGCGGCCGCGCTCGACGGCGCATGGATCGCGAACGACAACGCGCCGGGACAAGTGGTCGTCGCCGGCACACCTGATGGAGTGGAGGCCGCGAGCGCCCGCGCCAAGGAGATCGGCGTGAAGCGCGCGACACCGCTCAACGTGGGTGGCGCGTTCCACACGCCTTTGATGCGCGACGCCGCCGACGCGCTCCCCGCCGAGCTCGCCAACGTGACGTTCGAGACGCCCGCGGCACCGGTCGTGTCAAACCTCGACGCCGCGGCGCACAGTGATCGCGATGATTGGCATCAGCGCTCGGCCGAGCACGTCGCGGTGCCGGTGCGGTGGCGCGAGTCGATGCAGACGATGGCCGACCTCGGCGCGACCTCTTTCTTGGAGGTGGGGCACGGCGCGATGCTCGCGGGGCTCGCGAAGCGGACGGTCCCCGATCTGGCGGTGCGCGGCATCGCCACCCCCGAAGACTGCGCGCTGCTGGCGGAGGTCGGCTGACATGGAAGCGCTCATCGACGTGGGTGAAGGACTGCTCGTGCCTGAACGGATGATCGTCGCGCCATCGGTCGGCGTGTTCCGCCCGGTCGATCTCGACGAGGGCGCCCATGTCACCCCCGGCCAGACTGTCGGCATGGTCGACGGCCCCGGCACGTCCACCCCGGTGGCGAGCCCGTTCGCCGGCCGACTCGTAGGGATGCTCGCCCACCCCGGTGAGCGCCTGCGCGAAGGCCAACCCATCGCCTGGCTCAGGGTCCACTGAGGTGAGCGGTCGCGGCGCACGTACCGTGCGACGTAGCGAACCGGGGTCCGAGCGACCCGGCCCGCAGGGCCGAGAGCGGGAGAGCTGACGTGGCTGGCCGGGCGGCGATCGTCGGTTGGGGAACGGCAGTCCCCGAGCAGCGCTTGACCAACGCCGACCTCGAGCAGCGTGTCGAGACGTCAGACGAGTGGATCGTCGAGCGCACCGGCATCCGTGAGCGGCGCTACGCCGCGGACGGTGAGACCACCGCGAGCCTTGCCATCGAGGCCGGCACCGCTGCCATCAAGCAAGCCGGGATCACGCCCGAAGAGATCGACCTCGTCATCGTCGCGACCGCCACTCCCGAGCAGCCGATCCCCCACACCGGCGCGTTCGTGTGCGACGGCCTCGGCGTGCACTGCGGTTCGTTCGACCTCGGTGCCGGGTGCGCGGGGTTCGTGTACGAGCTCGTCACCGGATCCGCACTGCTCACCGCCGGCAACCTGCGTCACGTGCTGGTGATCGGCGCCGAAACGCTGTCGCGCGTCGTCGACCCACGCGACCGCGGCACCTGCATCTTGTTCGGAGATGGCGCGGCCGGTGTTGTGCTCGCGCCGTCGACCGACGACGGACCCGGCCTCCTCGCATGGGACCTCGGGTGCGACGGCTCCGCGACCGGACTGCTCGGCATCCCGTCCGGCGGGAGTCGACGCCCGGCGACGCCTGAGACCATCGCGGCCGGTGAGCAGTACATCAAGATGCAAGGACAAGAGGTGTTCAAGCGCGCCGTGCGCGCCGTCGTCGAATCCGTGAAGCGCGCACTTGCCCTCGCGGGCATGACGGGCGCCGACGTCGACTGGTTCGTGCCGCACCAGGCGAACGCGCGCATCATCGAGGCCGCCGCCGCTCGGCTCGGCATCCCGGCCGAACGCACCATCGTGAACATCGATCGCTTCGGCAACACCTCGGCTGCGTCGATCCCGCTCGCGATGGCCGAGGCCGCCGACACCGGTCGACTCGAAGACGGCGCGGTCGTGCTGATGAGCGGCTTCGGCGCCGGAATGACCTGGGGCAGCGCAGTCGTGCGCTGGGGTCGCCCGTGAGCGAAGTCCAGTCGCGGGTGGCGCTCGTCACCGGCGCATCCAGAGGGATCGGGCGCGCGATCGCCGTCGAGCTGGCGCGCGCCGGTCATCGGGTTGCGTGCTGCTCGTCGAGCGACGGCGCGAAGGACGCACAGGCCGACATCGAAGGCGAAGGCGGCACCGCGCTCGCAGTGCAAGCCGACGTCGGCAACCCCGCCGCGGTCGACGCCGCGTTCGGCGAGATCGAAGCCGCATGGGGACCGGTCGAGGTGCTCGTGAACAACGCGGGCATCACCGCTGACGGGCTCGTCGCCCGCATGACCGACGATCAATGGGGCGACGTGCTGCGCACGAACCTGAGCGGTGCTTTCCATGCCATCCGGCGCGCGACCCCCAAGATGATGCGCAACCGGTGGGGCCGGATCGTCAACGTCTCGTCGGTGAGCGGCCAGGCCGGGGCCGCCGGCCAGGCCAACTACTCCGCGGCCAAGGCGGGTCTCCTCGGCCTGACGCGTGCGATCGCTCGGGAGCTCGCACCCCGTGGCATCACCTGCAATGCCGTGGCGCCGGGGCCTATCGTGACCGCCATGACCGAAGACATGCCGGCCGAGTGGCGGGCCGTCATGGAGGCCACGGTCCCCCTGGGAAGGCTGGGAAACCCCGAAGAAGTGGCGTCTGTGGTGGGTTATCTGTGCTCGGAGCCGGCTGGGTACATCACCGGAGCGCTCGTCCCGGTCGATGGCGGCCTTGGCATGGGGCACTGACCCGAGACTCATCCGATCACGGGACCGGCCCCGGCCGCCCCAACTGCAAAGGAGATGCAAGAGATGGATCGTGACGAAGCACTCGCCGCGCTGCGAGACGTGGCCGTCGAGGTGCTGAGCGTCGAGCCCGACGTCGTCACCTTCGAGGCCCGCTTCAAGGAGGACCTCGAGGCTGACAGCCTCGACCTGGTGGAGCTCGTGATGGGGCTCGAAGAGCGCTTCGACATCTCGGTGCCCGAGGAAGACCTCGAGGGCGTCACGACGGTCGGAGCGGCCGTCGATCTCGTGCTCGGGAAGGTGCAAGACAAGGGATGAGCGACTCGCTCAGGGATCATCGCGGTCGGCCGCGCGTCGCAGTCACCGGCCTGGGGGTCAAGACCCCGGCCGGCACCGACGTCGACACGTTCTGGGAGACGCTCCTCGCCGGTCGCGCGACCGCGGACACGATCCGCTGCTTCGACTCGTCGGACCAGAACGTGCACATCGCGTGCGAGGTGCCCGAAGACTTCAACCCCGAGACCTATCTCGGGCCGAAGGAGGCGCGGCGCCTCGACCGCGTCACGCACCTCGGGTTCACCGCGGCCGCCGACGCGCTCGCCGATGCGGGTGAGGTGAACGCCGATCCGGACCGTTGCGCGGTCATGGCGTCCACCGGTATCGGCGGCCTGAGCACGCTCGAGGAGAACTGCCGCAACTACTTCGAACGCGGTCCTGGCCGCGTCAGCCCGTTCTTCGTGCCGATGATGATGCCCAACGCAACGGCGGGTGTGATCTCCATGCACTTCGGGTGGACGGGACCAGCGCTGTGTGTCGCCACCGCGTGCGCGGCGGGCACGAACGCGATCGGTGAAGGCGCGCGGCTGATCCGCGACGGTTCGGCCGATGTCGTGCTTGCCGGTGGCGCGGAGTTTCCGCTCACCCCGATCACCATCGCCGCCTTCGCCCGCATGGGCGCGCTGAGCAGTCAAAACGACGACCCGTCACGCGCGTCACGACCGTTCGACGCCGACCGCGACGGGTTCGTCATCGCGGAAGGCGCGGCGTTCCTCGTGCTGGAGACGCTCGATCGTGCCAAGGCTCGCGGCGCGCGCATCTACGGCGAGGTCGCGGGCTACGGCCGCAACTCCGACGCGTACCACATCACTGCGCCATCGCCGGGTGGTACGGGTGCGGCGGCGTGCATGCAGCAAGCGCTCGACGACGCGGGGTTGGAGGCGAGCGCGATCGGTCACGTCAACGCGCACGGCACGTCCACCGAGCTGAACGACGCGGCCGAGGGCGAAGCCGTCCGCAAGGTCTTCGGCGACGAACCGCCACCAGTCACGTCCAACAAGGGCTCACTCGGGCACATGATCGCCGGGGCCGGTGCTGCGGAAGCGGCGGCGTCGATGCTCTCGATCCGTGACGGTGTCGCGCCCCCCACGGCGAACCTCGAGCGGGTCGGTGACGACATCGGGCTCGACGTGATCGCGGGCTCGCCGCGCGAGGTTGGATCGAAGCCGGTCGTCTCGAACTCGTTCGGCTTCGGCGGCCACAACGCGAGCCTGGTGCTGATCCCGAGCACTTGACCGACATCGCCCTGACCGACCCCAGCGGGACCACACCGCTCGGCGGACGCCAGAGCGAGACGGCAACCGCGTGTGTCACCGAGATCGACGGGCGACCGGTCAGCTCGTTCCGCCTCGAGGGCGGCAAGCACGTCGGCGCGATCGGACCGCCGGAAGGCGAGGTGCTCGAACGCGCGATCCGTGTCGCGATCGAGCTCGGCATCCCCGTGGTCGGCACGGTCGCGTCGTCTGGCGCCGACGTCGTCGAGGGCATCGCGTCGCTGCACGGGTGGGGTCGCGTCGCAAGCGCACTGGCGAGCGCGTCAGGCGTCGTTCCGACGATCCTCACCGTCGTCGGGCCCGCGGTGTCGGGTCCCGCGCTGCTCCTCGGCATCGCTGACGTGGTGGTGATGACCGACGACGCGTTCGCCTTCGTCACCGGTCCCGACGTCGTGCGTGCGTTCACCGGCATCGACATCAGCAACCGTGTGCTGGGTGGCGCCCCGATGCACGGCACGCGCAGCGGCGTGGCGTCGTTCGTCGTTCCTGACGAAGAAGGTGCGCGTGAAGTGGTCGCCGCGGTCCTCGACTACCTCCCCGCCAACCATCTCGACGACCCCCCTCGTGTCGACACCGGTGATCCCGTCGATCGCGACTGCACCCGCGCCTCCGAAGTGGTTCCCGCGCAACCGACCGCGTCGTACGACGTGCGCGCCGTCATCGAGGACGTGCTCGACGAGCACACCTTCCTCGAGATCCGTGCCGGTCACGCGCCCAACCTCGTCACCGGGTTCGGTCGGCTCGACGGTCGGCCGGTTGGCATCGTCGCGAACCAGCCACACCAGCGCGCGGGCACGATCGACATCGAAGCGTCGGAGAAGGCGGCGCGCTTCGTGCAGTGGTGCGACTGCTTCAACCTACCGATCGTCACGTTCGTCGACACACCCGGCTTCGAGCCCGGCAAAGACCTCGAGTGGCGCGGGATGATCCGCCACGGCGCCGAGCTCGTCTACGCGTACGCCGCCGCGTCGGTGCCAAGGGTCGCGGTCGTGTTGCGCAAGGCCTACGGCGGCGCGTACATCGTCATGGACTCGAAGGGGCTCGGCAACGACTGGGTCGGCGCATGGCCGAACGCGGAGATCGCGGTGATGGGTGCGCCCGGTGCGGTGCAGATCCTGCACGGACGACGGGTGCGAGCCATCGAGGACCCGGAGGCGCGCGTGCAGGAACAGGCCACGCTCGAGCGGGAGTACGAGGACATGTTCGCGAATCCCTACATCGCGGCCGAGCGGGGCTTCGTGGACGAGGTGCTCGCCGCCGTCGACACCCGTCGCGCGCTTGCCGCGGCCATCGATCGGCTGTCGTACAAGTCCGAGGTCCGCCCGACGCGACGGCACGGCAACACCCCGCTGTAACCTGCTCCGCCATGTTGCTCGACGGCAAGCGCATCCTCGTGACGGGCGTCCTCAACGACGCATCGATCGCGTTCTCGGTCGCGCGACGTGCGCAGGAAGAGGGCGCCGAGGTCGTGCTCACGTCGTTCGGTCGGGTGATGAGCCTCACGCAGCGCACCGCCAAGCGCCTGCCCACCATGCCCGAGATCGTCGAGCTCGACGTCTCCAGCCCGGAAGACCTCGACGCACTCGCCGGGCGAGTCGGTGGCCACCTCGACGGCGTCATGCATGCGATCGCGTTCGCGCCGGAGTCGTGCCTCGGCGGCGGCTTCTTGGAAGCGCCCTGGGAGGACGTCGCGGTCGCCCTCCAGGTGTCGGCCTACTCGCTGAAAGCGCTCGCGGTCGCGGCGCTGCCGCTCATGAGCGAAGGCGGCTCGATCGTTGGCCTCGACTTCGACAACACGCAGGCGTGGCCCGTCTACGACTGGATGGGGGTTGCCAAGTCGGCGTTCGAGTCTGTGGCCCGCTACCTCGCGCGCGACCTCGGCCCGAAGAAGATCCGCGTGAACCTCGTGTCGGCGGGTCCGGTGCGAACCATCGCGGCGAAGAGCATCCCGGGGTTCGAAGCGTTCGAAGAGGTCTGGGCCCAGCGCTCGCCACTGGGCTGGGACGTCAAGGACCCGGAGCCGGTCGCGCAAGCGTGCGTCGCGCTCCTGTCCGACCTCTTCCCGGCGACCACCGGTGAGATGTTGCACGTCGACGGCGGCTTCCACGCTGTGGGAGCGTGATCTGGCGGGGAGGGCAGGCCCTCTCCGCCGGCCCCTCCCGGCGCTACTCGTGCCGCGACAATGTGCCGCTCCCGGTCGTGATGCAACTCCGTGCGGCGTTGGGGTCGTTGCTGAGACGAAGGATCCCGAGCAAGGGGTCGAGTGCTTCGGTCCGGAGGCGGCGACTGTCGCGCCACTCCGGAGCATCGGGTCCCACTCGGCGCGCAGAGGCCGACCGCAGGAGGGATTCGTCTACCTACGCACTAACGTCAGCCCGCCCCCTCAGTAGACGCATGGCGGCCCGTAGTTGCTCTCGAAAGACCTGTCACCGCTCTGCGTGCCTCGTTCCACCCAGATCTGAACCGCCTGCGACGCGCTGCTCAGGGCGGGGTCGAAATCGGCGATGATCGGGTCCCCACGCTGGGGGCGGCCCGAGACAGGGCCGCCGTGACGTGTCTAACTGTGTTCTTCGGGCTGACCTTGTAGAAGGTTGCCGCGACGTTGCCCTTTGGATCGATCAGGAACGCAGAGCGGATGATCCCCATGTACTCCCGGCCGTAGAGGCTCTTCTTGCCCCACGCACCCCATGCCGACGCGACCTTGTGGTCCTCGTCGGCGAGGAGCGGGAAGCCGAGCTTGTACTTCTCGTCGAACTTCTTCTGCTTGTCCGGCGAGTCGGGGCTGATGCCGAGCACGACCGCCTTGAGCTTCTTCAGGTCGGGCATCGCGTCGCTCAAGGAGCACGACTGGGTCGTGCACCCCGGCGTGTCGGCCTTCGGGTAGAAGTAGATGACGACGTTCTTGCCCTTGAAGTCGGAGAGCTTCACCTTCTTGCCGCGCTGATCGGTCAGCGTGAACGCCGGCGCGCGTGTCCCAACCTTCAGCTTCGGCACTGGCTCCCCTTCCTGAGCACCTTGCAACGGAACCCGTAGCATGCCGCACGTGCGGCGCCGGGTGCTCGTTCGGGTCAACGCCGCGCCCGACGAAGTCCGCGCGGCCGCGATCCGCGAACTCCACATCTCCGCGAGTGCAGACGGCACCCTCGTCGGACCGCTGTTCGACCACGACAGCCCTGGATCCGAGATCCGCATCCGCGTCGAGGCGGCACCCGATGGCAGCGCCGTCGAGCTCGATGGTGGGTCGGACATCTCTGTGCCGTACTTCGGGTGGGTCGTGCGGCTCATCGTGTGGTTCGTGGCGCGTCGAGTACTGCTCGACTTCGGGACGCGCCTGCAAGCGGCAGCAACGGGAGCGCCGGTACCGCCGCCGCGCCACCACCGCACACTGGTCCCGACGTCGTTCACCGCCGATCAGGCCAAGCGACTCGCGGCGCTGGCTGCCGTTGGCACGATCGCCAGCTTCGGCAGCGCGTTGTTCACCCAGAACGGCGACGCCGTCACGACCGCGTTCGACCGGTCAGATCAAGCACTGACCGACGCGCTGGCACTGGCGCGCCTCGGGGTGCTGGTCACGCTCGTCACCGCGTCGAGCGCCGATCGGTTCGGACGCCGCCGGATGATCCTGGTCGGCCTCGCCGGGATGTGCATCGCCAACGCCGCCGCCGCGCTCGCACCCAGCTTCGAGGTCTTCACCGTCTCGCAGATCCTCACCCGCGCCTTCGCGAACGCCACCTTCGCCATCACGGCGCTCGCCGTCGTAGAAGAGGCCCCTGAGGGCGGACGAGCCTTCGCCTTCTCGATCTTCGGCTTGGGACTCGGGCTGGGGTTCGGGTGCACAGTGTTCCTGCTCCCGATCAACGACCTGAGCGAGGACACCTGGCGCGTGGCTTTCGCGATGAGCGCGCTGACGATCGCCTTGCTCCCCAGCATCGCTCGCAACGTCCGTGAGACCGAGCGGTTCCAGCGAATCGCGGTGGCGCGCAAATCGGTTCGAGCACGACTGCTCGAACCGTTCGACCGACAGTACGGCGGTCGGTTCCTCGTGCTCGGCGCGGTCGTGTTCCTCGTGAACATCTTCAGCGCACCGTCATCGCAGCTCACGAACCGCTACCTCACCCACACGCACGACTTCTCGAACTCCGAAGTCGCACTGCTGCGCGGGGTGACCGCAGGAGTGCCGGGTGTCGTCGGCGTGCTGGTCGCCGGTCAGTTGGCTGAATCGCGTGGCCGGCGCATCGTGATCATCACTGGCTTGCTCGTTGCCACTGCGTTCCAGGTGACCTTCTTCGTCGGTGCTGGCGCGCTGCTGTGGATCATGCCGACGGTGTCGATCGTCGCGGCATCGTGCGCCGGCATCGGGCTCGGCACCACGAACAACGAGCTGTTCCCGACCGAAGCGCGTGGCACCTCGAGCGGCTTCCTGCTCGTGTCGGGCGTTGCCGGCGCGGCGATCGGCTTGCTGCTCGCCTCCCGACTCAAGGATGTCGCCGGCGGCCTTGGGCCGGCGATCGCGCTCCTCGGCGTCGCCCCCCTGATCGCCGCGGCCCTGCTCACTGCGAAGCTGCCGGAGACGCGCGCTCGTAGGCTCGATGACATCAGCCCGTCGGAGATCTGACATGGCAACGGTGCAACCACTCGAAGGGTTCGAAGCACAAGAGTTCGAGCACGACGGCATCCGTCGCCAGGTCTTCCATGGCGGCACTGGACCGGCCGTCATCGTGATCCACGAGGTCCCGGGGATCACTCCACTCGTCGCCGCGTTCGCCCGACGTGTCATCGACCAGGGCTACTCCGTGCGCATGCCGTCACTGTTCGGGACGCCAGGGAAGGCGATGTCGGTTCCCTACGTCATCAAGTCGCTGACGGGCGCGTGCGTGGCGCGCGAGTTCAACGCGCTCGCGCTCGACCGCACCCCCGTGATCACGGGATGGCTCCGCGCCCTCGCGGCCGAGGCCCATGAAGAATGCGGCGGTCCTGGCGTCGGCGCGATCGGCATGTGCTTCACCGGCGGATTCGCGCTCGGGATGATGGTGGACGAGCGCATGCTCGCGCCGGTGCTCAGCCAGCCGTCGGTGCCGTTCCCGCTCGGCAAGAAGCGCAAGGCCGCCGTCGGCATCAGTGACGAGGACTTCGAACGCGTGAAGGCACGCGCTCGCCAGGGCGGCTGCGTGCTCGGGATGCGGTTCACGAACGATCCCGCGGTGGCACCAGAGCGATTCGAGACGCTGCGGCGCGAGCTCGGCAACGCATTCATCGGGATCGAGATCGATTCGTCAAAGGGCAACCCGCACGGGATCTCGCGCATGGCCCACTCGGTGGTCACCGAACACTTCGTGGACGAAGCCGAGCACCCGACCTTCGTGGCGATGGAACGCGTGCTGAGCTTCTTCGACGAGCGTTTGAAGAACTAGTCGCGCGACCTCGATGGTCGCCTCCGCAAGCTCCGGCTCCGCCGGCGTTCGGGAGGCGAAGCCCCACCGAACGCCTACGACCGGAGCTCGGCTTCGCAGACGCGCGCGCCGCTGGCCGACACCAGCGCGACTGCATCGTCATCGTTGATCGCCGCGGCCCCGTTCCACTCCCCCTGCCCGTCGGCGATGGTCATGGTGCCGATCAACTCTTCCGCGTTGCCGCTCACCAACGCGAGGTCGTAGTCGCCGTCGGGCACGGCGTAGTCGACGCTGACCGCCAAGGCCGCGGGGGTGCTCTTCGAGAAGGTGACCCGGCCGACCTTCACGCCGTCGGTGCCGATCATCGGCACCGTGCGCAATGCGGGCGCGGCCTGCTCGGTGCGATCGGCGTCGATGATCCGGACCGCGGTGACGCTCGCGATGATCGCCGCGGCGGCCGCCGCCGCGACCGCTATGAACATCCGCCGTCGTCCCCGGTGTTGCTGGGAGCCGAACGCGCGCAACGTGCGCGGCTGGAACCCGAGGGGCGGATCGGCTTCAGGCGCGAGATGCAAGAGCAGGTCCGCGACCTCGTTGTGCTCCTCGACGAACGCCTGACACGACGGGCACGACGAGAGGTGCGTGAGCACGTCGGCGCGGTCCTTACCATCGAGGATGCCGAGCGCGAGCTCGGCGGCTCGCTCCCTGACTTCGGCACACTCGAGCGTCATTGGGGCGCCGTCACTCGGCCGGATCCGGCGTCACGAGCACAGCACGGAGCCGCAGCATCGCGGTGCGGATGCGCGTCTTGGCGGTGCCGAGGGGGATGCCTTCGGCCTCGGCGACCTCGCGCGCACTGAAGCCACCGATGCCGGCGAGGAGGATCGCTCGGCGTTGCTCGTCCGGCAGATCCGCCACTGCGGCGTGTAGACGCGCCGCGTCGTCGTGGGCGACGGCGAGCGTCGCCGGCTCGGCATGGCTCGTGCGCAGGGGCATCGCGACGAGCTCCTCGGGCGCGATCGCCAGTGGTCGGCGCACCCGCATCACGTCGATCGCGAGGTTGCGGGTGATGGCCAGCAGCCACGTCGTCACGCTTCCTCGTCGGGGGTCGTAGGCCGCGCCGTGGCGCCATGCCCGGAGCAGGGCCTCCTGGGCGACATCCTCGGCCGCGCGGGGATCGCCGACGATCGTGATCGCCAGACCGAAGACGCGACGCTGGAACCGGGCAACGAATGCCTCGGTGGCATCCGGGTCGCCCGCGGCCATCCCTTCGAGCAGCGCGTCGTCGGTGACTGACCACATGAGGCATACGGCCGAGCGGTGCACACGGATTGGCCCGCTGACCGCAGGGGAACCTACCCGAGACAATCCGTTCGGCAGCCTCCGCCGTAGTCCACATGGAGACCGACGTAGTCGAGGATCTGCATCCCAAAGGAGCACCGCATGCGCAAGCCGCTCGTGATCATCGCTGCGATCGCCGCTGCCGGCGCGCTCGGTGTTCCCGCCGTGGCGTCGACCGCCGCCAAGAAGAAGCCGGTGAAGCTCGAAGGCGACGTGGTCAACAAGGGCATCGGCAAGGTCGTCGACGGCGCCGTGGAGATCGACGCCGACGACTTCTTCTTCAAGAAGACGTTCATCAAGGGCACAGCCGGCGAAACGGTGTCGGTGACCGTCGAGAACACCGGTGACGTGGAGCACACGTTCACCATCGAGGATCAGGACATCGACGAGAACCTCGCCGTCGGCGACAGCGTGACCGTGCAGGTCGAGATCGCGGCGAACGGGAAGCCCGTCACCGGGTTCTGCCGCCTGCACCGCGGCTCCGGCATGCAGTTCGCGTTCTTCACGAAATCCGGCGGCAAGGCCAGTTCCGAAGACCGTTCGAAAGAGCAGCCAGACGACACGACCGATGACTCCGACGACTCGGGCGGCGGGAGCTTCGGCTACTAGCTGACAACCGTCGCGTTCCCAACCCCCGCGTGCGGTGGGCGGTCCACACGGGCCGCCCACCGTGTCGCGTCAACCGCCTCTTCAGATCTGCTTGCGGCGGAGGCCGTGGCCGAAGAAGCCGCCTTTGGGGCGTGCATGGGCGTGGTAGTGGTCGGGGATGTTGCGCATGTTGTCGTCCACGTAGTGCTCGAACTCGAAGTGCGTGCCGATCACATCGGCGAGGCGCGCGTGCATGTGCTCCAGATCGGCCGGCGTGGGCTCGACGTGATGGACGCGCCACACCACCATTGGCACCGCGCAGATCTCACACTCTGCGATCCAACAGACGTCGTCTTCGTGGAACCACTCCGTGATGCGCGATGCTTCGCAGAGGTCGCAGTCGTCCGACGGCCGGTACTGGTGATCGGTCATGCGTCGAGTGCCTCTCGCAGCTGGCAGACGAACGATCCTGCGGCCTCGGGCCCCCCGCCGTCCAACAGGAGGGCGATGAGCGCGCTCCCCACGATCACTCCGTCGGCCACCGCGGCGGCTTCGACGGCTTGTTCCCCCGTCGAGATGCCGAGGCCGATGAGCGCCGGACGATCGGTGACGGCCTTCAATCGGCGACCCATCTCCAATGCTGCGGCGGCAACCTCCGTGCGCGCTCCGGTGACGCCCAGCAACGACACGCCGTAGACGAACCCACGGGAACGCTCGCAGATGACTGCGAGCCGATCGTCAGGCGTGAGTGGCGACGCGAGCAGCACGGTCTCGACGTCGACCGCGTCGGCGGCAGCTGCCCACGCGTCGAGCTCGTCGACGGGGAGGTCGGGCACGATCGCGGCGTCGATGCCCGCGTCAGCCAGCGACGACGCGAAGCGTTCGTGGCCCGCGTGGTGCACCGGGTTGTAATAGGTCATCACAGCAAGTGGCACGTCGACGTCGAGCTTCGCGGCGTCGGCGACGATCCCCGCGGGTGTCGCGCCATCGGCGAGCGCGCGCGACGACGCCTCTTGGATCGTCGGTCCATCCATGACCGGATCCGAGAACGGGATGCCGATCTCCACGGCATCGGCACCCGCGTCGCACACGGCGCGCACCACATCGAGCCAGTCGGCACCCAGTCCGCCGGTCACGTACGGGACGAGCAGCTTCGCTCCGTCGTCGCGCCGCGCCCGCAGGGATGACTCGAGCTTCACCCGAGGTCGGCTCCGAGGCGTTCCGCGACCTGGGCCGCGTCCTTGTCGCCGCGACCAGAGAGCGTCACCAGCACCGTCGAGCCGGCCGGCACCGCGTGTCCGGCTTCTCGCGCCAACCACCCGATCGCGTGCGCAGGCTCGAGCGCGGGAACGATCCCTTCGGTCCCTGCAAGCAACTGGAAGCCCGCCAGCGCTTCGTCGTCCGTTGCCGAGTGGTACTCGGCGCGCTTGTCCGCTGCCAGCGCGGCGTGCTCGGGCCCGACACCTGGGTAGTCGAGTCCGGCGCTGATCGAGTGCGCCTCGAGGATCTGGCCGTCTTCAGACTGGAGGTAGAGCGAACGAGCACCGTGCAAGACGCCCGGCACTCCGCGTGTGATCGACGCGCCGTGCCTGCCGCTTTCCAACCCGTGCCCGGCGGCTTCGACTCCGACCAACCGAGCCTTCGTGTCGAGGAAGCCGGCGAAGGTGCCCATCGCGTTCGAGCCGCCCCCGACGCACGCCACGACGACATCGGGATCGTTGCCATCGAGGAGCACACGAGATTGCTCGCGCGCCTCGTCGCCCACCACGCGCTGGAGCTCGCGCACCATCCACGGGTACGGGTGCGGTCCGACGACCGACCCGATGCAGTAGTGCGTGTCTTCCACGGTCGCGACCCAGTCGCGCAACGCATCGTTGATCGCATCCTTGAGAGTCGCGCTCCCCGACGACACGGGAATGACCTCGGCGCCGAGGAGACGCATGCGCCAGACGTTGAGTGCTTGGCGCTCAACGTCGACTGCGCCCATGAACACGGTGCAGTCCAAACCGAACAGCGCGGCTGCGGTGGCGGTCGCGACGCCGTGCTGGCCCGCACCCGTCTCCGCGATCACGCGGTGCTTGCCCATGCGCTGGGTGAGCAGCGCTTGGCCGAGCACGTTGTTGATCTTGTGTGAGCCGGTGTGCGTCAAGTCTTCGCGTTTGAGCAGCACGCGCACACCAAGACGATCGGACAGCCGACGACACTCGGTGACGGGAGTGGGACGACCGGCGTAGTCGGTGAGCAAGCGCGCGTACTCGGCACGGAAGTCATCGGAAGTCCACGCGGTGCGGAACGCGTCTTCGAGCTCGATCAGCGCGGGCACGAGGGTCTCGGGGACGAACCGTCCCCCGAACTCGCCGAAGCGCCCCAGGCCTTCAGGCTCGACTCCGGGCGCGCCGAGCTGCACGGTCGCACCGCGCGCTGTCTTGGCCACGCTCCCGTCTCCCTTCCTGCCGATCGTCAGTTGCTTACGCCGGACGCTCGTCCACCTGCCAGTCGTAGGCCTCGATCCCGTCGTCCTGCACCCAGCCGTCGCTCCCGAGCTCTTCGGCGGTCGACCGCACCGTCTCGATGAACCGCCGGAGCCGAGCCGGATCCTTGCGCCCCGAGCCGCGCTCGGTCTCGACGCCGGTCGCGACGTCGACGCCGAACGGCCGAACACGGGTGATCGCCTCGGCGACGTTCTCCGGAGTCAAGCCACCAGCGAGCAGCAGGCGCATGCCGGGGGGCACCCCTTCTGCGAGTGCCCAGTCAAAGACACGGCCCGAGCCCGGCTGGGCCGCGTCCATCATCACGATGTCGGCGCCGCCCTCGCGCACGGTCGTGATCGACGGGTCGCCCGCAGCGAAGGCCTGGATCACGAGCGGCACGCGCTCCTTCACGTAGCGCACCTCGCTCACCGGCTCCCGACCGTGGAGCTGGGCGCCACCCAGGCCGATCGAGTGGACGATCTCGACCACCTTCTTCGGGCGCTCGTCCCGGAACACGCCGAAGGTCGTCACGGCCGCCGGCAGGCGCCGCACGATGAACTCGACGTCTGATGGCGTCACCTGACGGGGGCTGCCCGACACGAAGTTGAAGCCGAGCGCGTCGGCACCGAGTGCCACCGCGAGCAGCGCGTCCTCTTCGTTCGTGACGCCACAGATCTTCACGAACACGCAAACGACGGTACCGGACGACCGCGCGACCGCCCGAGCATTACGCTCTCCCGGCTCATGGCAACCGCGACGAAGCCCGACCCCGCCGCACCTGACCAATCGACGGCGACCTCGAGCTGGGCTCAACAGCTCGTGCGGCACCGCGTCCCGATCGTCGGCGTGTTCCTCGGCGTGTCGATCGCTCTGGCCATCGCGTACGGCCTGCCGGAACGGCAATACCTCTGGATCTGGCTGACCGTCGCACCCGCGCTCACGTGCGCGCACAGCCCGCGGCCCGTCGCCCGCGTCATCATCGACTGGCTACCCGTGCTGATCCTCTTGGGTGGCTACGACTTCATCCGCGGCTTCGCGACGGATCTGCTCCCCCGCGTCATCATCGAGCCGCACCTGCGCTTCGACGAGATCGTGTTCGGGGGCACCACGCCGACGGTCGTCCTCCAGGACTGGCTGAACGCCGACCGCAACCCGCACTGGTACGACTACATCGTCTTCCTCGTCTATCTCTCCCACTTCGTGGTGAGCCCACTCTTCGCGGTGTACCTCTATCTGCGAGACCGGCCGCGGTTCCGCCGCTACGCGATGGTGATGCTCGGGGTCTCGCTCGCCGGGATCCTCACCTACTTCATCATCCCCGCGGCGCCGCCTTGGTTCGCGAGCGAGACGGGCGATCTCGAGCCCACGGTGCGCATCACGCGCTGGGTCTGGAACGACCTCGGCGCGACCGGTGCAGAGAAGGTGTTCAGCGGTGACCCCGAGCTCGCGAACCCCGTTGCCGCGCTGCCATCGCTGCACGCCGCATGGCCGTTCATCCTCTTGTTGTTCGTCTGGAATCGGGCTCGGCGCGGCAAGTGGGTCGCCCTTTGCTACATCACGCTGATGAGCTTCATACTCGTGTACGGATCCGAGCACTACGTGAGTGACATCCTCCTCGGCTGGGTCTACGCGACGGTCGGCTTCATCGTCATCAACAAGCTCATCGACCGACGAGACGCGCGTCAGGTGTCACCCGCGCCGACCTGACTCGAAGAGACACCGAACGCGCGCACCGCCAAGTCACAATGGCGTTGTGCCGTCTACCGTGACACCAGGTTCCTCTCTGAGCTGACGCTCGAGGTCAATGGGGAGCCTCACCATCGAAGCCACCGGCAACACCCTCACGAACTTCCAAGGCCCACCCAACCTCGAGCTGGTCCCCACACCCCGCGAACGTCACCCGAAGGTTTCTCGGCACGTTGAGGGTGTCCATATGCCTCTCAGCGTGCCGAAAAACCGCACTCAGCTCCGTGACGAGGTCGGGACGGCGCTGAGGTCGCGGACGAGAGCCTCGGGGTCTTTGGCGCGGACCAGGGCTTCGCCGACCAGGACTGCGTCGAAGCCCGCCGCGGCCACGCGCTGGGCGTCTTCGACGCTGCGAATCGCGCTCTCGGCAACCGCGATCGTGTCGGCGGGAAGACGGGCGACGAGTCGCTCGACCACTCCGAGGTCCTCAGAGAAGGTGTCGAGATCGCGAGCGTTCACTCCGATGCACGACGCCCCGAGCGCGACGGCGCGATCGAGCTCGGCTTCGTCGTGGGCTTCGACCAGCACATCCAACCCCAGCTCGCCAGCGAGCGCGTGCAGATCACGGAGCACCGCGTCGTCTGGGAGCGCCGCGACGATCAGCAGGATGGCGTCGGCCCCGATGCCACGTGTCTCATACACCTGATCGGGATCGATCGTGAAGTCCTTGCGGAGGACGGCCGTCGCTGACGTGGCAGCACGCGCGTCCCGCAGATCAGCGACCGACCCGCCGAAGTAGGGCCCGTCGGTCAGCACAGAGAGGCAGGCAGCACCGCCCAATTCGTACTGCGCCGCGGTCGTCGCGGCGTCGAGCTCGGGCGCGAGATCGCCCTTCGACGGTGACCGCCGCTTGATCTCGGCAATGACCGCGAGCGTGCCGTCGCCGCGTGACCGAGCACGCAACCGCTCCTCGAAGCCGCGCGTCGGGCCCGACTCGAGTGCGCCACGCTGGATCGTCTCCCGCGTCGAAGGCTGGTGAAGCACGGTGACCTCATCGCGCTTGCGCGCCAGGATGTCGTCGAGCACGCCCACGACACGAGTGTGGCAGGAATCGTCGCCACCGAATCCCCAATTCGATGCGAGGATGCGCCATGGACCGCAGGCGGCTGTCGATCGGGCTGGTGCTCGAGATCTCGGTCGTCGCCTTCGAAGCGCTGTCCGTCGCCACGATCGCGCCGAAGGTCGCGCGCGAGCTCGGGGGCATCGAGCTCTACGGCTGGACCTTCGCCGCGTTCATGTTGGCGAACCTCGTGAGCGTCGTGCTCGCGGGTCATGCATCGGATCGGCACGGCCCGGCCGCGCCGTTCACCGTGGGTCTGGTGCTGTTCGTCGCGGGACTCATCGCGTGCGGCGCCGCGCCATCCATGCCGGTGCTGATCGTTGGCCGTGTGGTGCAAGGCCTCGGCGCGGGCACGATCGGCGCGACCGCCTTTGTAGCGATCGGGCGCGCATTCGACGAGCACGAGCGAGCGCGCCAGTTCGCTTTGCTCTCCACCGCATGGGTCGTGCCCGGCCTGCTCGCGCCCGCGGTCGCCGGGATCATCGCCGACGAGGTCGGATGGCGCTTGGTGTTCTTCGGCCTCATCCCGCTGCCATTGATCGCCGCGTGGCTGACGTTGCCCGCGCTGCGGAGTCTCGGCTCGGGAGTGCAGATGACCGAAGGCGTGCTTCCCGTCGGCGCGGCCGCGCAGCTCGCACTCGGCGCGGGCTTGATGGTCGCCGGGCTCGGAGCGGATGAGGCGTACGTCGCGGCACCGTTGGCCGCAATCGGCATCGCGGTGTCCATCCCCGCGTTCATGCATCTCACGCCGCCGGGGACGTTGCGCGCTCGCCGCGGGCTCCCGGCTGCGGTTGCTGCGCGCGGACTCCAGACCTTCGCGTTCTTCGGTGCCGACGCGTTCCTCGCGCTCGCCCTGGCGAGCGTGCGCGACTTGTCGCCCGTAGGAGTCGGCGTGGTGCTCACGCCCGCCACACTCACGTGGACCGCGGGATCGTGGATCCAGGCGCACCGAGCTGGCGTGTGGACCCGCCGGTCGATGGCGACGGTGGGGTTGGCGCTGGTTGCGGTCGGCGTGGTGCTGATGGCCGCGGTGCTGCTCGAAGACGTGCCCGTCGAGGCGATTGCCGCGGTCTGGGGCATCGCGGGGCTCGGCATGGGTCTTTCGTACAGCACCATGTCGATCTCGGTGCTGTCGGAAGTGGACGCCGCGAGCCAGGGCGCGGCCACCGCTGCGCTCCAGCTCAGTGACGTGCTCGGTCAGGCCCTCGGCACCGGGCTCGGCGGCGCAATCGTTGCCGTCGCCGCATCCGGCCAGGGCGCCCGCAAGGACGCCCTCGCCATCGTCTTCGCGCTGATGTTGTTCGTCGCGGTCTTCGGCACCCTCGCGGCGCGGCGCCTGCCCAACGACCCTGCCGGGCTGCGCGCGTCCACCGTACGATCCGGCTCATGATGTCATTCCCGGACGGGTTCCTGTGGGGCACTGCGACCGCCGCGCACCAGGTCGAGGGCGGCAATTCGAACAACGACTGGTGGGCATGGGAGCACGCGGACCACACGAGGTGTGAAGAGCCGTCGGGCGACGCGTGCGATCAGTACTGGCGCTATCCCGAGGACCTCGACATCCTCGTAGAGCTCGGATTCGGCGCGTACCGGTTCTCGCTCGAGTGGTCCCGCATCCAACCCGAGCCGAACGAGTGGTCGACCGCGCAGCTCGACCACTACTCCCGCATGCTCGATGCGTGTCACGAGCGCGGCTTGATGCCGGTCGTCACGTTCCACCACTTCACCAACCCTCGGTGGATGGCCGCGGACGGCGGGTGGGCGAACCCCGTCAACGCCGATCGGTTCGCCGACTTCTGCGCGCACGCGGTCGGCGTACTGGGCGACCGCATCGGGATGGCGTGCACGATCAACGAGCCGAACATCCTCCCGCTGATGGGTTGGCTGTGGGGATTGTTCCCGCCGGGCATCGAGCAGGATCTCGACGGCTACCAGAAGGCGACCCATACGCTGATCGACGCGCACGCCAAGGCCGCGGCCGCGATCAAAGCTGGCCCTGGCGACTTCCCGGTCGGGCTGACGGTGTCGATGAACGACTGGATCGCGATGCCGGGCGCCGAGGAGCAGCTGGAGCAGTATCGGCACGCGCACGAAGACGTGTACCTCGAGACGTGCCGCGGCGACGACTTTCTCGGCGTGCAGGCCTACACACGTGGGCGCGTCGACGAGAAGGGCATGATGGGCCATGAGGACGGCGTCGAGGTTCTGCCGATGGGCTACGAGTACTGGCCCAACGCGGCAGCCGGTGCGCTCCGGCACGCGATCGATGTGACCGGCATCCCCGTCTACGTCACCGAGAACGGCATCGGCACCGACGACGACGAGCAGCGCATCCGGTTCCTGCGCGACTCGCTCACCCAGGTCGCAGCCTGCATCGACGAAGGGCTCGACGTTCGCGGCTTCTTCCACTGGTCGCTGCTCGACAACTTCGAGTGGGCGTTCGGGTACCGGATGCGGTTCGGCATCGTCGCCGTCGACCGCACCACGCAGGTGCGCACGATCAAGCCCAGCGCCCGGTGGCTGAGCGAGGTCGTCAACACGAACCGGATCGCCTGACCCCTCCTATTTGGGGGTTCATGTCGGCTTCACATTCCCCTGATGTGCTGTCGCCCACCATGGCGGGCGGTCAACGATCGAGGGAGAACAATGTGCTGCGAGCGAAGCGGATGGAGCGAGCCCCGCGAGCGGAGGTAGCGAAGCGGGAGCAGCGCAAAGGGTGATGGACATGAGCCAGCGCGGCACGATCGTCGTCGTCGACGACGAACCGAGCATCGCCGACCTCGTGAGCATGTACCTCGAACGCGAGGGCTTCCGTGTCCTCCAGGCCGGGACTGGTGAAGCCGGGCTCCAAGCCTTCCGGACGCATCGACCGCGACTCGTCGTGCTCGACGTGGGCCTCCCCGACGTCGACGGCCTTGAGGTGTGCAAGCGCATCCGCCAGTCGTCGCAGATCCCAGTGATCTTCCTCACGGCGCGCGCCGACGAGGTTGACCGGGTGCTCGGGTTGGAGCTGGGTGCCGACGACTACGTCACCAAGCCGTTTTCGGCTGCAGAACTCGTCGCGCGCGTGAAGGCTGTGCTTCGCCGGGTCGACGGCGCACGCGCACCAGAGGTGGTGCAAGCAGGACAGGTGACGATCGACGCGGGCCGGCGCGAGGTTCGCATCAACGACACCGCAGTCGATCTGACCACCAAGGAGTTCGACCTGCTGCGGTTCCTCGCCGAACGTCCAGGACTCGCTCTCTCGCGCCAACAGATCCTCGATGGCGCCTGGGGCCACGACTGGTACGGCGACGCGCGAACGGTCGACCAGCACATCGCCCAGGTGCGCAAGAAGCTGGGTGACGCGGTCGAGATCACCACGGTGCGGAGCGTCGGGTACCGCTTGGAATCATGACCAAGCCGACGAGGCGACTTCGCACCCGCCTGCTCGTGGCAATGGTCGCGATCGCGTTCGGTGTTCTGGTGGTCGCCGCGCTCGGCGCGGCAGGGTTGGCGCGTGACACGTCTGCACAGGACGCGCTCGACGATCTGGAACGCCAGGCCCCCACCGTGTCGCGCCAGCTCGACTTCCTGGGCCGCGAAGCACTCGCCGCGCGCGACAACACCCCAGCGGGGCGCCGCTTCTGCCTGGTAATCGCGAGGTTGCTGCGCGCGACGGGCGGAAGCGTGGTGACGGTCGACGCAGAAGGAACCTTGCGAGAGGAGTTCGGCAGCCTCCTCCCCTGTTCGACGAGTGGCACCGAGCTCGTCGAGCTGCCTCGCAACCTCGAGGTCGGCGACCTCGACACCGCAACACTGCTCGCCGGACACCTCCAGCGGGACGTCAAAGAGGACACCGCGTTCGTCGCCGAGCCCATCACGACCGTGAACGGCCTCACGCCGGTGGTCGTGCTCACGCAACGGGTCGAGACCCGTCCCCTCGGTGATGCCGGCCCGTACTTGTTCGGCACCGGCATGTTCGCGCTCATCGTCGCGGCCGCGGTCGCGGCATTCCTCGCTCGTCGTTTGACGCGTCCCATCGCCGCGATGCAGGAGACCGCGGGCCGCATCGCCGCGGGCGACCTGTCGGCTCGCGTCGCTACCTCGTCTCGGAAGGGACGCGTAGGACCCAACGATGAGCTTGGCAGCCTCGCCGACAGCATCGACGCGATGGCCGACGACCTCGAGACGGCCCGAGGCCACGAGCGGGCGTTCCTGCTCAGCGTGTCGCACGACCTCCGGACACCGTTGACCTCGATCAAGGGCTACGCCGAAGGGTTGGCCGACGGCGTGATCGCGAGGCCCGACGATCGTGCTCGCGCCGCGACGGTGATCGCCACTGAAGCGCGTCGACTCGAGCGGCTCGTCGCCGATCTGCTCGACCTGGCACGTCTCGACACGCACGCCTTCTCGCTGGCGCCGGTGCCGATCGACGCACGCAGCGTCGTCGGCGACGCAGTGGAAGGCTTCGCGCCAGCGGCGGAGGAGCTCGGCGTGGCGCTACACCTTGCGCCAGGCGCTCCGGTTCCGACGAATGCCGATCCCGAGCGGTTGGCGCAGATCGTCGCCAACCTCGTGGAGAACGCGTTGAAGTACGCGGCGACATCGGTGACTGTCGCTGTGGTGCAGCACGATGGCCGAATCGAGCTGCGCGTCGATGACGACGGCCCGGGCATCGCGGAAAGCGAACGCGGCCGCGTGTTCGAGCGGCTCTACACCGCGCGCACAACACCCGGTCGGAAGGTCGGCACCGGGATCGGCCTCGCGATCGTGCACGAGCTCGCCGTCGCAATGGGCGGCGAAGCCACCTGTGACCCCCTCGAAGCCGGCGGCACGAGGTTCGTCGTCCGCCTGCCAGCCTAAGAGCGGGTTTTGGCGTCGATAGCAGTCGCTATTCGAACGTTATCGACGCCAAAACTTGGGCTTGGGTCTCGTGGCCGGCCCAACGCACGGTGACGTCTGCCGGGGGCTCGACCTCTCTTCTGACCATACCTAGGGCGATGACGCGGGATTCCGTCGGGACGGTTGCTGCGCTGGTGATGGTGCCGACGCTCTTGTCGCCGGCGATCACCTCTGCGCCGTACGGCGGCACCGCGTCGCCGTCGACCTGGAGGCGACGGAGATAGCGGTTGACGTGTCCGCGGCTGTCGATGCGCGCGACGAGCTCTTGACCGAGGTAGCAGCCTTTGGTGAACGAGACGGCGTCCTCGAGGAACGCTTCTTGCGGGATCGTCTTGTCGTCGATGTCGATGCCGAGCTTCGGCACACCCTGCTCGATGCGGAACGCCTCGAACCGCTCGCGGTCCCACCGCGCCACCTCCGCCTGCAGCGACGCAAGCTCATGCGCAACGTCAGCCGCATCACCGAGCACGTCGATGCCTGGGAGATCGCCCCATCGCGTCGGTATCGCAATCGCGTTCTCAGGTTGGGCCGGTGTACCCACGATCGTGAGCAGACCACTCGACGACGTGCGATCTTCGACATCGGCCTTGACGCGGATCTTGAAGCGATTCAACGACTCCGCCAAGCGCTGGCCGAACTCGGCGTCGGTATCGAGCCACCACTCGTCGCCGACGTGTGAGATTCGGAACAGCACGTCGAGCTTTCCTTGCGGCGTGAGGAGCAAGGACGGCGCGCTCGCACCATCAGGGACAGCGTCGAGGTCCTGCGAGATCAGGCTCTGGAGGAACGACGTGCCGTCAGGACCACTCACGACCACGAGCCCATGCGGTGAGCGGTCGACCGCGAAGACCGTCATGCGGCTCCGAGCGACGTCATCCGCCGTGCCGCCGCGGCCGCGGCAAGGAGCGCCTTGGCCTTGTTCTGGCACTCGAGCTCCTCATCGGACGCGTCGGAGTCGGCCACGATGCCCGCGCCGGCCTGAATGCTGGCCTGCGTGCCGCGCCACACCATCGTCCGGATCGTGATCGCCGTGTCGAGGTTGCCGGAGAAGTCCACGTAGCCGACCACGCCCGCGTAGGGGCCACGCTTCACCGGCTCCAAGGCATCGATGATCTCCATGGCACGCACCTTCGGCGCGCCGCTCACGGTTCCGGCAGGGAACGTGGCGCGCAGCACATCGACGGCGTGCTTACCTGGCGCGAGGTCACCTGATGCCTGGCTCGTGAGATGCATCACGTGCGAGTAGCGCTCGAGCGACATCAGCTCGTCGACGCGCAGAGAACCGAAGTTGACCACGCGGCCGATGTCGTTGCGGGCGAGATCCACGAGCATCACGTGCTCGGCGCGCTCCTTCGGGTTCTCGCTCAGCTCACCAGCAAGACGACGGTCGTGCTCCTCGGTGCGACCCCGGAAGCGCGTACCCGCGATCGGGCGGATGATCACGCGGCCGTCGCGCAGCTGAACCATGGGCTCCGGAGACGAACCAACGAGCGTGACCTCGGGGTGGCGGACCACGTACATGTACGGCGACGGATTCATCTGGCGCAGCATCCGGTAGACGTCGAACGGCTCGACCGGCTCTTCGAGATCGAAGCGCTGCGCAAGCACGACCTGGAAGATGTCGCCGGCAAGGATGTGCTCGCGCGCCGCTTCGACCGCGTCGTGGTAGCTCGAGCCGCCGAGCGTCGAGCGGACCGCGGGGATTGGCAGGTCCTCGTCTCCAGGAGGCGGCCACGGTGCATAGGGCAACGGCCGCGCCAGCTCATCCACGAGCGTGTCGAGGCGCGCCACCGCGCGGTCATACGCGTCGTCGACGTCGGGCTCTTGCGCGAGGAAGACGTTCTCGATGAGCGATAGTCGTTGCCGGAAATGGTCGAACGCGGTGACATGGCCGGTGAGTGACAGCACCGCGTCGGGTAAGCCGAGGTCGTCGTTGGGAACGTCGGGCAAGTGCTCGATCTCGCGCACCACGTCGTAGCCGAGATAACCCACCACTCCGCCGTGGAACGGTGGAAGATCGGGCACCTGGGGGGCGCGATGAACTGCGAGCAGCGCTTCGAGTGCCGCGAGCGCGCCTGCGTCGCGCGGCACGGAGTCGGGCAGCGTGCCGTGGACTTCGACGCGTCGGCCGCGCACGACCAGCGTGCAGGCCGGATCACGCCCGAGGAACGAGAACCTTCCCCATCGCTCCGCGTGCTCGACCGACTCCAGCAGGAAACCCGGCTGACCATCGGCGCTCGCGCCGACCAGCTTCACGAACGCCGACACGGGCGTCTCGAGGTCGGCGAGCACCTCGCGCCACACCGGCACGACCGTGTGGTCGCGCGCCATCGACCGGAAGTCGTCGCGCGACGGCCGCACCGGCCCCGCGGGGCTCACGGATCTGGCTGCTTGTGGTGCTCGGTGTTGCCGGTGCCCTCACCAAAGGCGCGGAAGAAACAGGACCGCTCGCCCGTGTGGCACGCCCCTCGTCCCTCCTGTTCGACGACGAACAGCAGCGCGTCGCCGTCGCAGTCGTAGAAGGCCTCGCGGATCCACTGACGATCGCCAGAGGTGTCGCCCTTGCGCCAGAGCTCCTGACGGCTCCGGCTCCAGAACACCATCCGACCCTCGTCGAGGGTCTTGTGGAGCGCCTCTTCGTTCATCCAACCGAGCATCAGCACCCGCCCGGTCCCCTCTTCTTGCACGATGGCCGCAACGAGACCCTTCGCATCCCACGAGATCGCCGCGAGCTGCTCGTCGGATGCCTGGATCGGCGTCGCGCGCGGTGTTGTCACGAGTCGAGCGTACCTCCGGGTCTCGAACGGTCCCGACCCGGTATCGCGTCGCGTGCGAGACTCGGCAACCCATGACCGCGCCGATGGATCCGCCGCGCGCGCCGCGGCGCCCCACGGTGTTGCGGCATGAGGATCGTGAGCGCGTCGACGACTTCTACTGGCTGCGGGACCGTGACGATCCCGACGTGCTCGCGTACCTCAAGGCCGAGAACGAGTACGTCGCGACCGAGCTCGCGCCGCTCGAACCACTCCGCCAGCGGATCTTCGAGGAGATCAAGTCGCGGGTGAAGGAGACCGACGCGTCCGCGCCTACGCGCTGGGGGCCGTGGGAGTACTTCAGTCGCACGATCGCAGGTCGTGAGTATGTGGTGCACTGCCGCCGGCCGCGCGGTGTTGACGGTCTCCCCGATCCCGACGCCGAACCCGGAGCGCTCGAAGACGAAGAGATCGTGCTCGACGAGAACGAACTCGCCGCAGAGGCGAGCTACTTCGCGCTGCGCGGTCTCGCGATCTCCCCGGATCACCATTTGCTCGCATACAGCGCCGACTTCACCGGGGGTGAGCGGGCCACGCTCCGCTTCTGGGACCTCGACACGGCCGCGCCGCTCGCCGACGAGGTGACCGACGTGTACTACGGGCTGGTCTGGGCGAACGACAACCGCACCGTCTTCTATGTGCGCCCCGATGCCGCCATGCGGCCGCACCAGGTGTGGCGGCATGCGCTTGGCACAGCCAGCGATGCCGACACGCTCGTGTACCAGGAAGACGACGAGCGCTTCGAGGTCTACATCGACCGCACGCGCACCGGACGGTTCCTGGTGGTCACGAGCGCGTCGAAGCTGACGACCGAGGTCCGAGTTCTCTGCGCCGACGATCCGAGCGGCACGTTGCGCGTGCTCGCACCTCGGGAGCACGGCGTCGAGTACCACGTCGAGCACCACTACGACGATCAGGACGAGCGGTTCTACGTGCTCACCAACGACGGGGGTGCGCCCAACTTCACGCTCATGACGACGCCGGTCGACGCGACCGGGCGAGATCAGTGGTCAGAAGTGATCGCCCACCGCGACGACGCCCGCATCGTGGACGTCGACGCGTTCGCGAGTCATCTCGTCATCACCGAACGAGCCGACGCTGTCGGACGCCTCCGCGTGCTCGATCTGGCGACCGGCGACGAGCACGTGGTGGAGATGCCCGACGAGGTGTACTCCGCGTGGGTGGCGTCCAACCCCGAGTTCGACACGACGACGATCCGCTACGAGTACACGTCGCTCGTCGCGCCTATTACCGACTTCGACTACGACCTCAACGAACGAACCGCGACGATGGTCAAGCAACAGCCCGTCGCGGGTTACGACGCGAGCGAATACGAGTCACACCGACTGTGGGCCACCGCCGACGACGGCACGCGGGTGCCGATCTCGCTGGTCCATCGACGCGGGTTCCCACCGGCCGGCGGCGGGCCGCTGGTGCTCTACGGCTACGGATCGTACGAGCACTCCATCGATCCTGGCTTCAGCGTGGAGCGGTTGAGCGTGCTCGAGCGCGGTGCTGCGTACGCCATCGCGCACATCCGCGGCGGCGGTGAGATGGGCCGACAGTGGTACGACCACGGGAAGCTCGCGTCCAAGCGCAACACGTTCGACGACTTCGTCGCCTGCGCGAAGCACCTCGTCGACATCGGGATCACTACGCCGGACAGACTCGTCGCTCGAGGTGGAAGCGCGGGCGGCCTGCTCATGGGCGCGGTCGTCAACCTGAGGCCCGACCTCTTCCGCGCCATCGTTGCCGAGGTGCCGTTCGTCGACACGCTCACGACGATGCTCGACGCATCGCTGCCGCTCACGATCACCGAGTGGGAGGAATGGGGCAACCCCGCAGCCGAGCACGACACCTACGACTACCTCGAGTCGTACTCGCCGTACGACAACGTGCGCGCCGTTCCCTACCCGGCCATCCTCGCGACCGCTGGTCTCAACGATCCGCGCGTGCAGTACTGGGAGCCGGCGAAGTGGGTTGCAAAGCTGCGGGTCACGACGACGGGCGACGCACCGATCTACCTGAAGACCGAGATGGGCGCCGGTCACCACGGCCCATCCGGCCGCTACGAGACCTGGCGCGACGAGGCCTTCATCCTCGCCTTCATCCTCGACCAGCTTGGCGTCAGCTGAACGGGATGACGGCGGCGAGCTGACGGCTCTGCGCAAGGAGGGTGCCGTCGGCGGACCACACCTCGCCGCTCTGCTCCAGGAACCCTTCGTTGGCGGCATCGGTGCGGAAGACGGCGAAGACGTAGTCATCGGGGGCCATCTCGACGGGTGGCACCTGCGACCGGAAGTGAATCGTGAGATCGACGGTCGGCACGATGATCGGCTCACGGATCCGGCTGAACACCGGCGGCACCCACGCGTCGGTGATCGCCGCGACCACGCACGCGTCCGCCGGTTGCGGATCCTCGAGGCGGATCCATCCGCCGGCGATCGCCTCGCTCGAAGGCGGGCTCTGCGACCACGGCGGGTCACCAAGGGCCCAGCGCATATCCCATCTGCGCGCGATCTCGGGCGCCTCCGCGGGGATCTCAGCAGCAGGGATGTCGCGCGCCGACACGACCTCAGCCATGGCCACATCGCAGAACTCAGGACCAGGCCGCGGGGCGGCGAACGCGGCAACCGCCAGTGCAACCAAACGGTCGCCTTGGTGAAGGCGAGCCGAGCACGACGTGACCGATCGTCCGGTTCGCTCGATCGACGTCGTGACGCGAACAGGCCCGACGTCGGCCGGCGATACGTAGTGCACGGTGAACGACCGCGGCGCGCGCCCCGCGTCATCGACACGTGCGGTGAGGGCGCGCAGGATGATCGCCGCGACGTACCCACCGTTCGGGCCGCGGTGCACGAGCCACCCCGGGTCGACCACCGCGTCGAACTCGTCATCGTCGACGCGGGTGACCGCCGTGTCTCGCTCGAACTTCGTCGCCATCGGCAGGACGGTACCGCCCCTACGCTGGTCGCCCGTGTCCCCTGTCGAGTCACTGACCCTGTCGTCCACGGACGGCGTCGAGCTCGAAGCCGAGCTGGCGCATCCAACCGGAGACCCGACCGTCGGCGTCGTGCTCTGTCATCCGCACCCGCAGTACGGCGGCACGATGCGATCGATCGTCACCGGAGCACTGTTCGAGGCGTTGCCCTCAGTTGGCGCGCTCACGCTGCGCTTCAACTTCCGAGGCGTCGAGCGCAGCACCGGGAGTCACGACGGCGGTCCGGGTGAGCGAGATGACGCGCGCACCGCACTGCGCGTGCTCACCGATGCATTGCGCTCAAGCATACCGGTGTTCATCGCGGGGTGGTCGTTCGGTGCCGATGTGGCCCTGTCGATCGTGGACCCCGCGATCCACGCGTGGGTAGCGATCGCGCCGCCGCTGCGCCTTGTTGCCGACCTCGACGCCATCGGGAACGATCCGCGACCCAAGCTGCTCGTGCTGGGTGAGCACGACGACATCTGCCCGTCGGAGCAGGCTCGCATAGTCACCGCAGGCTGGACCGCGACCACCAGCGAAGTGATCGCTGGTGCGAGCCACTTCTTCGTCGGTCGCACCGACCGTGTCGTCAACGCCGTGACCGCATTCGTGGCGCGACCACGTACCTGATGTCATCCATCTCGACCGCGCGTGCGAGAAACCCCGCGCGATCGGGCATCATCAACGGGTGAGCGCCCAGCACCGAAGCAGCTTCGGGTACAAGCCTGCACTCGACGGCCTGCGGACGGTCGCCGTCGGGTCGGTGATCGCCTACCACTTCGGCGCGGCGTGGGCACCGGGCGGCTTCCTCGGCGTCGACACGTTCTTCGTCCTCTCGGGCTACCTCATCACCTCACTGCTCCTGAGCGAGTGGGATCGGCACGGCACGGTGCGCTTCGGCGCCTTCTGGGCCCGACGGGCGCGCCGGCTCTTCCCGGCACTCCTCGTCGCGCTCACGGCCGTCTTCATCTGGGCCTGGCTCGCGGTATCGCCCGACCGACTCGACGCCATCCGCAACGACGGGCTGTGGACGCTCTTCTACGGTGCGAACTGGCACTTCATCAGCTCCGGCCAGTCGTACTTCGAGGCGTTCAGCGAGGCGTCGCCACTGCGCCACGCGTGGTCGCTGGCGATCGAAGAGCAGTTCTACCTGTTCTGGCCGCTGCTCACCTTCGCGTGCTTGCGCGTCGGCCGCAGCCGTCCGCGCGTCCTCACCGGCCTGTGTCTGGTCGGGATCGTGGTGTCGACGTTCCTGCTCTCGCAGTACGACGCCGCCGATCCGTCGCGCGCCTACTACGGCACCGACTCGCGCGCGAGTCAGCTGCTCGTGGGCGCGCTGCTCGCGATCGTGCTGCTCCGCTGGGCACCGAAGACGCCCGCCACGCGAGGGGCCGTGCAGATCGCGGGCTACGCGGGCGCCGCCTTCTCGATCTGGGCATTCGCGACCGCCAGCGATCACGACTCCTGGCTCTACAACGGCGGCTTCCTCGGTTTTGCGCTTGCCACCGCGGCGATCATCGCCGCGATCATCCAACCATCGAGTGCGGGTTCGCCGCTCACTCGGTTGCTCTCGTTGCCACCGGTGCGATGGGTCGGTCAGGTCTCGTACGGCCTGTACCTGTGGCACTGGCCCGTCGTGATCGCGATCTCCGAGGGCCGCACGCGCATCACGGGGATCGAGCTCGCGCTGCTGCGCCTCGCGGCGACGTTCTTCTTCACGACGCTCTCGTACTACCTCATCGAGCAACCGATCCGGCGCGGCGCGCTCAAAGGCTGGACCGGTCGCCTCGCCGGGCCCGTTGCCGCCGCGTTCGTCGCGCTCTTGATCATCCTCACCACTTCGGGCGCGCGGCCGCCGCAGGAAGACTTCTTCCGCGCGGACCCGGGTGAGGTCCTGCGCACGGAACCGCCCTCGACCGTTCCGGGCGTGACGACCACGACCCCAGCCGACCCGTCGAACCCACTCCCCACTCGGATGCTGCTGATCGGTGACTCGATCGCGAACTCGATCGCCGATGCGCTGTCGGCCGAGGCAGCCACGCGCGGCATCCAGCTCTACGGCGCGGCGCGACCAGGTTGTGGGATGACGACCGCAGTGCCACTGCCACGCACGTCCGACGTTCCGACGGAAGCAGCGGTCAACTGCTCGCGGCAGACCGCCCAGTACCAGTCGGAGAACATCGCGCTGTACCAGCCGCAAGTGGTCCTGTGGCTCAGCAGCTGGGAACCCGCGAACCACATCTACGACGGTGTGAAGCTCGACTTCCACACGCCCGAGGGTGATGCCGCGTTGCTTGCCGACTTCGACCAGTCGCGGCAACGCCTCACTGCAGGCGGCGCCACTCTGGTCATGCTGACGATGGCTGAGCCTGCGGAGTTCTCCGACCTCGGCCCGGCCGATCCGGAGCTCATCCGCTTGTTCGGACAGCTCAACCAGCTGTTCCGGGAGTTCGCGCGCCAGCATCCCGACACCGTGAAGGTCGTCGACCTGGCGCGCATCGTGTGTCCGAACGGCGAACCCTGCCCGGAGGTGCGCGACGGTGTGCGGCTACGCCCGAAGGATGGCTCGCACTTCCTCGACGGTGGCCCGGAATGGCTCGCGCCTCGACTCCTGGACGCGATCCTCCGTCAGTTCGAGGACCCGTCGAGCGTGAAGCTCAGCTGACGATCAGGTGACGCGGAGCTGCGCGAGGCCCGTGCGATCGAGGAACGTGGCGCGGCGCTCCACGCTCGAACGCCACTGCACGAGGTCCTGCTCGTAGCGAGCCCGATCGCCGTCCTCGTAGGCGTGTTCGAGCTCGTCGAAGGCGGCATCCTCCGCGTCGAGCAGCTCGCGGTACCGCCGGAAGAATCCCTCGTCGAGGTGGCTGTCCTCGGACATATAGGTCCCCCTTAGTGGCCGACGCGCGGACCGTACCCGACCTCGGGGGCACACGCGCGGTGGCCCCCGAGGGCGGCGCAAGAGGGCTGGTCAGACGACTGCGGCGAAGGCCTCTGCCAGGGTGAACCGTCCCTCGTAGAGGGCCCGGCCGACGATGGCCCCGGCCAGCCGCCGGCCCGAGCTCTCGAGCTCCGAGAGGGCGACGACGTCGTTGAGTCCGCCGATCCCTCCGCTGGCGATGACGGGCACCGCGGTCGCGTCGAGCACGGCCCGCAGCTGGTCGAGGGACGGGCCCTCCATCGTGCCGTCGACGCCGATCTCGGTGACGACCAGCGCGCTGACCCCCGACGCCGCGAACCGTCCCACCACCTCGACCAGGTCGAGTCCGGATCCCTCGGTCCAGCCCCGGACAGCAACCTCGTGTCCGCGCGCGTCGAGTCCGACGGCGACGTGGCCACCGTGCATCACGCACAGGTCGTCGACGAGGCCGGGGTCTTCGACTGCCGCGGTCCCGACGACGACGCGCGCCGCGCCCGACAGCAGGAGCGCGCCGGCTGCCGCGGCGGTCCGCACCCCGCCGCCCGCCTGGATCTGGCTAGGCACCGCGGCTGCGATCGCTTCGATCACCGCGAGGTTCGCGGGTTCGCCTGTGCGTGCCGCGTCGAGGTCGACCACGTGGATCCACTCGGCGCCTGCGAGCGCGAACGCGCGCGCCACGCTCACCGGATCGTCGTCGTAGACGGTCTCGGCGTCGAAGTCGCCACGCAAGAGGCGGACGGCCCGACCGGCCCGGACGTCGATGGCGGGATAGACGGTGAAGCTCACCTCAGACGTACGGCTACAGGGTGCCCTTGGTGCTGGGCACTCCGGCACCGTCAATCCTCACCGCGTCACGCAACGACTGCGCGACGCCCTTGAACGACGCCTCGATGATGTGGTGGCCGTTCTTGCCCGACACCGAGCGAATGTGCAACGTCGCCTGTGCCGCGACAGCGAACGCTCGCCAGAACTCCTCGCACAACTGCGGGTCGAACGTCCCGATCCACTCGGAAACGGGATCAACCTCGTAGACGATGAACGGCCGGCCTGACAGGTCGAGCGCGATCTGCACGAGCGCTTCGTCGAGCGGCACGAGCGCCGAACCGAACCGCCGCACGCCGCTCTTGTCGCCGAGCGCCTCACCGAGCGCTTCGCCGAGTGCGATGCCGACGTCCTCGACAGTGTGGTGCAGATCGACCTCGAGGTCTCCCTTGGCCTCAATGGCCAGATCGAAGCCTGCGTGCTTGCCGAGCTGCTCGAGCATGTGGTCGAAGAACGCAATGCCGGTCGAGGCCGACGCCTGACCGGTGCCGTCGACCGCCAGCACGAGGTCGATGCTCGTCTCCTTGGTCGTGCGGTGCCGTTCGGCGCGGCGCGGCGCGGTCATGCCGCCACCTCGGTGAGCACCTCACGCAGTGCCGTGATCAGAGCGTCGTCCTCCTCGGGCGTTCCCACGGTGATCCGCAGACAGTTGTCGAGTCGCGGCCAGCGGGAGAAGTCGCGGACCAGGATCCCGCGTTCTACCAGGCGCTGCCAGAGCGCGTGCCCGTCGCCATCCACACGCACCAGGACGAAGTTGGCGCCCGACGGGTAGACCGTCAGGCCGGGAAGGCGCTCCAGCGCGGCCGCGAGGCGGCGCCGCTCAGAGATGAGCGTGTCGACGCGTGCCCGCATCTCGGAGTCGAAGCGCAGTGCCTCGCGGCCAGCCAGCTGGGTGGCGGACGCGAGGTGATACGGGAGCACGGTCTTCTCGAGCTCTTCGATGATGCTCGGTGGTCCGACGGCGAACCCAAGTCGCATCGCCGCGAGCGACCAGACCTTCGAGTACGTGCGGACCACGACGAGCGGCACGTCATCGGCAACGAGCTCGAGTGCCGATTCGTCGGCGAACTCCCCGTAGGCCTCGTCGACCACCAGCAGCCCCTGACCGTGATCGATCACCGCGGCGAGGAGTGCTTCGATGGTCGCGCGTGACTCGACCGTGCCGGTCGGGTTGTTCGGGCTGCACAGCAGCACGACGGCCGGTCGTTCGGCCGCAATGACCAGGCCCGCCTCCGTGGGCGAGACGGTGAAGTCGGCCGCGCGCTCCGCAGTCACCACCTCGGTCGCGGTGATGTGCGAGATGTGCGCGTGCAGTGCGTAGGTCGGCTCGAAGACGAGCGAACGGCGACCAGGACCGGCATAGGTGAGGAGAAGGGTCTGGAGCACTTCGTTCGAGCCGTTCGCCGCGAACACGCGCTCCGCCGGTTGCCCGAGCGCGGCCGCGATGCCGCGGCGAAGCTCGGTTGCGGCGCGATCCGGATAGCGGTTGAGCGGCACCTGGCGCAGCGCTTCCAACCACGCGTCGACGAACTCGCGTGGAGGCTCGTAGGGGCTTTCGTTGGTGTTCAGTCGCACCGACACATCGAGCTGCGGTGAGTGGTAGCCCTCGAGCGCACCACGGTCGGGACGCGGCGACGGCAGGCTCATGGCTGACCTTCTTTGTCTGGTCGACTCCGCTTCGCGCTCCCGGTCGCCCGACCAGCGCTTCGCTGCGTCTCGCTCGTCCGCAAGGTGACTGATCGCGCGTGCTCGTCGAGTCCTTCGACTGCGGCCAGCGCCTGAATGTGGCGCGCGACACGTCGAAGGGCCGGCTCGTCCATGGTGACGATGTGGACATGCTTGAGGAAGCTGTCGACGCGCAGCGCGCTCGCGAACCGGGCGGCGCGATCGGTGGGAAGCATGTGGTTTGTGCCGGCGACGTAGTCACCCACGACTGTGGGCGTCCACGGACCGCAGAAGACCGCACCCGCGTTGCGCACGAGCGGCACGAGATTTTCGACGTCGGCCGTGAGCAGCTCGAGGTGCTCGGGCGCGATCGCGTTCGCGACAGCCAAGGCCTGCTCGACGTCGTCGACCAGCACAGATCGCCCACCGGTGGCGAGCGTCGACTCGATGTCTTCCCGCCGTGGCGCCTCAGCGAGCAGCGCGTCGACGGCTGCGTCGACCGCGTCGGCAACACCTTCGTCCCAAGTGACGAGGACGACGTGGCCGCCTGGACCGTGCTCGGCCTGCGCCAGGAGATCGATCGCAACCAGATCGGCGCGAACGGTGGTATCAGCAACCGCAACGATCTCCGACGGCCCCGCGTAGTCGGTGGCGACGTCGGCCGCGACCGCTCGCTTGGCCAGCGCCACGTACTCGTTCCCTGGGCCATAGACGACGTCCGCCGCGCGGATGGACTCGGTGCCGTACGCCAACGCGGCGATTGCCTGTGCCCCACCGACTCGGTACACCTCGTCGACGCCGACAAGCTGCGCCGCCGCTAGCGTGGCCTCGGGGACAGAGCCGTCAACCGCCGGCGGCACGCACAACGCGACCTCAGGCACCCCGGCGACCCGCGCCGGAATGGTGGTCATCAGGACGGTCGACGGATAGCTGGCTCGACCGCCCGGCACGTAGCACCCAGCCCGATCGACTGGCACCATGACCTCACGGATGTGCACGCCGTCGCGCTCGTGCACGATCTCGGGCACGACTTGGGCTTCGTGATAGGCGGTGATCTCGGCTCTCGCGTACTCGAGCGCGTCGCGGAGCTCGGTCGGGATCGACTCGAGAGCCGTCTTCAGGTCAGCCGGCGGCACTCGGAGCTCGTCGACAGTGCAGTCGTCGAACCGAGCGGTGTAGTCACGCAACGCCGCGTCACCTTGTGCTCGGACCGTGCGCACGATCTCGCCGACCGCGGCCACCTTCTCGGTGTCGTCCGCCGCCGGACGGCGCGCGACAGCCGCGATCAGATCGCCGGTGAAGCCGCGGAGGTCGAGGCGCGCGAGCATGACAGCCGTTCCATCGTACTCAGCATCCCCCGAGCCACCTGCGAATAAGGATTGACCCATGAGTGACTCAGATCTCGCAGAGCTCTCCACGTTGCGCGCGCAGGTCGACGACGTGCTCGAGCGCGTGACCGCGATCGCGGAGCGCTACGACAACACTGCGAGCACTGCGATCGCGTCCGACGCCTTCGCGGCCGAGCGCGCCCTCACCACCGCTCGCCGCTCGCTCGACCGCGCGATCGCCCACTTCACACCTTGAAGGCGCTGGGGCAGACGTCGTTGAGAAGGCAGACGTCGCAGCGGGGGCGGCGGGCGTCGCAGACCTGTCGGCCGTGGTGGATCAAGCGGAGCGACAAGCCGCCGCGCGCCTCGGGCGGAACCATGCGATCGAGCTCGTGCTCGACCTTCACCGGATCGGTCTCGTTCGTGAGCTTCAACCGGCGTGACAGCCGACCGACATGCGTGTCGACCGGCAACCCCGGCAGATCGAACGCCACCGACCGGATGACGTTCCCGGTCTTGCGGCCCACGCCCGGCAACGTGACCAAATCGTCGAGGTCCTTCGGCACCTGGCCGTCGAAGCGCTCTTCGAGCGCGCGGGCCATGCCGATGAGGCTCTTGGTCTTCTGCCGGAAGAAGCCGGTCGGATGGATCAGGGTCTCGACGTCGTCCGGGTTGGCGGCGGCGAGTGCAGGCGGTGACGGGTAGCGAGCGAACACCTCGGGCGTGACCTTGTTCACCATCTCGTCAGTGCACTGCGCTGAGAGGATCGTCGCGATCAAGAGCTGGAACGGGTTGTCGTGTACGAGCGCGCACAACTCACACGCCGAACCCGGATACTCGTGCGTGAGGCGCTCGACGACGGTGTCGGCGCGCGCTTGCGCGCCCCTCGGTCGGGCCACGGTCGCACGATAGGCCGGTAGCCTCGTGTGATGGTCGACGTGCGGGTACATCGCCCTGTCGCGCCCGAACACGTCGCCGTGCTGCGCACGCTCGCCGACGCGGCCGAGGCGAATGATGGACACCCGTCGTTCAGTGATGACGTGTGGCTCGACCTCGCGGCTCCCGGCTCGCACACGGCACTCGTGATCGCGCAGGCGGACGGAGCACCCGTCGGAGCCGTGCACGTTCGTCTGCGTCCCGACGGCGAGCACGCCGCTGCGGTGGTCGTTCACCCGGACCATCGGGAGTCGGGAGTTGCGACCAACCTGATCGAGGCCGCGGCGGACGCGGTGGCCGATGACCGCGGCGAACGGCTCGTGCTGTGGGCGTTCGGCGCCGACGACCGTGCTGACGGGTTCGCGACCGCAGCGGGCTTTGCGCGCACACGAGAGCTGTGGCAGATGCGGGTGCCGCTCCCGCTCTCCGAAGCGGCGAGCTGGCCTCCCGGCATCAACGTGCGCGCCTTCGAGCCCGGTCGGGACGAGGCCAAGTGGCTGCGAGTCAACGCCCGCGCCTTCGCGCGCGATCCGGATCAAGGCACCTGGACCGACGACGACCTCCGTCGCCGGGAAGCCGAGCCGTGGTTCGAGCCGGCTGGCTTCCTCCTCGCCGACGCGCCCGATGGGCTCGCCGGCTTCTGCTGGACGAAGGTCCATCCCGCCGCGCCACCCAACGAGCCGCAGGCGCTCGGCGAGATCTACGTGATCGGCGTTGACCCCGATCACCAAGGCACCGGGCTCGGTCGCGCGCTCGTGGTCGCGGGTCTCGACTCGTTGCACCAGCGAGGAACACCGGTCGGCATGCTCTTCGTCGACGCGTCGAACGAACCCGCCGTCGGCCTGTATGAATCGCTCGGGTTCACCGTGGCGCGAGCTGATCGCGCGTATGCCCGGGATGTGTCGTGAGCACGCGATACGGCGTCACGCAGGAACACCTCGGCGAGCTCCTCCAGACGCTCAATGAGCCTGCCTATCGCGGTGAGCAGATCCGGGACGCGCTGTACCGGCAGCGGGTGCCGCTCGAGGACGCAACGAACCTCCCCAAGGCGCTGCGCACCCGCCTCGTCGATGAGCTCCCACTCGCGTTCTCGACGGCAACGGCCACCACCTCGGACGATGGCCAGACGACACGTTGGCTCTACGAGTCGCGGCGGGACGGCGCCCAGGTCGAGACGGTGCTCATGCGCTCACCGTCGCGAGCATCGGTCTGCGTGTCGTCGCAAGCCGGGTGCGCCATGGCGTGCACGTTCTGCGCGACAGGCCAGGCCGGATTCGAGCGGCACCTCGACGCGGCCGAGATCGTCGAGCAGGTCGTGCGCGCCGGCCACGGCTGTCCGCAGCGTGTCACGCACGTCGTCTACATGGGGATGGGCGAGCCACTCGCGAACTACGACGAGACGTGGGCATCCGTCGAGCGGCTCCACACCGACCTCGGGATCTCGGCCCGTCACCTGACGATCAGCACGGTCGGTGTCGTCCCGGGGATGCGGCGGCTCGCGAAGGAAGCGCTACCCGTCACGTTGGCGGTGTCGCTCCATGCGCCCGACGACGACCTGCGCAGTCAGCTCGTGCCGCTCAATGCGCGCTACCCCATCACTGAGGTGCTCGACGCCGCGACCGAGGTCGCCGGTGCCCACGGTCGTCGGGTCTCGTTCGAGTACGCGTGCATCGCCGGCGTGAACGACGCGCCGGAGCAGATCGACGCGTTGGCCCGGTTGCTCCGAGCCTGGCCCGGGGTGGGCGGCGCGCATGTCAACCTCATTCCGTTGAACCCCACCGCAGAGTTCCCCGGGCGCGCGACACCACGGGCACACCTGCGCGCGCTTGCCGATCGGCTGCGCGCGGCGGGCGTTGCGGCCACCATCCGACGCACCCGGGGTGTCGACATCGACGCCGCATGCGGCCAGCTCCGCGCTCGGCACCCGATCACAAAGGACCACCCAGCGTCGACCACAATGGTCCCGTGAACGAACGCCGCTGGCTGAACCAGTACCAGCCCCAGACGCTCGTGATGGGCACGATGCTCTGCTACCTGCAAGCCTTCTTCATCTTCTTGTTCGAGTTCGACGAGCGACCTGTGTTCTGGACTCTGCTCATCTGCGTCGGGCTCGTGGCTGGCGGGTACGGCATCGCGAACGAGAAGAAGTGGGGGTACATGGTCGCGGTAGGCGCCGCGCTGCTCCAGGTCGCAGTGATGCTCGTCGTGTTCGGGGCCGACGTCCTGGCGTTCCCGGTCATCATCGGGTTCATGTTCGACGTCGCGCTCGTCGCACTCCTGCTTCACCCACAGTCGCGCGACTACCAGAAGATCTGGTTCTCCTGACGGGGAGGGCAGGGCCCTCCCCGTCGGCCCCTCCCAGCGCGACCGATCCCGCCGCGAGGGTGTCGGGCGGCGGTCAAGCCGCCGCCCGGGCGCACCAACCGATGTCAACGGAAGTTCGGGATGACTTCCGTTGCGAACAACCGCAGGGTGTCGTGCTCCGGGTAGTCCGCGGTCCAGGGCACGAAGTACGTGCAACCCAAGTCGATGTAGCGCTGGAGCTTCTCGGCGACCTGCTCGGGCGTGCCCACGAAGTTGTTGTCGCGCCATGACTCGTATGGCTCGCCCCACTTGGAACCGGCCCGGCCCGCCTCGACATCGGCGAGCATGTCGGCCTCGGTAGGGCGGACACACACCTCCATGCACGTCGTCAGCTCGATCTCGTCAGGATCGCGGCCGACGTCCTTGCAATGCCCGTGCAGCACGTCGCGCTTGTGGGCGAACTGCTCAGGCGAGCCGCCGAAGTTCGCCTTGTCCCCCAGTCGAGCAACGACGCGGAGCGTGAGCTGCTCACCGCCGCCCCCGATCCAGATGGGCGGGTGCGGCTGCTGGAGAGGCTTCGGATCGCACTGCGCGCCGTCGAGCCGGTAGTAGCGACCTTCGTACTTCGCATCCGCTTCAGACCACATGATCTTCACGAGCTCGACCGCCTCGCGCAGCATGCCGATGCGCACCTTCGCCTCGGGGAACTCGTAGCCGTACGCGCGGTACTCACCGTCGTACCAACCGGCCCCGACACCCCAGTCGAGCCGCCCACCGCTGATCACGTCGATCGTCGACGTGATCTTCGCCGTAAGTGCGGGCGGACGGTACGACGTGCAGCTCACCATCTGGCCGAGCCGGATCTTCGACGTCGCGGCGGCGATGGCAGCCAAGACCGTCCAGCACTCGAAGACCGTTTCGTGCGCGGGCGCTGGCACGTTGTGGAAGTGGTCGTAGACCCAGATCGAGTCGTAGCCGAGCTCTTCAGCGAGCTGCGCCGTCTCGAGACACTTCGCCCACTTGTCACTCGGATCGGGGATGCCGACCAGCTCGGTCTTCCATCCCTGCGGCGCGAACGCTCCAAACTTGATCCCGGGCACAGAAACTCCCCTCATGAGGACTGCAGCAACCTATCGTCTCGGTGTGCCGACAGCGCCTGATCACGACGCTTGGCGCTCGTACGACTCCGTCGTCGACGCGTATGCCCGCGTCCGCGCCGATAGGAACGCGGCGCTTGCCCGGGACCTCGTCGCGCAGGTGGCACCGCCATTCACCGGCACGGTCCTCGACGTCGGAGCCGGAACCGGCGTCGCGGCCGACGTCGCGCTCACGGCAACGGGTTCCGAAGGTGTCGTCGTCGCGATCGACCCGTCGACCGCGATGCTGCGCGCCGAGCGCCAACCGTCGGTACTGCGCGCCGCGTCGGCCGCGCCTGGCCTCCCCTTCGCCGACGCGACGTTCGATCGCGTCGTTGCGAACCTCGTGATCGCGCACGTGCCCGAGTACGAGCCGGTGCTCGCCGACATGGCACGGGTGCTGCTCCCCAACGGACGCCTGGGCGTGACCGTGTGGGGCTCGCTGGGCGAGGGACCGCCAGTCGACGACACCCAGGACCGCGCCGCACACCAAGCTTGGAACACCGCAGCTGCGGAGTTCGCGTCGATCGACGACCTCGACGCGGTAGCGGCCGCGGGCACGCCGTGGGACGACTTCTTCGACGACCCTGCGAACCTTCGCCTTGCGCTGGAAGGCGCCGGGTTGCGGCACGTGGAGGTTGGGGGGCGCGCGTATCGCTACCGCCTGTCGCTCGACGACTGGCTGACGGGTCAAGACACCACCTACCGCAGCCGCTTCCTTCGCCAGCGGCTCGGCGACGATCGTTGGACCGAGTTCCGCGAGCGCGCTCGCGCTCTGCTCGCGGCCGCGGTGCCCGATCCCGTCGACTGCGTCGACGAGGCGCTGTTCGCGGTGGCAACGAAGCCTGCTGGCAGGCGCCGCGACCGTCCATAGACTCCCCGCCGTGACCGCCAGCCCCGCGCAGCTCGTCGAAGACCTCGAAGCGCGGCTGCGTCCGCTCGAGATCGATCTCGCCCGTGCGTGGTGGGACGCGAGCACCAACGCATCTGACGAGACCGCGGCCCGTCAAGCTGAAGCCGACCTCGCCCGGCGCGCCGCGCTCTCGGATCCCGATGCGTTCGCCGCGATTCGGGCCGCGCGTGAGGCCGTTGATCTCGATCCGATCCTTCGCCGCCAGCTCGATGTGCTGCACGACATGAGCGCGCCGCACCAGCTGCCCGAGAGCATGCGGCGGCAACTCGTCGAGCTCGAGACCTCCGTCGACGCGACCTTCAACACGTTCCGGGGCGAGCTCGACGGTGAGCGCGTCGACGACAACGCGATCCTGGAGATCCTGCGCACGAGTGACGATCCGGCGCTTCGCAAGCGCGCATGGGAGGCGTCGAAGCAGATCGGGACCGAGGTCGGTGACCGGGTGCGAGATCTGGCCATGCTCCGCAACGAGGCCTCCCGTCTGCTCGGCTACCGCGACCACTTCGCGTTGGCGCTGGCCACGGGTCAGATGGACGAGGACCGCCTCTTCGCCACGCTCGACGCCGTCGACCAGGTCACGGCGCAACCGTTCACCGTCTGGAAGGCCGAGCTCGACAACACGCTCGCGGCGCGCTTCGGCTGCACCGTCGACGAGCTGCGGCCCTGGCACGTCGACGATCCCTTCTTCCAGGAGCCACCCACGAGCGGCGCCATCGATCTCGATCCCTTCTTCGCAGGTCTTGATCTGGAAGCGCTCACGGTGCGCACGTTCGACGGGCTCGGCCTCGACATCTGCCCGGTGCTCGAGCGCAGCGACCTGTATGCGCGCGACGGGAAGAGCCAGCACGCGTTCTGCATCGACATCGACCGCGAAGGTGACGTGCGCGTTCTGTGCAACGTCGAGAAGAACGAGCGCTGGGCCGAAACCATGCTCCACGAGTTCGGTCACGCGATCTACGACCGCGAAGTGCGGGGCGACATCCCGTGGCTGGCCCGAGAGGCGTCGCACCCGCTTACGACCGAGGGCGTCGCGATGTTCTTCGGTCGGCTCGTGCGCGATCCCGCGTGGCTCCAACGCGTCGTCGGCCTCGACGACATCACGATGAACGAGCTCGCGCCGCGCCTCGCGCTTGCCCGCCGGGCGTCATTGCTCACCTTCGCTCGCTGGGTGCTCGTCGTGACCAACTTCGAGCGCCAGCTCTACGCCGACCCCGATGCCGACCTCGACGCGCTGTGGTGGGACCTGGTCGAGCGCTACCAGCGGGTGCGCCGGCCTGACGAGCTCCGCGGCTCGGAGTGGGCCGCCAAGATCCATCTCGCAGTCGTGCCCGTCTACTACCAGAACTACTTGTATGGAGAGCTGGTGGCGTCACAGCTCGACGCGACCATCCACGCGCGGACCGGCGGGGTCGTCGACCGCGAGGAGGCGGGACGCTTCCTTGCCGACGAGCTCTTCGCGCCCGGCGCGTCGCTGCGGTGGGATGAGCTCGTCAGCAGAGCGACTGGTGACCCGCTGACCCCCGAGCACCTCGCTCGCCAGCTGGCCTGAGCCACCAGCAAGGTACGTTCGGCCTGTGACCCGCACGTACAACCTCGCCGATCTGTGGGAAGGCGTGGTCGACGCCGTGCCCGATCACGAGTCAATGGTGTGCGGCGCCCGTCGGCTCACCTATGCGCACGCGGATGAGCGCATCAACCGCCTTGCGCACGTGCTCGCCGCCCACGGCGTCGGCGCCGGCGACCACATCGGCCTCTACCTCTACAACGGCACCGAGTACCTCGAAGCGATGCTGGCCGCGTTCAAGCTGCGCGCGGTGCCGGTGAACGTGAACTACCGCTACGTCGAGGGTGAGCTCCAGTACCTGCTCGACAACGCCGACGCCAAGGCTGTCGTGCTGCACCGGGAGCTCGCACCGCGGCTCGCCGCCATCCAGAGCGACCTCCCCGACCTCGCGCTCGCACTCTGGGTCGACGACGAATCGGGCGCAGACGTGAGCCTCGAGCACGCCATCGAGTACGAGGAGGCGCTCGCGGGCGCGTCACCCGACCGCGACTTCGAACCCCGCTCGGCCGACGACCTCTACATCCTCTACACGGGTGGCACCACCGGAATGCCGAAGGGCGTCATGTGGCGCCACGAGGACATCTTCTTCGCAGCGTTCGGCGGCGGCGGCGTCGGCAACCCCATCTCGTCACCCGACGAGATCCAAGAGCGCGCCCAAGCCGGCTTCACCCGCACTCTGCCCGCGTGCCCGTTCATGCACGGCACCGCGCACTGGCTCGCGTTCGGCGCGCTGTACATGGGCGGCACCGTGATCATCGACGACCACCGGCATCTGGATCCTCTACACGTGTGGGAGCTCGTCGCGAAGGAGAGCGTCAACTTCCTGGTGTTCGTGGGCGACGCCATGGGCCGTCCGCTCACCGAAGCGCTCGATCACATCTCCCCTGACATCGGTCTCACCTCCGGCACGATCGTGATCGTCTCGGGCGGCGCCATCCTCTCGCCGTCGGTGAAGCGCGAGCTCGCCACCAAGCTGCCGAACGCGATCGTGATCGACGGCATCGGCGCATCCGAGACCGGCAGCCAAGGCACGATGGTCGTCGAGAAAGACAGCGAGATCCCCTCACAGCCGCGGTTCGTCATGACCGAGGACAACACCGTCCTGCGCGACGACCTCTCGAAGTGCGACGTCGGCGAAGTTGGCAAGCTCGCCCGCCGCGGGAACATCCCGTTCGGCTACTACAAGGACGAGGAGAAGTCCGCGGCCACGTTCCCGGTGGTCGAGGGCGTCCGCTGGTCCGTACCCGGCGACCACGCCCGGATCGAGGATGACGGCACCATCACCGTGCTCGGGCGCGGCTCGGTGTCGATCAACACCGGCGGCGAGAAGGTGTACCCCGAAGAGGTCGAAGGCGTGCTGAAGGCACATCCCGACGTGTTCGACGCCGTGGTCGTCGGTGTGCCCGACGAGCGTTGGGGCGAGCGAGTCGTCGCAGTCGTGCAGCCCCGCGAGGGTGCACACGTCACCATCGACGACGTGAGCGCGCACGTCCACACCAAGCTCGCCGGCTACAAGGCACCGCGAGCCGTCGTGGAAGTCGACACCGTCGTGCGCTCGCCGTCAGGCAAACCCGACTACCGCTGGGCCAAGGAGACTGCAACGAAAGCGGCGAACGAGCGAAGCGAGTGAGCTCGCCAGGGAGCGACCGGCCGCGGGGCGGGTACCCCGTCCCGCAGGCAGCGACCGAGTGGTGATGAACCGACTGGCGTCGGAGACCAGCCCGTACCTTCGCCAGCACGCCGACAACCCGGTCGATTGGTTCGCCTGGGGTGAGGACGCGTTCGCCGCGGCTCGGGAGCGCGATCGCCCAATCCTGCTGTCGGTCGGCTACTCGTCGTGCCACTGGTGCCATGTGATGGCACACGAGTCGTTCGAGGACGACGAGGTCGCCGGCGAGATGAACCGCTTGTTCGTCAACGTGAAGGTCGACCGCGAGGAACGGCCCGACGTCGACGCCATCTACATGCAGGCGGTGCAGGCGATGACCGGTCGCGGCGGATGGCCGATGACTGTGTTCCTTGCACCCGACGGCCGTCCCTTCCACGGCGGCACGTACTACCCCAAGGACGACCGCCACGGGATGCCGGGCTTCGTGCGCGTCATGCACGCGATCGACGAGGCGTGGACCACTCGGCGCGACGAGCTGCTCGACGCGGCTGGAAAGCTCCACGATGCGATCGCGCGTACCACGACACTCGGCGGCGGTAGCGACAGCGACGGCGCGTCGCTCACGCCTGAGATCCTCGACCGCGCGTGGAAGAACATCAGCACGCAGTTCGATGCTCGGTTCGGTGGGTTCGGACGGGCGCCGAAGTTCCCGCAGGCGATGACGCTCGACGTGCTGGCACGCCGCATGGTCCGCGACCGGTCGCCGGAGCTCCGAGAGACGCTGACCGTCACGCTCGACGGCATGGCCGCCGGCGGCATGTACGACCACGTCGGCGGTGGATTCCACCGGTATTCGGTGGACGACTACTGGTTGGTGCCGCACTTCGAGAAGATGCTCTACGACCAGGCCTTGCTCGTCGGCGCCTACCTCCGCGGCTTCCTGGTGACGGGCGAGCCGCGCTACCGCCGGACCGTCGAGGAGACGATCGAGTACGTGCTCCGCGACCTCGCCGCGGCCGACGGGCGGGCGTGGTGCTCAGCCGAGGACGCCGACTCCGAGGGCATCGAAGGCAAGTTCTACTTGTGGTCGCTCGATGAAGTGCGGGCGTTGTGCGGCGACGACGCACCGGAGGTCATCCGCTTCTTCGGCGTGACCGACAAGGGCAACTTCGTCGATCCCCACACCGAGTACAGCGGGAACATCCTCCATGCCGTCGACCGCACCGAGGACCGGCCCGCCGAGGTGGAGCGGGTGATCCCGCGGCTGCGAGAGATTCGAGCCGAGCGCGTGCGGCCAGGGCTCGACGACAAGGTGCTGCTCGCGTGGAATGCGCTGTTCCTGCGGGCGCTCGTGGAGTCGGCTGCGGCGTTGGAGCGGGACGACTGGATGGACGCGGCGCGCACGAACGCGCGGTTCCTGTTTTCGGAGCTGCGGCGCGACGACGGTCGCCTGCTGCGCTCATGGCAGGACGGGCGGGCGAACCTGCTCGGCTACGCCGAGGACTACGCGGCGCTACTCGAGGCGCTGCTCACGCTGGCCGAGCTCGATGACGTCGCGTGGCTCGCCGAAGCGCGAGCTGTCGCGGACGAGATGGTCCGGCTGTTCCACGACGAAGAACGCGGCGGTTTCTTCACGACCGGTGCCGACGCCGAGACCCTCATCGTGCGGCCGAAGGACATGCAAGACAACGCGACGCCGTCGGAGAACTCGCTCGCGTGCAACGCGTTGCTCCGACTCGCCGCTCTCACCGGCGAGTTGCGCTACGAAGACCTGGCCGCATCCTGGCTGCGTGGCATGGCCAACCTCGTCGGCGAGCACCCGACCGCGTTCGCGTACCTGCTCGGCGCGATCGAACGCTTCGTGCTTCCGCCAGTGGAAGTCGCAGTCATCGGTGACTCCACGTCGCTCTGGCGAGAGGTCACGAGCCGACTGCTGCCGGCCACCGTCGTACTGCGCGCAAGTGAAGGAAGCGACGGATCACCGCTCCTCACAGACAAGACCCTCGTCGACGGGGAACCTGCCGCGTACGTGTGCGAGCACTACGCGTGTCAGAAGCCGGTGACGACCGCAGGAGAGCTCCGCGCCGGACTCGACGCGGCGGTGACTCGCGCCTAGCTACTTGCCCTTTGGACCGGCGAGGCCGTCGGCGAGCTGCTCGGCCATGGCCCAGCCGTAGGCGATGAGCGCTTCGCCCTTCGTGGGCTCGAGCACACCGACGAGGTCGACTGCGGCCTTGCCACCCAGCTTCACGTGGCGCGAGTCGAGCACCGGCTCGCTGAGCTTGGCCTTCTTCAGCTTGAAGGTGCGGTCGTCGTAGCGGGCATCACACCCGAATCGCCGCGCCAGCCGCCGACCCCAGGCCCGTTCCTCACCGTTGGGCGTGTACTTGGGACGGGGGCACACGTCGCTCAGCACGCCGAACAGCGAGTATGCGGAGGGAAATGCGATCCGACCTGCGACCAGCACGTCCTCGTCGGGGAACGAGATCGCTGCCCGGCGGTAGAGCTCGCCCACGAGGCTCTCGAGCGTGGCCCGAGCCGTCTGGCCCTTCTTGATCGCTCCGAGACCCCAGAGGATGCACGGGGTGCCACCGATGCGCTCAAGCGATCCGAAGAGGATGCCGGCGAGCTCGTCCTTGGTGGTCACGATCGCCACGAGGGGGAACTGCTCCACGTGCTGATCGAGCTGCTGCTCTGTGAGGGGAAGTCCGACGCTGCTGACGAACTGCCCGAGCTCGTCGAGCTCCGCCGGCTTGAGCGAGATGGAATCTCGGGACTCGACTGCCATGGGTCGACCATTCTTGCCGATCGGACCCGGGGGCGGCAAAGCGACCGCGCTATGGGAGGACGAGCCCCTTGATCGCCGGATCCGGCGGCGGATATTGCGGATCGAGACGACGCAGCGTCGTCACGAGGAGGGTGGCGACCACCACGTCGCGCACCCACTTGCGGTCCCCCGGCACGACGAACCAGGGCGCGTGCTCAGTTGACGTCTCGGTGATCACCTCTTCGTAGACCCGGGCGCACTCGTCCCACTGCTTGCGCACTTCGAGGTCGCGCTCGCGGAACTTCCAGTTCTTCGTCGGGTCGTCGATGCGCTCCTGGAACCGCTCACGCTGCTCGTCCTTCGAGATGTGGAGATACACCTTCACCAACGTCGTGCCTTCCTCGGTGAGCATGCGCTCGAAGTCCGAGATGTGCTGATAGCGCAGGCGGCAATGGGCATCGTCGGCCGCGCCGACGAACCGCGCCGCCACGACGTCCTCGTAGTGCGAACGGTTGAACACCCCGAGCTGGCCCCTGGGCGGACACTCGGCGTGGACCCGCCACAGGTAGTCGTGCGCCTTCTCCTGGTCGCTCGGCGCCTTGAAGCTCGCGACGCGGCAGCCCTGGGGGTTGATCCCGCTCAGGACCTTGCGAATCGTCCCGTCCTTGCCCGACGCATCGATCCCTTGAAGCACGAGCAGCACGCTGCGCTTGGCTTCGGCCCAGAGCTTGTCGTGCAACGAGATGATCTCGTCGCGCAGGCCGTCGAGGATGTCGTCGGCCTGCGCCTCGCTCTCGAAGCCGACCTTGTCCTCGGTGTCGCGCGTGTCGAGCGAGGCCTTCGCGCCGGGCTCGATTCGCACGGCGGTGACAATCGCGTCGGGGTCTCCGACCTTCGCGGCCACGTCAGTAGCGGAGCTCGGCGACCACGCCGTAGTGATCCGACGGCCACACGCCGTCCGCGGGCTTGTTCCCCGCAACTTCGCATGCAACCGGTTCGCCAGCGGCTTTCTCGTGCGGGTAGCCGACGAGCACGTAGTCGATGCGTGCTTGGCGCGGGTCGGCGTCGAGCTGCGTGAACGGGTTCTCGTGCATCCACGTGTAGCCCGGACCATCGCCCGCGGCAGCCCACGTGTCGAAGAAGATGAGCTTCGGCACCGCTGCCTTCGAGTGCCCGGTCATCATCCGGATCTCATCGGACGACGGCTCCGCGTTGAGATCACCACACAGGATCGGCGGGAACGTCCGTCGGTCTTTCGTCTCGTCGATGAACTCGCACACCGCGCGCAGCTGGTCCTGACGGACGTCGCTCTGGTCCATGCGCCAGTTCAGGTGTGTGCAGAACACCTCGATGGGGCCGCGCGGCCCGTCGATGTCGGCCCGCAGCACGACCCGCAGCTCGTTGAGATCCCTTGGCGCGGGCAAGGGACGGAACTCGGTAGCGGTGATGGGCCACCGCGACAGGATCCCGTTGCCGAGGCTCTCGGGCGCGAGCTCGAGGTCGAGGCCCGCGGCACCGAAGTGGTGCATCCCGAGCTCCTCGGCGAAGCCGGCGAGCTGACTCTCACCGTCGCGTGTCTCCCAGACCTCCTGGAAGCAGTAGATGTCGGCGTCGACGGCGCGCAACGTTTCGAGGATCGCGGATTGACGCGCCTCCCACGGCCCGAAGCGCCACCACAGGTTCCAGGTCATGACGCGCAACCGCGTGTCGATGCGCGGCGGCGGCTCCCATCCGGCGGTCACGGGGCGGACACTAATCTTCGACGCTTCGAGAGCTCGGAGGACGTGCACGCATGACGCTCGACGTGAACCTGCTGGACGGCCGGTTCTACGCCGACGACCCGTACCCGACCTACCGCCGGCTGCGCGATGAAGCGCCCGCGTACTGGGATCCGGTGAGCCGGGTCTGGGGCATCAGCCGCTACGACGACATCGTCGCGGTCGAGAAGGACCCACGGCGCTACACGTCGTCGCTGGGTTCGCGGCCGCGCATCGTTGGTGACGTGTCGTCGATCAACAACGACGACCCGCTCCACCAGAACAAGCGGCGGCTCGTGGCGCGACGGTTCACCCCGCGCTCGGTAAAGCAGCACGAGGATCACGTGCGCGGCGTCGTCACCGAGCTGCTCGACGCCTGGCTCGCGGACGGCGGCGGCGACGTGATCACCGCGCTCGCGGCACCACTCCCCGCTCGCATCATCTGCGAGATGCTCGGCTTCCCGTCGTCGCTGGCCGACAAGTGCCGGGAGTGGTCCGAGGTCACGATGCTCCAAGGCGGCCGCTACAACCTCGACGGGAGCGACCCCGAGGCGACGCCAGAGGTCATGAACGCCGTGCTCGAGTTCGCGACCGAGGCACTGGCAGTGCTCGCGGTCCGCCGCGACGAGCCAAAGGACGACTTGATCTCGGTGTGGGCGCATCAAGAGGTCGAGTTCCCCGACGGCTCGACGCGCCCGATGAACGACGACGAGATCATCCACGAGGCGCTGCTCCTGCTCGACGGCGGCGCCGAGACCACGCGCACCGTGATCGGCACGATGTGCCTCGAGCTGTCCCGACACCCCGACCAGCACGCCAAGCTCACCGCGGATCCGGAGATCTTGGGTGCCACCGGTGTCGAAGAGTTCATCCGCTGGGTGACGCCCATCCTCAACATGCGCCGCACCGCGACCGAGGACCACGAGCTCCTCGGCGAGAACGTGAAGTCGGGCGATGAGCTCGTCCTGATGTACGCATCGGCGAACCGCGACGAACGAGTCTTCGACAACCCCGACACCCTCGACGTGACCCGCGAGCACAACCATCACGTCGCGTTCGGCTTCGGCACGCACTTCTGCCTCGGCGCGTCACTCGCACGCCTCGAGATCCGGGTCATGTTCGAGGAGCTGGTGCGGCGGGTTCCGAAGTTGCGGCTCGTCGACGGTGCCGAACCGAAGAAGGTCCCCAGCGCGTTCGCGTGCGCCTACGACGCCATCCCCCTCGAGGTCGCCTGACCCTTCTCTGAGATCAGATGAACGGGCGGAACGGGCTGCCGCGGTTCATCATGAGGGCGGCGATGTCCATGGGCGCCTCGACCACTGCCTCGCCGCGCACGATCTCGGCGAGGTTGCGGCACACCCGCACTTCCCGCACCAGATCCGGACGCGTGCCGTGGAGCACGAGGATCTCGGCGATCAGGTTCGCCAACGCCGGCTCGTGGGGCCAGGGAAAAATTGAGCGCGCGGTCGTTGGCGTCTAGCGGCCCTAGTGGCTAGGTCTCGCCTCGACGCGAACGGCGGTCGGATGGCTCTCGTCCACTATGACGCCGCACGGCCGCGCTTGATGTTCGCGCCATGCCCGAACGCTTGCGGGTTGGCGTACTGGGTGTCCCGGTGCCCGCGCGTGTGTGCGTTGTCGTGCGGGCGGGTCTCTAGGGAAGGCGGTTGGTCCGTCGTGTCCATCGCTCGACATCTGACCACGCCCCACACGAACGCTGGTAGCATGCGCGCACGTTCGAAGGGGTTAAGGGATTGGGGGTCGTCTCGTGGGTGCTCGGCGGGCTTTCGGTGTGGCGGTGATCCTAACGGCGGGACCGGCGCTGTGGGGGTGGCCGGCGGGCGCGGCGCCGGTCTCCTTGTTCTCGTCGTCGACGCCGGGATTCCGGGCGAGTGCGGCAACGGTGCCGACCGGGATCTGTTTCGTGACGATCCGCGCGGCGGGTGGTGGCGGCGGCGCCGGTAGTGGCGGCGCCGGCGGGAGAGGGGCGGTGGTCGAGGCCCGGGTTGCGGTGTCGCCGGGTGCGAGCCTGCACGTCCTCGTCGCCGCCGCCGGCGGCGGCGGCTTGAGCGTCGGCGGCGTCGGGGCCGCCGTCGGCGTCGGCGTCGGCGACGGCGGCGTCGGTGGTGGCGGCGGCGGCGGCGGCGGCGGCTTGGGCGTCG